>PVMS01118752.1_pt1 | contig 15465 bp, 16 predicted proteins | sample 1853461 | NCBI WGS metagenome assembly PVMS01 (sample SAMN08582032, study PRJNA380276) | Marine sediment metagenome, whole genome shotgun sequencing project. | isolation source: ocean sediment barecode stripped | collected 2017 | reverse complement strand
TACGGATTCAGCGAGTTGGGAAGTGGTTGGCCGCAAGGCGCGCCTCGCAGGCAATGGCCCGGTCCTTGCCAAGAGGTGCAACGCCACGGACGAGCGCTTCCCAGCTCGCCCGAAGGGAGTCACCCAGATGCTCCAATCCTGCGTTGCAGCCTTTGAAAAGGACAAGCCATTCCCTGCAAGCTACGCCTTGACTTGGAGCATCTGGGTGGCTCTGAATCCGTAATTATCATGTTGAAGGAGTACAAGCAGCGTGTTGAACATCATCCTTTACCAACCCGAAATCCCCCCGAATACCGGCAACATTATCCGCTTGTGCGCAAATACAGGTGTTCGCCTGCACCTGGTGGAGCCGATGGGTTTTGTGTTGGACGATACCCGCGTCCGGCGAGCCGGTCTGGATTACCATGAGCTGGCCAGCGTACAGCGTTACAGGAATTGGCCGGAGTTCTGCAAGAGCAATCGGGATATGAACGTGTGGGCTTTTTCAACGAGTGGCAAACAGCCGTACCACCAGGCTGAATTCCAGCAGCATGACGGCCTGCTGTTCGGCCCCGAGACCAGGGGACTACCGGGTGAAATTCTGGCGCAGAAAGGCCCACAGGTTTTGCGCATTCCCATGCGGCCGGACAGCCGCAGCCTGAATCTTTCCAATACGGTCGCAATCGTGTTGTATGAAGCGCTCAGACAACTGAAATTTCCCGATCTCGATTGACAGTGGACGCGTGGGCCATGTCGGTTCAGACCCGTTCCGGCTTTTGTTCGCGGGCGAGCAGTTCACGAACGCTGCGATGGGGATCTCCGCCTTGATGAATAATGGCGTTGATCTGCTCGGAAATAGGCATTTCCACCTGGTGGCGCTGCGCCAGCCTCCACACTTCTTCGGCGGTACTGACGCCTTCGACCACCTGACCGATCCCGGCAACGGCTTCCTCTACCGACTGGCCACGGCCCAGAGCCAGCCCCAGCCTGCGGTTGCGGGAAAGATCACCTGTACTGGTCAGAACGAGATCGCCCATGCCGGCCAGGCCTGTCAAGGTGTGCTCGAGTGCTCCAAGGACCCGGCCCAGCCGCATCATTTCGGCCAGGCCACGCGTTATCAGAGCCGCCCTTGCATTGTTACCCAAACCCAGGCCGTCGCTGATTCCGGTCGCCACGGCGAGCACGTTTTTCACCGAACCCCCCAATTCGGCGCCAATAATATCGTCACTGGTGTAAGCGCGGAAATTGCCGCCATGTAGCGCCAGGGCCATGCGCGTGCAGTAGTCCTGATCGGTACCCGCTACGGTCACAGCTGTCGGCAAATCGGCCGCCACTTCGGTGGCGAAAGACGGGCCGGTAATCACCGCCATGGGTCGCTCATTTCCAATATGGGCTTGAGCAGCGTGGTGAAGAAAATGACCGCTGCCCGGCTCCAGTCCCTTGCAGGCCCAGCAGATACCCTGGCCGGGTTTCAGCCACGGGCTGATCTGCCGTACGATCCCGACAAAGGCGTGCGAAGGAACCGCGACCAGGATTTCGTCGGCAGACTGCACCGCGCTCTGCAGTGAAGGCTCGAGCACCAGGCCGGTTGGAAACGGAACATCCGGCAGGAAGCGCTGATTACATCCGGCCGCTTGCATTGCACTGATGTGCTCCGGGCTTCTTCCCCAGAGTAGAGCGCCTGAGCTGCTGCGAAGCAACTGCATGGCCAGTGCTGTGCCCCAGGACCCCGCACCGAGAACTGCGATCCTGATCACGCCGTCATCCATGTGCCGGGACGACGGTCGCTTCGGAGTTGGTGAACTAAACTAGTTGTCAGTATCAAATACTGCAGCAACGGATTCTCCATTACCGCCCTCGGCGGCCTGCTCACCGTTTTGCTTGCTGACGAGTTCCTGCATGCGCTGGGCATAAAGCTGCTCGAAATTCACTGGTTGCAGGGTAAGCGGCGGAAAACCACCATCGGAAACCAGTTCGGAAATGGAGCGGCGCGCATAAGGGAACAAGGTATTGGGACACATGGTGTTCATCACCGCATGCGCAGCTTGCTCATTGAATCCACTGATCAGAAAAATACCCGCCTGGGCTACTTCGGCAAGGTATGCCGTTTTCTCGTCGATAGACGCGGTGACCGTGACGGTAAGCACGACTTCGTGAAGATTTTCCCCCATGTCTTCGACACGCTGCGCCAGGCTCATTTTTACATCGGCCTGTCCTGTCTCCTGGAATACCTGGGGTGCATTGGGTAATTCGAAAGATATGTCTTTTGCGTACAGTTTTTGAATCTGAAACTGTGCTGCAGCATTTTCGTCCGGTGTTGTTGCCGGGTTCTGTTCGTCTGCCATGATGTACTCACTCAGTTTTTATGGAGCCGCTCACTTCCCGGAACGGCAAAAGGGAATTATCACATTATTTGGTCGTCACCGGAAACTGGTCACTGCGCCACTGGCTCATGCCGCCCTTCAGCACGGCGACATCTCTGGCGCCCATTTTCACCAGGTTGACGGCCGCCGGAACAGCTGACTGGCCGGACTTACATACCAGTAATAACTTCTTGTCCTTGAGTTTCTGAATCTCGGCATCGGGATCCGCCAGCCGTGAAGCCTGAATATTTTGCGCATCCACGATGTGCCCTTTGTTGAATTCAGCAAGCGGAGAAATATCAATGACCACCGCATCGGGATCATTGATCCAGGGCACAGCCTGGGCCGGTGACAGCTCTTTCAGGCCCTGTATCTTGCGCATCACTTCGGTGTAGATGAGCAGACCGAGAAGCGCGACGAAACCGCCGGCCAGCAGAGGGTGATTCCCCACGAATTCGATCACTTGTTCCATTTCACTGTCTCTTGAAATCTTGCCCGAACGCTTTGCAGGCAGATGGCGATACTTTACTCAATCTTCTTCTGTGCATTCAGCCCGGTTATGGGATAATTGTCCAGCCCCACAGCAGCGACGGGAACATCAATGTGGCTTTCCTGTAACAACTGCCTGTGGGCCAGTCACATTTGGAGTCGCTTGACCGGAAATGCAAGCCCGCATTATCCATTGAAATCGCTTGCAACGGGATACCTATGAGCAATAAATCTGGCCGAAAACCACTGATGCTGATGATTCTGGATGGATGGGGTTATCGTCGAGCCAAGGAATATAATGCCATAGCACTGGCCAGCACACCTTGCTGGGACAGGCTTTGGGCGATGGATCCCCATATCCTGATCGAGACTTCCGGCGCTGCGGTGGGGTTGCCGGATGGCCAAATGGGTAACTCTGAAGTCGGGCATATGAACATAGGAGCCGGCCGAATCGTCTACCAGGACTTCACACGTATCACTCAGTCCATAGAAGATCACAGTTTTCATGAAAACCCGGAGCTGTGTGCTGCAATCGACGCGTCCATGCAGCGCGATGGCACCGTTCATATCATGGGCTTGCTGTCGCCGGGCGGCGTACACAGCCACGATGACCATTTTATCGAAACTGTGAAACTGGCAGCAGAGAGGGGCGTAGAAAGTATTGCCGTGCATATTTTCCTTGATGGAAGAGATACCCCGCCACGCAGCGCAGAAAGCTCCATCAGGAGAATGCAGGAACTGCTCGCCGGGATTCCGGGAGCCGCGATAAGAACCGTCAGCGGGCGCTATTATGCAATGGATCGGGACCAGCGCTGGAACCGGGTGGAGCGCGCCTATCGGGCAATCGCTTCGGCCCAGTCGGACTTCGGAGCCGCATCCGCCCTGGAGGCTTTGCATGACGCCTATGCACGTGATGAGAATGACGAATTCGTACAGCCGACGTTGATCGGAAACCCCGCAGCTGTGGCAGACGGTGACAGCTTCATTTTTATCAACTTTCGCGCCGACCGGGCGCGTGAACTCACCATGGCATTTGTGTGCGATCCCTTCGATGGCTTCATCAGGCAAAAAATCGAACTGTCGGCATTCGCCTGCATGACGGAATACATGGCCGGACTGCCGGTGTCGGTCGCCTTCGCTGCAGAAACGCTGCCCAGACTGTTCGCTGCAGAACTCGCGGCGAACGATCTCAGTCAATTGCGAATTGCAGAAACTGAAAAATATGCCCATGTGACTTTCTTTTTCAACGGCGGAGAAGAACAACCATTCCCGGGCGAGGAGCGTATTCTGGTTCCTTCCCCCGATGTTGCAACCTATGACCTTCAGCCTGAAATGTCTGCGCCGGAACTCACCCGTCGTCTGGTCGACGCCATTCGTTCCGATCAATTCGATGTCATTATCTGCAATGTAGCCAATCCTGATATGGTCGGCCACAGCGGCAACCTGGAGGCCGCGCAGAAAGCGGTTGAAGCGGTAGATCTTTGCCTGGCTGGGGTGATCGAGGCTATTGACGAAGTGGGTGGCGAATTGCTGATCACTGCTGATCACGGCAATGTCGAATTGATGAAAGATGAACGATCAGGCCAGAACCACACGGCACATACCACCAACCTGGTTCCTTTCCTGTTTCATGGGCGGCCGGCGTCGCTCGCCGCGACCGGGTCATTGCGCGATATAGCACCAACCATGCTGCGCCTGTTGGGCCTGGGCAAACCAGTCGAGATGACCGGCACAGCGCTACTGGACTTGACGGGTGACACATCCTGAGCGGAGCCTGATTCTTTGGCTTAGACAATGCGGGCTGTTCAGGCCGGCATTGCCTGTCCTGTTCAGCACTTTTCTGCTCGTCGGACAGTCTGCCGTCGACCGCGATATGGACAGGACTCAGGCCGAATCCCGCCTGCAACAGGTCCAGGAAGAAATCCGTCAACTTCAGGACCAGCTTGGAAAATCCCGCACAGAACAGCAAGAGGAGCAAGCCCGGCTACGCGAACTGGACCTGCGGATTCAGGATATCAATCTTGAATATCGCGAGCTGGAGAAACAACGCCTGGCTCATCTCGATGAACTGGCCGGGCTTGAGCTACAGAGAGAAGAATACCTGGCCAGCCTCGAGCAGCATCACGAGCAGTTGGCGGAGCAGGTCAGGGCATCCTACCGTCTGGGCAGACAATCCCGGCTCAAATTACTGCTGAACCAGGACGATCCCGCGCAGTTGAGCAGGATGCTGGCTTATTACGACTACGTCAATCGCGCCCAGGCCGATCAAATCTCCGGTTTGAAGGAGGCTTTAACTACGCTTGAGGGCATGCAACAATCTATCGACACGGAACTGTTGCGGGTGGATGAGGTTCAAAAAGAACAACGCTCAGTTCTGCAGCAGTTGGATGGCCAGCGCAAGGAACGTCAATTGCTGTTGGCTGATCTGGCCAGTCAGATCAGCAACGAAAAGTTACAACTACGGGAACTGCAGCGCAACCGGCAGGATCTCGAAACGCTGATAAGCCGCCTGGCCGACGTGCTCGCCGATATTCCAGCAGACCTCGGGCAGCACCTCGGCGTGGCCAGCCGCAAGGGCCGCCTGCCAATGCCCGTCCAGGGCCCGGTGAGGCATGCATTTGGCCAGTCCCGCGGCGGCGGTCTGAGGTGGCAGGGTTGGTTGATCGAGGCAAAAACAGGCCAGGATGTCATCGCAGTAGCCTATGGGCGGGTGGCGTTCGCAGACTGGCTGCGAGGCTACGGTCTGTTGCTGATCATCGATCATGGCGAGGGATTCATGAGTTTATACGGGCATAATGAAAGCCTGCTGCACGAGGCCGGGGACTGGGTTGAGCCAGGAGAAGCCATCAGCGTGCTCGGTACCGTAGCAGGCGGTAGCCAGGGTTTGTATTTCGAGCTGCGAAAAAACGGCAAGGCCATGGATCCTGCAACATGGCTGGCCAGATAGGAAAAAGGAATTCAATAATGGCGAGAAAGAGATTTTTGTTCATCCTGCTGGCACTGGCTGTGCCGGTAACCACAGTGGCCCAGTCTGATTCCGGCCAACCGGGTTCTACGACACCACGAGCAGAGGCCGCCCAGCTCACACTGGATGATCTGCGGACCTTTACCGATGTTTTCAGCCAGGTGCGCAGGAATTACGTAGAAGATGTGGATGACAAGACACTGCTGAATGCAGCTATCAACGGAATGCTCTCCGAACTGGATCCGCATTCGGATTATCTGCCGAAACAAGACTACAAACGCCTGGATGACACCACCCGGGGCCACTACAGCGGGATCGGGGTGGATGTTCAGATTGAGGAACAGAGAATCATCGTCAGGAGCGTCATCGTCCCCAGCCCCGCCGATACCGCCGGCATCAATCCGGGGGATGTCATCCTATCGATCGACGGCCAGCCAGTGAATGGCCGGTTTCTGCGGGACTCGATTGATGAAATTTCGGGTGAACCCGGCACCTCCGTCAGCCTTGAAATCAAGCCCGAGGAGGGTGAAATAAGAACCGTAGAGATTATCCGGGAGTACGTCATAGTTCCCACCGTCAGTTTCGAGTTGCTGGACAAGCAGTATGGCTATTTCCGCGTATCTGTGTTCAACCGGAACAGCGCCTCTCACCTCGAAGAATCACTGATCTCCATCAAGCAGGATGGCATCTTGCTTCGCGGCCTGATTATCGATCTCAGAAATAATCCCGGAGGTATACTGCAACAAGCCGTGTCAATGGCAGATGGATTTCTCGAACAAGGACTGATCGTCTCCACCCGGGGACGCAACTCCACCATGCAAATGGAATTCAGCGCAAACGAAGGTGAGTGGTTACCGGATACGCCGGTGATCGTACTCGTCGACCGGGGAACAGCCTCAGCCTCCGAAGTTTTTGCCGGCGCCCTGCAGGATCATGGGCGTGCACTGATTGTAGGCGAGCGAACGTTCGGCAAGGGCTCGGTTCAATCGGTATTGCCGTTAAGAAACGGGGGTGGGATCAAGCTGACCACCGCCCGCTACTATACCCCGTCCGGCCGCTCAATCCAGGCGGAAGGAATTCGCCCGGACATCGTCGTGGAACCGATGGAACTGGTGGATAGCGAGGATGGAAGGATTCGCGAAGCAGATCTCGATCGTCACCTTGAAAACGACATGGATGTCAAAGCGGCGATGCCTGATGTGCCGGTGAGCGCACAGGATGATTTCGCCCTGCATGAAGCACTGAGTATTCTGAAGGGAGCGGGAATCCTGTCCGGCACTGTTCGAAACCAGACCCCAATTCAGACAGAAAAGGAGGAATGAGCATGAGCCGTGTACTGGTACCATTGGCCCAGGGTTGCGAGGAACTGGAAGCCGTTACCATCATCGATTTGCTCAGGCGGGCCGGTATCGAAGTGATTGCCGCCGGACTGGATAGTGGCCCGGTCACGGCCAGTCGTGGCGTCAGACTGTTACCGGACATGACACTGGACCAGGCGCTCGACCTGGACTACGACATGGTCGCACTGCCCGGCGGCTTGCCCGGCAGCGACAACCTCGCCGATGATCAACGGCTGACGGGACTGTTACGCAACATGAATGAATCCGGGCGCTTTGTCGGCGCCGTCTGCGCCGCACCGAAGGTGCTGGCCCGCGAGGGAATCCTCGCCGGCAAGAAAGCCACCGCTTTTCCCGGCGTTCTTCAGGCGGAAGAGCATCCCGATATCACCGGCAACGCGGTGACCCGTGATGGCCGGGTGATCACTTCGCGTTCAGCCGGAACGGTCATGGATTTCGCGCTGGCCATTATCGAAGCCCTGCTCGGCCGCGAACAGCGGGACACCGTGGAGCAGAGTCTGCAACGTTCCTGATTATCGTTTCCAGGAGGTGACGGGGGTCTACTTTCAGGAGCGGTTGGAGGGTGAAATAGGGAAAGGTGTGACTTTTTCGCCGGTTTTGCGATCCCGGATGATACATTGACCGCGCTTGTCCACTTCCTCAACTCGCAACACACTCTGAATGGGCAGGTGCAGAACTTTTGCGTTTTCGAATTCCTGACGCAATTTTTCCTCAGTCGGGTCGACCACCAGGCCATCACCTGATTCAAATACCAGATTCGATACTTCGATAAATCCAAACAGGCCGCTCGAAGTCACACCTTCGCTGTACAGCTCGTAAACCTTGCCGCGATTCAAAAAAATAATTTTGTAAAGTGGTTTTTCTGTCATGTCGTGTTACCCGGACTATCGCTTCAATTGCGCCAGTGAGCGGTTCAGCAGGGTAATGCTCAGCCCCAGAGCGAAACCAGCCAAATGTGTCCACCAGGCCACAGCCGCATTAATGGGGCCGAATACGGTGTAAAGCAACTGCAGCGTAAACCAGGATCCAATCACCAGCAGAGCAGGCACCCGCGCAAATTGCAGGTAAAGCCCGAGCGGAAGGAACAGCCCTATTCGACGCCGTGGGAAAAGACCCAGATAGGCGCCGACAACGGCCGATACTGCTCCACTGGCGCCAATGATCGGCGTATCCAGTTGTGGTACGCGCAAAGCCACAATCACATTTGCCAGCGCGCCGCCCAGCAGAAAAACGGTGCTCAGGCCGAGCGGCCCGAGCCGTTGCTCCAGTGGCATGCCAAATACCCAGAGATAGGCGAGATTACCCGCCATGTGAAGCCAGCTGGCGTGAATGAACAGCGAAGTCAACACGGTCAGCGCGGACGGATGCCACCATTCTCCGATGGGTTGGCTCAGTGTGCCCGCCAGCCTGGCCGGGTGGACCCCACCGACGTCGATCATGGCTTGTTGCATCATCGGACTGACCGTGGAATAAATCAACAGACCAAGCAGGCACAGCAGACAGATACTGACGGTCACGAAAGGTGGTGAAGGCGGGCCTTCCGACCAGTTCGTGACAATACCGCTGTTCAATGGATCAGCCTTTTACCAGAAACCGGTATTTCCTGTAGCTGAAAACGGCTCCGTCACGACGGATTTCATCCAGAACGACACCGGGGGACAGTTCTTCCTTTTCCACCAGTCGCTGCCCGTTAATCAGTACGAACCGGTCTTCCACCGCTTCTGCATACACCAGTACGGTAATCCGAATTTCAGGTAGGCCGTCGCGCAGCGCTTGCGGTACTTGCCAGAAACTGATGGGTTCGGATGCGACAGGTTCCACTCTGGAACGCCTGGGTTGAGTCTGGGCTGTAGCCCGGGTTCCTGTGTCTTTCCCGGCCGGGACGTCAGGCGGCGCCGTAGCCTGGCGATTTTTGGTAATCGACGGAGGGCGCGGGCGATCTTCCTCCACGGGGTCCGGCTTGTCTGGCTCTGCATAATTGGTGAAAGACTGATTAAGGCCCTGTTTGCGTGCTTCAGCCTCCCGGGCGCCCGGGGCGGGGGCTCCCTTGACCACAGCCACACCGTCGCCGTCAGCCTGGTAGGTCTCAACCAAGGTACGGACCTGTGCCGGGTCTTCACCAGCCACGGCCGGATTCTGGCTTTCCTCTGCGCCCAGGACGGGGTCAGCGAGCGATGACAAACCAGGAGATGAGGCTTCAGAGGACGCAATTGCGGGTACAGGCGGTTCGAGAAACTGCTGCCAGCCGAACCACGCAATAGCAACGGCGCTGAGGGCAAGCATGGACAGAGGAATCCACTGTTGGCCGGAATTCTCATTGGCAGTTGGAGCGTCCACTGCGGTGTGAATTCCGGGTGTCTGACCCAAAGTCCGTTGTGATTCCGATTTTTTCAATGCGTCCAGCAGTATCGACATGGTTAGGGCCCTTCTCCGGCATTGAGAAGCAGACGTGGTTGTGAAATGGTGGGCGCCATTAGATACAGCAATGTATTGGGGCCGACTATTCCGTCCGCCTTCAGTCCATGGCGCCGCTGAAACGCCATCAGCCACGATTCGAAATTCTGATCGAAAACCCCCTCACCATGCCAGGCTGGCTCTGCCAGGCTGGCCATTTCCATGATGATATCCACAGCCTTTCCTGATTCACCTCTTCTAATCTGGGAGGGCCAGTCCGGAGCCTGTGGCCAGGGCACGATAAATTCACCGAGCCAGCGGTTCTCCAGCTCTGCACGCGATACTTCGATCGAAGATTGTTCATCTCCCAGCAAAAGCCCATCACCGCTCATACCGCGTAACAGCAAGAACCGCGTATGATCGTCCTGCAGTACCAGCAAGACCGGCAACCCAAGCTGTTGTACACGGGCCCAACTGCCGTTATTACGCCAGCAGGCATAACCTCTGCCCTGCACTCCGTCGCAGGCCAATTGTATATCGTCGGCACCTTCCTGATCCTGCCATAAGGCGGCCATGGCGTTCCAGGCCCCCGCGTGTTGGCTGTCCAGCCAGTCCCCGCCCAGGCCGGGCGCGACAGCAGCGATTTCTGCAGCGACAACCTCAGCGGCCACAGAGTCGCCTGTTCCCGCTTGCATGTCTTTGACTTCGGTGCGAACAGGCTCGCTTGCGATGGGCTCGTCAATAAGAGGTGGTTCCAGGCGGACTCCGCCTACCGCATCTTCGGTGGGCGTCATTGCTTTCCCATTTACTTCGTTGCCGTCCGTGGCGGCTGACGGTGACATCGCCAATCCAGGCTTTTCAGAGCGGGCTTCTTTTTGCTCCTCAGGCCCGGGAATGAATCGATTTTGTGAGAAATCGGGCAGCCCCCAGATTGCCAGAGTTACGGCCAACAGCATAGCGACAGAAGCTGTGGAAAGCACCCAGCCCAGACGGCTGCTCCGAATGCGGGCTTCACTGGGCTGAACTTCATTTGCCGCGTCGTGAACCAGGCGGGCGCCGATGTTGTTCGATTCTTTTGCATAAGCACCCACGAGTGTCCGGTCGGCAATGATGTTGATCAGCCGCGGCACCCCGGCTGAACGCTGATACAGGGCGCGCAGGGCAGAACGCCGGAATGGGATGTGTGTGGCGCCGGCAACTTTCATGCGGTGTCTGACATAGGCATGGGTTTCTTCCGGCCCCAGCGGGGCCAGGTGATAACGCGCCGTGATACGTTGTGACAGCTGGCGCAGACTTTGCCTCTGCAGCAGTGCCCGTAGCTCAGGCTGGCCGAGCAGAACCATTTGCAAGAGCTTGTCCTTGGCGGTTTCCAGGTTGGTCAGCAGGCGCACCTGCTCCAACGCTTCAGGACTGAGGTTCTGGGCTTCGTCAATCACCACCACAACCCGCTGCCCTTTCGCATGCTGGTCCAGCAGGTAATGGTTGAGCGAGTCGACCATGGCCTTGTTGCTGTCAGCAATCCCGTCGGTCGCAATACCCAATTCCTCACACAGGGTCGCCAGGAGTTCACGCGGCGTTACCAATGGATTCAGAATCAAAGCGACCCGGGTATCTTCGGGAACCTGCTCCAGCAGGCATCGGCACAAAGTGGTCTTGCCAGTCCCCACCTCACCGGTCAATTGAACAAAACCTCCAGCACCACCCTGCCCCACGCCGTATAATAGATGTGCCAGCGCGTCGCGGTGGGCCGCACTCAGATATACAAACGCCGGGTCTGGCGTGATCGAAAACGGTGCTTCATTCAATCCGAAAAACTGCAAATACAAAACAAATCCTCGTTCAGTCGCCTTTTGCAACAGCTTGGCGTTTCCACCAGCTGCCGCTGTGTTAACAGTCAGTGCCCGCTCGGTCGCGAAGCGGAACATGTAATGTGGACCACCAGCCTTGGGGCCAGTTCCCGACAATCGTTCAATTGGACTTCACATGTCTGATCAGTTTCCCGGCGGGGAAATCCGGCTCGAATGGATCACCGGCACTTATCCTGCAAGTGTACTCTCAGGACGTGTTGATGGAAATACAGTGGCAAATTATCTTGCCCGCGCCTCGGCAGGCCGGATACAATTCGCTGTTTGGGGCAACCACATCTCCTCCGAGATGCCCCATTAATAGGAGAGGACAAGACAATCTCCCAGGGCATATTTGATTCTGAGGCATGAAATCCCGATGAAGAAACAAAATACTTTCATTGTCGCCGCGGCGGTGACAGCTGCAGTGATAGCCGCCTTTTGGTTACTGCTGGCGGCGCCGGGGTACACCGGCAATGAAATCAACATGACGCGCGGCGTAACGGCCCAGTCCGAGATCAACTACCAGCTGCACATGATCATTCTGTGGATTTGTGTCGTGATCGGTGTGATTGTTTTCAGCGCCATGTTCGTCTCGATTGTCTTGCATCGCAAATCCAAAGACCATGAACCTGCAAATTTCACCCATAGCACCCGGGCAGAAATTGTCTGGACCATCATACCGGTCCTGATTCTCATCGTGATGGCGGTTCCGGCCACCACCGCACTGATCAATATGGAAGTGGCGCCGGAAACCGAGATGACGGTGAAAATTACCGGTTTTCAGTGGCGCTGGAAATACCAATACGTCGAAGACGACATCCAGTTCATTTCCTCGCTGGATGCCGCCTCCAACGCGGCCCGCCGCCTCGCTTCAGGAACCGTGCCGGCCACCGTCGACAACTACCTGCTGGAGGTGGACAAACCGCTCGTTCTCCCGGCTGAAACCAAGATCAAATTCCTGATTACAGCCGACGATGTGATTCATTCCTGGTGGGTCCCGGCCCTGGGCTGGAAACGGGATGCGGTGCCTGGCTTTGTAAATGAGGCGTGGACCGAAATCAATGAGCCGGGAGTCTATCGCGGCCAGTGTGCCGAGTTGTGTGGTAAAGATCACGGATTCATGCCGATCGTGCTCAGGGTATTGCCTAAAGAGGAATACAAAGCCTGGGTGCAACAGCAAAAACGCGCGATGGCCCACGAAGAGGCTGAAGTTGAACGCCTGTGGAGCCGACAAGAACTGATGGAGCTGGGCAAAAATGTTTACGCTGCCCAGTGTGCCACCTGCCACCAGGGCGACGGGCAGGGACTGGCGCCCGCCTTCCCGGCACTGGCTGGCAGCACAATAAGCAGAGGACCGGTCAATGAGCACATCGATCTGATCCTGAACGGCAGGGCGGGAACCGCAATGCAGGCCTGGGGCAACATGCTTTCAGACACTGACATTGCTGCCACTCTGACCTATACACGCAACGCTTTTGGAAACGAGACGGGCGATATAGTGCAGCCACAGATGATCGCCCGAATCAAGAACGGTTAAATACAGCAGGAATCAACGAGATGAGTATCGCTAGCACTCACGATGCGGCACAGGCCGCGGATCATGCCCGGAATCACGATGAGCACCACGATCACAAACCCAGTGGATTCCTGGACCGGTGGCTGTTCACGACCAATCACAAAGACATAGGCACCCTGTACCTGTGCTTTTCACTGCTGATGTTCTTCATCGGCGGCGCCATGGCCCTGGTGATTCGCGCTGAATTGTTCATGCCGGGCCTGCAGTTGGTCGAGCCAGAATTTTTCAACCAGATGACCACCATGCATGCCCTGGTGATGGTATTCGGCGCCATCATGCCGGCCTGGGTCGGTTTTGCCAACTGGATGATCCCGATGATGATCGGCGCTCCCGATATGGCGCTGCCCCGATTGAACAACTGGAGCTTCTGGATTCTGCCGTTTGCATTCACCATGCTGCTCAGCACACTGTTTATGGATTCCGGCGGCCCCGCGGCCGGCTGGACCTTGTATCCGCCACTGAGCCTGCAGGGTGGGCAGAGCTTTGCATTCGTTGTTTTCGCCATACACATGATGGGCATCTCTTCCATCATGGGTTCGATCAACATCATTGCGACCATTCTCAACATGCGCGCCCCGGGAATGGTCCTGTTGCGCATGCCGCTTTTTGTGTGGACCTGGCTGATCACGGCATATCTGCTGATCGCGGTCATGCCGGTGCTGGCCGGCGCGGTCACGATGCTGTTGACGGATCACTTCTTCGGCACCAGTTTTTTCAACGCCGCGGGCGGTGGCGACCCGATAATGTTCCAGCACATTTTCTGGTTCTTCGGGCACCCCGAGGTTTATATCATGATCTTGCCGGCCTTTGGCGTGGTATCTGAAATCATCCCGACCTTTGCGCGTAAACCGTTGTTCGGCTATGCCGCCATGGTGTACGCCACAGCCAGTATCGCATTCCTTTCCTTCATCGTTTGGGCGCACCATATGTTCACAGTCGGCATGCCATTGACCGGCGAGTTGTTCTTCATGTACGCCACGATGCTGATTGCGGTGCCGACCGGGGTCAAGGTATTCAACTGGGTGAGCACGATGTGGAAGGGTTCCATGACCTTTGAAACGCCCATGCTGTTTGCCATTGGATTTGTTGTTCTGTTCACCATCGGTGGTCTGTCCGGGCTGATGCTGGCCATTGCATCGGTGGATTTGCAGTATCACGACACCTATTTTGTCGTCGCTCATTTCCATTATGTGCTGGTGCCTGGCTCTGTTTTCGCGTTGATGGCAGGCACTTATTACTGGCTGCCCAAGTGGACCGGGCGTATGTATTCCGAAAAATGGGGCAAGATTCATTTCTGGCTGTCCGCAATCTCGGTCAACATCCTGTTTTTCCCGCAGCACTACCTGGGACTGGCCGGTATGCCCCGGAGAATTCCGGATTACTCGACCCAGTTTGCCGACTTCAACATGATTTCATCGGTCGGCGGTTTCCTGTTTGGCGCATCCCAGTTGATTTTCCTGGGCGTGATCATCCACTGTGTTTACAAGAGCCGTCAGGAAGCATCCGGACGCACCTGGGAAGGCGCCAGAGGCCTGGAATGGATCCTGTCGTCTCCTCCGCCCTACCATTCTTTCAATACGCCGCCGGTGATTGATTCGACCACCGTGGCGCATGCGGACTAGCTGGAAATGGCGGCCATGAATCAGCACGACATAAGGGAACAGCGCAGCCGGGCGGTGAGGACAGCCTGGGTGCTGGCTGCCATCGCTGCCCTGATCTTCATATCATTCATCCTTTCAGGTGTGCTGGGGTCGTGAAGTGAGCCGTTCAGATAACAGCAACTCTGCAATGAAGACCCATCGGCCACAACAGAACAGGCCGGCACATCGCAGCCTGGTGAGAAAGTTGTTATTGCTGGCGGTCGGCATGTTCGGTTTCGGTTTTGCGATGTGGCCGCTTTACGGCGTGTTCTGCGATCTGACCGGTTTCGGCGGGCGCGGCGTACAGGTCGTCGAAAACGTCCCTTCACTCGAAAAATCGGACCGGGAAATCAGGATCAGGTTTGACGCGACGGTCAATTCCGGGCTGCCCTGGCTGTTTCAGGCGAAAGAAAAGTCGGCCACCGTTGCATTGGGAGAAATGAACGAAGCCCTGTACCTGGCGATGAATCCGAACGACATAGCCATGGCTGGCCAGGCCATCTATAACGTGACGCCGCCCGAAGCCAGCCTTTATTTCGTCAAGACCGAATGTTTTTGCTTTACCCAGCAGGTATTGCAGGCAAATGAAAGCAGGGAAATGCCGGTGTACTATTTTATCCAGCCGGATTTACCTGAATACATCAAGGAAATCACCCTGTCCTACACTTTTTACCGGAACGAAAATGTGGATGCCGTGGCCTTGTCCGCGGAATCGGCCCCGGTTTCCATGGCGGACAGCAGCCAGGAGTAAAGAGGCTTAAAGATGGCACATCACGCTGACGATTCTTATTACGTACCACACGGCACCAAGTGGCCGATCATCGGTTCGCTGAGCATGGTGATCATGCCCAGCG
>PVMS01096737.1_pt1 | contig 15467 bp, 9 predicted proteins | sample 1853461 | NCBI WGS metagenome assembly PVMS01 (sample SAMN08582032, study PRJNA380276) | Marine sediment metagenome, whole genome shotgun sequencing project. | isolation source: ocean sediment barecode stripped | collected 2017 | reverse complement strand
CCGGAACTGGATCGACGTATTGATACGTACCTCCGTTATTATGACGGCTATGGTGCCATCATTGTTCAGCTTAACGTGGAAGATACACGTAACGGTGTCGCAGAATATGTTGTTGATAAATACGGCGACAAATGCATTATAGAGTTGAAATGGGGCCAGGGTGCCAAAGACATAGGTGGTGAGATTCAGGTGACCAGCCTTGATTATGCCCTTTTCCTCAAAGAGCGCGGCTATGTCGTCGACCCCGATCCTATGCTGCCTCAAGTACAAGAGGCGTTTGAAAATGGCTCTATCAAATCGTTTGCGCGACACAGCCGTCTTGGCGGGACCAATCTCAGTACAGTAGCGCAGGTTCGGGAAGATTTTATGAGCTCTGTTGATTATCTGCGTGGTATAGGCTTTAAGAGAGTGACATTAAAGACCGGTTCCTACGGTATGGAAGAGCTGGCAATGGCCATAAAATTTGCCTCGGATGCAAAGCTTGATCTTCTTACCATTGACGGTTCCGGCGGCGGTACTGGAATGAGCCCATGGAATATGATGCAGAGCTGGGGTGTGCCATCGATCATTCTGCATTCCAAGGCCAATGAATATGCGAGTCTTCTGGCAGCCAAGGGAGAATATGTTGTTGATATGTCTTTTGCCGGAGGTTTTGCTCTTGAAGACCACTTATTTAAAGGGCTTGCACTCGGTGCTCCCTATACAAAACTCATCTGTATGGGAAGGGGAATCATGATTCCGGGGTTTGTAGGGGCAAATATCCAAGGTGCACTTTATCCGGAAAAGAGACAGGACGTAAACGGTCACTGGTCTGAATTGCCCAAGACGGTCAGACAGGTGGGCAGCAATGCAAAAGAGATTTTTGCCTCTTATTTTGATGTAGAGAAAAAGGTGGGCAAGGATGAGATGAAAAATATTCCTTTCGGGGCAATCGCCTTTTATACTCTGGCAGATAAACTTGCGTGCGGTTTGCAGCAGCTTATGGCAGGAGCGAGAAAATTTGCCCTGAACAAGATTTCGCGAGGGGATCTCATGTCAGGCAACAGAGAAACCGCAAAAGAAACAGGGATTCCGCATGTTTCTGATGTTAATGATGAAAGTGCCAGGAAGATCTTGAATTCTTAAAGCTTGGTAGATAGTGAATAAAAGCCTTCCGGTGAGTTTTCACCGGAAGGCTTTTTTATTTCCATGCGCTGCCCTAAAGCCCCATACTCCGTTCGCATTGAAAGCCTTCGCCCATGTCGCACGATATACAAAACCCCGGTGTTTCTTCAGCAAATAACATTTTTGGTTCGCACCTTCCGCATAGACGCTCTTCGCCGGGAAACATTGGACCGTCACAGGGTGTCATGCTCATGGGGCAAAGGTCGAGACATCTACCGCATTCATTGCAGAGTTCGGAACGCAGGTCAAAAGGCGATTCCACACGGCGATCCTTGCCTCGTCCCACAAAGCCGAGAGCCTTTACCCCAAACTTTCCTGTGCAGGCTCGGACGCAACGGCCGCACAACACGCAGTCATTATTTCTGAAAGGATAACGGACCTCCTTTACTCCACAACGAACGGCAACATCCTGGATCGCTCGGGAGTTAGGCGCTTCTGAAACGAGCAGCTCTGCTATGTTATGACGCAGTCTCCTGACTTTCTCAGTATTACTCAAAATCACCATGCCTTCCTGCACGAGCAAGGTGCAGGATGTCGTGATTTTTGAGCGGCCGTCCTTGATATGTTCTACAATGCAGAGTCTGCATGCGCCGATATCTTCAATATAGGGCACACGGCATAGATGGGGGATGCAGATCCCGTGTCCTAAAGCCGCATCAAGTACGCTCGACCCTTTACCTGAACTAATATTCATACCGTCAATGTTTATTGTCACTTGTTGAATCATATTGCACCTCGTTAGTTAACTTGAACTGCATCAAATTTGCATTCACTTCTGCAGATCCCACATTTCTGGCATAGCTCTAAATTAATTTGATGGGGTTGCTTTTTTTCGCCTCGGATTGACTCATGTGGACATTCACGCATGCAGACACCGCAGCCCGTGCATGTCTCCGAATGGATAGAGTATGTAACCAGGGCCTGACAAACACCTGCGGGACACTTTTTCTGGTTAATATGTGTGTCATACTCCTCACGGAAATAACGTAGTGTAGAGAGTACGGGATTCGCGGCCGTCTTACCTAATGCGCACAGAGACGTCTCGCTAACTGTGTAGGCCAGATCTTCCAGGAGATCTATCTGCTCAGCCTTGCCGCGGCCCTCTGTTATATCTGTGATGATCTCCAGCATGCGGTCGATCCCAAGGCGGCAGGATACGCACTTGCCGCACGACTCGTCCCTCAAAAATGAGAGAAAATACTTTGCAACATCTACCATGCAGGTCTCTTCATCCATAACAACGATGCCGCCGGAGCCTACCATGGAACCTGCCTCGGCAAGGGCGTCAAAATCCACAGGAAGATAGAATTTATCTACGGGAAGGCATCCACCGGAGGGGCCTCCAGTCTGGACCGCTTTAACCGCTTTGCCTGTTGCGCTTCCACCGCCGATATCAAACACAACGGTTTCCAGAGGTGTCCCCATTGCGACTTCCACAAGACCCGTATTTTTGATGCGACCGGTGAGTGCGAGGATTTTTGTCCCTTTGCTGTTTTTTGATCCCCTGGAAGCAAACCAATCCGAACCGTTTAGGATTATGGAAGGCACATTGGCCCAGGTTTCCACATTATTCAGGTTAGATGGTTTGTGCCAAAGACCGTCCTGTACCGTATGGATGTCTTTTGGCCGGGGTTCACCGACTTTGCCTTCGAGAGAGGACATGAGCGCTGTGGATTCACCACAGACAAATGCGCCTCCACCACGGGCGATCTCAACGTCAAAAGATAAGGATGATCCCAGGATGTTTTCACCAAGAAGACCGAATTCCCTGGCTTGCTGTACGGCCACCTTTATGTTTTCCACTGCCAATGGATATTCATTACGCACGTAGACATGGCCTTGCCGTGCACCGATTGCGTATGCACCGATCAGCATCCCCTCGAGAACCAGGTGCGGATTGCCCTCCAGCAGACAACGGTCCATGTATGCACCGGGGTCACCTTCGTCCGCATTACAGATGACATACTTCTCATCCCCCGGCGCTTCCCGGCATTCAGCCCATTTGCGACCGGTGGGGAAGCCTCCTCCTCCTCGACCCCTCAACCCGGAGGCTTTTATTTCCTCGATAACGACCTCAGGGTTGATCCCTGCAAGGGTTTTTGCGAGCGCCGAATACCCGCCGATAGCGATGTAGTCCTGGATAGCGCATGGGTCAATCTCTCGGTTTTGTGCCAGTAACTGACGGTCCTGTGCCTGGTAGAAGGGGATCTCCGACTCGGTTTGAATTGTCTCGCCGGAAACCGGGTCCGTGTATAAGAGACGTTCGATCACTTCATTGTTTGTGACGGTTTTGGAAATAATTTCCTGCGCATCATCGGGTGAGACATGGCAATAGAAAATATTGCCTGGTTCTACAACAACGATGGGACCTTGCTCGCAGAAACCGTGGCATCCTGTGGCGCGCACCAGGACGTCTTTTTCCAGCCCCTGCTTGGCCAATTCGTCTTTGACCGCATCAATTAAGATATGGGAGCGTGATGCACGGCACCCGGTTCCACCGCACAATACGAGGGATGATTTGAAACTGTTTTGGAAATTTTGGAACTCTGCTCGAAGGACTTCCAGGTCGCTTATGGCTTTGATCTCATTCATTCGAGTCTTCCTCCGTTCCGCCATTACCGAGAACTTTGATGAGTTTGCGCAGTTTGCCGGGATTCATGTGGTGGTGGGTCGTTCCGTTTTCAGTAACGACCGGCGCAAGAGCGCAGGCACCGAGGCAGTTCACATGTTCAATGGTAAACAGGCCGTCTTCCGTTATTTCATCGGGTTCAACTCCGAGTTGACCGACAGCCTGGTTGAGAATCAGTTTAGACCCTCGCACATGACATGCGGTACCAGTACATACTTTGAGCACGTTTTTTCCGCGGGGGGTCAGTGAAAACGCCTTATAGAACGAAGCAACACTGTAAACTTCCATGAGCGGCATTCCCAGTTCACTCGCTACAGCCCTCATGGCCTCTTCCGAGACATACCCATAATTCTTCTGTACATCCTGCAGCACCTCAATGATCTGATTGGGCTGACTCCGTCGCCCGTCCAAAATCGAGTCAAGTGTAACATCCGGCATAGGAACCTCCTTTGGTTGAACATTATTTTGTTGACAAAAACTCGGGCAAGGGTATAAGTCAGGCTGGTATATGTAAATACATTAAAAATGCACCGTTATTGCATATGTATTATATGCAATAATGGTACCCATTTGATGTATATTTAATGCATATAAATAATATGCATTGACTTTGCTGGTCCAAAAGTTGAGCCCATGAAAAAATCCATTTTACATGGATTTAGGGATTGAGGAATTCAGGGATCCTGTCTTTAGCGGGACTGGACTCCCGCGTTCGCGGGAGTGACGGCTTTGGAGACTTTTTACAGGATCATCAATATGTTGCGGGGGAAAATCTATGGTCAGAAACAAATCTCTACTAACAAAATCAGCCAACAGGAATTTAGAGGGTCTGCCGAAAGATCTTTTTCGCCTCTGGCGAATTCCTTTTAACGGGGATCAAGATCCTTCAAAACTGATGAGTGCTCTTCGAGAGCGGATCAAGGAGTTGAACTGCCTGTATGGGCTTGCTCAGATGGCTGAACGTCATGCAGGTTCTGTTGAAGATCTGTTGAAAGAGCTTGTTAACTTTTTGCCCTTTTCATGGCAGTATCCGGACATCACCTGTGCCCGGATTGTGTTCAAAGGAGAAACATACAAAAGCAAGGGATTCAAGATTACCAGGTGGAGACAGTCGTCACAGATTTTCATGTATAATGAGCCGGTTGGCGAAGTCTCCATTTTCTATCTCGAAGAAAGACCGCCAGAGGATGAGGGACCATTCCTAAGGGAGGAACGTATTTTATTGGATGCATTGGCTGGACGAATAGGCTCTGCGGCGATGCGGATTTCTGCTGAACAGGAACTGCAGGAGCTTAACAAACAGCTGATCATCGAACGAAAGGCATTACAGGAGGCGAACGCCGCTCTTCGAGGAGTTTTGGCAAGGATTGAGGAAGAAAAACAAGAAATTCATATGGATATCCGGGCGAACGTTGACAAGATTCTGATGCCTGTTTTGAACGAAATGGCGCTGCATTTACCCGAGATCTATAGAAAATATGCGGAGATGCTGAAATCCAATCTGGAGGACATTGCGTCCCCGTTTGTCAATCATCTATCGGAAGCCTATCTTTCTCTGACATCTACAGAATTAAAAATTTCCAATATGATTCAAAATGGCCTTCAGACCAAAGAGATTGCCCAGATTCGAGAAGTGTCCGTTGGAACCATCAACCGTCATCGTGAGCATATCCGTAGGAAGCTAAAGATTACCAACAGCGACGTCAATCTAATGACATACCTGCAATCCAATATGTGGAAGAAAGGTTGAATCGAACTAATCCAGGACTTTGATATTGTGAGCTTCACAGATTTCTTTGAGCTGCTTTGGCCATACTGTAACGATTACCTCGCCCAGGTGAGCCGTGCGCAACAGGTACATGAATGTACGCGCCTGACCAATACCGCCGCCGATAGATAGCGGGATCTGATCATTTAAGACCATCTGGTGATATGGCATTTCAAGGAAGTCTTCCTGTTCGGTTTCCTTAAGCTGCTGCACCAGAGTCTCTTTGTTTACGCGGATACCCATGGAAGTCAGTTCGTGACGGCGTTTTGTTACCGGATTCCATACCAGGATGTCGCCGTTAAGGCCATGCATCATCCTACCGTTTTTCTCAATGGTCGGGCTAATCCAGTCGTCATAGTCGGCTGCACGCATCTCGTGCGGATAGCCGTCTTCCAGGACATAACCAATGCCATATATGAATACCGCCGGGTAGTCCTGTACGATTCTTGTTTCACGCTCTTTTCGAGGCAGGTCCGGATAACGCTCGAGAATCTCTTCGGCATGGATAAATTTGAGCTCTTTCGGAATATCCGGGTATTTGTCCGTAGTCAGGGCAGGAAAGTCTTTCCGGACCATTTGGCCGGCCTCATAGATGACCTTCCATATTTTTTGAACGACGTCTGTCAGGGTATCGAGGTTTCGCTGATCAGCAGTAATTACGCGTTCCCAGTCCCACTGGTCAACATAGGCGCTATGATCATGATCCAGGAAGTAGTCCTTTCTTATGGCACGCATATCCGTGCAGATACCTTCGCCTTCCTCGCACAGGAACTGCTTCAGGGCAAAGCGTTTCCATTTGGTAGCTGCCTGAACAACCTGTGTTTCGATGCGCTTATCAAGACCCAAACCGCACGGAAAATCAATGGGTGTGCGTGATCCATCGCGATCAAGATAGTCGTTCATGCCGCTGTCCTTGTCCACGATAAGCGGGACTTGGACCATTTGCAGATTGAGTTCTTTGCACAGGTTCTCTTCGATAAAGTATTTGATTTTATAAACTGCTTTCATCCTGTCTTTGGGATTAAGAATGGGCTCATAGTCAGTTGGAAGGATCTTCTCTACTTCTTCATAAGTACTGATGCCCGGCCCGGCCAGATCTGCTTTTTTGTCTGCCATACTGCCTCCTCTATGGTTTAGTCTTTTCGCCGAATAACAATATTCGGGGGTGGGTGCGTAAACTTGAAATCAAACAGGTTTTTGGTGCCCTGAACGTATGCCAGGCCCCTTATATATATTTGCGACACCAAAAATCAACCCTTATTTTTATTTCACCTTGACTTGAAACCAGTGCTTTCCTATATTCGCAGAAGCTAATATTGATGACCCGTGAAAAATCTCCAAGGCTGTCACTCCCGCGAACGCGGGAGTCTATAAGCCGTTCATTTCCCTGGATTCCCGCGTGCGCGGGAATGACGAAAACGGGTTAGTGATTTTTTACCGGTTTATCAAACTTGAAAGGAGATTTTCTTTATGCCGCGACGCGATGATATCAAAAAAGTGATGATTATCAGTTCAGGGCCGATTGTTATCGGTCAGGCCTGTGAATTTGATTACTCGGGGACCCAGGCCTGCAAGGCTCTTCGGAAGTTAGGATACGAGATTGTCTTAGCTAATTCCAACCCAGCGACCATCATGACGGACCCGGGTTTGGCCGAAGCCACCTATATAGAGCCCCTCAACTTAGAGGCCATGACTGAGATCATTGAAAAGGAACGACCTGATGCCCTGCTCCCCAATCTCGGAGGCCAGACCGGTCTGAATCTTTCCTCGGAACTGGCTCGCACCGGTGTGCTCGAAAAATACGGCGTAAAGATCATCGGGGTTGAGGTTGATGCCATCAAGCGGGGTGAAGACCGGATTGCATTTAAAGAAACCATGGACAGTCTCGGCATTGAAATGCCTGAGAGCGACCCGGCCTTCAGCGTGGAGAAGGCTGAAAAGATCGCCGAGTCCTTGGGTTACCCCGTGGTCATCCGGCCTGCCTATACCATGGGAGGGACGGGCGGAGGTCTGGTTTATAATGTGGAGGAATTACGAATAATTGCCAGCCGTGGTCTCTCCGCGAGCCTTGTGAATCAGATTCTGGTGGAGGAATCGGTGTTGGGGTGGGAGGAACTGGAACTTGAGGTGGTGCGGGATGCAAAGAACCAGATGATCACGGTCTGTTTTATAGAAAATGTGGATGCCATGGGTGTTCACACGGGTGACTCCTTTTGCACTGCCCCCATGCTCACCATTGCTCCTGAACTTCAAAAGCGGCTCCAGAAATATTCCTATGACATTGTAAAGGCCATAAAGGTCATCGGCGGCACCAATGTCCAGTTCGCCCATGACCCTAAAACCGGTAGGGTGGTTGTGATCGAAATCAATCCCAGGACATCGAGATCATCGGCCCTGGCCTCCAAGGCTACCGGTTTTCCCATCGCGCTTATTTCGGCCATGTTAGCGGGCGGGATGACGTTGGATGAAATTCCTTACTGGAGGGAAGGGACCCTGGATAAATACACTCCTTCAGGGGATTACGTGGTGGTTAAATTTGCCCGCTGGGCCTTTGAAAAATTTGAGGGGGCCGAGGATAAATTGGGTACACAGATGAGGGCAGTGGGCGAGGCAATGAGTATTGGCAAGAATTATAAGGAGGCATTCCAGAAGGCGATCCGATCCTTGGAGACAGGCCGGTATGGTTTGGGGTTTGCCAAAGACTTCAATGAAAGACCCCTTGAAGATCTGATGGATCTCCTATCCGAGCCTTCAAGTGAGCGCCAGTTTATTATGTATGAGGCCCTCAGAAAAGGCGTCAGCGTCGAAACCCTCCATGAAAAGACATATATCAAGCAGTGGTTTATCGAGCAGATGAAGGAATTAGTGGACTTAGAGGAGGAAATCCTTAAATACAGGGGAAAGGAACTTCCCGACGAGCTGCTTACCCAGGCCAAGAAAGACGGGTTTTCGGACCGGTACCTTTCAGGGCTTCTCAATATCCCCGAAAAAGATGTGAGGGAAAAACGGAAGGCCCTGAGTGTTGTGGAAGGGTGGGAGCCTGTGCCGGTAAGCGGGGTGGAAGATGCGGCCTATTACTTCTCTACCTACAATGCCCCAGACAAGGTAGGGTCCAGCGACAGGCGTAAGATTATGGTTTTGGGCGGCGGGCCGAACAGGATAGGACAGGGTATTGAATTTGACTACTGTTGTGTTCATGCGGCCTTTGCCATACGGGATGAGGGCCTTGAGTCCATCATGGTCAACTGCAATCCCGAGACTGTTTCCACAGATTATGACACATCAGACAAGCTCTACTTTGAGCCGCTCACAGTGGAAGACATCCTGAGCATTTATGAAAAAGAGAAACCCGAAGGCGTCATTGTGCAATTCGGGGGGCAGACGCCACTGAATATCGCCAATGAGCTGGCCCAGGCCGGTGTTAACATCATCGGAACTTCGCCGGATACCATTGACCTGGCCGAGGATCGGGACCGTTTCCGCAAAAAGATGAGTAAGTTGGGCATTCCACAGCCTGAATCGGGTATGGCGAGCACCTTGGAAGAGGGGCTCAAGGTGGCTGAAAGGATAGGTTATCCCCTGATGGTCAGACCCTCCTATGTGCTCGGTGGGCGGGCAATGGAGGTGATCCATGATGAGGAAATGCTCCGGCGTTATGTGGCTGCAGCGGTGGATGTGTCTCCGGAACGGCCGATCCTCATCGACAAGTTTTTGGAAAATGCCATTGAGGCCGAGGCCGACGCCATTTCAGACGGCACCGATGCCTTTGTGCCTGCTGTCATGGAACATATCGAACTGGCAGGGGTCCATTCCGGGGACTCGGCCTGTGTGATACCCCCTATCAGCATACCGGCCAAACACTTAGACACAATATACGAGTATACCAGGAGAATTGCCATCGAGTTGAAGGTGGTCGGATTGATGAACATTCAATACGCCATTGCAAATGACACGGTCTACATCCTTGAGGCAAACCCCAGGGCATCACGGACGGTGCCGCTTGTATCAAAGGTATGCAACATTTCCATGGCACGTATCGCTACCCAGCTCATGTTGGGCAAAAAGCTCGCGGACCTCGATATAAAGCAGAGGCCTATTCCCCACTTCGGGGTTAAGGAATCGGTCTTTCCTTTCAATATGTTCCCGGAGGTGGACCCGATCTTAGGTCCTGAAATGCGATCGACAGGAGAGGTTTTAGGCATGGCCGACTCTTTCGGGCTCGCATTTTACAAGGCCCAGGAGGGTGCACAGCAGACCCTTCCGGCAGAGGGAACGGTCCTGATCACTGTGTCGGAAAACGACAGGAGCGCTGTCCTCCAGGTAGCGAGGGAATTTGATAAGCTTGGGTTCAGAATCAAGGCGACCAATGGCACTCATAAGTTTTTGGCCGGACACGGTATTGAATCGGATTTGATTTTTAAAATGCACGAGGGCAGGCCAAACATAGTGGATGGGATAAAAAACCACGAAATCCAATTGGTCATAAATACCCCCAGCGGCAAGTTGAGCAAGCATGACGATTCTTACATCCGAAAGTCGGCCATCAAGTATAAGGTGCCATATATCACAACACTTGCGGCCGCCTTAGCCGCTGCAAGGGGCATTGACAGTAACCGGAAAGGCCATGGAGCCGTCAAATCGCTCCAGGATTACCATCAGGATCTTAGATAGAGAAGTGCCTAAAGTTTAAAGTGCCTAAAGTGACTAAAGTTGAACGAGATAACCAAATCAAATTCATGATAGATTGTAGCAGATTATAGGGAGACAATAGAAATGGATGGAATTGTTGGTCTTTATGGCCTGGATGATAATGAGCTGGTAACCAAGGCGTTTCTGGCAACAGGGGCATGCCAGCACCGGGGTAAGGCCAGCACCGGATTGGCCATTGCCACTTCAAAGGGGATCTACGTTCATAAGGGTTTGGGGAGGATCGCCGAAGTAATAAACGATGATATAATCAATACCTTCCAGGACCTGGAACCAGTGGCTGCGATTGGAAATATCGGTTACACAAAGAGAAAAATCGCTGAAAGCATAAATGCCGAGCCCATAGAAATTCGTTCCAGGACAGGTTCTGAAATTAGAGTTGTCGTAACCATGGACGGTTATCTTATCAAGGAAGACGATTTAAGGGCTGAGCTTGAGGCGGATTACAACCTTCAAACTGAAAATAAGACCGAAATCATCGGCGCCTTGCTGCATAAATATATTACGCAGGAAGGGATCAGGTTTGAAGCCGGGGAAAAGCTCCTTGCCAAGTTACGTGGCAGGGCAACATTTGCCTTGACCGCGCTGGTCCACCAGGGCAAAGAGGTTTATCTGATTGCTTTGAATGATGCCAAGGCCTTTGAGCCCTTCTGCTATGCAACAATTGACGGCACCTTTATCGCAAGCTCTGAATCGTGTTCCCACAGACGATTAAACGGTCTGACCGAAAAGGAATATGACGGGGCGGAGATGACCATATGCTCATCCAACGGAATTGAGACGAGGAGGTTGAGGGAAGAACCTCTCATGCCTGATATATTCCAGGGTGTTTATTTTGGCAATGTTGCCTCTATGTTCAGGGGGAAGGAGATATTGCAGATCAGGAGAGAATTGGGTCTGGAGTTAACTGATTATTATAAGGTTTCGAGGGCCGATATTGTCATCCCCAACCCGGAGTCAGGCTGGGGAGTTACCGTGGGGATAGCAGAAGGTCTGAAAAAGGAACTGTTGCCTGCCCTCATAAAACTCCCACAGGCTGTCAGGACATTCCAGGAAGATGGACGAAGGGTCAGATCTCAGGAGGTTGGTCTTAAGTTCGGCGGTATCGATTCTCTCTTAAGAGGCCGTAACATAGCCATGGGTGATGATAGTATTGTAAGGGGAAGCGTGAGTGAAGGGGGATCTGTCTGGGTGGTCTATAACGCAGGGGCAACATTCGTCGAGTTCTGGATATCCTATGGTCCGATGTTTTTCCCTTCATTCAAGGAGTGGCACCGTGGTATCGAGTGTCTCAACGAACTTGCTGCACAGAGGGCCTTTAAAGACGATAATCCTTATGACAAATCCCTGGATGATATCAATAGAGCTGTGGCAAAACTTGTTGGTGTAGATGAGGTCAAGTACAACCTGAAAGAAAGAATTGAAGCGGTTGCAGGCCCTGGTTCACTTCAGGCCTTGGATGCAAGCTATCCCATAGATCAGGAATTCTGGCCGGATTGGCTCAAAAAGGAATTTGACAGGTTCAATCGTTACCGGGAGAGTTAACGGTTGGAATAGATCAGTCCCGCTGTCCGAGTCAGCAGACCCACAATCACGGGTGTTTTTGAATCGGAGCATTTTCCAGGTTTGAGTTGGCAGTCTTGCATGGATTTGGCTGGTGTGACGTGCAAGGATCACGCAACCCTCTCCAGCGACCGGATGAGCCGAAAACTGACCGACTGCTATATGTTGTGGTTGCGAGCCGTTCAGTTTGTCTTAACAGACGGGATCAGGCTCTTAGATAAGTAAGGCATATCACAGCTTTTTGGTGACATGGATTATTTGAGGTACTGTCAGGGTATATCAACATTCCCGAAGGTGGGCAGATTGTCAAGGTATGTCAACTGGTTGAAACCATGAGATATCATCTGGGTATACCCAGTTCAACTTGAGCCGTCCTCACCAGTATCCATGGTCTTTTTCGTCAGTCACTTCCTCGGTATGCGAGCTGAAGTACTCCGGGCACCGACCATAGACTTCGCCTGTGAACAGGTGGCCACAGGAGAGGCATTTCATCCTCTTCTTGCCGGTTCCGCTAATCTCAACCTGGGCATCGTCACTCAGGAAGAAGTAGGCACTCGCGGGATTGGCGATGTCCCTCGGATCAAGTCCGCCTTCAGTGACCGTGTTCGGCATGAACTCCTCTTGATGTGGGGGATACTCCCAGACCGGTGTGCCTCCTAAGGCCTTTACGACCTTGGCGCTGGTTCCATGGCCCTTGAGCTTCAGGCCTTTCATGTCCTCCAGTTTTCTAACGGCCTTCCCTTTTGTGTGAATAAGGCCTGGCCCATGGGCGTGAAGGTACATGACCTCAGTGTCCTTGAGCTCTTTAGGTTGGAATTTTGCATTGACCTCGTTTACCACCTTGGTGGCAGCCTTTCCACTGGTATAACCTAAAGGGGGGTCAACGGCCGACATGACCGGAAAGCGACCTCGGGTATAAGCGAAAACTAAAAAACCGATATCGGATTGCCCTATCACAACGCCGTCATAAAACTGCTTGGCAGGGGTCAGAGTCCCCCGGGGTAGTATTCCACCTTGACTTTACCCTGGGTCCGTTTCTCAACCTCCTTACACCAGGCCTCGGCTAATTTGCTCTGTATATGGGTTGGTGGGAAAAATTGCTGTAGGTAAGCTTTATGGGTTGGGCTTGAGCTTTGTATGCGCCTACGGTCATAAAGGCGATTCCAATAACGGCAACCAGGAAAAACAAAAAGATTTTTTTCTTTATCGTAGCATCCTCCTTGCTAAATAGTAGGACCAAAATTACCCAAGAGATTAACACACCAGATTAAGGTATAATTTAGACTTTCTCACCTCCCTTCCTTAACTGGCCTCCGGATGCTGGCTCCGCTTCCAGCCCGTAGGGCTTCCAGGCCGGCTCTTAGAAAGCCTACGCTTTGGAGAATTTGTAGATCCTGCGACTCGGAGAGGGCCATCCATTTACCAGTCACTTAATCTATATTTATTTATGGCATTTTCATAAGAAACGCAACAGGAAACAGTCCTGAAGCGCGAATGCACCAGAACTTGGTCTGCAACAGGTCACGCGTTTTTTCATCTTGATACCCTCACCTGGCGCAAAATCACGCTCAGAAGTCAGCTGTTTCCCCCCTGTGTGCGAGAAAGAGATTCTTCCCCCATCAAGACTCTATGATATGTCTACAAATACCAGCATGTGCTGCAGATCTTTCCTTCATGAGCCCTTTATTAACTGTGCCCTGTATTCATGCACACCGTTTATGAAAAGCGTCCAAATGGTCTGAGATAACTCTTCTGGCCCAACGGCGCCTTTCGGATCATACCAAGAATAGATCCAATTACACATTCCAAACAGGGTGAAGGTTAGGGCTGTTAACCTGTCTTTGGGAATGGGATATTCAAATACTTCGAGTAGCACTTCACTGGCAATTTGAAAGTATGTTCTTTGTTTTTCAGCGATTACTTCAAAATGCTTTTTCGGAAGGCAGTGCGCTTCGTGAAGCAACACTTTGGCTTCTGATGAATTATTCGAATAAAGTTTAATATGGCGTGATATGATAAACTTAAGTTTATCAGTACTTATTTTTTCTTGGCTTAGATCCTTCTCAAGGTCTTGTAAAACCAAATCCATGTATTTAGATAAAATAAAAAATAGGACTTCAGTCTTGCTCTGAAAATAGTAGTACATCCCTCCTTTGCTGATTTTAGCAGCAGCGGCAATTTCATCCATAGAGGTCTTAAGATAGCCCTTACGGCTAAATAATCTGGCAGCCGTTTTTCCAATCTTATTTGCCTTTTGCCATCCCTTTTTGTCTAATCTATCCCATCTATCTTGCATTTCATCTCCCCAGTTACATACATCAAGAAACCGACTGGCCGAATCAATTCGAGGCATTTTTTCATTCATCGATCATGTTTTCACATTTTTCTTCAAGGGAAAGTGAAAAGTTAATCAAAATCCGATGTCCACCTACGAATTTTAGCGCATAAGTCTGATAAAAACAAAGCAATCAGCGGCCCGTTCACAAAAGCGCAAAAGCAATTTACATTTTTTGCTGCAAGCTATTTCCATCAGCCAAAGCCATTAAGCTTTCAACCACGTATGGAAACTGGAGCTTGGGATCGAGGCGGAAAATAACCATCTCGTATCATTGAGATAATCTCACAAAGATTAAAGCCCTAAGTTTCGACTAATGATAAGCTTCATGATCTCGCTGGTGCCTGCAAAGATGGAAAGAGCTCTCACATCCCGGTAGATCCTGCAGATGCGGTATTCCTCCATGTAGCCGTACCCTCCGTGAATCTGTACCGCCTGGTAGGCTATACGGTTGACCATCTCACCTAACCAGTATTTTGCCATAGAGACTTCCTGAACGATATTCTCTCGCTGAATGTGCTTTGCGATTAAATCGTCAAGAAAGGTTCTCCCTAGTTGGATCTCCGTGGCCATTTCAGCCAAACGGAATGCCGTGTATTGGAAATCACCAATAGGTCGGCCAAAGGCCTCCCTAGTCTTTGCATAGGCTAAAGCTTCTTTGAAGGCCTCTTCAGCATTGACCTGGCATTTTATACTGACTTCCAGCCTCTCTTGCTGGAGTTTCTCCATCATATATCTGAAGCCTTTCCCCTCTTCTCCCAGTAAATGAGATGCAGGAACATGACAGTCCTCAAAAAAGAGCTCCGCTGTATCCTGCATGTGAAAACCCATTTTTTCCAGTTTTCGGCCGCGAGCAAAACCTGGGGCATCCTTGTCAACGAGGATCAGGCTAATCCCGCGGTGTCCGGCCTCCGGGTCGGTCTTCACGGCCACCACGATGAGATCGGCGAAGTACCCATTGGTAATGAAAGTCTTCTGACCGTTGATCACGTAACTGTCTCCGTCGCGAACTGCCCGGGCCCGGATGGCCGCCAGATCTGAGCCTGCGTTGGGTTCCGTGAAGCCAACAGCGGTGATAACTTCTCCGGTGGTGCAACCCGGAAGCCAGCGGTCCTTGCCGGCCTTGGTCCCATAGCTATAGAGATAAGGTGTTGCCACATCACTGTGGAGGGGGATCCCCACACCGAATCCGTCACCCCGAATAAGTTCTTCGTTGATGATAACGGAGTATTCAAATCCCAGCCCAAGGCCGCCATAGGTCTCGGGAAGCCATGGACACAAAAACCCCTGCTCACCCATCT
>PVMS01147031.1_pt1 | contig 15468 bp, 12 predicted proteins | sample 1853461 | NCBI WGS metagenome assembly PVMS01 (sample SAMN08582032, study PRJNA380276) | Marine sediment metagenome, whole genome shotgun sequencing project. | isolation source: ocean sediment barecode stripped | collected 2017 | reverse complement strand
CGCTCTCATCGTTATCAAGAATCCGTTCCGCCATGCCCGGCTCAAGCATCTGAATATCGCAGACAATCGACAACCGGGACAGCTCGCGCGCTATCCCTTCAAATTGATCACTAATATCTGTGCTTTGATCCCGCCACGTTATGCTCCTCGCTGTAGACGGACAACCTCTAACCTGACCGATAGATATATACCGCGTACGGTTCACTAATACCAGAGCAGCCTGGCATCAGGACGCTGGCAAAACCGTTGGATCCAAAGCATTGAGCGGCGCAATAAAAAAACCCCGCTCAAGCGGGGTTTTTTCAGTTTGTATCAGGCCTGACTCTCATCAAACCCCGAGGATCGGCAGCGCGTTCAGCGACACCGTGCCCATGAACGATGACATGACCACCACCGCGGCAATCATGATCTCCGATATCTGCTCAAAACTCTGATCCAGCCTGTTCTGCTTTTGATACGTCATGGCTTTGCTCCTTGTTTTTTTGCATTGCGGCCCTGTTCCTCGGCGCCCCCTGGAGCTGTCTGCAGAATGTTCTGATTATTGATCCTGCTGCAGCGGCAGCTACCGTGTCACACGATCACCATAATATCAATAACGACTTTAAGCTATGAAGTTAACACTTTGTTAATGCTATATATTTAATGCGCTGTCAGACAGCAAAAATCCCTTTTTCAGCCTCGCGGAACGCAAAATTTCGAGCGAAAAATCCGGCTTGTCAGGCAGGCCGCGGATCGTCAGTCCGGCGCCAGTTTGCCCATATCCCGAACAGGGCCAGACAGCCCACGGCAATCAGTACCCAGGCCGGCATGCTCAGCCAGAGAAAGGACCACGATATCGCGGCACATTCTCCGGAGCCTGAGAGCACCATGTTCAGTACTTCCAGGAACGGGAACGTGTCCATCATAAAATCCAGACCCGGACCACAGGCCGGTACCTGCTCCGGCGGCAGATTCTGCAGCCAGACGTGCCGCCCGGCGACGCCGATGCCCGGGATCGCCGCCAGCCCGATCAATACAGCGTAAACGCGGCAACCCGTCTGTCCGGGGTTATGCAGGGCCGCGATCAGAAACACCAGTCCCAGAAGAATCACCCCCATGCGCTGGAAAATACACAATGGGCAAGGCTCGAGTTCCAGTCCGTATTGAGCGAACAAGGCATACAGCATGAGTCCGGCGCAGGCGCAAAACCCGGCCAGATTGGCATTACGCGGTGTCAGTGAAATATCCACAGGTTTATTTTAATGCCGGTCGCTGCACGATCACCATAATCTCATGCCGGGTCAGCATGGAATGACCGTCATCCGGTAACCTGATCACGGACATAGTTCGGTAACGCGGCTTCCGGCGCGATGGTCTCACCGCTTTCAAAGCGGCGGCGGGCCAACCGCAATAAATCCTCGGCCAGTGGCAACCTGTCCGGATCCGCGCCTGACAAGACGGATTTATTGCGCTGATACAATTCCGGATAGGCGGCCCAGCCAGGGCCAGCGGCAAAAACTGCGTCACGCGCGCCGAGCTTAAACCCGGCCGGGTCAACCAGCCTGTCAGAAATCTTCGCTTCGAAAACGCCTGCTTCATCAGCGACATACAATCCAAAATAAGCCTCGCCCATACGAGCATCAAGACAGGCTGCGACTGCTTTCGCACCATGAGCACGCGCCGCGCCCTGGGCCAATATTTCAAGACTTGATACACGACAGACCGGCAGACTGCTGCCAAAGGCCAGCGCCTGGGCCGCGGCCGCACCAACACGAAGACTCGTGAAGCTCCCGGGTCCACAGCCAAAAGCCACACAATCCAGCTCGCCTAAAGTCAGGGCGGACTCCGCCAGTGCATCTCTGACCAGCTCGTAAATTCGGCGTGACTGCGCGCGCACAGTGCCATCCTGGCGAATGCTCAGTTGTTCGCCGTTACAGACTGCAACGCTGGTTACCGCGGTCGCCGTTTCAATCGCAAGGCAAGTAAATGCCGATGACATCATGCCCCCTCCCGGGACAACAGAAAGTCACGCACCTCGTCAATATGACGCGTTAACGGCATCGAAGGAAGACTCGCCAGAAAAACGCGGCCATAACTTTTCTCAACCAGTCTCGGATCGCAGATCATCACAACACCGTAATCTGAATAATCACGAATCAGCCGGCCTACCCCCTGCTTCAGGCTCAACACGGCCTGCGGTAACTGGTAATCGCGAAACGGGTTGCCGCCGTGATTTCTAATCGACTCCAGCTTCGCAGCCAGTAATGGATCACCGGGCGATGCAAAAGGCAGCCGGTCAATCACAACCAGCACCAGTCCGTCGCCCCGGATATCGACACCTTCCCAGAACGTCGATGTGCCGAGCAGCACGGCCTGATCCAGACGCGAGAATTGCTCGAGCAGGCGCGACCGTGGGGCCGTGCCCTGCACCAGTAACGAGAATTCGCCGGCGGCTTCCTGCTCGATGATCTCCGCCGCCCGGCGCAACGCACGATGGCTGGTGAAAAGCAAAAATGCCCGTCCACCGGTCTGGCGCAATAGCGGCAGCGCGGCGGCGATGACCTTTTCAGTAAACGCCGGCGCACCGGGCTCAGGCATATTTTCAGGCAGGTACAAGCGGGTGTTGCGCTGAAAATCAAACGGGCTCGGAATCTGCCGCGTCTCGACGGACGTCAGCCCGAGACGGTTAATGAAATGATCAAAATTACCATCGACTGCAAGTGTTGCAGAGGTCATGACCCACGAACAAGCGCCGCCATTCATCAGCTTTCCAAGCTCCGCCGAACTGTCCAACGGCGTCAGATTGGCCATGAAATTTCGATTGCTGCGCCGGATCCAGCGCAGACCTTCCTCATCGGAACCGTCCGTAATGGCCTGCACGGCTGAAACAGCCGTTGCGATTCGCTCGCGACAGCGCTGCAACCCCGCGCCGGAATCGCCGCAGCCCGCCACCCAGTCCTGCACTTCGATCAACGCCTCACCGAGACTGCGAAAATCGGCGTCAAACTCACCGGCCTCCGACCAGGCCAGGTTCGAGTCCGTATCAGGCAGCACGCCGCGACATTCACTGAGCAATCGTTGCACCGCGGTTAATGCCTGCGCTAATTCCTGGTCACCGATGCCTGCGTTAGCCGCCTCGCTGCCAATATCGCTCATCAGATCGGCAATCTGCTTACTGCCAATGCTGATGTTGAAAAAACTCTGGGCAACATCAGGAAACTGATGGGCTTCATCAACGATGACCACATCTGCGCCCGGCAGCAGTTCACCGAAACCTTCTTCGCGCATAGTCATATCGGCCATCAGCAAGTGATGATTCGCAACGACAATGTCAGCCTCGCGGGCTGCCTGCCGGGCTGCGACAACGTGGCAGTCCGTAAAACGCGAGCAACGCGAACCCAGGCAATTCTCTAAAGTCGAAGTCACCCGCGGCCACAGTGGTGAGTCCTCGGGGATCGTCGCCATCTCGGCAATGTCTCCGGTCCGGGTGCGCTGAGACCATTCCCGCAACCGGCCGGCATCTTCGGTCAAATGATCCGTATCGCCCCCGGACACAAGTTCGCCCAGCCCGTCGAGCAGAGTGTCCAGACGATACAGACAAAGATAATTGGCGCGGCCCTTGAGCAACTGAACCGTCGCAGGGCGTCCCAGGGCAGACCCGATCATCGGCAGATCCCGGTGATACAACTGGTCCTGCAAAGTCCGCGTCCGCGTCGAAACCACCACCCGCTGCCCCGACAGCAGGACCGGCACGAGATAGGCCAATGTCTTGCCGGTCCCCGTGCCCGCTTCAATGACAAGATTGCGCCCTCCGGCGATAGCGCGCGCAATATCTTCGGCCATCGCTAGCTGCTCAGCCCGCGGCGCAAAATTATCCAGGCATTGCGCCAGTGGACCGGCGCCACTGAAAAACTCCGCCAGATCCGTCGTCGCAGCCATCAAGCTAAGATCCAAAATGATTTTATAGTTTTCAGCATCTTAAGGGCATTGTTTAGACTAAATATTAATAGCAAAACCGGCCAGCAACCCACTGCTGCCAGCGTATGAAGAACCGGCAAAATAAAGTTTTCTGAAATCACTGCGGCGGGCTGACCTGCGCCATGCCATCTGTATAATACGCTGTCCCCAAGCGGGGCCTACAAAAAAACATCGATGATTCACGATGTCCAGATCGATAAACGGATTTAAGTTCGAGGAACTCTATGACCACCACCAATCAGGCTCTCCAGCAATGGATTGACGAAGTCGCAGCGCTGACCAAGCCTTCCGAAATCTACTGGTGCGACGGCAGCGAAAAAGAATACAAAGCGCTGATCAAGCAAATGCTTGGGACCGGTGACCTCATCGAGCTGAATCACGAAACCTACCCCAACTGCTATCTGCATCGCTCGGATCCGTCCGACGTAGCGCGTGTAGAGCACCTGACTTTTGTCTGCGCACAAGAACAGGCCGATGTCGGACCGAACAATAACTGGAAGTCACCGGTCGATGCCCATGCGCAGATGGACGAACTGTTCAAAGACTGCATGGAAGGCCGCACCATGTATGTCATCCCCTATTGCATGGGGCCGATCGACTCACCCTACTCGCGCTGCGGTATTGAAATCACCGACAGTCCTTACGTCGTTGTCAAAATGAACCTGATGACACGCATGGGCACACCCGCACTAAAACGTATTGAAAAAGAAGGCACATTTGTTCGCGGCCTGCATTCAATCGGTGATCTGAACCCGGACCGCCGGTTTATCATGCATTATCCTGGTGAACTGCTCATCCAGAGCTTTGGCTCGGGTTACGGCGGCAACGCCCTGCTCGGCAAAAAATGCCATGCCCTGCGCATTGCGAGCTGGCAGGCTCAGCAGGAAGGCTGGCTGGCCGAACACATGCTGATCCTCGAAATCGAAAATCCTCAAGGCGAAAAACACTACATCGCTGCCGCATTCCCGTCCGCCTGTGGCAAAACGAACCTGGCCATGCTGATTCCGCCCGAATCATACGAAGGCTGGAAGGTCCGTACCATCGGCGACGACATTGCCTGGCTGCACATGGACGAGTCCGGACAGTTGCGCGCCATTAACCCGGAATCCGGTTATTTCGGCGTCGTCCCGGGCACTAATGAAAAAACCAATCGCAACGCCTACGACATGATTCAGCACGATACGATTTTCACCAATGTTGCGGTCACCGCAGATAATGAACCGTGGTGGGAAGACAAAATGACCGGCACGCCTGTCACGGACTGGAAAGGCCAGCCGATGAACGGCGGACCGGCGGCTCACCCGAATTCGCGGTTCACGGTCGCCGCCCGCCAGAACCCGAGTTACTCCCCACTGGCCGACGACCCGGCCGGCGTACCGATCAGTGCGATTGTTTTCGGTGGTCGCCGTCGCAGCCTCGCACCACTGGTCTACCAGGCAAAAAGCTGGCAGCACGGCGTACTGATCGGCGCAGGCGTCGCGTCTGAAACCACCGCCGCAGCAAGCGGTGCCGTTGGCGTAATACGCAGAGACCCGATGGCCATGAAGCCGTTTTGCGGCTATAACTTTGGTGATTACTGGGACCACTGGCTGAGCTTCGCTGCTAAATCAGACAAGCTGCCCGAGTTACTTCACGGAAACTGGTTCCGACAGGACGACCACGGCCATTTCCTCTGGCCCGGATTCGGCGAGAACCTACGCGTACTGCGCTGGATTATCGAGCGCTGCGAAGGTCGTGCCGGGGCCACGGAAACAGCCATCGGTTATTTGCCTGCGCCGGACGATCTCGATATCCGTGATCTGGATATTAGTAACGATGTGCTGACCGAACTACTGTCGGTTGACCATAAAAACTGGCTGGAAGAATTGCAGGCAATCGCAGAATATTTCGATGAATATGGCGACCGCATTCCGGAAGCACTGCTGGAAGCCCATCGGCGTGTTACCGACTCTTTGAGCTGATACTCGTAACCCTGACTAGTCCTTGCAGACGTACTCTATCGCCAGAGGCGTGCCACGGGCCGCCACCTGGCCGAGACTGATCACGCCGCAACCGGATAACTCAAGGCTATCCCGACGAACGTACAGCTCCTCGCCGTCATCCCGTTGGATGAAGGTACCATTCGTACTTTCATCCACCAGCAGAAAACGATTCCTGACCCTGTCGACGCGCGCATGGACGCGCGAAATCAGGTTTCCTTTCACCACTATGTCGTTCTCATCAGCCCGACCGATCGTGATGGAGGACTTTCCATTCTCACCCACCACAACATGCTGATTACCGAAGCTTAATTCCAGATGTCCCGCCGTGCGGGATTGCTGCGCTGCCAGATCGATCGACGGCAACATACTGGTTGGCTCATCAGGCTGCCAGAGAACTTCAAACACGGCCACCTCATCAGACTGCCCCTTTACCATGGCGATGTCGATCTGCCGCACCAGGCTGCGCCACTGCCCGCTAAGCTGAGCGACGGTGACCGCAGTTGTAATGATCTGCCCCGCCTTTGCCTGCGAGGTCATGCGATTGGCCGTGTGAACTGCCGCGCCGAATATATCGCGATCTTCGACCACCACGGAGCCGAAATGACAACCGATACGAATTGCGACGGGTATTCCTTCTGATCCGATCCGGGGATTATTGGTGATGCGTTGCTGCATCTGACTGCTGGCATTCAGCGCATCATCAGCCGACGGAAATGTAGACATGACCTCGTCGCCCATGGTCTTGATGACTGTGCCACCGTATTGCTCAGTGGACTCCTTCATCACCGTAATACATTGCTGAACGGTATCACGGGCACGCTGATCGCCCATGGCATCGTACAAATACGTACTGCCCACGACGTCCGCAAAAAGAATTGCGACTTCGCTGTCTCCGGCGACCGTTTCTACTTTGCTGACCATGGAATATGTAAAACAGGCACTGCGGGATTATATGCTATACGGCACCGCCGACGCAGCCCGAAATGCCCTTATTTCAGAGACTTGACCTTCAATTGTAAAGAAATCACGAGCCGGGAAAGACCCCCCGGATCCAAAAACCCCGGTGTGGCCTGTGGAGCCCGCCTTTCAGCGTTCAGCAACGATATAGGCGATCCAGCCGGCGTCAGCCTCACCCTTGTCATCGGGTGTGAACACGCCATCGCCGCCGCCGTCGCCATCGTCCCCCTCCCAATAGACTGTGACCTTGCGAAAACCGGATTCCTCAAGCATCTCGCGAACCTCCGGAAGCGTCCAGAGCCGCCAGTCATAGGTAAAGGCCTTTTTCATTTTCGAGCCATCCGGAAACTTGAAGTGAATATGGCAAAGCATTTCACCCGTCACGGGATAATACTTTGCCTGATCCCAGATGTAGCTGAAATTCTCATACTTCGTCTTTTCCTTCATTTCTTCGAAGGCTTCGTAACCGCCGAACGCGTCAAGGATAAAAACACCATCGTCTTTAAGCGAGCGATAGACAGATTCGAAATACTGCTTCATCAGAGCACGGCTTTTAAAGATGAAGTAGCTGAAATTAAATGCGCCAACGACGTCAACCGGTGGCGTTTCTACAGTCATGACATCGGATTCCAGCAGCACAAGCCGGGCGCGCTGTTCATCCGTGAGGCGATTCAGACGATTGTCACGACCCCAGGCCAGTACTTCCGGTTCGAGATCGACACCGAACGCGGACCGCTCCGGACCCTGGCGCACCCATTCACATGATGCGCTCGCGGTGCCGCAAAAATCTTCCCGGAAACTATGCGCATCCCGGCCCCGTATTTCGCGAAATGTAGTGGATACGAATTCACACTCTTCTTCGACGTTCTGAACAGAGTCCTCATAGAGTTCATGCCGGTCCGCGAGGTCTGCCATCGTCGGCGCACGGCGCGCCACCTGCTCAGCCACATCCTGCTTACGCACTGCCATTTGAAATTTCAATCCCTAATTAATGAATACATCCGACAGGCTGCACCATGCGTTGCCTGTCCCGAGATTTTGCAGTGTCGCTTATTATCGGCCTTCGATTCAAGCTGCATCACGAAGCAGCGATAACGAGTCGCGCAGCACCTGCGAATCCGCATCGTGACGGATGCCCTGCTGGCTGATAAACCGCCGCCATCGCCTCGCGCCCGGCTGACCATTAAACATCCCCAGCATGTGTCGGGTAATGTGATGCAAGCGGGTACCGCTGCCTATCTCCCGGTCCGCGTAGGCCGCCATTTTTCTGATCACCGCTTCACGGTCAGGAATATCGTGCGCAGCCCCGGGTTCCGGCGCGAGAATACCGGCCTGCAATTCAGCAAGAAACCATGGATCTGCGTAAGCCTTGCGGCCGATCATCACGCCATCGACATGGCGCAGGTGATCAGCGACTGCAACCGCACTATTGACACCTCCGTTTAACACGATGCGTAACTGCGCAAAATCCTTCTTCAGCCGGTAAACCATCTCGTATCGCAACGGCGGAATATCTCTGTTCTGCTTCGGCGTCAGACCCGCCAGGATTGCCTTGCGCGCATGTACGATCAGGGTCGGGCAACCTGCATCCGCGACACACCCGACAAAACTCTCAAGAAAGCCATAATCGTCCTGATCATCGACACCGATGCGTGTTTTGACGGTGACCGGCTGACTTGATGCCTGAATCATCGCCTCAATACAATCTGCCACCCTTGCCGGTTCAACCATCAGGCAGGCGCCAAAACGGCCCGATTGCACCCGATCACTCGGACAACCAATATTCAGATTAAATTCATCGTAGCCAAAGCCTTCGGCGATTGAAATCGCCCGGGCCAATATCTCAGGGTCACTGCCCCCGAGCTGCAGACTCAGCGGATGCTCGGCAGGGTCAAAGGCCAGCAACTGTTCCCGGTCACCGTTGACGATCGCCTGGGCCGTAACCATCTCCGTATACAAGCCAACATCCGGCGACAGCAGCCGCAAGAAATAGCGGCAGTGACGGTCCGTGCAATCCATCATCGGCGCAACACTAATCAGCCGGTCGGCAGCAGCACTCACGTCACTCCCCTGGCTGTTTCATCGATCAAAAATTCCACCACCTGGCGCAATGCTTCCTGGCGACTGGCACCGCTGCGCTGCGCCTTGTTGAAAACCTCCACCTGCCGGTCCGCGCTGGTCTTGCGCTTGAGAATCTCCCGCGTTCCGGCCACCTCTGCTTCGCAGCCGAGCGCTTTGGCATCCTTTTCGGTCAGCGACAGCAATTCCTCAAGCAATTGCGGGAACGGCACAAGCTCTCCACGGGCAAGATCCAGCAGGCTTTCATCGATTCCGTAACGCATTGCCCGCCAGCGATTCTCATTCAGCAACATCGGACTGTAAATTCGCCAGCGCTCATTCTTCAGGCGTAGCCGGTACAACATTCGCATCAGACACATCGTCAGTGCAGCCAGTGATAACGCATCATCAATATTCGTACAGACATCGAATATCCTCGTCTCAAGCGTCGGATACCGCGCGCTCGGACGCATATCCCACCAGATCTTGGTTGCATCCTCCAAAAGCCCGGCATTGACGAGAATGTCGACATGACGCTGATATTCGACGTAACTTTCAAATCGTTCAGGCAGTCCTGTGCGCGGTAACGCGTCGAATATCGTCAGCCGATAAGATTTAAGCCCCGTGTCCTGACCTTCCCAGAACGGTGAAGAACCGCTCATGGCGAGCAGATGAGGCAGGAAATACCGCATCTGATTCATCAGATCGACACGTAACTCATCATCATCTATGCCGACATGCACATGCATGCCACAAATCAGCAATCGCCGTGCAGCCGCCTGCATTTCGGTCGTCAGGTCATTGTAACGATCATCAACCGTGTGTTTTTGCTCTTGCCAGTGACCAAACGGATGCGTCGAAGCCGCGATCGGCACGAGTCCCTCGCGCCCGGCCACATCAATCACCACGCCTCGCAACCGCGTCAGATCCTCCCTGACCTCAGCCATGTTGTTGCAGACCCGGGTGCCCACTTCAATTTGCGACCGTAACAATTCCGGCGTGACCTGGTGCCCCAGGCGCTGACACTCTTCAATAATCGACGGCGGCGGATCGCTGACCAGTTCGAGTGAACCCCGATCGACGAGCAGATATTCCTCCTCGATTCCGATTGAAAATGTGGGTTCCCGGGGCATCACCATTCGACTACGCTCCGATCTGCAATAACAACAACGACAATGTCTGGATTAACGCGGCAATTCATAACATTTCTGGTTGGCAAGATCGACCACCGGACTCGCCGCAGATCAGGGATCTGACCAGCGCTTATAAAGATCCGGGTCATCCAGAAGAGGCAGCAGCGCTTCGGCCAGCAGTTCCGCCCAATAGGATAATTCGGCTTCGCTACCCAGAAGATCCTGTCGAATCTCAATAGAGACATGCGGCAGTCCCTCCGCCTCGGCATGGTGATCAATCGTAAAATCGCTGGCATGTTTTCCTGAGTAAGGTTCGTTGTCGCCAACAAGAAGCCCTGGATGGGCATTCAATGCCGCCATGAGTGGAACCGGGATGCGCGGGTCTTTATCCCAGAGAATCCCGAAATGCCATGGGCGTGGCTCGCCCGCGAGAACAGGCGAAAAACTGTGAATCGCGATCAGCGCCGGTGCCTCACCCTTTGCCTCCTGAGCGAGCAGCTGATCCCGTATGGCATCGTGATAGGGCCAGTACAGGCTATCCGCACGAAGCCCGCGATCCTCCTGACTGAGTCCGCGGTTACCGGGCACGACCTGCCCGTCGCTGATTTCCGGAAACGCGCTCGGATCAGCCAGCCGGCGATTACAGTCCACGACCAGTCGCGAGTAACCGGTCGTTACCGCCGGCAAATTCAGCCTTTGAGACAGCTTTCTCATCAGCTCGACGGCGCCGATATCCAGCCCGATGTGGGAGGTGAACGCTGATGACGGCAATCCCAGGTCACCGAGTCGCGCGGGCACCCTGGCGCTGGCATGGTCGCAAACAAGCAGCGCCGGTCGTGAAGAACACACATCAAGCAATTCGAACGCTGGCGGCTCATCGGCGCCCAGAAAGCCGTCTGTGTTGCGCGATACATCATCCATGAGGTACGGGTCGATCCTGAATTTCCAAGCTGATCAAATCTCATGTTGGCTCCGGCCCGTCCGGTGGTCAAGAGCGGAAACTACGTGGTCGACATCAGCCGGGAAGACCAAAGCGTAACCCGTGTCACTGCCGTCAACACTCGAAATTTTTTCCTGAATCGTCTAACGTGCGCCAGCAGGCATTCGCAACCCGGAGCACTGACTTATGACCGAAAAATCAATCCTGGTAACCGGCGGCGCCGGCTACATCGGCAGCCACGTCGCTTTGCAGCTAAATGCTACGGGCGAACGAGTCGTCGTGCTCGACGATCTGTCAACCGGGTTTCGATCAGCCGTTCTGCACGCCGACATGGTAACCGGTAACACCGGTGACCAGGCACTGGTACGCCAGATTATCCACGACTACAACGTCGATACGATCATGCACTTCGCCGCACACACCATTGTTCCGGAGTCAGTGGAAAATCCGTTGAAATATTACGGCAACAACACCTGTTGCAGTCGAAACCTGATGGAGTGCGCGCTGGAGGGCGGTGTGCGTCATTTCGTCTTTTCATCAACGGCTGCCGTCTACGGCATCCCGGCACAAGGGCACGCCTCCGAAGACTCGCCAACCGAACCCATCAACGCTTACGGCACATCAAAACTCATGACCGAATGGATGCTCCGGGACGTGGCCGCAGTCAACGACATGAATTACGTTGTCCTTCGCTATTTCAATGTCGCCGGCTGCGACCCGCAAGGCCGAATCGGACAATCCACTGCCGAAGCGACACTGCTGACCAAGGTGGCCAGCGAAGTGGCAGTCGGAAAACGCGACCAGCTGATCATTTTCGGCACAGATTATCCAACCCCCGATGGCACAGGCATACGAGATTATATTCATGTCGAAGATCTTGCCAGCGCACACCTGAAAGGCCTGGATTACCTGCGCAAGGGGGGAGGCTCCGTGACTCTTAACTGCGGCTATGGCCACGGTTACAGCGTTCGTGAAGTTCTCGCCGCAGTCGAAAAAGCCCACGGCAGTCCGCTGCCAGTCAAAGAAGCGCCGCGCCGCGCCGGTGACCCACCCGTGCTTATCAGCGTATCAGACCGGATCAGGTCCATGCTGGGATGGACCCCCCGTTACGACAATCTGGACACGATTGTAAGCAGCGCGCTTAACTGGGAAAAACATTTACTGACCCACCCGGCCGACTGATCCGCAGACAGGCGGACTCACTCAGCGCTAGTGCTGAATCTCGTATTTCTCCAGCAAATCGTACAGCGTGGGCCGGGTAATACCGAGAATTTTAGCCGCCTGGGAAATATTACCCGAGGCATAGACCAGCGCTCGATTGACCGCCCGCGTTTCAGCGACGCGGCGCACCTCTCGCAGGTTCAGGTCCGGTCCCGCCGAATCCTCGTCCGAAAGACTCATGTCATGGGCAGTAATCTGCTTGCCCTCGGCCATAATGACCGCACCCTTAATCTTGTTTTCCATCTCCCGGACGTTGCCCGGCCAGTGATAATTCTGGATGGCATTCTGCGCATCCGGACTGAAGCCTTTCAGCTGCCGCCCATGATGACCGGCATATTTCTCCAGCAATGTGCGGGCAATAATCAGACGCTCGCCTTCACGTTCTCGCAGCGGCGGAATATTGATAATGATTTCGCTGATTCGATAATAAAGATCCTGCCGGAAACCACCGTTCTTGATTAACTCTTCAAGATTCTGATTGGTGGCGCACACGACACGGACGTCCACGGGAATGATCTCACGGCCGCCGAGTCGCTCGACAACTCTTTCCTGAAGAAACCGCAAAAGCTTGGCTTGCAACGCCAAAGGCATGTCGCCGATTTCATCCAGAAACAATGTTCCGCCACCGGCGGTTTCCACTTTACCCGGGGTCTGCTTGACGGCTCCGGTAAAAGCGCCACGTTCATAGCCGAATAACTCACTCTCAAGCAGGTTTTCAGGTATTGCGGCACAGTTAATCGCGACAAATGCCTTGTCCACTCTCGGACTCAGCGAATGAAGCGCGCGCGCCAGTAACTCCTTGCCCGTGCCGCTTTCTCCCTGTAATAACGTTGTCGCGTTGGTCGGCGCAACTTTCTCGATGATTCGGCAAACCTCCAGCATTTTTTCACTGGCTGCGATAATGCCGTCGAGCGGCGATGCGCTCTGCTGCCGGAGCAAGCGCTGGTTTTCCTGCTCCAGTTCGTAAATCTGGTAGGCGCGGCTGACGATCAGCTGGAGCTGATCCGTATCGACAGGCTTCTCATAGAAGTCGTAGGCACCCAGACCAATTGCCTTGATCGCATTTTCCTGGTCGCCATGACCGGTCACGACGATCACCTTGGTCGCCGGCGCCAGCATCAGCGTTTCCCTGAGCGTGGCCAGACCTTCTGATATACCTTCCGCATCAGGAGGCAGACCCAGGTCCTGCAGCACGACAGGCGGTTCATGACGACGCAATTGCGCGAGCGCGGATTCACGGTCCTCCGCGATCAGAACCTCATAATCCTCGAAACACCAGCGCAACTGGCTTTGCAGTCCGGGATCGTCCTCCACAACCAGGAGTCTTTTTTGCTGATCCGTCACAGGGTCCTCCGTGTCTGGCTCATCGGCATTGCCGTTTGGCGATGATATCCGCCGCCTTGCGCGTACGCTAACTGTTTTCGAGGTCCGCAGCCGTCAAGGGCAGACTGATCGAAACCGTGGTCCCGGCATCCGGACTGGACTGCACGTCCATCGCACCGCCGGCCTCAGTGACGAACGTGCGGGCCTGGTAGGCGCCGATACCCATACCCTGACTGCCTTTGGTCGAATCAAACGGCCTGAACAAACGATTACGAAGAAAATCAGCATCCATACCGCAGCCATCATCTTCAATAGTGATCACCGCCCGACCGTCACTGTTTGCCAGTTTTACGACCACGCTGCCGTCCGCTGCGGTCGCCTCCTGCGCATTGCGAATCAGGTGCGCCACAATCGCCGTGAATCGTTCCCGGTCGATGTCGATAAATATTTCCTCATCATCAGTCTGCAGCACCGGCTCAGGACTTCCGCTTTCAGTTTTTTCGATGGCTTCCGCCAAGGCCTCGTCAAGCCGCACCCTTTGCTGCGGTCCGCTGGCATCACCGCGCTGCAATTGCCGCAGCAGTTTATTCATGCGCGCCACCGAATTTTCGATCGTCGCCATCGAGTCTTCAAAAAACTGTGGATTCCCCTTGTGCTTCGCCGCGTTCTTCACCATCAGTGACTGCTGAGCAATCAGGTTCTTCAGGTCATGCATGACAAATGCAGTCAGCCGGTTAAATGCCTCGAACTGCCGCGCCTCGGCCAGCTGCTGATCCGCCTGGTACTGTGCAAGGTGAGATGCAACCTGGCGCCCCGATGTGCGGAGCAAATCAATTTCTTCAAAGGCCAGGCGAAATGCCGAACTCGATTGAAACAAAACGATAAAACCGATCAAGACTTCGTTATTAATCAGCGGCACAATTAATAAGGCGTCCGGAAACTGTTCAAGCCAGTCGGGACGCTGCAAGCCACCATACAGTGCCGGATCACGCTGCAATTCTGCCGTGTCGAGAATCCATTGCCGCTTACGCATGAAATTAAGCGCCGGGTCTGAGGCCGGCACGGCCATATCCAGCCATGCCTTGGTTTTCCAGTGTGCCGCACACAAAAAAGGCCCGTCCTCGCGGTTTCTGAGCCAAAGAACCCCGGCCGGACTGTTGACGATCTGCGCCACAGCCTTGATCGACCGTTCCGGCAACGGCGAACGCTGATCCGGAGATGCCAGCGTATCAATCAGGCGCAGCCATTCTTCCCGATAGTCATAGCGAAACGGCAGAAAATGTTTGCTGACAAATACCCGAAGCCGGGCACTGAGGCTTTCAGAAAACAGCAGTGCCGCTACGCAAATAATGATGACTGCAATTAATAGTGTCGCCAGCGGCTGTACTGTTGGCGGAGAGAATTCGCGAAACAACGGTGTGGCGGCCAGTAAAACCAGCAATATACCGCCGGTCGCCAGAAATCTGGGCGCATAGGCCCGCGCCTGCGGAGACACGAAAATCGCCAGCGACCATTGTGGACGCCGGCGCAATCCGTATATCAATAACATCGCAGCAGCAAGACTCGCCGCAACCCGCAGATTCAGTAAATAAACCGGGACCGCCGCAACCATCGTTGCAACACCAAATACCAGCGCCTGCACCGCCCCGATCAACGCTGATGCCAGCGCCAATGCATTGAGCGAGCGACGGTCTTCCAGCGGTGCATCGCGTTTAAATTGTGCAGCCAGCGCAAAAACCAGCAAGGACGCGCTTAACGCAATAATGTGAAAGTAAGTTTTTCCGCGGTCACTCAGATCGCCGAGATAGGCAAACCAGAGCACTAACGCACCGGCAGCCACCAGCGTCAGCCAGAAAAGATACAGCCCGCGCCGCACCGTTTCGGGCATGGATTGCTT
>PVMS01141010.1_pt1 | contig 15469 bp, 13 predicted proteins | sample 1853461 | NCBI WGS metagenome assembly PVMS01 (sample SAMN08582032, study PRJNA380276) | Marine sediment metagenome, whole genome shotgun sequencing project. | isolation source: ocean sediment barecode stripped | collected 2017 | reverse complement strand
ATGCGAATTAAATGAAGCCGGTACAACGATAGTTATGGTAACGCACTCATCGCACGATGCAAGTTATTCAGGAAGAACGATCAATTTGTTAGACGGACAAATAATATCTGAAAGAAAAATCAAGTTAAGCCAGTCGGCCATATAATTTAAACCTACAAAAATGTTTAAGAATTATTTAAAGGTTGCTTTTCGAAGCTTGAATAAGAACAGGGTTTATTCTGTAATCAATGTATTGGGATTGGCATTGGGCTTGACCGTAACCATTCTTGTCTTTCTATTTGTAAAGGACGAAACCAATTACGATAAGGATTGGAGTGGATATGAAAGAGTTTATAGAATAGGGACAAAAGCAAGTATGAAGGGAGAAGATATGGAGGTTCCTGTTTCATGTAGTCCAATGGCACATACCTTAAGAACGGAATTTACAGATGTGGAAACGGCTACAAGAGTTAAAATGTTCAGGCAAGAAATTTTAATGCGTCATGATCAGACCAAAATTTATATTCAAAAGGGAGCTCAAGCCGATAGTACATTCTTTAAAGTTTTTGATTATGAGTTTATTCAGGGTGACCCAAATACCGCTCTGAGAGAAGATAATGCAATTGTCTTGACGGAGGAAGGTACTCGGAAACTATTTGGAGAAAAAAACCCTATGGGTGAAATTGTAAGTTTCGATAATCGGAAAGATTATATTGTAAGAGGAGTTGTTAAGGAACCAAAAGGACATTCACATTTTCAATTTGATATGTTTCTGTCACAAAATAGAATTGAAAATGTTTGGATTAGTAACAGTTGGTACACGTATGTAAAATTACGTGAAGGAGCTGATATTATTGCTTTTAAGGAAAAGATCAATAGCAATTTCAAGAAAAAAAAAGGAAGTAGATGTAGAGAAGTTTTTAAAAATAACGTTGGAAGAGTATTATTCAGATGGGCTGTCAGCAGAATATCAATTACAGCCACTTAAGGATATTCATTTGCATTCTCAGAAAGAATTTGAAATACAACAAAATGGAAACATTTTGTATGTCTATTTTTTTATTGGTATAGCGTTTTTAGTAATTTTAATAGCAGGTATCAATTTTATGAACTTATCAACGGCTCGATCTGGAAAAAGAGCCAAAGAAGTGGGAATTAGAAAAGTGACAGGAGCTTCACGGAAAATGCTCATTGTACAGTTTTTAACTGAATCAGTGATTCAAAGCTTCATTGCCTTGTTTTTAGCATTTATTTTAGTGGAATTGTTTTTACCCGGCTTTAATAATGTTATGGAGACGAATCTTAATCTCTTTAATGACCATTTAAAACAAACCATGTTATTTTCTTTATTGATTACGTTGCTTTATGGCTTATTCGCCGGAAGTTACCCGGCATTTATCTTGTCTGGGTTTCAACCGGTAGCCGTGTTAAAAGGTGATTTCACGAAAACAAAAGGCGGGGCCTTGCTAAGAAAAATATTAGTAATTATTCAGTTTACCGCTTCTACTATTTTAATTATTGGCATGATCATCATTTTTCTGCAAATTTCTTTTTTACAAAATAAAGACATTGGGTTTGAAGGTGATCAGGTTTTGATAGTGCCTTTGCAAACTAATAAAATGACGGAAAATTTTAGAAATTACAAAAGCATTTTTCTAAACAATAGCAATATCCTGAGTGTTTCCAGAGCATCCTATTATCCAGGAGATTCACCGAATCAAAACGCGTATTTTCTTGAGGGAACTGATGAAAGATTGCCATTGTGGAATATGTCAGTCGATTATGATTTCTTTAAAACATTGGATATAGATTTGCTGGAAGGAAGAGTATTTGACAGAGATAAAGAATCGGATTCCATTCCTTACTATATTTTAAACGAAACAGCCGTGAAAAATTTTAATATGGAAAATCCAATTGGAAAACGTATTGCAAATTCATTTAATCGTGACGGAATAAAGACATACGGGAATATAGTCGGGGTAGTAAAAGATTTTCATATAGAAGGTTTCAATCAACCTATCAGGCCAATGGTAATGACCGTCAGTAATAATGTTTGGTTTGCATCCTTTAAAATTACATCTAACGATATGAATACAACCATATCTTTTATTGAGAAAGAATGGAATAAACTGGAACCTTCACATCCGTTTAGATATACTTTTTTAAATCAAAAATTTGGAGCTTTACTCAGACAGCAGGAAAACTTTGGCACCATGTTTTTGTTCTTAACAATATTAGCAATTATAATCTCTGCAATGGGTTTATATGGCTTATCATCCTATACCGCAGAACAGCGCACAAAAGAAATAGGAATTCGAAAGGTGTTAGGAGCTTCCGTAGGCCAAATTATAAATATGTTGACTAAAGACTTTATGAAATTGGTTTTTATAGCCAATATTTTAGCCTGGCCAATCACTTATATTCTGGCCAAGGATTGGCTGACAAATTTTTCTTACCAAATAAAAATACCGATTCAACCTTTTGTTTTTGCCACATTATTGGCATTAATAATCGCTTTGATTACAGTGATCTCTCAGGCATATCAGGCAGCGAATTCGGATCCTGTAGATGCACTGAAATATGAATAGAAAGGAGTTTTATATAGCAAGAAATTATTATTATAAAAATAATCGTTAATCAGAAGAAGTCTTATTAAAAAACGTTAAAGAAATTTAGCGTTTTTTTCATTCTTGTATGAGTCGTACTAATAATCTACGTGTTGTGTACTGATTAGATACAAAGGTTCTACAGGGAGGGTAGATGGGGCATAAGAGCAACATAACAGTTGTATATAATTGAGGTAGGTCCAATGAATTCTTTTAACAACAATATTTGTTCGAATATGAACAGCGAATTGTTCGAATATGAACACTTTTAAATATTTCTTAAAATTATAAAATGCTGAAAATCAAAAAGATAGAATAAATATATTTTTCGGCATAGCTCTTGAACTAGATTTAGCAGATATGTTAACCATTAAAATTTAGCATCATGAGAACAACAAATGATTACACACCGACAGAAGCAAGAGAAAATGTATTTTTTTCAAATTTCAAAAATGTAAAAAGAATTCGCTGGTCAGAACACAGGCGCTACAGTATCTAATTTAAACCATATAAAATGCACTATTATGATTTTAGTCCTTATAATATTCATGATTACCGTAATAAATACCATTCAACTTTATTTGATTTAGAAAGTCAGATCAATGATTCTTGCAATTATTTAAAATTTATGAAATGAAACAAATGGGAATGGACAGAAAGATTGAAAAGAATAAATGGAGCCAAAAAAAGCTATTATATATTGGTGGCGCTGTTTTGTTGATCGTTTTACTGTTTTTCACAGTCAAGGCAATTAACAAAAAATACTACAATGTAAATGCATCACGGATTTCAGTTAAAGAGGTTATTGAAGGTGACTTTCAAGACATGATATTGATTGATGGCGATGTTGAGCCGATCAATCTTGTCCTTGTTAATACCTTGGAAGGTGGTACGGTTGATGAGATTTTTATTGAAGATGGTATACAAGTTGAAAAAGGGACACCCTTGTTACGTTTAAGAAATCCTGCCGTGACTTTAGGATATATGAACCAGGAAACTGCCATTATTGAACAAATTAATAATTTGAGGAATCTGCGATTGGCCCTGGAAAAAGAACAAAGAAATCTTGCTGAAACACTCATTGATAGTGAAAACAAACTATCTGAGGTAGAACGTTCTTATAAGATTGATTCTGTGCTTTTTTCAAAAGCAATCATTGCTAAAAATGATTTTGTTGATATGGAGGAGTCTTATAAATACCAGCAAAAAAAGCGTGATTTCATGAACAATAATGTGAAAAAGAGTGAGAAAGATAATAAAATTCAAATTCAACAGATTAACCAATCTATTAACATGATGCAACGAAATTTAGACATGATTCATGAGAATATTGAAAACATGCTTGTTCGGGCACCAGCAACAGGAATGCTGTCTTCTTTTGATCCTGACATTGGGGAATCTTATGAAAGAAATCAAACTGTAGCAAAAATTGATGTTCAATCAGGCTTTAAAGTAAAAGGTCAGGTAGACGAATATTATTTGAGTACGGTAAAAGCAGGTCAAATGGCCATCTTTTCTTTTGATGGTAATTTGATTGAGCTGAAAGTAAAAAAAGTACTTCCTGAAGTTGTGAATCGTCGTTTTGAAATAGAATTGGTATTTGTAAATGAAGTTCCTGAAGCAATAACAATTGGACAGTCCATTCAGGTACGTTTAGAGCTTTCCAAGGCACAGCGCTCTTTAATGATTCCGAGAGGTAATTATTTTCAATCGTCTGGCGGACAATATGTTTTTGTACTCGATGGAAAAGGAGAGGCTCATAAAAAATATATAAAATTGGGAAATCAGAATCCTAGTTATTATCAGGTTTTAGAAGGACTTCAGGTCGGTGACAGATTCGTGTCTTCTTCATATGATGATTTTAAAAATTACGAAACAATAAAAATTAATTAAATACATAAAAACAACTAACATGATTAAATTAGAAAAACTTTCAAAAATATACAGAACAGATGAGATAGAATCGACTGCTTTGAACGAAGTGTCTTTTGAAATAGCAAAAGGGGAATTTGTTTCCGTAATGGGACCTTCAGGTTGTGGCAAATCAACCTTGCTAAACGTATTGGGTATGTTGGACAAGCCAGAAAGCGGGAGTTATGAATTTTTAGGGCAAGAGGTGAGTAAGCTCAACGAAAAAGGACGTTCGAATGTACGCAAGCAAAATATTGGATTCATATTCCAAAACTTTAATTTGATTGATGAATTGACGGTATTCGAAAATATTGAATTGCCCTTGCTCTATAATAAAGTAAAAGGATCAGAACGTAAAAAAAGAGTGAACGATCTGATAGATAAAATGGGTATATCGCACAGAGCTTCACATTTTCCACAACAATTATCAGGAGGACAACAACAGAGAGTTGCAGTAGCCAGGGCCTTGATAACAAATCCACCATTGATTTTAGCTGATGAACCAACAGGAAACTTAGATAGTTCGCATGGAAATGAGGTTATGGAACTGTTATGCGAATTAAATGAAGCCGGTACAACGATAGTTATGGTAACGCACTCATCGCACGATGCAAGTTATTCAGGAAGAACTATCAATTTGTTAGACGGACAAATAATATCTGAAAGAAAAATCAAGTTAAGCCAGTCGGCCATTTAAATTAAAACCTACAAGACATGTTTAAGAATTATTTAAAAGTAGCTTTTCGAAGCTTGAATAAGAACAGGGTTTATTCCATAATCAATGTATTGGGATTGGCATTGGGCTTAACGGTAACCATATTGGTTTTTCTATTTATAAAAAATGAAACCAGTTATGAAAAACACTGGAGCGGATACGATCGTATATACAGAACTGGAATAAAAGCCAATATGATGGGTCAGGTGATGGATGCACCAATTTCACCAAGTCCAATGGCTCAAGCCCTCAGAACGGAATTCACAGACGTAGAAACAGCGACAAGGATTAGAGCAGGTAATCAGGAAATTATGATGCGTCATGAACAAACAAAAGTTTATATACAACACTTAGTACAAGCTGACAGTACATTTTTTAAAGTGTTTGATTATGAATTTGTACATGGGAATCCGGCTACGGCCTTGGTAGAGGATAATGCGGTGGTGTTGACAGAAGAATCAGCACGTAAACTATTCGGAGATAAAAACGCGATGGGAGAAATTGTCAATTATGACAACAGAAGAGACTTAATTGTAAAGGGAATAGTTAAAAAACCAAGTGGACTAGCCCATTTTGAATTTGACATATTCGTTTCCGATAATGGAATTCAAAATATTTGGATGAGTAATAATTGGTATACTTATTTTAAACTAAAAGAAGGTGTTGAAATTGCCGATTTTAAAGAAGAAATGACGAGTAATTTTATGAAGAAAATTGAACCAAACGTGGAGCAGTTTTTAAAAATTACTGTTGAAGAGTTTTTTGAACAAGGCAATACCTTTGAATATCAGTTGCAAGCCTTACAAGATATTCACTTGTATTCTCACAAAGATTGGGAAATAAAGCAAAACGGAAATATCATGTATATCTACGTGTTTGTTGGAATAGCTTTGCTGGTCATTTTAATTGCAGGGATCAATTTTATGAACTTATCCACGGCCAGATCCGGTAAAAGAGCCAAAGAAGTTGGAGTTCGAAAAGTAACAGGTGCTTCAAGAAAAATGCTCATTGTGCAATTTTTAACTGAATCTGTAATTCAGAGTATTTTGGCTTTATTTCTGGCCTTTATTTTAGTCGAATTGTTCTTGCCGGGATTTAATAATATTTTAGAAACTAATTTGAATTTAGTGAATGATCATTTAGGACAAACCATAGCCTTTTCTTTACTCGTAACCGTTTTTTATGGCTTGTTCGCAGGTAGCTATCCGGCATTTTTCTTATCGGGTTTTCAACCTGTAGCTGTACTTAAAGGCGATCTCACAAAAACCAAAGGAGGAGCTTTGCTCAGAAAAATATTGGTAATTACCCAATTTACAGCTTCTACCATTTTAATTATTGGTATGATTATCATCTTTAAACAAATATCATTTCTCCACAATAAAGATATTGGATTTAAAGGAGATCAGGTTATCATAGTTCCACTTCAAACAGATCAAATGACAGAGAATTTTAGAAACTATAAGGATATATTTTTAAAAAACAGCAATGTAGTAAGTGTTTCAAGAGCTTCCTATTTCCCAGGAGATACTCCGAATCAAAATATGTATGTTTTGGAAGGGCGTGAAGAATCAATGCCTTTATGGAATTTGGAAGTTGATTATGATTTTTTCGAGACCCTCGACATCAAACTCGTGGAAGGAAGATTGTTTGATCATGAAAAAGAAGCCGATTCAATTTTCTATTTTGTACTGAACGAAACAGCTGTGAAAAACTTAAATATTGAAAATGCTGTTGGAAAAAGAATGGGTACTTATATCAATCAACAAGGTGATTTGGGATACGGAAACATAATTGGTATCGTAAAAGACTTTCATATTGAAGGTTTCAATCAGGAGATAAGACCCATGATTTTAACAGTAAGTAATAATGTTTGGTTTGCGTCCTTTAAAATAGCGCAGAATGATATGAGCACGACCATTGATTATATTGAGAAGGAATGGAATAAGCTAGAACCAACACATCCTTTCAGATACACATTTTTGGATCAAAAATTTGGAGCTTTGTTAAGACAACAGGAAAACTTTGGAAACATGTTTTTGTTCTTGACAATATTGGCTATTATTATTTCAGCTATGGGACTTTACGGATTGGCATCATATACAGCAGAACAGCGCACAAAAGAAATAGGAATTCGAAAGGTGTTAGGAGCTTCAGTAGGCCAAATAATGAAAATGTTGACCAAGGACTTTATGAAACTGGTTTTTATAGCCAATATTTTAGCCTGGCCAATTACATATATTATTGCAAAAGACTGGCTCACGAATTTTTCATACCAAATAGACATGCCATTGCTACCATTTGTTTTTGCAACTATATTGGCAATGATAATTGCGTTAATAACAGTGAGTACTCAGGCCTATCAGGCAGCTAATTCTGATCCTGTCGATGCTTTGAAATATGAATAAATGAATATGTCTTAAAAAGCTCTTGTGAAATCAAGAGCTTTTTTTAATTGGTATCAAAGTAATATTAAAATTCAAATTCAAAAAATGCTAAAGATTAAATTACTTTAACACTCACGGCATTCAATCCTTTTGGACTTTCCTCTACTTCGTAGCTAACTTTATCTCCTTCTGTAATTTCATCAATTAAATCGTTCTTATGGACGAACAGATCTTTATCTCCTTCATCTGGTACGATGAATCCAAATCCTTTGGCACTATTAAAAAATTTTACTGTTCCTTTATTCATTTTTTTTTTAATTAAGAGTTAATATGAACCTCAAAGGTAGCATTATTTCAACTAATAATTTCTCCTGCTAAAATTTTAAGTTTAAAAATTTAATATTATATCGGTTCAATAACATTTAAATATACAAAGTCTTCTATTTTGTATGCCTAACAACCTAATCAACTAATAACTAGAAATCTGTAATTAATTGATTTTTTCAAAGTTTAAAATACTATATTTATCTAATAATTTAATTCTAAAATTATTATGTATAAAATCAGATTAATTATGTTGATTGTTATGTTCGGAACCTTGACAATCTCAACAAGTGCACAAGAAAAATGTAAAGTTCTAAAAGCTGATATCGAAGGCGAGTATTCAGGAGATTGCAAAAAAGGTTTAGCCAGCGGTCATGGGATATCCTAAGGAGAAAACACATATGAAGGTAAGTTTAAAAAAGGATTGCCTAATGGTAAAGGGACAATGATTTATGCCAATGGTGGAAAATATGAGGGGCAATGGAAAAATGGATTTAGGCAAGGAGAAGGAAAGTATAGTATTCAATTAGATGGCAAGGAAACAATTGATGATGGTATTTGGGAAAAGGGTAAATATATTGGAAAGAAAAAAGTGCAAGGCTATAAAATTATTAGGAAGCAGTCAGTATCAAGATACACTATTAGAAAGATGGGGGATAACTTTAACAGAGTTACCATCAAAGTAATAAACGATGGACAAGCTGTAAAAAACTTACAGAATGTTACAGGTTCAATGGGTAATAAAGTTGATTATCAGGGTTATACTGTTTTTGAAAATATTAGTATATTTCCTTTTACTTGCGAAATGAGGTATACTGTCCCTAACAAATTGGGTACCTACGATGTACGTGTAGAATTTTTCTTCCAAATTATTGAACCGGGAGATTGGATGGTTGAAATAAAACATTAAAACAGCTATAACAATAAGTTTAATTATTCTATAAATTATAATAATAAGAATTGGATTCAGATTATTTTGAGCTGTTAAAAATACAAATGTTAAAATAATTGTTAAATCGTATAATTTAACAACTAAAGCTTCTCGATTCGAGAAGCTTTAGTTGTTTTATGTGGTATCTTTACCTTCAAATCAACACTTTCCAATCATGAAAAAAAGCAGATTAATAATAGGACTTATTATGTTATGTTGTTATTCAACAATAGTTATTGCTCAACAAGAATGTAAGGTTCTCAAAAAAGATATTGCCGGAAGTTATTCCGGGAAATGTAAAAATGGATTGGCAAATGGCAATGGTATATCGATAGGAGAAAACAAATATGAAGGTAAGTTTAAAAATGGCCTGCCTCATGGCACAGGCACAATTATTTATGCAAATGGAGGAAGGTATACGGGAGCCTGGAAGAAAGGGCTAAGACAGGGAGAAGGAAAGTATAGCTTTAATATAGAAGGTAAAGAATCAATTAAAAAAGGAATTTGGAAAAAGGATAAATATATTGGCCCTAAGAAAATTAAACAGTATGAAATAATAAGGCAATTGGCTGTCCCGAGATATAAAATTAGAAAGGTTGGAGATAAATTTAACAGAGTTACCATCAAAATAAAACATAATAACATTACGGTACCCACGCCACAAAACATTTCAGGATCCAGTGGTAATTTAACAAACTACCAGGGGAATACCAGTTTTGAAAATATCGCATATTTTCCATTTACATGTGAAATGATATATACGATGCCAAGCAAATTATATTCTTCCAGGCATCAAGTAGAATTCTCATTCAAAATTATTGAACCGGGAGATTGGCAGGTGGAAATACAGCATTAGTAATTTATCTCTGTATAGTATATAAGCTTTTCAAAAAAGTAGATTTTATTAATTATTAACAAACCCTTGCATACTAAATATTGGATAGGTGTATTTTTATGATTTATCATTTGAAGTATAAATGAATTTTTAGAATATAATTAGTAAATTAGCTCATTAAAAATGAATAAATAAATAATCAAATAAAAAGATAAAACTGATATTAAACTGATATTAAACTGTTTTCTCCCCTTAATTTACGCATATCTCCCGGCATAATGTCCTGCATTTTATGGATATTTGTGATTTTCATTGCAATTTGACCTTTGCTAAAGAATGTTTTGAGGAAAGAAAAGATTGAATAATTTACGAGTAGTACTTTTTATTGCTTTAGAGCGGCTGAAAAGAATATATATAATAAGTAATTAACAGTATTTGCTTCAAAGCAGATGCACCATTTAAAAATAGATCAATGGAGAATATTATGACTGCACATTTCGGATTCTGGGATTATTTCGTTTTTATATCCTATGCTATACTAATTTTAGGAGTGGGATTATGGGTATCAAGAGATAAAAAAGGGCATCAAAAAACTGCTGAGGATTATTTTTTAGCCAGTAAATCATTGCCTTGGTGGGCCATTGGAGCTTCTTTAATTGCGGCTAATATTTCTGCGGAACAATTTATCGGTATGTCAGGTTCAGGATTTGCCTCAGGATTGGCAATTGCCTCCTATGAATGGATGGCGGCCATAACCTTATTAATTGTTGGTAAATACTTTTTACCCATTTTTATTGAAAAGGGATTGTATACCATACCGGAATTTGTAGAAAAAAGATATTCAACCAATTTAAAAACCATTTTGGCGGTATTTTGGATCGCGCTATACGTTTTTGTCAATTTAACTACAGTTTTATATTTAGGTTCTTTAGCCTTGGAAACCATTATGGGTGTACCTATGCTTTATGGAGTCATAGGATTAGCGCTTTTTGCGGCGGCATATTCTTTGTACGGTGGTCTATCTGCTGTTGCCTGGACGGATGTTATTCAGGTAATATTCCTGGTTTTAGGTGGATTGGTAACAACGTACATTGCTTTAAATACAGTATCCGGTGGTGAAGGATTTGTAGCTGGTCTGGGTAAGATCTATGAAGCAGTTCCGGAAAGATTTGCAATGATTTTAGATAAATCCAATCCTGAATTTAAAAATTTACCGGGACTTGGTGTTCTTGTCGGGGGAATGTGGGTGGCCAATTTGTATTACTGGGGCTTCAATCAATATATAATTCAAAGAACTTTAGCGGCAAAATCCTTGAAAGAAGCTCAAAAAGGGATTTTATTCGCGGCATTTTTAAAGTTAATAATCCCGTTAATTGTTGTAATTCCGGGAATTGCTGCTTATGTGATGGTAAACGACCCTGAGATCATGGCGAGGTTAGGTGCTGCAGGATTACAAAATTTACCATCACTGGAACAGGCTGATAAGGCTTATCCATGGTTATTGCAATTTTTGCCTGTGGGATTGAAAGGAGTAGCATTTGCTGCGCTGGCTGCTGCCATTGTTTCTTCATTGGCATCGATGTTAAATTCGACTTCAACCATTTTTACCATGGACATCTATAAGCAATACATCAATAAAAACGCAGATGATAAAAGTACCGTAAATATGGGTAGATTATCTGCATTTGTTGCTTTAATAATTGCAAGTATCATGGCACCTTTATTGGGAGGGCTTGATCAGGCATTTCAATTCATACAGGAATATACAGGCGTTGTAAGTCCCGGGATATTGGCAGTATTTATGCTAGGGTTGTTCTGGAAAAAATCAACCAACAAGGGAGCGATCACCGGTGCTCTGGCATCCATTCCTATTGCGATGTATTTTAAGGTAGCTCCAAAAGGATGGTCCGCAAGTTCCTTATTTGTTGACGTACCATTCATGGATCAAATGGGTTACACTTTTATTCTCACTATGATGGTCATTGGACTTGTCAGTTACTTAGAGAACAAAGGTAAGGATGATGAAAAAGGAATTACACTTACTAAGAATTTATTCAAAACAAGCCCTAAATTTAATATTGGAGCGTTTGCTGTGATGATTATTTTAGTGGCCATGTATTCTCTATTCTGGAATTAATACTACAACAGGCTAAAAAAGAGGCTTTCTGAAAATTAAACTTTTCAGAAAGCCTCTTTTAATTAATTTAATGGGTTGGTTATTTGCTTGTAGCTTTATAGACCAAGGCAATAACAGCACCTGCAATTCCAACAAATATCATTTCAACAACACCACCAGCCAAAACACCTGTCAAATCTGATAAATTTGCTACTCCGTAATATATGAATCCAATTCCAAATCCTGTAAATCCACCAAACAAGGCTCCAAATTCAAATCCTTCTTTGGCTCCATGTACACCACCGGCCCATTTTCCATAAATTGTTGATAAAAAGAAAGCTTCAATTAAACAACCTAATGCAATATACACCAGATCATTTGTTTCTTTCCAAACACCAGTAGCTGAACCGGCGTGCTGGGCGAAAAAATCAGCAGTTAATACTTCCCATATTAGGTACCCACCAAAAAAAAGAAAAATTGCACCAACTAGAGATGCCAATAAGTTAGATTTTGAAAACATGATAATTAAGGTTTTAGTTAATAGTTGATTAAGATAGTAATAATTTTACTAAAAAGGAGATTAATTTTTAAACAATCCACAAATAAATTGTTAATATGTGAAATAATTGTATAGTATATATGTGTATGAAAGTTGAAAACTTCTTGGAAAAAAATAGAACACCAGTTTGTGAATATTTATTAGAAAACCTTGCTATTTCATTTTTTTAAGAGAATTTCTTTAAAGTTAGTTGTTTTGGTGAGGCTGTTAAAAGCAGTTGCAAATTTTAGCGGAGGTACAGTAAGTTTGCGCTTTACCAGATCCATCCAGGCGCCGTAAACTTTAATTTCAGCTGCAAGGATAGCATCCTGATTGAAAATATGATGCTTAAAGCGCCACCTTTCAATTCCTTTAGAAACCCCTTCCAGCTCCAGATTAACGGTAATGGTTTCACCAATTCGAATTTCTTTATAGAATGAGGTCTCTTCTTTGAATAAGACGGGGCCAAAATTAAATTTAGCAAATTCATCCATCGAGAGGCCGTGTTCCTGAAAAAAACGAACTCTTACCTCTGCAGCATAATCGTTATATGCAGTGTGGCGCATATGTCTGTTTGGGTCAAAATCGGACCATTTTGTATTGAAGTTTATTTTGAAAACCATAATTATTTTAATAGACAAATTTAGCTTAAAAGTTAAAAAGAGCCGAGATATTTCCCGACTCTTTTTTATTACTACATTTCATAAACATCATTTAATTTTTAATACAACGTACTGAAAATCCATCAACTCTGACAAATGCATGAATAAGTGCATTATTACTCAAAATTGATAAGTAATTAGAGTATGAGGCAAAAGTATTACTTGGTGAACTACTCCAGTAGGTTCCATGACCACCAAGGGAATAAATTCCCCCATTGTTTACTCGTTTCCCTGCCAGCGTCCATTTTAATGGGGAAGCAAAAGCACCTGCTGCATCATTCGAAGTCCAACTCAATCGCTCTGCATCCAATTCGGCAGATGTTGGCAAACGATAGCCTGACGGGCAAGGGTTGTTGATGCCATTAACTCCTTGCCATAAATTATTGTTAGCAGGCACACGCCAATCTGCAGAATTATTTACAGTTATAAATTTGTTATGACCTGGAACGTCTGTATTACTCACTGTTGGGACAGTACTACTTGTTCTTTTTTCGTGACCATCTGTTAACCGCCCGCACTGGTATAAATCGCCATATGCTAAAGGGTCATTATAGCTTGTTGCAACCTGAGTGGCTCCAAGGTTTTTATCCATCCAGGTTTCACCTGTTTTTGGATTGGTTACATCCCCGGGAGTTGGTAACCCTATAGGAATATCATGTGGTAAATCATGAGGATCTTGTAGTATTAATTTATCAATTTTCACATAAATAGTACAAGGTTCACAGCGTTTTCCACCACAAATTGGAGTGAATATCACTTTATAAGTCCCATAACCGTTAAAAGTGTAATTGAATGTTTTACCATTTCCTGTTTGAATGATATTATTTGGATCAACCACTTCCCATGTATAACTAACATCACAGCTTTCAGGATTACAAATATAATCTGGACCAGTAAATGAATAATACTGGAAGCGTTTTAACTTGATTTCCTTACCGCATCCAACGTTGTTACCGGAATGTTGCTGCTGATTGATTTTTAAATTTGGATTTTGAGGTATTTCCTTTATAAATCCTTTTATGGAAACGGTATTTGTTTTCCATTCACCGCAATCACAATCAGCTTGTTGATCACAACATTCTATGATAAATGTATCACTTCTGTCTGAACATTCTTTTTCAGCATCTTCTACAATCAAGGACCATGATCGTGGAGGATCGCAAGGAATACCTGCCGGAATTGTGTAGGTAAATGAGCCTGTATTTGGTATTCCGGTAGCCAGCACCTGATAAACAGCACTATTTGTATTGTCAAACAGAATAACATTTACCAAACCGGAAGGAGTCGATCCAGACCAATTCAATGTAATAGTATCTCCAGGACAGTATTTTTTATCCTGACCTAAATCTTTGATATCGATATTACATGGATCGGGTTCAGTTTGAGGATCATCAGATGAAAAACATATTATTTTTTCACATACATTGCAATTCACATCTTTCACTCTAACTTTTAAACAGAAGTAAAATGAAACCTCACAACAATCTAAATTCAGTACGTCAGGATATAGAATATCCAGGTTTACCGAATTGTTAATGATTGAAGGATTACCTAATAACCAGGACAAACTGCTCGTTCCGTTATCACCAGAATTCAATATTAAACCCCCTAAATTAGTGGTTGAGGTTGTCAATGTTCCAAAGATTCCTAGATCGTCTGGTATACATGCATCATCTGAATATTCAATATGGTAATCGACCATAGAAATTTCAACTTCCTGCAACGAAACACTTCCACCATTTATGGTCACATTAAAATTATCGTTGTTTTGATGAATAGATGCTTCAAAATCTTCAATATCACAACATTCCGTTCCTGTTACGCAAGCTGCAGGAGCCTCTTCACTACCGTAGTTTGCGTTCAGTTCAACTCCTGAGGTTGTCATATCGGCTGTTACAGATACACTTTCATTACAGCAATTTCCGCCTCCGGATTTAACCACAGGGATTGTTATAACAAAATCTTCACCAGGCAATATTTGGGTTGAAGGATTCACCGTAATAATTAAATTACTGGAGGTTGTAGATGAAACAGCACCACCTAAACCATCTTCTATATTGATTTGACCATTGACTGAAACACAATTAGGCAACATATCTGTAATCACAATATTATCCAATGGTACACTTCCGTCATTTGATACCGTAATGATATAATTGAAAGATTGGCCATTTTCAACTATTTCAGCATCAGCTTCTTTGAAAATTCCAAGTATTCCAACCTGATCGATACTATAATTCACAGAACTACTTAAGGTTCCTGCTCCGTAAGGTACTGAAGCGGTATTGGTTTTTGTTCCTGAGAGTTGTGGTAGAATGGTTGCATCAAATTCAATGACTAAAAAGTTTGATCTGTAATAATCACAAATGCCAGGCATATTCGTAATGTCCCAATAAGGATTTTGAAGATCACTGGTATTAGCCGCCACCGAAAATGGCGGAAGAACTCCACCGGTAAAAGGAGGGTTT
>PVMS01149682.1_pt1 | contig 15473 bp, 9 predicted proteins | sample 1853461 | NCBI WGS metagenome assembly PVMS01 (sample SAMN08582032, study PRJNA380276) | Marine sediment metagenome, whole genome shotgun sequencing project. | isolation source: ocean sediment barecode stripped | collected 2017 | reverse complement strand
TTCGGCTCTTTTGCTTCTGGCCTTTCGCCCTCTCGATTTGGAAGATCCCGGCTTTCAGCTTTCCTTTGTGGCCACGGCCTCTATATTCGGTTTCGCCGGTCCGTTCTCTCGATGGCTTGCGCCCCGGTTGGGTCGAATGAGCCCGCTGGTCGCCGTGTCCCTGGCGGCCCAGATAGGGATTGTGCCCATTTTGGCCTGGCATTTCGGGCGCAAGCCATCGAGAGAACGGACCGGTGAAACCGAATATAGAGGCCGTGGCCACAAAGGAAAGCTGAAAGCCGGGATCTTCCAAATCGAGAGGGCGAAAGGCCAGAAGCAAAAGAGCCGAAAGAGCCAATCCGTTCACCCCCGGCGCATTCAAGCTGAGCAGCTTGGTACCAACGACGCCCAGACTCATCAAGACTGCCCGAACCACCGAAGCTCGTCCACCGCACAAGCCGGCGTACAACGGAAGAATGACCAGCAGAACAAGTAGGGACGGCCTCTGATCCAATCCCATTCTCCGGAGCGCCCCATGAAGGAACCAGGCAAAAATGCCGACGTGAGCCCCGCTAATGGCTATCACGTGGAAGGTGCCGGCTTTCTGATAGAGCTCTCCGGCCCACACGGGTATCCTCGAGCGATCTCCGATGAGAAGCGCGATGGACATACCCGGCGCCTCGTCATTGACTCCGACAAGAGGCTCATAAGCCTTCTCGATCCGACGTCGAACGAAACCACGCACTCTCGAGCCGAGCGATTTCCACCACGAAGCGGATTCGGTCCGTTCGACGAGCAAAGCGCTCTTCACCGAGGCGGAAAGACTCAGGCCGTTTCTTTCTTGATAGGCGGTGACATCGAATCCCCCTGGATTTAAAAAACCCCGCGGGCGGCGCAAAAGGGCCCAAATGCGGACGCTATCTCCGGTCCGAAGCCCAGCCAACCTCTCACGGAACTCCGCGGCACCGTGAACACTGGCCCGCAGGCCGCCCCGACTGGACCAAGCCTTTTTGCCAATGACAAGACGCTCGACATCGATGAGCAGGACCACTTGGTCGGAACGGTGCTCCGGCTCTCTCCTGAGCCGGCCGTCTACCAAACAGGGGGACTGAAAGGCCACTTGACCCAAAGATTTGTAGAGCTCGAACAGGCCTTGATGGCTCGCCTTGTCTTGGGCCAGTCGGTAAGTAGCACTTCCTAGAAAAAAAAAGGCCAACAAGACGAAAGCGGTGCTGCCGAGGAATCTTCTCCAGCGGGCCAGCACCACCGTCACCACAAATAGCAAAGCTGAGAGAGACCAGCCGATTCCAGGTTCGAGGGATCTTCCGATGGCCTCACCGGCGAGGAAAAATGCGGTGAGGGCGACAGCGGGAGCACGAGGACGCCGAAGTAGCGAATCCGCTGCCGCCGTCACGGTCACGGAGGTGTCCTCGCGGTTCCCGGGGAGCCGGCTTCAGGTATTCGCCGCAGAGCGACCGCTAGGTTTTTGGCGCGCCTTTGGGAGTGATTTCTTTCCGAACTTTTTTGATGACCAGCCCTTTCACCAAAGCGTCGAAATCCCCTCGGCATTGCTCTTGTGACACCTCGGGACAGGACAAGCTGAGCACATAGGCCAAGTCGCGGGAATAGTAGATGACCATGCGATTGAAATAGTTCTCTCCTTCGATGTCCTTCAGGTAGAGGAGCTCGTGGGCCGTGTAAGGGTCGAGTGACAAGGGGGTCGAAGAAAGTGATTGGTACCCGGGCGCCGCAGCAATCGATCGGTCCACGTCCCGAACAACTTCTTGAAAGTCTTTGTAACTGCGCATGCGCTGCCGGATGAGGCCCAGTGTCGCCATCGCTCCCGTTTGAGGTTGGTCCAAACGAACCGCAACGTCGTAGGAAGCCGATATACTCTGCATTTGCCAAGCCACGGTCGGAACCACCAAGCTCACATCGAATGTGTCGTTGGTCCAGACCGGGGGAGGGTAGTCGGCTCGCATCCTTACCGTCGGTGGCGCTTTCGCGGCAGGCGGTTCGGCAGGCTCCGGAGGAGGAGACGGCTCTGGTGGATCTTTGGCAGCCGGCGGTGGCTCGGCCGGTCGGGCCGGCGAGGCTTGTGGCGAAGCCTGAATGGCGGAACCGCGATTTGCCCTCTGAGTCGCTTCGAGGTCGACATAGGTGCTCGGGACGGAACGGAGTCCTTCGGGAGTAGAAAGCAAGACCAATCCGCCTTTGACTTCGTAGCCCGAGACTTCTAAACGGCTGCCATCCACGAAGACGACGATTTCGGCGGACCAGGCGAAGGCAGAAAACACACCCGTCAGAGCCACGGTCAATACAAACCGTTGCATGGTAACCCCTCCTAGCCGGTATGCTGGGTAATTTGTATGTAACCATAGTACCGACCCTCGAGCCGCGACGTCAATGACAAATCTCGACACCCTCGACATCTGGGAGCGCAGGGGCAAACGAGCTTAGGCGGGAAAATTTTTTGTAAGCCGGAAGGTGGCGACTGTCTCGAAGTGATGGGTATTGGGAAACATGTCCAGCAAGACCAGAGAATGGAGCTCGAGCCCAGCTCGTCCCAGCTTTCCGGCGTCTCGCCCCAACGCAGCGGGATCACAGGAAATGTAGCGAAGCTCCTGCGGAGGCTGCCTCGAGAGACCGGCCACAACCTGCCGTTCGAGTCCCCCTCTCGGCGGATCCACGACCACCAAATCGACTCCTTCGAATCCTTGCTGAACCACATATTGACCAGCGGTTTCGCAAACAAAGCTTACGTTTGCGAGCCCGGCGCGGCGTGCATTCGCTCTCGCGTCCTCGACCGCTTGGGAGGATGACTCCACCCCCACCACTCGCTCTGCAACCCGCGCCAGCGGAAGGGTGAACAAACCCACGCCGCAATAAAGCTCCACGACCGCGCCAAAAGCGCCCTCGGTATCCGAGACGACCTCCCCAACCAGCGGCTCGAGCAAGAAGCGGTTGGATTGAAAGAAACTTTCAACCGCCACTTGGTAATCGAGCCCCGCCACTTGGTTCACAACACTCGACGAACCGAGTCGACGACCCCGCCGCCTCGCAGAGCCTCGAGGCTCTTCGGTGACCACCAAGCCGGCCAGGTCCGCCAAGCCGACCAGTTCTTCCAAGTCGGCTAGGGAAAGCGCCCACCCTCTGTTGACGAGAAAATGGAGCAAAACCCTCCCTGATGGAGCTGAAGATTCCAAAATTTCGGCAGATACCAAACCTGTGGCTCGACCCCGCCGCGACGCCAGCCACCGACGGAAGGCATCGAGCACCTCATTGGCAACCGGGGTGATCTGAAGACAACGGGTCACATCCACCAGCCGATGGCTTCTCCGTTGCTTGAAGCCTACGAGGGCACCTTGCCGGGTCACCTTTACATGGAAGCGAGACCTGGCGCGATAGCCGCTTTCCGGTCCCGTCCGAATGGGAATCTCCCCGCTAAATTCGAGCCCACCGCCGCGCCGAAGGCTCTCCAGTAGAATCGAGCGCTTGGTTTCGGCTTGAGCTTTCGGTTGGAGGTGCATGATCGAGCATCCACCGCATTCGCCGTAGAAAACGCACGGTGGCTCACGCCTGTCACCAGATGCTTCGAGTATCTTAACGATCCGGCCGCGAAGATAGTCGCGCCGATTTTCCACCAACTCGAGAGCTATTCGCTCACCCGGCGCCGCCCCGGGAACAAAAACCACACGCCCCTCATGTCGCCCCAAGCCGTCCCCACCGGCAACTATTTTCTCAATCGCAATTTCGAATTGCTTTTGAATAGCCATGATTTTGAGGGGACGGTGTCTACATATAAAACAAACTCAACGGAGGGATGCCGAATTTTTCGCGGACACGCTTCAGGTAACCACTTTGTGTGGCGCTACCATAAACATCGTCAGGCATTCTAGACCGAAACCGCTCCAAGGAGCGCTCGGCTTCATCCCGCAACTGCCGGCGCTCCGCTTCTCCCAAGGAAGATTCCGCGGCTTGAACCAGCGCCGTTTCCAATTCGCTCAGCTCACGTTCCAGTTCGGGAAATCCATCCGCTTGTAAGGGGCCGGAGGCCAGCAGGCTCAGCCGCGCGGCACAACGTTCTACCACCTGCATGAGGCTCGGCTGCGAGGCTTTCAACTTCCGCCCTGTATCCAATATCCTGCCCTCGAGATCTCGGAGATGTCGCCGAGCCGTCGATACCTCCTCGCCGGAATCAACGGGGGGCTCAGTGCCTGCCAAGGCCTCGCAGAATCGTCGGTATGCCGATTCTACAGCCTGGCGGCAGTAAGCAAGGCCCCGAACCCTGCGGGTGGGGTTTCGTTTTTCAAAAGCCCGGTTCAGACCGTCTTTTACTACTCGAAGGGGAATCTGCCTTTGATGCCAGCCGTGGATGAGCTGCCATTCGCGAGGAGTGATGAAAAGAGGACTGCCTCTGAGAGAGACAAAGTGCCTTTCAATAGCAGCGAAATAATTCTCTTCTTCCGCCGGAGATGGACAAATAACAGGTTGCCTGTCTTCCGGAAGGGAGCTCATGAAGATCTACAGAAGAGCTCCCGAGGACTCACTTCGGGATCTTCGCCTTCAGCGCATCGATCTCCTTTTGAATGAGGGTTCGTGCCATGTCCGGAACCACTTCCCAGGCGATCTCTTTGATGGCTGTCTCGGAGAGTTTCTGAACGAGTCTCTCTGCTACTTTATCCGCTATCGCGTCGATGTCTGCGGAGCCAAGCGTCGTTTCCGGCTGGGGAGCCGAGGCCTTCTCATCAGAAAGCTTTAACTCCTCATCCACAGAGCCTCCGCCAAAGGCGACTGTCTCCACGGGCGTCGAGGGTAGGCCGAAGTCCGCCTCGCCGAGTACAGGTTCTTCCGTCAAAGGCTGAGGCTCCGGCACCGGTTCGGGCGCCGGTTCGGGCGCCGGCTCGACCACCGGCGTAGGCTCAGGTGGCACCGCCGAGGGCTGAATCGTATCATCCGCCAAAGGCGAAGGGGTCAACGGCAGATCGGAAAGAGGAGCGTCTTCCTGTACCGGCGGTGGTGATGGTTCGGGCGTCCCAAAAATGGCATCCTCGAGCGGTGTGGGCTCGGGAGGCAACGGCGGTTGCGCTGCCGGCTGTGAAAACGGTGGTGGTTCGGGCGCCACAGCTTCCGGTTCGGGAGGAGCTTCCGGCACCACGGGCTCCGGCTCGACCAGCGGAGGAGGCTCCGGCACCACAGGCTCAGGCTCAACAAATTCAACTGGCTCAACCGGTGGAGCAGCTAACGGTGGAGGCTCCGGCGCTACGGGCTCCGGCTCTATCGCCGGCGCCTGATCGCTCGCCGCAAAATCGTCGAAGCCGCCAAAATCCCCCAGAGGTGTCAATTCGGGCTCACCTGAACCAGATCCGCCATCCTCTTCGGTCGATGGCAAGACCCAAGCGCCGTCATCTGCTTGGTCGGCGTCATGCGCACTGGGCGGGCTCGGCGTGGTGATCTCGTCGAATTCGTTCGCGGCTGGAGTGGACTCCACCGGCTCGGGCTCGGGGGGGGCGGCCATGAAAATCGTGGCTGCGTCGTCCCCACCTTGTTCAGGAACAGATGGAGGTGCTTCAGACGTCTCCTGCACTTGGCTCCAAATATCCTCGCTGGGGACGGTGGGTGGTTCCTCCGCCCCTAAAAGCACGGTTTGGTCACCGGCTTCTACCGAAAGCTCTCGCTCGCCGGCTTCCACCGCAAACCCTTCCTCGATCACCGTAGCACCTTCCTCCATTGCAGGTAACGGAGGGGGGGCAACCGGAGGAGAGGAAGCAACCACAGGAGGCGGCTCGGTAGACGGGCCCGGTGTCTCATCCAGAGAGATTGCAGGGGCATCGGCACTAGCCACCGCCGGAGCGGCACCCGCAGACTCCAGCAGCTGTCTCACCTTGGAGATGAGAGTCTGTGGCTCAAAAGGTTTTGCCAAAAAACCATCACACCCCGCTTTGCGGGCTCTTTCCTGGTCAAAGGGCTCAAAGGCTCCAGTGAGCAAAAGTACCGGGATCTGTTTTAGGTCATCCTGGGTTTTGATGAACTCGCAGACCTCATAGCCGTTCTTCTCCGGCATGATGATGTCGCAAAGAACAATGTCGGGCTTGACGGTGCGAATCTCGTCAATGGCTTTCTGCCCATTGCCGACGGTGTGAAGCTGGAAGTCTTCGTCCGAGAACGTGAGCTCGATGACTTTCTGAATTGTGATACTGTCGTCGGCGAGCAGGATCGTCTGTCCCATCGCCCCTCCTTGCGATACGCGGGTAAGCTGGACCTCAGTACGTGAACGGACAACTACAAGATTTTACAAAGACTATCATTTATAGCAACGGCTGTCAAGCTGTCGAGTTATCGTAATTCCTTTCTTACGTGTGGGATAGACTAAGATGCCTACGCAGGCAGTCAGTAATCTTCTCCGTCGAGCTGCCCGGCGGAAAGACCTCAACGACGCCGAGCTGCTTCAAGTGGGCAATGTCTTGGTCCGGAATGATCCCACCTGCAAAGACCGGCACCTCTTTCATGCCCTGCTGCTCGAGAAGCTCTATGATGCGCCCGATCAAATGATTGTGGGCGCCGGATAGAACAGACACTCCAATAGCATCCACGTCTTCTTGTAGAGCGGCCTCCACGATCTGCTCCGGAGTCTGGCGAAGGCCGGTATAAACCACCTCCATGCCCGCGTCACGAAGAGCCCGGGCAACAACCAACGCGCCTCGCTCGTGACCATCGAGACCGGGTTTGGCAATCAGAATTCGAAGAGGTGGTTTGCTTGGTTTGTTGGACATAGGTTTACATCGCGCGCCGGTACTGCCCCCCGGCCTCATAAAGGGCACGGGTGATCTGGCCTAGACTGACGACCCGAACCGCCTCCATGAGCTCGGCAAAAATATTACCGCCCGTCAGGGCTACGTTTTTGAGTCGTGACAAAGCTTCCTCGGCTTCGTCATTATGACGCCTGCAAAAAAAGCGCAGGTTATCGATTTGCCCTTGCTTCTCCTCCGGAGTGGCACGCGCCAGCTGAATGTCCTCGGGGACGAGATCTTCGGCAGCTTCCGGATCGATAAACGTGTTCACCCCGACAATGGGCAGCTCCCCACTGTCTTTCTTGAGCTCATAAGCAAGGGACTCTTCCTGTATTCGGTTTCGCTGGTACTGGAGCTCGATGGCGCCCAAAACTCCGCCCCTTTGGTTTTGTTGTTCGAATTCCGCCAGCACCGCTTCCTCGACCAAATCGGTCAACTCCTCGATGATGAAAGATCCCTGCAACGGATTTTCGTTTTCCGCCATTCCGAACTCGCGGTTGATGATTTGTTGAATGGCTATCGCCCGGCGCACCGATTCCGGGGTCGGGGTGGTTATGGCTTCGTCGTAGGAGTTGGTGTGAAGCGAGTTGCAGTTGTCGTAAACGGCAGTCAATGCCTGAAGCGTAGTGCGGATATCGTTGAACTGGACCTCCTGCGCATGAAGGGACCGGCCCGAGGTTTGGATGTGGTACTTGAATTTCTGACTGCGTTCGGATGCCCCGTAACGTCGTTTGAGAACCCTTGCCCAGATGCGCCTCGCCACCCGCCCCATCACCGAGTATTCCGGTCCGAGCCCGTTGCTGAAAAAGAAAGATAGATTGGGAGCGAACTCATCGATGTGCATTCCCCGTGAAAGATAGTACTCCACGTAAGTAAATCCGTTGGCGAGCGTAAAAGCCAGCTGGGTAATGGGATTAGCCCCCGCCTCGGCGATGTGGTAGCCGGAGATAGAGACCGAGTAGAAATTGCGGATGCCTTGATCGACGAAATACTGCTGCACGTCGCCCATCATTCGCAACGCAAACTCAATGGAGAAAATGCAAGTGTTCTGCGCTTGATCTTCTTTGAGGATGTCCGCTTGAACGGTTCCCCGCACGACTTGGAGTGTGTCCTTCCTGAGTCGTTCCCTCTCCTCTTGATCCGGTTCGCGCTGATGTTTGCTTGAAAATTTCACCACCTCTTGCTCGATGGCGGTGTTGAAAAACATGGCCAGCAAAGCCGGGGCCGGCCCGTTGATGGTCATCGAGACGCTGGTCATCGGATGCGTTAAATCGAAGCCGGAAAAAAGCTTTCCCATATCGTCCAGGGTGGCGATGGAGACTCCACCTTCCCCGATCTTGCCGTAGATATCGGGGCGCTCATCCGGATCCTCGCCGTAGAGAGTCACGCTGTCGAAAGCGGTTGACAATCGTTTCGCCTTGTCGTTTCGACTGAGAAAATGAAAACGCCGATTCGTTCGTTCCGGGCCTCCTTCTCCGGCGAACTGGCGCCGGGGCTCCTCTTCCCGCCGTTTGAACGGATACACCCCGGCAGTGTAAGGGTAGCCGCCCGGCAGGTTTTCTTTGAGCCGGAACTCCAGAATGGCCCCCCAGTCCGCGTACCGGGGCAAGATCACCTTGGGCACCCGGGTACCGGATAGAGTCCGGCAACTGGTGGGTATCGAAATCTCCCGCCCACGAACCTCGAACGTGTAGTTTTCATTGGAGTATCTTTTCTTGAGATCCTCCCAACCTTGTATGAGATCCCAGCACTCGGGATCGAGCTCACGCCGAAGCTCTTCGAATCGTTTGCCGATTCCTTCTCGAGCCAGCGGGTCCCGGCATTCACGAGCCGCGCCGTCGAGCTGGTAGAGCTTGCCGGCTACCGCCACCTGCCCGCCGACCCAGTCACGCTCCTCACGAACCGTTTCGACAATCTCCCCCAGATATCGCACCCGGCTCTCCGGAATAACCGGGTGGCGGTTACCACTGACCGCTCCTTCAGGAACTTTGATGGAGGAAGGAAATCGCTCGCCCGTTAGAGTTTCAATGCGCTTCAGCAGTGCAAGGTAAAGAGCGTTCACCCCTTGATCGTCAAACTGACTGGCAATGGTTCCAAAGACCGGGATCTTTTCATCCGGCACCGCGAAATCGATGTTCTGGTTGCGCCTCACCTGTTTTCGAACATCACGCAAGGCGTCTTCGGCGCCTTTGCGATCGAACTTGTTGACCGCGACCAGGTCGGCAAAATCCAGCATATCGATCTTCTCGAGCTGCGAGGAGGCGCCGTACTCGGCGGTCATGACGTAAAGGCTTAGATCCGAGACATCCACCACCGCCGAAGAGCCTTGCCCGATGCCACTGGTCTCGATGAGGATGAGGCCGAAGCCGGAAGCTCTCAGGATCTGAATGACCTGTCGGGTCGCCTGGGACAATTCGGAGACGGAGTCTCGAGTGCCCAGGCTTCGCATGTAAACCCGAGGGTGATGGATTGCATTCATCCGAATCCGATCGCCCAGCAAAGCACCGCCGGTTTTCCGTTTAGTCGGGTCGATGGAAACAATGCCAACATGAAGGTCCTCGAATTCAGACACTAAACGGTGAACCAGCTCATCCGCTAAAGAGCTTTTACCGGATCCTCCGGTTCCGGTCATCCCGATGACAGGAACTTTCCGCTCAGAGGCGCGGTGTTCGAGCGCGCTCTGGGTGTCCGGCCCCGCACCCTTCAGCTCCACTTGAGTGATGAGGCGAGCCAGCGGGCCAACGCTTCGGGCACTCAACCAGGAGAGATCGCCATTTGAGGTCAGCGGCTGCAGGGCGAAGTCCGACTTCTCGAGAATGTCATCGATGATACCCCTGAGGCCAAGGCGACGCCCATCTTCCGGTGAGTAAATCTTTGTGACCCCATTCTCTTCCAGGGTACGGATCTCGGCGGGTACGATGACCCCGCCACCGCCGCCGAAGATCTTGATGTGCCTGGCTTCGCGTTTTGCCAGCATGTCCACCATGTAGCGGAAGAACTCGATGTGCCCTCCCTGGTAGGAGCTGACCGCGATACCCTGGACATCTTCCTGGACGGCCGAGTCGACGATCTCCGCCACCGAACGGTTGTGACCGAGATGAACCACCTCGACCCCACTCTGCTGAAGCAAACGGCGAATGATGTTGATGGAAGCGTCGTGACCGTCGAAAAGCGAAGTTGCGGTGATGAAGCGAACGTGATTGCGGAGCTTGTAACCAGGTGAGCTTGACATTAATTCAATTCGATGTTTCCGCCGGAGGAAACCTTCAACTCATTGAAACCGAATGAGTTCCAGCCGCCATGATAAATCCGCACTACTCTCCCTGTCAAACGAAGTGCCTCGGCTTGGGATAGAATCCGTGTGATGAACTGCAAGTATGCCCTGAAGAGATTAACGCAAAGGCGCAAAGGCGCCAAGACGCCAAGCGGACAACGACCAGCCTGGTTTGAAGGTTCCCCACTTCGCGTCTCTGCGTCTCCGCGTCTTTGCGTTGAGTCTTACTCTTGAAATGTAACCGTCCTAAAGGAATCCATTGCTGCGCTCCAGAGTAAGTCGATGATTCGCAAGCCAACCCATGCACTGCGCCGAGTTCTTTGTCTAAGACTCCGTTCCATGGGAGATGTCGTCCTCATGACCCCGGCACTTCGAGCACTGCGCCGCGGTTTGCCCGAGGCGGAGCTCGTCGTCGCGCTCGACGAGGGCTTTGCCCCCTTGCTCGAGAACCATCCCGATGTTGACCGCGTCCTCACTCTCGGCAGCGGAGCCGGAAGTAAAATCGCTTTTGCAGCCCGCTGTCGACGCATGGGTTTCGACGGTGTCTTGAACTTCCACGGCGGTCCTACCAGCGCTTGGCTAACCGCCGCCAGCGGAGCGTCACTCCGGGTAGGACGAGACAACTATCGATTCAGTACGCTTTACAACTTGCGTGTGTCGAGCCCAGAAACTATCTTTGCCGAACCCGAAGCTTCGCACACGGTTTTCCGCCAGGCGTCTTTGGTGGCGGCTCTAGGGTTTCCCGTAGAAGATTTTTCGCTCCACATCCCAGTTGCTGAGGAAGCACCGTCCCGGGTCGTTTTGCAGCTCGCCGCTCTCGAAGTGCCATCGAGCGGTTACGTCGTACTCCAACCCACCGCGAGTTTCCCCTCCAAGCAGTGGCCGTCGGAACGATTTCTTCACGTGGCCCGCGAACTGAAACATAAAGCCAGACGTGACGTTGTCGTGATCCTCCCCGGGTCATTGCTGGACGCCGGCCGAAAAACAAAGGGCACCGGCTTCCGGCCGGGCGAGCTTGCCGAGCTTTTTCATCCGGAATTCCCGGTACTCTCCGGTATGCCCTTGGAAGATCTCGTGGGTTTGATGGCGTCGGCGGGGCTTTACTTTGGCAATGACAGCGGCCCCATGCACCTGGCCGCCGCTGTGGGAACGCCGGTTGTAGGGATCTTTGGCTCTTCCAATCCCCGACGCTGGCACCCTTGGGGTGTTGCCCACCGAGTCCTATGGGCGGGTCTCGACTGCAGCCCCTGCCATGGTAAGAGCTGCGTTAATCCGGAACAGTTTGCTTGTCTAGAAAAAATCGAGGTCCAGACGGCTCTCGACGCCGCCCTGGAACTGCTTGGAGAGAATTAACCTCAGAGACGCTGAGGGCGCGGAGAGCTAACCTCTGCGATCTCTGCGCCTCTGCGGTTAGATGTTTGTTGGCGGTCTGGCGCGACCGGCCAGTGACTAGTCATAAACCACGCTGTAAACCGGGAACGAGCCCCAGACTCCTTTGAACTTGGCGTCCCCTACGTAGTGAATCTGAGTATTTTTCTCGATGGCCGCATCATAAAGCTCGCCATAGAGATCCTCGACTTCGTCTTGACGAGTCAAAGGAATAACTTTCTCCAGAGCTTGAACGGCCTCACGACTGATCGCGATCCCCTCGTTGATGAGGTTACCTCTGCGATCGACTTCGACTCGAGAGCTCGATGACGCCGGGTCGCGCCGGTCGCCCTTGTACGCATCGCCACTTTTCGTTCTCCCCGCTCCTTTGGCCGCCGAAGACAGCCGCCCCGCAACGTTAACGTTCCGACCGATGACCGTGGAGTCCTGGCCATCCGCGCTTCCTATAAAGTGCGCCAGGTAAACACGGCCGTGATGAATGCTCACCCCCATTGTGAAATCGGTCTTAGCTTCTTCCCTTAGCTGTTGGATCCGCTCCTGCAATAAGATGGCGGTCCGAACCGCATTGATAGGCCCGTAGCGCGAGCTATGCACGGCGCCAAAAGTCACCATCATGCCGTCCCCCAGGAACTTGTCCACCTGCCCACCAAACCGTGAGATGATCTCGATAAAAGGATCGAAAACGGTATAGAGCTGTCGGGTTAAATCTCTTTCGGACACCATCCCTTCCGACGTTTTCGTAAAACCTCTCAAGTCAAGGAACATGACCGTGGCATTGACCGCATTACCGGTGGTCTCCACCGACTCGGTAAAGCGATAGAGGCGGGCGGTGCGGTAGGTTTCCTGTATTTGAGCTTCGGACATGACCGAGGGAATCAAGTGGACAGACTCCCGCACCCGGGAGATCAACTCGAAACGTTGAACCGCATCGCACAGCTCATCGATCGCCTCTAGAGAAGCGAGAGGGTCGAGTCCTTTCTTGACCTCGGCCTGGAGGCTTCTCGACCCGGCGAGCCGGGCACCGAGCCGCCAGTGGTCGCTCAGGAGGTGTCGCCGAACGCCGGGGTTGAAGAGCAATTTCGTCCGCAGCGCCGGCTGAGCATAGTTTTCTCGTTTGAGTGTCGGCAAGTGTCGGGCAATCTTGGCAATGAGCAGCGGGTCTTGCGATTCCAATCGTTGCCCGATCTCCCCGAGTAGTAAATTGCAGACCTCAGAAAAGACCTCGAGCGAGATCCGATAGCGGCTGTTTTTGTTGAAAAAGGTGGAGAAGTTGACGTCAGCCAGTCGATTGAGCGTCAGAGGGAGCTGGTCGTCGATGACGGCATCAACTAGAGAGAATTGGAAGGAAGGACCGAGAACGAAATTGAGATGCCCCGGCCGGCTGCGGTCCACTTCCAGACATGCCGACCGCCAGATATTCCGGCGAAACCTCGCCAACAGTGGATGCATGGCAAAGCGAGCCCCGGCGATCTCGGAATCTCCGCAGGATAAGCTCGAAACCGCCTCGGCGATCTCTTTGGTATGGGAGAGCCAAAAAAGGTTGACTAAACCGATCCGACGGTCCTGAAGAAGCGTGGCGACCAAGGTCCGCTGAAGCAAACTGGAGTACTTGTCCTCGGCAGGCCCGGAGGGTTTGGCGGTGCCCCGCTTCGAAACGCCGGGACTGAGCTCGCGGAAAAGACCGGCAACGTAGTCTCGGGCTAGCGGCTGCAGCCGGGGATGGTGCTGAACATAGTAGATGACCTCCCCGCTTTCGCCGAGCTCGCCGGCGGGAAGGACCGGAATCCTTCCGCCGAACAACCGTTCGGCTTCTTCCCGGCTTCCCTCGATGTAGACGGTAGGAGCCTTTCCCTCGAGGAATGGTGATGAGCTCTCCATGTAGAACCCCCGGGCGGCACACCGCTCCCCGGCAAGCACCGTTCCCTGCGGAACAGAGCTAGTCTTCGCGGTTGATGAGCTCCTTTAGCTCCTTGCCCGGTTTGAAGTAGGGGACTTTCTTGGCCGGCACATCGACCTTCTCGCCGGTCTTCGGGTTGCGCCCTTTGCGCGATTCCCGTTGCCGGATGCGGAAGCTACCGAAGCCGCGGAGCTCGATCTTCTCACCCCGATGAAGGGCATTGATGACACTCTTGAAGACCGTGTCCACAATGATCTCGGAATGTTTTTTCGTCAGGTCCGAGACCCTGGAAACCTCTTCAATCAGTTCGGCTTTTGTCACCTTTCCACGACTCCTTGTTTGTCCGTGAGTGGCCTAACAAATCGAGCCCCGGGCTGGCAATCATGCCCGTCGAGTCCATCCCGCCGGAGCCTCGCCGAGCGGTTGCCGTCAACCGCTTAGCACTATTCCTCCTCGTCGTCAGTCTTTTCATCCCGACTGTAAGCATCGTCGCGTGGGTTCTTGATCTCGAACTCCGCAACGTCAAAATCCGCGATGTCACCGAGCGTTGCATTGGGGGAACCCTGGCTGGTCATGTGGGATTCATAGTCCTCCATGTCCACCGCTCTGATCGACAGGCCAATCTTCCTCTCCGTCTCGCTAATCTTGATGATCTTCATCCGGTGGGATTCACCCATCTTCAAGCGATCCTCGGGTTTTTCGACCCGTTCCTCATCCAGCTCTGATACGTGAAGCAACCCCTCAATACCTTCCTCGACTTCCACGAAGGCTCCGAAGTTGGTCAATCGAACGATTTTCCCCTCGACCACATCGCCCACATGGTGGTTATTGAAGAACTCTTCCCAGATGTCGGTGGCTAGTTGTTTGAGGCCCAGCGAGAGACGCTGGTTATCGGCATCTATGTTGAGCACTACCGCCTCGACCGTGTCTCCCTTTTTGATGACCTCGGAAGGATGCTTGACCCGTTTGTTCCAGGTGAGATCGGAAATGTGAATGAGTCCGTCGATTCCTTCTTCCACCTCGACAAAAGCACCGAAATCGGTCAGATTTCGGACTTTTCCCTCGATGCGCGAGCCCATCTCATATTTTTCCGCCAGCAGCTCCCAAGGATTGGGCTCCACTTGCTTCAATCCGAGGCTGATACGACGCTCGTTTGGATCGACCTGGAGTACCATCGCCTCGACCGGATCTCCCACCGAAAGGACCTTGGACGGGTGTTTGACCCGCTTGCTCCAGGACATTTCGGACACATGGATGAGACCCTCCACCCCGGGCTCCAGTTCGATGAATGCTCCGTAGTCGGTCAGGCTCACGACCTTGCCCTTGACACGGGTGGAAATCGGATAGCGATCCGTGGCCGATTCCCAAGGATCGGGTGAGAGTTGCTTGTACCCCAGCGAGACTCGCTCGGTCTCCCGATCGAACTTCAGCACCACGACCTCGACCTGGTCGCTGACATTGAAAAGCTCCGATGGATGGTTGATCCGGCCGTAAGACATATCGGTGATGTGAAGTAACCCGTCGATACCTCCCAAGTCGATGAAAGCGCCGTAATCGGTCAAGTTCTTCACTACCCCGCGGAAAACACGCCCCTCCTCGAGAGCAATCAAGGTCTTCTCTTTCAACTCGGTGAGTTCTTCCTCCAGAACGACTTTACGAGACAGAACGATGTTTCCTCGCTTCTTGTTGACCTTGATGACCCGCATCCGCAGTTCCTGGCCTCTCAGGCTCTCCAGGTTGCGGACCGGGCGGACGTCGACTTGCGATCCGGGAAGAAACGCCCGTACCCCGATGTCTACCGCCAGTCCTCCCTTGATCCGTTCAATGACTCGACCGGTGACGACTTCTTTGCTTTGATAAGCCGATTCGATTTGGTCCCATACCTTCATCTTCTCGGCTTTCTCGCGCGAGAGAATCAGGTACCCTTCACGGTTCTCCACCTTTTCGAGAAGCACTTCCACTTCGTCGCCCACTTGGACCGAAGGCTTGCCGAACTCGTCCAAAAACTCCTCGGTACGTATAATTCCTTCGGACTTGTACCCAACGTCAACAACCACTTCGCTGGATGAGATTTGCAAGATCTTTCCCTTGACCACTTCGCCTTCGGCAACGTTGGCGTTGTACTGGTCCAAGAGCTTCTCGT
>PVMS01072880.1_pt1 | contig 15485 bp, 7 predicted proteins | sample 1853461 | NCBI WGS metagenome assembly PVMS01 (sample SAMN08582032, study PRJNA380276) | Marine sediment metagenome, whole genome shotgun sequencing project. | isolation source: ocean sediment barecode stripped | collected 2017 | reverse complement strand
GACTTCAAATTCTTTACAACTCTCAAAAGAATTTGAAGTCCAAATGCCAGATCCTAAAGATAATTGGATCTGCCGAAATTATATCAATGACTATTATGATGATGAAGGCTGGTGGATATTGGCCTGGATCGAAGCATATGAACTTACAAAAGATGAGAAGTACCTTAAAATGGCACGCATCACTTTTGCCGATATGGCTACCGGATGGGATGGCGTTTGTGGCGGTGGTGTCTATTGGAAAAAACCGAAGATCGGGAAATCGGCGGTTCAAAATGAACTATTTATGTTGGCTGCAATACGATTACATCAAAGGGGAGGAGGAGAGACTCTCGGGAAAAGCTATCTGGAGTGGGCTGAAGATACCTTGGAATGGTTTATGAATTCGGGAATGTTAAATGAAAAATATCTTGTAGAAAATGGTTTAAATAAGCAATGTGAAGTAAGCGTTGGAAGTTTTCACACTTATAACCAAGGCATGATCTTAAGCGCATTGGTAGAATTATATATTGAGAAACAGGATGGGTTACTGTTGGAATTGGCTCATAAAATTGCTAATGCCACCATTACCAATCTGGTCTATGAAAATGGGATATTAAAAGATCCGAAAGAACCAAATCTTAATGGCGACGCGACTCAGTTTAAGGGCATATTCATGCGACATTTGGGATTTCTCTATTCTGTGTCACCAAAAGAAGAGTACAAAACTTTTATCCTAAAAAATGCCGATTCTATCTGGTCTGTTGCCAGAGATCAAACGAATAACGAAATTGGTAGCGTATGGAATACCCATTCCCAAAAAACCGATGCATCATGCCAAAGTTCAGCACTGGATGCTTTTAATGCCGCAATGATTGTAAGTGGCAGAAATTAACGGTCTGTTGACTACCTAGAATATTGAAATATCGTATTTTAAAAGAGAAAAATATCCGATTATATGGAAGGAATGAAAACTATAAAATGTAGTTGTTTAGTAGTTGTTGTTTTCCTGTTTACAACAGTAAATGCGCAGAACATCAATGAATCATCAAAGTCCTATGATTTCATAAAAGAAAATTTCAAAACACCTTTTGCAAAGTCTGGAGTAAACTGCTGGTGGTGGTGGCTTAACGGTAATGTAAATAAAGCAGCTATCACAAAGGATCTGGAAGCAATGAAATCCCGTAATTTTCAGGGAGCGATGATTTTTGATGCAGGTGGACATAATCAGCGAGGGAACAAAGACATTCCAAAAGGCCCATTGTTTGGCTCAGATGAATGGAATGTATTATTTGTTTTTGCCATGGACGAAGCAAAACGGCTGGGTTTAGAGATGGGATTTAATATCCAAAGCGGTTGGAACCTGGGAGGCCCTCGGGTAATACCTCAATACACTGCAAAGCAACTGGTTTATACCGAGGAAAAAGTTTCTGGTAACAGGAAGATTTTCCAAAAGTTGGATGTACCGACTAAGCGAAGGGGTTTTTATAAGGACATTGCCGTACTGGCTGTTCCGTTAAAGGAGTCTGACAAAACAGATAAAGTAATTTCTGATTTGAATTTAAAACTTGGCTATCGGGAGTTGGGAGGTTCCGCTCCTGACACCCGTTTTTTGTTAGATAATGATACCTCTAAAGACAGGAAGAAGGTAGACGAAACAACTTATATGGTGAAGCAAGAAGAAATAATCGACCTGACTTCCAAAATGGACACGGCTGGTAACCTGACCTGGAATGCCCCTGAGGGGGATTGGAGCATCATGCGAATCGGCTATACCTGCACAGACTCCCATGTATCTACCTCAAGTGGCGATTGGCAGGGCAGTGTACTGGATTATATGAGCAAAGAAGCCTTTGATTTTTATTGGAAAGATGTGGTGGAACCTATTTTTACCGCAGCTGGCGATCATGTGGGAACAACCTTAAAATACATGGAAACGGATAGCTGGGAATGTGGAGGAATGAACTGGACGGATAATTTTTCTGAGGAATTTCAAAACTATCGCTGTTATGATATTTTAAACTATTTGCCCATTATAGCAGGATATGTGGTTGAAGACATTTCAACTTCAAATGCTTTTCTGTCCGATTTTAGAAAAACACTCGGCGACTTGGTGGCCTACAACCATTATGCAAGGTTCCAGGAGTATGCACATAAATACAATATGGGAATTCAGCCTGAATCAGCAGGGCCACATGCCGGACCTATGGATGGCATAAAAAATTACGGATTTAGCGACATAGTGATGAGTGAATTCTGGTCGCCCTCCCCTCACCGTCCCAACCCTAATAACCGGTTCTTTCTAAAACAAGCCTCTTCTGCCGCTCATATCTATGGCAAAAAAATTGTAGGTGCAGAATCGTTTACCACCATCGGCCCACATTGGAACGATGAGCTGTGGCACGATCAAAAGTCTTCATTTGACCATGAAATAGCTGCCGGATTAAACCGCATGTATTTCCATACCTTCACCGCTTCGCCACCCGAAATGGGTTTACCCGGACAGGAGTATTTCGCCGGAACACATGTCAATCCTCAAGTTACCTGGTGGAAACAATCAGGGGCTTTTATCGATTATATGCATCGTACCCAGTCTGTAGTACAGGAAGGAAAATTTGTGGCCGATGTGTTATACTATTACGGCGATCATGTTCCAAATGTATTCCCGTATAAACATTCCGATCCTGCAGGAGTCATGCCTGGTTTTGATTATGATGTTACAGACGAAACTATCTTTTTGCAGCTTACAATGAAAGAAGGGATGATTTTGGTTCCCGGAGGGGTAAAATATCGTGTGTTGGTATTGCCCGACCATAAAGTGTTATCGCTGGATGTTTTGGAAAAGGTTGAAGAACTACTGCAACAAGGTGCCCATGTAATTGGTCACAAACCGGAAAGTTCTGTTAGCCTTGTTGGTGGAATACAAGAGCAAAAACAGTTTCAAAAATTGGCAGACAAAATCTGGGGGAAAGAATCCAGTGAAGGAGGAGAGAAAAAGTACGGCAAGGGTCTTGTGGCATGGGGCGTTTCAACAAGAGAGTATCTGTTGTCAAAGAATATACCTGCCGACTTTAATGTTACGGATAGTGAAAGCAAAACAGATTTCGATTATATCCATTACACCATTGATGAAAGTGACGTCTACTTTGTGACCAATCAAACTTCTGAAAGGCAAAAAGTCAACTGTCAGTTCAGGGTTTCCGGAAAGCAACCCGAATTATGGGATGCCCTTACCGGAGAAATCAGGGAAGCAAACGCTTTTATGCACAAGGATGGACTGACTACTGTTCCACTGACTTTAGAACCTTATGGTGCAATCCTGGTCGTGTTTAACAATAAAATTGATAAGGATAAACAAGGTACAGAGCAGCGGAATTATGTTGATTATAAAACCATAAAAAACATCACCGGAAAATGGAATGTCAACTTTGACCCTAAATGGGGAGGCCCAGCCTCTGTCACATTTCCTGAACTTATGGATTGGACTAAGCATCACGATGAAGGCGTCAAATACTATTCAGGAACGGCAGTGTATAGCAAAACGTTCAATGTGGACTTTGAACCACAAATTGCAAAACAATACTTTTTGCAATTGGAAAGTGTAAAAGATGTCGGCATTGCAGAAGTAAAAATCAATGGAAAAGACAAAGGAATACTTTGGACAAAACCATTTAGGATTGAGATAAGCCAGGAACTGCAAAAAGGAGAAAACAAACTTGAAATCAAGGTGGTGAACTCCTGGTACAATAGGGTCGCCGGAGACCAAATGTTCCCTGACAAGAAACAATACACCAAAACAAATGTCATGTTAAATCATGATTTCAGGGGCAGAACTATAGAAGAAATTCCACTGGAGCCATCAGGATTGTTAGGACCTATTGTGGTTGAGGAGGCTATCATGAAAAATAAATTTCATAAATAATAATTAAATATAATGATAAGAACATTTATATCAACAATTTCAATAGTACTACTTGTATTTTTTATAACAGCATGTAGTGTACAAACCAAAGAAAAGCAATCTCTAATTTCAAGAGATAAACTGATAGAAGGGTTTGTTACACCTGCCGATTCCATACAAACAAGCGTGTATTGGTACTGGATTTCAGATAACATTTCGAAAGATGGTGTGGTGAAAGACCTCAATGCTATGAAAGAGGTAGGTATCAACCGTGCTTTTATTGGTAACATTGGCCTTGCAGACGTTCCTTACGGTAAAGTGAAAATGTTGAGCGAAGAATGGTGGGAAATTTTGCATCTCGCCCTTAAAACTGCTACCGAACTTAATATTGAAATAGGAATATTTAATTCTCCCGGTTGGAGCCAGTCAGGTGGACCCTGGGTAAAAGCGGAGAACGCAATGCGTTATCTGATTTCTTCAGAAACACGGGTGAAAGGTCCTGTGAAATTCTCCCAAAAGTTGGAAAAACCAATAGATATTTTTCAAGATGTGAAAGTGATTGCCTATCCGGCACCAAAGAATGACCTACTGGTATTGAATACGCAAAATTGCACAGTTTCTTCTTTGCCTAAAATTCCGAATCTTACTCACATTATAGATAACGATGCTAAATCCGCAATTGCTTTCCCTGGTGGGGATATATTTACCCTCGACTTTGAAGCCAAAACAGTATTTACAGCTCGTAGCCTGACCCTTCGTACAACTGAAAATAAGATGAATGCAATGGTATCCATTCAAATTAAAAACAAAGATGGGGATTATGCCACTATAAAAACATTTGTACTCAATAGAGCCAATCCTGAACTCAACGTTGGATTTGTACCCTACGCTCCAGTTGCTGTCTCTTTTCCTGAAACTACTGCAAAGCATTTTCGTCTGATTTTTAAAAGTGAAAAACCCACCTCTTGGAATTTTCCAGGAATCAATACTAGAGAAGGTCTTGTTGAAGCTACATTCTCGGCGGCTCCCCGTGTGGAGAGTTATGCCGAAAAAACCCTTGCAAAAATGTATCCAACCCCACTTCCTTACTGGAAAGAATACCAATGGGGACAACAAGCTGAAGTGGATGACAAAGAATTGGTAATTGCTCCCTCAAAAGTGTTGGATATTTCTGAATATATGATGGTTGATGGTTCACTAAACTGGGATGTGCCTGAAGGCGATTGGATTATTCTCAGAACAGGCATGACCCCAACGGGCACAAAAAATGGTCCCGCTTCGCCCGAAGCTACTGGTTATGAGGTCGATAAGATGAGTAAAGCGCATGCAGAAAAACACTTTTATGGGCATATGGGCGAAATATTGAAACGCATTCCTGAAAAAGACAGAAAATGTTTCAAAGTGGTGGTTCAGGATAGCTATGAAACAGGAGGCCAAAACTTTACCGATGGTTTTTTGGAAGAATTTGAACAGGTTTATCAATATAATCCAATTTCTTATCTTCCGGTATATCAGGGGATGGTGGTGAATAGCCAGCAGGCTTCCGATCGTTTTTTGTGGGATATGCGTCGTTTGGTAGCAAATAAAGTTGCCTATGACTATGTAGGCGGATTGCGTGAAATAAGTCACAAACACGGATTGACAACCTGGTTAGAAAATTATGGGCATTGGGGTTTCCCTGGCGAATTTTTAATGTACGGAGGACAATCGGATGAAATAGGTGGTGAATTCTGGAGCGAAGGATCATTGGGTGATATTGAAAATCGCGCTGCAACTTCTTGTGGACATATTTATGGAAAAACAAAAATATCGGCGGAATCAAATACTTCTGGCGGAAGAGCTTTTAGTCGCTATCCGGCAACCATCAAACAACGCGGTGATCGTTTTTTTGCTGAAGGGATTAACAACACCTTACTACATGTTTATATACAGCAACCGTACGAGGATAAGAATCCAGGTATAAATGCATGGTTTGGTAATCCTTATAATCGTAAAAACACCTGGTTCTCACAAATGGATGTGTATACGCAATACCTGAAACGCACCAATTATATGCTGCAGCAGGGATTAAACGTAGCTGATGTTGCCTATTTTATTGGGGAAGATACACCCAAAATGACAGGTGTTACTGACCCTGCACTTCCTGTTGGTTACCAGTTCGATTATATGAATGCCGAGGTAATTGAAAAATACATGACGGTAAAAGATGGCCTTATTACCTTGCCACACGGTACACAATATAAAATTATGGTGCTTCCTAAACTGGAAACCATGCGTCCTGAATTGCTGGCAAAAATAAAACAATTGGTTAATGATGGAGCGGTTATTCTTGGGCCAGCGCCTTTAAGGTCTCCCAGTCTGCAAAACCAACCCGAAGCCGACAATCAGGTTAAAACTATGGCTGCCGAATTATGGGGCGATGTGGATGGAGTTAATGTGAAATCACGAAAATTCGGAGAAGGTATGGTTATCAACGGTATGAAAATGAAAGAGGCTTTAGCCTTAATCAACTGCATTCCTGATTGTAAACTCGCTGAAGATAACACGATTCATTATGGACACCGTACCCTTGAAAATGGTGAAATCTATTTTGTGTCGAATCAAACGAATGTAACACAAACGATCGCACCAGAATTCAGAGTTAAAGGAATGCAACCAGAACTATGGGAAGCAACAACAGGATACGTACGTGATCTTCCGGCGTATGAACAAAAGGAAAGTGTAACAGTAGTACCATTAAAACTTGCTCCAAACGAAAGTGTATTCATTATTTTTAGCAAACCTGTCGGCAAAGCAAAATCAATGGACCTAGAAGCCAATTATCCAAGACCTGAATTTATTACTGATCTAAAAGGTTCATGGAATGTAGTTTTCGATGCTACCCAGAGAGGTCCTGAGGAGCCAGTTGTTTTTAAGACACTTGCCGATTGGACATCTTCTGAGGACGAACGGATTAAACATTATTCAGGAACCGCTTTCTATAACAATACATTCCAAATAGACCAACTAACTGAAAACAAAAAGATAAGCATTGATTTAGGTAAGCTCACAGCCATGGCAAAAGTGATGATAAACGGTAAATATGCAGGTGGAGTATGGACAGCACCCTATCGGTTAGATATTACGAATTTTGTTAAGGAAGGGGAAAATGAACTAAAAATTGAAGTCGTGAATACTTGGGTAAACCGAATAATCGGCGATATGAAACTTCCTGAAAACGAGCGCAAAATATGGATGCCGATAAATCCTTACAATGCAGAAAGTTCCTTGCAACCATCTGGATTGTTGGGGCCTGTTTCAATTTCTGAAACTATCAGATAATCATTTAAATATTTTTAAGCCAATAAAAAGAAACCATAATAAATGAAGGAAAATTAATCATCTATCTTAAGAGGCAAAATCAGTATTAGTATTTGTTTTTTTTCTCCTAGTTTAATAATATATTTAGATTTTACTTTGGACATTATCATTTATGAAATAATCAAATAATGATTATTCATCTTAAGGGGTTCCTATAGATTTAATCAAATCAAGGGGAATATTATCTTTAAAGAATAAGTTTTGTTTAGCAATTTGATAATCTTCTATTTTTTCAATTGAAAAAATAGTATGGATTCTTTATATATTTTATAATTCAGTATATTAGCTATAATGGAAGAAAATTCATGGATTTGGATTGCTCAATTATTAGGCCGGTTGCATCCTCTGGCCGTCCATTTCCCAATTGGATTATTGATCATAGCATTATTTTTAGAAGGATTAACACTCCGAGGAAAACGTCAAGGCTTAAGAGAAGGTATCAAATGGATGGTATATTTAGGTGCCCTATTTTCAGCACTTTCAACTATTTTAGGACTCTTACTCTCAACTTTCGATGATTATACCGGAGATTTGGTGTCCTTGCATCAAAACTCAGGAATTTTTACCGCTGTATTGGCTCTAACTACAGCTTTGATTTTAAATCGAACCATAAAAATCGGATCATCCAGGTATTTCTTTTATAGAGCTAGCTTATTACTTACTGTATTAGCGCTTTCTTTTACCGGGCATTTAGGAGCCAGTCTTACCCATGGAGAGGATTATCTTACTAGTGTATTGCCCGGTAATACAGATGAGTATGATGAAAAAAAAGCAGTGGCCTTATTAACAGAATTAACGCCTTTAGACAGCCTTTCTGAATCTCAAAAAGACCTACTCAATCTTGAAGTACGAGCCATATTTGCCCATAATTGCTTCCAATGTCATAATGAAAATAAGCAAAAGGGGGAGCTTATTTTAGATAATAAACGCGGTGTTTTTAGAGGAGGAAAATCAGGTGAAATCATTGATCCCGGGTCTCCAAAAAATAGTGAATTGTATCGAAGAATAAGTCTATCACCCAATCATGATGAGGTCATGCCAAAGAAAGGTAAGGTTTTAAAAGAGTCGGAAATTGCCTTGATTGAACTATGGATAAAAGATGGTGCCCATTGGGCGGATCAGGCTTTGAAAATTTTCCCAGAAGCTCCCTTGGCATTAACAAAACCTACATTGCCTCAATTAGATTCCGAAACATATCCCATTGATAAGTTGATTGTTAATTATTTCAATGAGAATAAAATCAAAAATTTACCGGTAGTAGACGATCGCACTTTTATTAGACGTGTTTATCTGGATATTATTGGACTATTACCTACGATTAAAGAAGTCAATAATTTTATCAAAGATGATAATAAAAACAAGAGAACAATTCTTATTGATTATTTATTAAATGATCATCAAAATTACACGCAATATTGGTTGAGTTTTTGGAATGATTTATTGAGGAATGATTATTCGGGTACCGGTTTCATTACCGGAGGAAGAAAACAAATAACGGAGTGGTTGTATACTTCTCTAATGACAAATAAACCTTATGATATCATGGTCAAGGAATTGGTAAATCCTGGCAAAGAATCACAGGGGTTTATCAAAGGAATTCAATGGCGTGGTGTTGTAAATGCAAGTCAACGAACAGAGATGCAGGCAGCTCAAAATATTGGTCAGGCCTTAATGGGAATGAACGTAAAATGTGCTTCATGTCATAATAGTTTTGTTAGTAACTTAACCCTGGATCAGGCATATGGTTTTGCTTCAGTTTTTTCAGATTCTATTTTAGAATTGAATCGTTGTGACAAGCCACTTGGAAAAATGGCTGAGGTGAATTTTTTATATCCCTCACTGGGTGCAGTAGATGCACCCACACTTGAAAAAAGGTTAGAAAAGCTTTCTGAAGTCATGGTAAAACCAGAAAATGGGAGACTGTATCGCACCATAACGAATAGAATATGGCAACGATTGATGGGACGCGGCATCATTGAACCTGTCGACGTGATGGACAATGAACCTTGGGACTCTGATTTGCTGGATTGGATCGCTTCAGATTTTATAGAATCAGGCTACGACCTAAAACATTTGATTAAAACAATTATGACATCAAAAGCCTACCAGTTACCATCCGTTAATTATAAAGAGTTGGCAGAGATTAAATCTAACAACTATCAATTTAGAGGGCCTTTAATTAGAAGAATGTCTGCGGAACAATTTTCAGATGTGGTAAGCCAAATTATAGCACCGGTGTATTATGCTACAGCATATGATCCGGATACCACGAGTTTATCATCGAATCGAATTTGGCATCGAGAAATAAAGTTTGACAGAGATGTTTTACCCGAACCCGGTAAGCGCTATTTTCGACATAAATTCACACTGACAAATAATCAATTGCAATCGGCTCAGGTTTTAATATCTGTTGACAATTCCTATACCTTGTATATCAATGAGAAAAAAGTTGCAACAGGCAATGATTGGAAAAAAGTTACGAAGGTCGATGTTCAGGAATATCTTATAAAGGGAGAAAATATCATTGCTATCGAAGGCATAAATGAAAGTGCGATTCCAAAACCCGCCGGTATTTTATTCGCCATGAAACTATTGGATGATAAAGGCAATACTACTTTTATTAAGTCTGGAAAGGATTGGAAGAGTTCAGATAAGCCATCAACCGACGATTGGAAAAAATTAAAAATTGACGATTCAAAATGGATCAATGCTAAAAACTTTGGGTCAAAACATTGGGGAAAACTATTAAATTTTTCATTTGATAATAATGAGCACTTATTTGCACGGTCTAGTATGGTAAGGCAACATTCATTTTTAAAAGCCTTGGGCAGGCCAAGTAGAGAAAACATAACAACTACAAGAGATAATCAAGCTACCTTATTGCAAGCCTTAGAACTTACTAATGGTGTCTATTTTAACAACGTTTTAAATGAAGGTGCAAAAAATTGGCTTATAAAACACAATGAAAACCCAGCAATAATTATAGATACTTTTTATCAATCAGCTTTGGGTAGGTTACCCTCTAAACAAGAAAGAAAAATAATGTTATCATCTTTGGGTGATACGCCAAGTAGGGAGTCTGTACAGGATTTATTTTGGGCCACTTTATTATTGCCGGAGTTTCAATTTATTTATTAGAAAAATCATGGATTTAAATAATTACAATTCACGGAGAGCATTTATAAAAAAAATGGGAGCAGCTAGTCTTTCTGCCGCCTCTGTGACCATTCCTACAGCAAGTTTTTTAAGCTCCTGTTCCAATCTAGCTTCCATAGATACATCAACTGCCGATACAGTTGTGCTATTGTGGATGGCGGGTGGCATGGCACATACCGAAACCTTTGACCCTAAAGCCTATGTACCCTTTGAAAAAGGCGTTGAAAGCAAGAGAATATTGAGTACCTTCCCAAAGGTACCCACTGCTGTAGATGATCTATATTTTTCAAAAGGTTTAGAATCTATTGGCGGTGTAATGGACAAAGGCGCTATAATTCGTTCGTACAGGTCTGCGGATTTAGGACATATCCTTCACACCAGACATCAATACCATTGGCATACCTGTTATGAACCACCTCAATCCGTACAGGCACCACATATTGGGGCTTGGATCGCCAAGGAACTAGGCCCTGTTAATCAGGTAATTCCTCCTTTTATTTCTATAGGTCAAAGATTTACAGTTGGGGAGGCAGAAGAATTAAAAGCCTTTCATTCTGCTGGATTTTTAGGAAGTGAATACGGTCCCTTTTTAATCCCTGATCCTTCAAGTGGCTTGGAAAGCGTACGACCTCCACAGGGAATGACGCTTCAAAGATTTGAAGCCAGAAATAAATTGTATAAAGAATTAACCAATAAGAGTGGTATGATGCAACATGGTAGCGATTATCAAAAAGAATCCCTCATGCGTTCTATGGAACAATCCTATACCTTGCTTAATTCTCCTGAATCAAAAGTTTTTGATTTAAGTTTAGAACCCAAAGAAAGTTATGATAAATACAATACAGGTCGTTTTGGTTTGGGCTGTTTAATGGCCAAAAGATTGGCCATGAATGGTGCCAGATTTGTTAGCGTTTCAACCGAATACGAACCCTTTTTGGGTTGGGATACACATGAAAATGGACATACGCGTCTCGTAAAAATGAAAGAATTAATTGATGGCCCAATTGCTCAATTAATTAAAGATTTAGATGAGACCGGACATTTAGATAGAACCCTAATTGTTTTGGCAAGTGAGTTTAGCAGAGATGCTATTCTGGAGGGAAGGCCGGGTGAAAAAGTAAAAGGTCAAGTGGATCAACCTGACATCATTAACGATGAAAAATTTTATGGAATGCATCGCCACTTTACGGATGGCAGTTCTATTTTAATGTGGGGCGGTGGTGTCAAAAAAGGATTGGTATATGGTAAAACTGCTGATGAAAGACCTTGTTCTTCTATTGAAAATCCCGTAGTGATAGATCAGGTGCACCAATCCATTTATCATGCCTTAGGCATGGATCCTGAGACGAATTACACCATTGAAGGAAGACCCTTTTATACAACACCTGATGGGCAAGGAAAACCAATCTTAGATCTGTTTGCTTAATGAAGCATATAAAATCATTGTATTTTAATTGTATTAGCGTAAAAAATCGAGAAATTAACAAAATTGAAACAAGGATTCTAAAATGATCAAAGAAAATTATATAACTTTTTTATTTAGTCTTTTACCTGCGTTCTTCCTTCTTTTCATGAGCTCCTGTAATCAATTTGGAGATGAGGATTCAAAAATTAGTTTTAATCAGGATGTTCGTCCTATTTTAAATGAAAAATGTTTGAGGTGTCACGGAGGCGTCAAAGCAAATGGTGGTCTTAGTTTGTTGTTTGAAGAGGATGCTTTTGCAAATACCCAATCGGGAATCCCCGCTATCAAAAGAGGCAGTCATAAGAAAAGTAATTTATACAAAAGATTAATTTCAGAAGACCCGGAATTCAGAATGCCCTTTGATTCAGAACCCCTTAGTCCGGAAGAGATAGAAATCATTGTTAAATGGATAGATGAAGGAGCGAAATGGGAAAAGCACTGGGCTTATATTCCACCAAAGGAAAATGTGGCTCCACCTCAGATTGATGATGCCAATTGGTCTAAAAATTCTATAGATCAATTCGTTTATAGTGAGATGAACAAAAAAGGCCTCGACCCTTCAGAAGAAGCAAATAGATATACATTGATCAGAAGGCTTTCTCTTGATTTAACCGGATTACCGCCGAGCATAAAAGAGGTTCAGTCTTTTGTTATAGATCAATCACCTGATGCCTATGAAAAATTAGTAGATCGGCTTTTAGCCTCCCCACATTTTGGAGAACGCTGGGCGAGTATGTGGTTGGATTTAGCCAGATATGCCGACTCTAAAGGCTTTGAAAAAGATACCAATAGGGAAATTTGGAAGTATAGAGATTGGGTGATCAACGCATTTAATAAGGACATGTCTTTTGATCAATTTACCATTGAACAGTTGGCCGGAGATCTATTGCCTAAACCAACCGAAGATCAATTAATTGCTACCGCCTTCCATAGAAATACCCTGGCCAATGACGAAGGAGGAACCGACAATGAAGAGTTTCGTGTTGCCTCCGTTGTGGAGCGAACTTCAACAACCTTTGAAGTATGGCAGGGAACCACCATGTCATGTGTTCAATGTCATAGTCACCCATATGATCCTTTTAAACATGAAGAATTTTATGAATCCATGGCCTTTTTTAACAATGCAGTAGACAACGATTCCTATTATGAACAACCAAAGTTATTTACTTATTCTGAAGAAAATAAAATAGAGGTAAATGAGCTTTTAGAATATGTTAACACACATCTACTGCCTGAAGATAAAAATATTCCAAACGCTCCTTATTTACATGAACAAAAGGAAGCCTTATTGACCCATTTGGGTTATCGTTCCATAGAAGCAGAAGCCTTTGATGAAGCAAGTCCTTTTATAGAATTTGACGGTACTTTAAACTTTTTATGGCAAATACAAGATAGTTCTTGGGTTCGATACGATCAAGTTGATTTAAGTAAGGTGGATAAAATTGGATTTTCAGCAGCTGCGGATTTAGATTATGCAGGAGATATTTCAATTCGTTTAGATTCCCTTTTAGGCAAAGAAATTGGAAAAGTGAGCATTACAAACACCAAAAATTCAACCTTGGTGAAACAAAAACAGCATCTAAATGAATTTATTGCAGAAATCCCAGCTGTTGATGGAACGCATGATATATTTCTGCAATTTTATAAAGGAGAAAGTTATCAGGGTCATCTTTTTTATGTAGATAATTTATTTTACTATGAAAAAGAACCTCTCATGGATAAGTACGATACGGAGTTCAAACGAAAATTAGAACAACTTGCCAATATCCCAACCACAAGTACGCCTATCATTCAAGAATTAGAAGGTGAGAAAATACGTGAGACCTTTATTTTTGATCGCGGAAGTTGGTTAAGTCCCGGGAAAGAAGTGAAAAAGAAGATTCCTCATATTTATGAAATTTCCGAATCAGAGCAACCCGCTAACAGATTGGAATTTGCAGAATGGCTGGTCAGTGAAAAAAACCCTTTAACATCCCGAGTGGCGGTCAATCGTTTTTGGGAGCAGATTTTCGGATTTGGATTGGTTTCATCCTTAGAGGAATTTGGTTCTCAAGGCGAAAAACCAAGCCATCCGGAATTATTGGATTGGATGGCAACTAATTTTGTAAAAAAACATGAATGGAAAATTAAACCTTTTTTAAAGGATCTAGTACTTTCGGCCACCTATAGACAATCATCTGAAGTGAGTCATGTGAAATTGGAAAAAGATCCTTTAAATAAATGGCTCTCTAGATCTAACCCCACCAGATTATCGGCAGAACAAATTCGTGATCAGGTATTAATGGTAAGCGGATTATTGAATCAAAAGATCGGAGGTCCTAGTGTAAAAAACGCCGATGTAGAAATTTCTGGTGGATGGAAAACCATCCCTGACTATGTAATTCAGGGAGATAGTGCAAAATACAGACGCTCACTATATACCTTTTGGAAACGTGTAAACCCACCTATGAATTTAATTTCTTTCGATAGTCCGGATCGTTCAGTTTGTACCTCCCGACGCATTCGAACCAATACGCCCTTACAAGCTTTAAATTTATTAAATGATCAAACTTTTTTTGAGGCATCACAAGCTTTGGCAGAAATCATGTTTCAAGAAAAAGGAACCTTGTCAGAACAGATAAGTTTCGGATATTTGAAAGTCATGTCTCAGAATATAGAAGCGAATAAATTGACCCTATTAAACGAACTTTATGAGGAGGCTTTTCAGCATTATAAAGAAAATGTTTCAGCTGGGGAGTTTCCGGAAATTACCCAGGACAAATCAGGGGATGAAAAATATAAATTAGCGGCATTGACTGTTATTGCAAATACCTTATTAAATTTGGATGAATTCATTACGAAAGGATAATGCCTATGGATATTTATAACGAAGCGCATTTCAGGAAAAGTGAATATAATACCAGAAGGCATTTTATAAAAAATTGCATTTCAGGTATGGGCGCTTTGTCTTTGGGATCTATGATAGGTGGTGATTTAATTGCCAAAAACTTATTACCGACAAACTTCGGTCAGGGACGCACACATTTCGCACCCAAAGCCAAACATGTAATTTATTTGCATATGGCGGGCGCACCTTCACAATTAGAGCTTTTTGATTATAAACCGGAGCTCAATAAGTTAGATGGAAAACTTTGCCCTCCTTCTTTATTAGAAGGGAAAAGATTCGCTTTTATCCGAGGTAAGCCTCAAATGTTGGGATCTCAAGCAACTTTTAATCAAAATGGTGAATCACGTACTTGGGTATCTGATTATTTACCCAATTTTAAAAGTGTAGTTGATGAAGTTTCCTTTTTAAAAGCGGTTCATACAGATGAGTTTAATCATGCTCCGGCACAATTTTTAATGCAAACCGGATCTCCAAGAACAGGAAGACCTTCAATTGGAAGTTGGGCAACCTATGGCTTGGGTTCTCCCAATGAAAATTTACCCGGATTTGTAGTCTTGCTTTCTAATGGAGGAGCCTCGGGAGGAAAACGATTGTGGGGAAGTGGCTTTTTACCGACAGTTCATCAGGGCGTACAATGTATAATCATGCTCCGGCACAATTTTTAATGCAAACCGGATCTCCAAGAACAGGAAGACCTTCAATTGGAAGTTGGGCAACCTATGGCTTGGGTTCTCCCAATG
>PVMS01097866.1_pt1 | contig 15488 bp, 14 predicted proteins | sample 1853461 | NCBI WGS metagenome assembly PVMS01 (sample SAMN08582032, study PRJNA380276) | Marine sediment metagenome, whole genome shotgun sequencing project. | isolation source: ocean sediment barecode stripped | collected 2017 | reverse complement strand
TAGGTTATACAACTTGTGACGACCTTCCGATTTGCATTTAGTTGAAAAAGAGTTGTTCAGGATGGCCGCCATATTTTTTCTGAAGCTCTACTGGAACGTCTTTCTTACCCCATGCATGAATCAATGTGATCTCGGAGAGATGTATACCTAATAGTTAATAAAGCAAGGTCTTTGATAGGTTCTGTTTTATTATCGTTCAGATGCTTTCAGCCATAAATATTCAATCCAGACCACCCTAATATGATTGCGATTTCAGCCTGAAATCATCAAGTCAACACTTGTGGTTTCTGCTATGTATCCAACATTTTAACAATGGGTTCAGAACCTGTGATATCGTTTTTCAATTGGAGCAAGTCCTTTTTCGGGGGTTTGCCTTTTTGCAATTTTGTAAGAAATAAGATATATGTAATCAGCCTGAACTGAATTTGGGTTGTTTTATTGGCAAGAAATCACAACTTTGAGACATCTTTAAATTGTTGTGATATCCATTCGATATCAAAGAATCAGTATCAGGTGATACTTGCAAGGTATCACCAGTCGCAGGGCCAAAAAAAACATTTGATGGCCACATTTATCTTTAAAAGGTGCTCTATTCCACCTCGGATCAATCCTATCCACTCCTCTTTCAAGAATAATAATAATTGAAGTTTCTGATTCCGTCATGCTATTTAATCTTAATTGCAAAGATCATTGGAAATTCCTGCGAATGAGCATATTTCGAATCTAACCTGAAATATAGCCGAATTTTGAGAAGACACCATATATAATGAGCACAGGCTCATAGATGGTACTATAAGCTACACTATAATAAGCTATTTTCTTTTTTCGAATGGATAGAGAACCGGTGTAGGAATAATCGGCAAAATTAATTTTGAAAATGAAGACGAGATTGGCTCTGACTTTTTACTCAATGGAAGGAAGTTATCCAACAATTTATGGGAAGAACCTTCTGCATCTCATAGGGAGGTGTCAAGATATGAAACTTCGTATAATTCTCATTGTATTGTCTTTGATGGCCTTTTTTTCGACATTAACTGGGGGATATCTTTACTATGCATCCGCAAAAAAATCGGCGTTTAAAGAGGCCAATAGACAGGCGGTCTTTCACACAGAAACGATTAAAAGTCATCTCTCTTTCTTTCTGTATGAAAATTTGAATTCGGTTAGAGCTTTGGCTGGGCTGAAGGAGCTGCCGAAAGCCCTTTCTAAAAAAGATGAGGACTCCCTGTTAAGAGTCAATTCCATTCTCGATCATTTTAAAAATATCTATAAAGTGGATGTCTGTTATTTGATTGACTGTGATGGAAACACCATAGCCTCAAGCAATCGAAATGCATCCGACAGTTTTGTGGGGCAGAATTATGCCTTCCGTCCTTATTTCCAGCGCGCCATCAAAGGAGATCCTATCATCTATTTGGGCTACATGGCCCTCGGAGTGACATCAGGGAAGAGAGGGGTCTATTACAGTCACTCGGTTTATGAAGACGGGCAAGATTCGCCCATAGGGGTTGCTGTCATCAAGGCCCCTATTGATCCTTTGGAAAAAGAGTTCGTAAAGGCTTACGAAGGAATCGTGATGCTCACAGACCCACATGGTATTGTTTTTCTCTCCAACCGCAATGAATTGATTCTACATACCTTGTCAAAACTTTCTCCCGGAGAAATCACCCAGATTAAAAGGCATAGGCAATTCGGAGAAGGGCCGTGGAATTGGACCGGCCTCAATATGATCGATGAAACGCATGCGATTGACAGTTTGGGAAATAAATATCTCTTCCATAAGTTAGCAATGGACAATTATCCGGGGTGGAATCTTATCTTCTTGAGCGACATAAAGTCGATTCTAAAGCGAGTATCAAGACCTTTAATAAAGATAAGCGGCTATCTGATCCTGATATGGTGTGCGTTTATAGGATTGACGGTTTTTATCCTTTATAAGAAAGCAAATCGTGAAATAGATCAAAGGAAAAAAGCCGAGGAAGCACTGAGGAAAGCCCATAGCGATCTGGAAAAACGAGTTGAGGAACGAACCGCTGACCTGATGAAATCGGTCGATGAGCTCCAGAAAGAAATAGTGGAGCGCAAGCGGGCGGAAGAGGCACTTCGTGGAAGTGAAGAGAAGTATAGGACGTTAACAGACAATCTTAGTGTTGGGGTGTTCAGGACTACCCCGGGACCTAAAGGCAATTATATCGAGGTTAATTCCGCATATACCAAAATGTTTGGATTTGACAATAAGGAAGCGTTACTTTCGTTTTATGTTTACGATCTTTATCAAAACCCGGATGATCGAGACAGATTCAGTAAAAAGATGCTCAAGGACGGAGCAGTTAGCAATGAAGAAATCATGCTTAAAAGAAGAGACGGGGTACCATTTGTTGGTTCTGTATCGGCGGTGGCGGTAAAAGATGACAATGGTGAAGTAAGATACTATGATGGGATTTTGGAAGATATCACCGAACTCAGGCAGGCAAAGGAAGAGGCCCAGAAGCGTCGGGAAGAGATGGCTCATTTGGGGCGAGTGACGACCATGGGTGAACTTGCCGCGTCGTTGGCGCATGAACTCAATCAACCCCTTACGGCAATCATGAGCAACGCCCAGACAGCTCTTAGGCTTTTTACCGCCGATTCACCGGATCTCGATGAGGTGCGCGATATACTCAGTGATATTGTTGCGGACGACAGGCGAGCCGGCCAGGTCATACACCGGCTTCGTTCGCTGTTCAGAAAAGGCGAATTTGAGAGGGTAGAAGTGGACATTAACGATCTGGTTCAAGAGGTAGTATCGCTGATAAACAGTGAAGCAATTATAAGGAACGTCTCCATAGAAACAACACTGGACGGAAACCTTCCCCCGGTGCTGGGAGACAGCATCCATCTGCAACAGGTGATTATAAATTTTATTCTGAATGCCTCAGAAGCCATGACGGACGTCGATGATGCCCCCCGAAAAATCATCATCTCAACAATTAAAGAGGACGAACAGAGGGTCAAAGTGGGTATACGAGATTCCGGTATCGGTATTATTGAGGATAATTTCAATAAGATTATAGAGCCCTTCTATACTACCAAACCTGAAGGCATGGGAATGGGTCTCTCAATTAATCGGTCAATTATCGATGCTCATTCGGGCCGGTTGTGGGCTGAGAATAATCCTGACAGAGGAGCCACATTTTATTTTACTTTGCCAATTCATGAGGAGGAGTAAATGACTCCAATCGAGGCAACCGTATTTGTAGTCGATGATGATACGTCAGTACGCACCGCGCTGAAAAGACTAATCAAATCTCTCGGGTTTAAAGTGGAAACCTTCGATTCAGCCCAAGCGTTTCTAAAACATGGCCCTCATGACGGACCGGCATGTCTGGTCCTTGATGTTCGGATGCCGGAGATGAGCGGGATTGAACTTCAGGAACAGTTGACAAGTGCCGGGTTTGCTATGCCGATCATCTTTATTACCGGACACGGCAACATTCCGATGAGCGTTAAGGCCATGAAGGCAGGGGCGGTGGATTTTATTGAAAAGCCCTTTGAAGACCAAAAACTAATTGACGCCATTAACATCGCCATTAAAAAAAAACAAGAAATTTAGAACGGAACAAGCTGAATTTAAGGATATTCAGCGGCGAGTTGATTCGTTAACACCACGGGAGCATGAAGTTTTTATTCTTGTGGTATCCGGGATGTTGAACAAACAGATCGCTTTTGATTTGGGCATGAGTGAAAAGACCGTCAAAGTTCACCGTGCCCGCGTTATGGGTAAGATGAAAGCCAAATCACTGGCGGATCTGGTCCGGATGGCTGAAAAAGTAAGCCAATTTAAAAGCAAGTTCAAATCTATATTGGACTAAAGTCCTATACGTATTGGACCAAGGTCCAATTGCATCCTCCTATTCTTTTCAAATATAATCCTGCCATAGTTAAGAAAAATTGATTTAATCAAAGTGGATATTATCCATTTTTAAATTCAACACTCCGTATTCAAACATTCAGACCGTCCTGTTATAACAGGAGGCAAGCTGTGACTAAGAGCGGCATAACCATTTGTGTGGTGGACGATGATCCATCGGTCTGCAAGGCATTGGGCAGGTTGATAAAGTCGGCTGGATTCAGAGTAATAACATACGGTTCCGCACAGGAATTTTTAGATGATGACCACTCTATGGGGTCTGATCTGTTGGTCCTGGACGTACGGATGCCCGGTATGAATGGATTAAATTTGCAGAGCCATTTGGCCGCCTCAGGCCATACAATCCCCATTGTGTTTATAACAGCATATGAAAACGGCATGACAAAGTCAAAGGCAATGGCGGCGGGGGCTGTGGCTTTTTTTCAAAAGCCGTTTGATGAAAAGGATTTATTGGGAGCCATTTACAAGGAGCTTAATCTAAATAACACATAACCTGAAGATGAATTAAGGCGGGACTCTTGACAAAACCGATTCTATCCTAGTTTCTCCGTGAAAGACAGGAGGCGACCCATGAAACATAAACAAAAGATTGTGCTCTTATTAATGATTATCTCTATGGCAGTGGGATTTATCATTATCCCGCAAACAGGGCAGTCATCCGAGCCGCTTGTTATCGGTGTTCCACATTCGGAAAAATTCCCCTATGCGGCCATGATGAAAAATTCGTTTGAAATGGCGCTGGAGGTTATCAACAAAGAAGGCGGAATAAAGGGCCGGCCTTTACAACTTGTGTACGCCGATGACCAGGGAAAACCGAAAGCCGGGGAAAGGATCATCAAAGAACTGGTAAAAAAAACCGGGGCAATTATGCTGGTCGGCGCTTATCAAAGTAGCAACGCCGTATATATGGCCAGGGTGGCCGATAAGTTAAACAGACCCTTTCTGGTATGCACGGCAGCCGATGACAGGGTCACTCAAAGGAAATGGCGCAATGTCTACAGGCTGAATGCTCCGGCCAGCGAATATGCCAAAGGGCTGGAAGATTTTTTACTGAAAAAGATCAAACCAAAATCGATGGCGATAGTTTATGAAAACAGTCCTTACGGCACCGGTGGCGCGCTGAGGATGATGTGGTTTTGCCGGGAGAATGACATTGAGATTAGTGCCATCGAGCCCTATCACAAGGAAAGACTGCGGCCGGATTATTTCCAGCGTATTACGGATCGATTGAAAAAAGAGCCCCCTGATGTGATCTATATGGTTTCTTACATCAAGGATGCGGCCTTGCTGGTCAAAACTATCCGTGAGTCAAAGATCAACTCTTTGCTGTTAGGGGGCGCCGGAGGCTTTACTCACAAAAAGTTCGTTAATAAAGCAGGGAAATTGTCCAATAATCTTTTGACCGCAACTCTGTGGACCCATCAGTTGCAATATCCCGGGACAAAGGAATACTACAACCAGTATATCAAAAAGTATTCCATACCGCCGGATTATCACGGGGCCGAAGCCTATTCAGCCCTGCTCGTGGCAGCGGATGTTTTAAAGAGGGCTGAGTCGTTTCGCCCCGAAAGTATACGGGCGGCATTGGATAAAACCGAAATTGTAACACCTTTCGGCCCTGTGAAGTTTAAATCCTATGGCAAATTCGAGCGGCAGAACAGCCTGCCCACGCAGGTCCTGCAGATCATAAACGGGAAATTCGAGTGCGTCTGGCCTGAAGACCTCGCGACCGCAACCTTTGTTTCGCCCTCTGCTTGGAGGGTTTCGGATTAATGGCACAAGTAATGCCGGCTTCGTCAATCGTGTCAGTGGGGGAGGTGAGGGTACAACCAAAAAACTGAAAAGAATATGGGCGAGGATCAATGTTTTATTCATCCTGATTTGAGAAGCAAGGCATGCATAACATGCGCTGTATAATCGTTTAAAAGGAGGAAACTACAATGAGAAACAAACTTTTTACCCTTATCATTGGTGTCTGTGCGTTTTCAATGATAACCTTTGCGTTTTCCGCGGATTCGTTCGCTCGAAAAAAAAGAATCATTTTTGGCGGCGGGCCTGCCGGCGGGACGTTTCAGGTGGTTGCAAACGCTATCCAGGTGTATAAGCCGGTTAAAGCGATAAAAGAATTTTCTGTAAAAGCCCAAACATCGGCGGGTTCTGTCGAAAATTTAAGGAAAACCAACGCCGGCAGACAGCAAATGAGCGTGGTCTATTCCGGTCATGTGTGGCTGGGCAGAAACGGTAAGATGAAAAAAGATCCCAAAAAATACGAAAATGTTCTGGCCGTTGCCTGGTTATACGGTGCTCCGGCTCAATTGGTGGTCCAGGCCAAAGCAGGGATCAAGAGCGTAAAGGATCTGGTCGGAAAAAAGGTGGGTGTCGGCAACGCCGGTTCTGGTGCCTTTGCCAACTGCGAGTTGCTCTTTTCCCATTTGGGCATCTGGGACAAGATTGAGCGCAATGCCATGGGTTACAATGACGCCGCCGCCGCTTTCGGTAACAACCAACTGGATGCCTTCTGGCTGTTCACGGCCTTTCCGAGCGGTGCGGTGATCATGGCGGCCCAGACCAACGACATCGCCCTCGTCAACCTGGATGCAGACGCCGAAGCTTCGGGATTCTATAAAGCGTATCCTTATTTTTCAAAACTTGCAGTTCCGGCCAAAACTTACAAAGGCGTGGATTATGACTCACCCTCATTCCAGGACAGTGCGCTGTGGGTGGCAAATTCAAAGGTCCCCGCTGACGTGGTTTACAAGCTCCTTTCCATTATTTACACGGACGAGGGCCTGAAACACATGGTATCCCAGAAAAAAACCTTTAAACATATGAGCTTACAAACGGGCGCCGGCAACATCGTCACACCGTTCCATCCTGGTGCCGAAAAATTCTGGAAAGAAAAAGGGATGCTGAAATAAACCCAAGGGATTGAGAGGTTACATTAAATTTTTTCTAATTCCTCAATTCCGCCCTTTATCAATCTATTCATTCATTAATTCTAAAGATAGGCAGGTAAAAAAGTGTACGACAAATTAAATAAAATAGAAAAAGTGATTTTTGATATATTATCCGTGGGTCTGATCCTTTTTTACTCCTATTCGGCAGTTTTGAAACCGGCGGCCACCCAGTATCACCGGGGGATATACGTCATTATAACCTATATTCTCGTCTTTCTCACGTACAAATCAAAGCACAAAATTTTGAGAATCGTTGACTATGTGCTGATATTAGTTTCCATTTTCTGCATAGGATACTGGATGCTCAATTTTGAAGCCATTAACTACCGTACCGGCATAGAGACTCCTTTTGACATGGCAGTTGCCATTGTCGGAGTTCTCATCGGAATCGAGCTGGCCCGGCGGGTGCTAGGCTACGCCTTTGTTATTATGGGGGTTGTGCTGCTGGTTTACGGGGTCTATGGTGAATATGCGCCCGAGCTTTTTTCACATGCAGGCGATACATTTCAGGGCGTGTGTACCAGCATTTTCTACAAGAGCGACGGCGTGTTCGGCATCATGGCCAATGTACTGGCCACCTATGTTATTCTGTTTGTTCTGTTTGGTGCTTTTTTGGAAAAATGCGGCGCCCAAAAATTTTTCGTCGATTTTCCGTTGGCCGCTGTCGGACACAAAATCGGTGGACCCGGCAAAGTTGCCGTTATCGCCAGCGGCCTTTTCGGCTCCATTTCAGGAAGCGCCATCGCTAACGTGGTGTCAACGGGCGCCTTTACTATTCCCATGATGAAAAAAGCAGGTTTCCGTCCCCATATTGCCGGTGGTATTGAGCCGGCTGCCTCCATTTCAGGGATGTTCATGCCGCCCATTATGGGTGCCGGCGGCTTTATTATGGCCGAACTCACGGGAGTTCCCTATTCCAAAATTATGTTGGTCTCCATGTTCCCTGCCTTTATGTATGTCTTCAGTGTTTATCAAATGGTGCACTGGGAGGCCAAGATGCACAATATTAAGGGCGAGAAAAGTGAACATCCCGCCATGGAGATCCTGAAAGCTCAGTGGTACTATACCCTGCCGCTTATCGTGATTACGATCTTCATGCTGATGGGCTATTCGCCGGGCTATTCAGCGATTTTGGGCATCGTTACCTGCATTGTCATCAGCTGGTTCAGAAAGGATACCAGGATTGGGCCGAAAGAATTCCTGGAGGCCTCCCGGGCCGGTACGGAAAGCAGCCTCAAGATCGGCGCCACCGTGGGAGTCATCGGCATTATCATCGGCGTGCTTACCTATAGCGGGCTGGTGCTCACCTTTGCCGATATCGTGATCGAACTTGCAGGCGGGTCGCTGATTTTAACTATTCTGTTTATCGCTTTAGCCTCACTGGTACTGGGAATGGGCGTCCCGGTCACCGCAGCCTACCTGATTACAGCGGTTGTGGCAGTACCGGCATTAATCCATCTCGGGGTAAATGAATTGGCGGCCCACATGATCGTTTACTGGCTGTCACAGGATTCCAATATCACGCCGCCGGTATGCATCGCAGCCTTTGCGGGAGCCACCATTGCAGAGGCCAATATGTGGAAAACCGCCTTTGCGTCTTTCAAGTTTGCCAAATTTCTCTATCTGGCGCCGTTCTTGTTCGGTTATGTTCCGGCCTTCACTTTAGATGGAAGCTCCATGGACATCGTGAAGGCATTTGCGCTCATCCTCATCGGCACATATGCTTATTCCTGGTTTATGAGCGGCATTTGGATAAAGAACCTAAAAGGGGTTTTTAAAAAAGCTCCGGCAGCCTGAATAAAATTTTGAGGCGATTATAAATAGCGCGGCGATGCTGCTTAGAGAGTATATAGTCAAGGGATCTTGTTGTTCCTGAATCATCTATGCACATAGAACAAATGACGCGCTATTTCTGGCAAATTATTATTTATTGCGTGAGGCAGGAAAATGATACTTCCAAAAGTTAAAATAAAGAGAATACTTTTTGCAACCGACCTTTCTGAAAATGCCCGCTATGCTTTTGCTTATGCTGTAAGCCTTGCCAATCTTTATGGAGCAGGCATAACCTTCTTGCATACGCTGACTGAAACCTCAGAATCATTGGATAGAGGTGTAATCGGGCATATCGGAGCTGAACGCTGGGAGGAAATCAAAAAGCAGCACTATCAGGAGGCCAAAGAAACCCTTACCGGAAAAAAAAGGGATTATGTGCCCATCAGAGAAGTTCTGGACCAATTCTGTGAAGACACAAAATCGAGTCATGAAGATCACGATTTCATCACTGATGAGATTCTCGTAAAAAGAGGAAACCCGGTTGAGGAGATCTTGGAGCAGGCTGAAAAACGAAACTGTGATCTGATTGTTATGGGCACTCAAGGACATGGACTGCTTGAAGACGTTCTGTTGGGCAGTACGGCCCGGCGGGTGATCCGGCGATCCAAGAAACCGGTGCTGGTGGTCCGGTTGCCTGAAGAAGAAATTGCATAGGTTCCTTTCTACATATTTATAATTTCTCAAGAAAACCGCTTCATAAACCGCATTTTTAGTATCACGAACACATAGGATGGTGAATAAGATTTATGGGGACTATAATGGGGGGCTAATTTGCTGGTGATAAGGTTTGTATATCTTTTAAAATTCAGCAGGTTATGATAGTTGTTTTGATTGCAAGGTATCACCACATTATAAAACCTCTCTATAAATGTTTTATTAGTTCCATTCCTATGTTTTTTCTCTATGGATTCCTTCCAGTATGTGGAACATCAATAGTTCACTACTCCCTATAACCTTGACATGACTGTAGCAATATTATCAACAGGCATGTCTTATCAACTTAACGAAATGATCAACGGGTTGTTGCCCAAATCACTTTTTGCTGGCTCTGAAACGTTTTTTGATAAATTTATGCCTCGTTCCAGGCGATTCCAAAACTCGGCCTCCGGGCTCAACCAGTTGTAATCGCTTTTCTTTCACTTCGCCAAGATTTATGGACAAAGGACGTTTCAATGAGCGTTCAAAGAGATTTTTGTTTGGGCAACAGCCCGTCAAGCTATGAAATTTGATTCATTATTTGGGGATTTGACAAGCATATTCATAGTATTATATGGTTGCCGTCTATTTGAAAGGAGTTCGGAATTGAACATTTGGGAGTTGTTGACGACTTTTGATATTTTACTTGGCATAGTCCTTACCGCCATATCCCTGTGTGTAGTGGTCTTTCTGACGATGTGGAGCCGGAGTATTATCGAACGTATCCATGCCCGCCCGCAAAGTTCTCTCAGGGAGATACAGAAGGAAATCATCAATGGAAACAAATCCTGAGAGAGATCCCGAGAACCCTTCCGAGGCAGAACACCCCAAAATAGCCACCGAGCTTGCCCGCAACCTCACCCTTCTCCAGGTCACCATGATGGGCGTTGGGATGATGATCGGAGCCGGGGTGTTCTTAGGTGTAGGGAACGCTGTGAGAATTGCTGGTCCAGGCGGGGTCATCCTCACCTTTGCGCTTAACGCGGTAATCGCACTATTCACGGCCATGTCTTATGCTGAATTGAGTTCAGCGATCCCCAGGGCGGGTGGTGCCTACAACTTTGCAAGAATAGCTTTCGGGAGGGGTACCAGTTTCTTAGCCGGATGGATGGAGTGGTTTGCCTCCTCTGTGGCAGGGAGCCTGTATGCGGTCACCTTCGCCCTTTACACCGTGCATTATTTTACCCAGCTCGGTATTATTCAAGCCACCGGCTTTAAGCTCGTCTTAGTAGAAAAGGGAGTGGCTATTCTTATCGCAAGCTTCTTTGTCTATATCAATTACCGGGGCGCATCGGAGACCGGTACCATGGGCGCCATCTTCACCTTGGGCCAGACTGTGACCCTCGCTTTTATCGCACTGGTTGGTATTGGCACCGCAATCTCGGATCCAGCGCGATTGGCCAACTTCCAGCCCTTTCTCCCCAATGGCTGGGATAAGCTCCTGATCACCATGGGATTCACATATGTGGCCTTTGAGGGGTTCGAGGTCATTGCCCAGGCCGGCGATGAGACCATTGAACCACGGCGTAATCTCCCAAAAGCGATGATGTACTCTATTGTCATCGTCATGTTCACCTATGTGGGAGTCGCTTTTGCTTCGATAGTGGGGGTCAAGGATGTGGGCCAACCCGCATGGATATGGATTGGAAATTATGGTGGTAAAGGCTTCGGGGAGGCCATCTCTCGGCTCATACCCTCTTATGGAAGTGTTCTAGTCACCATAACGGTTATTTGCGCATCAACTTCAGCCTTGAACGCTACCATTTACTCCGCCACCCGCGCTTCATACGCCCTTGGCCGGGACCGGATGCTACCTGCAGTTTTATCTCGCTTGCACCCTAAGCGTCGCACCCCTTACATGGCCCTGCTATCCACTTGGGGCCTTGTTATTGTCGTGGCGGCCTTTCTTCCTACAATTGATGTGGCTGCCAGCGCAAGCATGATGTTTCTTTTCCTCTTCTTCTTAGTTAATCTTTGCGTGATCCGCATCCGCCGTCAAATGGCGGACGAGATGACGTATGGTTTTGTCATGCCCCTTTTCCCCATTCCACCCATTGCCGCTATCCTCATCCAGGCCACATTAGCCGTGTATCTGGTCCATATGAGCCCCATCGCCTGGGTAGTTGGACCCATGTGGATCTTGTCTGGGATTATTATTTATCACACGTACTCCAAGCATAGGGCAACAAGGACTGAAGATGAGATTGTGGTGATTCGGGAAGAACCCATTCCTGCAAAGGGGGAGTATAGGATCCTGATCTCCGTCGCAAATCCAGCCAACGCTATTGCGCTTGCCATGAACTGCTATAAGTTCTGCCAAGCAAAGGGTGCCTCCACCGAGGTAGAGGTGATTAATATGGTGAATATACCACCCCTGTTGCCCCTCTCGGAAGCTTCTAAATATACACAGGCTGGCGAGGAAGCCATCACACAGGCCATGCTTTATCTGGCACCACGCTATGCCTTTGGCAGTACCATTCGTTACTGCCGAAATTTTGCGCGGTGTATTATCTCAGCCGCGACCGAAAGGAAAGCCGATCTGCTCATCATGGGTTGGCAGGGACATCGGCGGCAGGGGTTTTCTTTGGGAAGCACAGTCGACCCTGTCCTGGAGCGAGCAACCTGCAACATTGCCGTATTCAAGGACTGCCGGCAGCATAAATATATGAACGTCCTGGTCCCCTATGCCGGGGGCCCCAATGCGACCTTTGCATTAGAGACAGCCTCCATTATGGTGGACAAGGATGAGGGGCGAGTGGTTGTCTTACACGTAGTCCCGCCGGGCAAACCGACCCAGGATATCGATGCCTTTTTAGACGAAACCGTGCCACAGCTGAACGCATCTCGCTCTCTCTTTGAGCCAAAATATGTCATTGCGCGGGACCGTTTCAAGATCCTTCTTGAGGAAGCCGAGCAACACGACCTGGTGGTCATCGGGGCCACCCGGGATCCCGTGTTCCGGCAGCGGGTCATGGGATCTCTCCCTGAGGAATTTGCCCGGAATTGCAAGAAACCCCTCATCATGGTCAAAGCCAAACACCCCATCAAGTCATTTATCAAGAGGTGGATGTAATGCTCCAATTGAGCAAAAATCTTTTCCCAAAAGCTCTGTCTTTTAACCTTTATCAAAAGACTCAATTTATAATTTTAAATAAGGATAACGTGAATACCTCGCCGTTTATAGCGGGGTTGAAACGTTATCTTAGTTATTTTTCGGCCGTTTGCGAAGAGGCATAAAGGGGTCAGCTCTTTACTCGATATTGAAGCAATAATATAAAGTATAACATGTCACGACTACTCAGAATAGAATACCCTGACGCTTAGTATTTATATCTGCAGTACACTTATTGAGTGAGAAGCTGATCGAACTTCAAAATGATATTTGATAGGAAGTAGCTACCTTAAGGCTTCTATTCGGCCTTGCTATCCAAAAGTACAAAGTTCTTCTAAATTGTGAAGTAAATTTCACAATTATTGGCAAATATCAATTATAATATATGATTGGGCTAAAACTGTTACATGAGACAACCATTTATTATCCTTGGAGATATGTTTACCCCAAGGGCTTTGGCCTGATTTTTGCCTTTAATAGCTTTAAACCTCTTTGTAATTATTGGATATTTGGAAATAAGTATCGCCCTGCTATTGTAAAAACCTGAAAATCCATGATTGGGGGAGACATGGATGCGATTTGAAAACTTATGAATGGATGAAAGATATAGAACGTGGGTGTTTGTGGTCATAATATATCTCCGTATCAACAAAAAAAGCCGGAGGAATTATGTTTTTAGAATATGGAAGATTATTAGGAATGGGAGTAGAGCCTGCATTTTCCTTTGAGTTCATTTCACGAATAGTTCTTGTTTTTTTAACTGTCGTCGCTATGGTCTTTGTCGGGTACAAAATAAAAGGGAATGTAGGCGCAACTGCAGCATTTTTGATTTGCTCATTTTTCTTCCTATACATAAACGGTCTGCTTTGGGATCTTTTTAGGTATTTCTTTTAATGCTTCAACTGACCTGAACGAAACTTCATTTGACAATTTTCAAAAATAAGATTCATATTGCCAATGAAAACCATTACCCTGATATAACTGACCTTTAACTCCCGCTATAGCCCCTCCCTAAGGGCTTTTTATTTCCCAGGACGAACCCGAAAGCTCACGCTAAAAAATCAGGGTAAAAAAAATTGCCTGCCAATAAAAGAGACGGTTTCAAAAGGAGAAAACCGGGCTTTTCTATCTTTAGGGTTCGCGAAAAAATAACGTTGAAATTTTAATTTTCCCTTGATAAAGGTGCGGAAACACCTTCTATTTATGAAATGAATTTTTATCTTATTAACCCCGTAGCAGAGCCGCGAGGAATCCTTTTGATTAGATGGATAGTGCCATCAACCTTGGCCCAGAGGGCCAGTTTCTTACCACCAAATAAATGACAGCATGTCACAAACAACACGGCCGGATGTTCCCGGCCTTCTTCTTTGCCATATGGCTTCTCTTCTCCTGCGGCCACCAGAATCATGACCTTCAAAGCATGCCGCCCAATGATTCAATTCGAGTCGATGACACCCTTGATTTCGTGCAACCTGACGGTTCAGTTGCCGCATCCATTTTTATAGAAATTGCCGATACACCCGAGTCCCAAATGAAAGGGCTCATGGGACGGCATGCATTGGCGGACACCCAGGGGATGCTTTTTGTCTTTAAAAATTTAAAGCCCCGGAAATTCTGGATGAAAGATACATCGGTCCCCCTTGATATCATTTTCGCAGACAGAGATGGATGCGTCGTCCGTATCGCCGAATCGACAGCCCCCATGTCCCACCAGCGCGTTACATCAGGGGAACCCATCAAATATGTCGTTGAAGTACGGGCCGGTTTTGCTAAACGTTTCAAGATCGATGCAGATACCTGTATTCGATGGCGCCCCTTAGAGACCTCTGTGAAACGCCCCCTTTAATGCCCTAATTGATCGAAAAAAACTGGAAGAAATATTATAAGTGTTTAGGTTTTTATTCCGTTCCGATAGAAAACGGACGGAATGACGCTTCATCTCTTTTTAAAGCGGTTTCGATTTGATCGAGGAGTCTGTTCTTCGCCCCGGGGAGTCTTCCTTCTAAATTGATATAGTTGGTATAGTGGTCGCTGGCAAGATAGGATGACCCGTGAATACCCCTTATCAGCACGGCGGTCTCCTCCAGCACTTCATGGGGACCGAGCATTTGAAAAACACCGTTTTCGACGTCCTCTAAAAGGGGTGTGTTGATCTTTGGCACAAAGGTTCGCAGCCGGATAAAATCCGGTTCGATCCGATTTAAAACCCGGGCGGTCTCCCGGGCATGGGGTTTGGTCCGTTCCTTACCGCCGATCCCCAAAATAATATACACACTCAGTTCGATACCGGCATCCATGACCCACTTTCCGGCCTGGATCTGCTCACGGCTGTCTGTTCCTTTTTTTATTTTTTTGAGAATCACGTCGTCACCGGATTCGAGACCCACATGTATTCTTGACAGACCCGCGTCAGCCAGACGTTTAAGCCCTTGGAGCCCTTTTTTATGGATATATTGTGATGAGCCATACACCGTGATCCGCTCGATTTCCGGGAAAACCCCTTTTGCAAAAACAAGGATTTCACAAAGATCTTCGGTTTTCATGGCAATGGTGTTCCCTGCCGGTAGAAACAGGGTTCGAACGCAGTCCCGGTAAATATTCCGGGCTTTTAAAATATCTTCTTTGATTTCAGCCACGTCCCGGACGCTGAACCCGGGTCCGTTTTTATACACCAGACAAAAGGTGCATCGATTGTGGGGGCAGCCGACAGTGGCCTGAATCAAAAGAGAATCGGCCTCACTGGGAGGCCTGTAAATGGGTCCTTGATAACGCATATTTAATTGAACTCAGTGCTTTCAAAATTTCGTATTCTCATGATTATATATAACTATTCTCCCATTTTTCAAGAATTGTTTCCTTTGGGGAGCATTTAATGCAACAGACCCACTGATGACGGTCAGGGACACGCCATTATGCCTCCAAGATGCGCGGATAGGCACTAACTATGGATATGAAGCATAATAATGAAACCTAAATTGAG
>PVMS01161060.1_pt1 | contig 15493 bp, 13 predicted proteins | sample 1853461 | NCBI WGS metagenome assembly PVMS01 (sample SAMN08582032, study PRJNA380276) | Marine sediment metagenome, whole genome shotgun sequencing project. | isolation source: ocean sediment barecode stripped | collected 2017 | reverse complement strand
TTACCTACCAAGTCGTCGACAAGAACACGGTGAACATCCTCCTCCGAATCCCAACGCCCATCAGGCTCGAACGCCAAGTCGAGCAACACGTGCTCAGAGCAGTGCTGGGCGTCCCAAAGGGTCGAGATACGCTATCCCCGCCGGCGCCTGGGTAGACGCTGGGACCGGCGCTGGCACCTGAGCGGCCGGTTGCCCATCGACGGCTGAGTTGCCAAGGTGCCGGCCCGATGGAACGAATGAGAAAGGTCGATGGCCTCCGTTGTCTGGTCACTGGCAGTGCGGGTTTTGTAGGAAGCAACTTGGTTCGCGCCCTTCTAGCTCGCGGCTGCGAGGTGCACGGGTTCGACAGAGCGCCCGCATCGTTCGATGACCCGAACCTACGCTGGTTCCGCGGTGACATCCGCGACGAGGAAGCGCTCCGCGATGCATGTGAGGGGGTCGACACCATCTTTCACACCGCAGCGATGATCGAGACATTCACTTATGCGCCTCAAGCGTTCGCGGAGCTCGTTCGCAGCGTCAACATCGAAGGCACGGGCAACTTGCTGCGAGTCGCAAAAGAGTCGGGCGTCCAGCGCTTCGTCCACACGAGCTCGATCATCACTGCTTCCGACGATGCGCATCGTGGGACCAGCGAAACCACAACGTACAGCACGGCATCGGATCTCTATTCCAGCACCAAGGTTGCCTCCGAGCAGATCGTACTCGGTGCGAATGGTGAGTCCGGACTCCTCACGAGCGCCATCCGTCCCGGTGGCATCTACGGGCCAGGCGAGCGCAACACGCTCATCGGACCCCTGATGAAGGCTCTCAAGCAGGGCGTGCCGCTCGTGCTCTTCGGTGATGGGTCCAGCCGTTTGGACTACACATACATTGACAATCTGGTCGACGCGCAGATCCGCGCCGCCGAGCGACTCGTCGAGGGGTCTCCCGTGTGTGGACAGGCCTACTTCGTCACCGATGGCGATCCGATCAACACGGGCGCGTTCAGCCAAACACTCGTGAGCGACATGGAGCTCAACGCCCGGTCTGTTCGCATCCCGGGTCTCGTGGCGAGCGCGTTGGCAACCGCTGGCGAGCGGATCTTTCAGGTCTTTGGCAAGCCCAAGCCGCCGGTGAGCCTCGTCGATATCCAGTTGTGCTTGCGGGACAGCTACTTCTCGATCGACAAGGCAAAGCGCGACCTGGGCTATCAGCCCCTCGTCGATACCCGTGAGGGACTCAGGCGGACCGCCCAAGAGGCTCGCGCGTACTACGACAGCCTCTGAATCGCAGGCGCTAGCTTCCCAGCACGACCTTCAGATGGGCGGCGGCTCGTAAGCCGCGCTCGTGGGCTTCCTCGCGCGTAGCGCCCACTGCAACGACGTGCGCCTTTCGGTGCCTGTCGTTTTCGATCGCGGGAATCTCGGCGCCTTCCCTAATGTCGAAGAAGAGCGAGATCACTCCCTCGCTTCTGCGCGCCTCGTTCACTCCCGAGATCCCTATTACTTTGCCGGCACCGAACTCGAGGAACTCGATTTGGACTGCAGGACGCTCTTCCTGTGGTGCGGGTATGTCAAAAGGATCGCCGAGGCAGAACCGCAGGTTCGCGCCCAGGACGTCGACGCCGCTGTGCGCGGGTAGGGCATGGGTGAAGATCTCGCTTCCGCCCCCGCGCGCGGCGATTTCGACCAGCTGTACGTCGTCCCCGTCGACGAAGTATTCGGCGTGAGTGAGTCCATGGGTCATGCCCAGTGCCCTGACCACGTCTTGATGTACATCGAGTAGGCACGCGTGGGCGGCATCGGAGATCGCAGCGGGAAATCGGATTCGCTTCGCGACGGTTGGCATATGCTCGAAGTGCTCCTTGTCCGAGATACCGAGCACGAAGGCCTCCCCGTCGACGACGCAGCCCTCCACCGTGCATTCCGTCCCGTGCAACCTCGTTTCCACGATGAGCCTTCCAGACGGGCTGCTACCGCTGGCATGCTCGAAAAGAGCTTCCAGGTTCTCCAGGTTGTCGACATGCCTCACGCCGACGCCCGCCATGCGGTCGAGCGGCTTCACGACTACGGGGAGCCCGAGGTGGACGATCGCCCGTTCCATCTCACGCTTCGTAGATGCCTCGACAAATGCAGGCTGGGGAACGCCGGCAGACTTGCACGCGGCCCGCATCAGGGACTTGTCGGTGAACCGCCGGGCCACGTCCACTCCGATCCCGGGGAGCCCCAGCGCCTCGGCGACGTAAGCAGCCGTCACCACCCCCGCATCGGTTGTGTCACAGACGATCGCGTCGATCCCATGCCGCTTCCCAACTTCCAGCGTCTCCTCGGGGTTGGAGACATCGGCGATCGCATTGACGTCGGCGAGGCGATATCCAGGCCTTTCCTGGGCCATGTCGGTGACGAGAACACGGTACCCGAGCTCCTGGGCCCGACGAATGGTGGGGAGTTGCCATGGTCCGGCGCCCAGGACGTGTACGAGCGGGCTCTGCTTCATGCGTAGTGCGCAAGATTCTATCACAGCGCACCGGTCTGCTATCATTTCCGGAATGCGCGGTTTTGACTCGCTCGTGCACGCGACGCTCGACGGTCGTTGGCCCGCCAAAGATGGGGTTGACGCTGGTGCCGATCGCTTGTTGCGCGATATGGACTCGGCGGAGGTAGACAAAGCCTGTCTCGTTGCCGTGTCCGGCCTGAATGAGAACGCCGACGTCGAGCAGATCGCGCGGGCTCATCCCGATCGCTTCGTGCCAGTTGCGTCGGTGAATCCGGCCGAGTGGAGCACAGAAGAAGAAGCGCGGGTTGTCATACGGGAGGCTGCCGATCGCGGATTTGCCGGAATCAAGCTTCATCCCCGGCTTCACCGCTACGATGCGGCTGCTCCTCAGTGCCTCTCCGCCCTTCGCGTGGCGGGCGAAGCAGGCTTGCCTGCGTTCGTGTGCACGCTGTTCAGGCGTCCCGGGCTGGCGGTGCCGAGCGCCGCCGATACGGTGGACCTGCTGGCCAACGCTGCGCCTGACACCACCCTGGTCTTGTTGCACGGGGGAGGTACCGAGGCGTTGGACCTGTTCGAGCTCGTCCGTATGCACCCGCATCTTCGGTTGGACCTCTCGTTCACGCTGCTTCGATACGCCGGGTCCTCGCTCGACGCAGACATTCGTTTCTTGGTCGAGCACCTCGATCAGCGGCTCGTCGTCGGCTCCGACTACCCGGACTATTCGCCGTCCCAAGCCTTTTCGAGGTTCTTCGCGCTCACGGCGGACCTTCCACCAGACAAAGTTCAACGTGTCGCCTACGACAACATGCAAGCTCTCTTTGAAGATTGGAGCGGTTTCGGATGAATCCCGAGGATCGCGGCATCTATCGGGCGCGCTATGTGGAACGCCTCGCGCAGTTTGGCCATGATCCGCGTTCGCTCGGCTGGAGCAAAGGCAAGCAGGAAGAGCGGTTCACTGCGCTCACTTCCCGGATCGATCTGACCGGAGCCCAATCGGTGTTGGACGTAGGCTGCGGCTTCGGCGACTTGTACCCGTTTCTGCGCGAGCAAGGCTTCCAAGGGAGCTATCTCGGCGTGGACTTCATCGACGAGCTGCTCGACGTGGGTCGCAAGGCATATCCCGACGCCGATCTCCGCAACGCCGATATTGAGGACTTCGACTCGGCTCGGCGCTTCGACCTCGTGGTGGCCTCGGGGATCTTCAATGGTGTCCTCGAGCACGAGGAGCAATGGGCTCGCATCGAGCGCACCCTGTCGCGCATGTATGAGCTCACCGGCATCGCATGCGCCGCAGACTTCATGAGCAGGTACGTGGACTACACCCGGGAAGACACATTCTACGCCGAGCCGGAGCGCGTCTTCACGTTGGCCAAGACGTTGTCCCGCCGGGTCGCGCTCGACCACGTCTATCTGCCCTTCGAGTTCGCCGTGTGGCTGTTTCGCCAGGACGATGTTCAGGATGGTGCTCGGTTCTCGCCGTTGTCACTGGAATAGACCCCGGGAAGTTGCGAGCCCCCGATACCGCCGGGTTATGCTAGCGGGACTATGGAGCTCGAAGCCGTCGCGGCCACGCCAACTATCCGATACGCGAAAGGGCTCCACGTCGTTGAGGACTTGCCAGGCATTCTCGCGGACGACGCGAAGGTCGCGGAGCTGACTGAGCGACTCGCCAATTGTGAGTGCTTGTTAGTCAAGCGCGCCATTCCGAAGGAGCCGCTCCTCCGGATCCGCGAGTACCTCGCGCGGGTCGGTCAGAACTCTTTGCCGACGTACCACAAGATCGAGGCCGGGTGTCCGAACTTCCATCGTATCATCGACCGCGATCCGCGATCCGATGTCGAAGGGATCTTCCACCAGTTCGTTTTCCATCCCTGGAATCAGGATTTCTTCGACGTGTTCTCTTTGTTCCGTCCCGTCTACCGACTCAAAAACCGCTTGGCTGGGTTGCCGGCCGACCAATACCTCGGAACGGAGCCGGTCGATGGATGCACAGCGCGCGTCGCGTTTCAGTTCTACCCGTCGGGTGGCGGGATGCTTCACCGTCATTGCGATCCTGTCGGATACCATCAACTCGTCGTGCCGACGATCGTCATGTCCAAGCGCGGCGAGGACTACTCTGAAGGAGGACTCTACGTCGAACGAGACGACGGGACCCAGATCGACGTCGACGGGATGGCGGACATCGGGGATGCCGTTTACTTTCAGGCTGAGGTCGTACATGGCATTGCCCTAGTCGATCCGGAGATCGAGCGTGACTGGCTTTCATTTCGAGGGCGCTGGATGGGACTGATCGCCGTCAATCGCGTACACTCGAACCTTGCGGTCGCTCGCTCGATCGACCTGGAGCGACGGGATCCGTCGTGCTGATCGACGGCGTGTCCCGTTCCTGGAAGAGCCACGGTAGGATTCTCCCTCCCGATCCGGAAACGCCCTGGCTGTCGAGCTGCGCTGGAAGTGCAGGAACGGTGTCGGAGTGGGACGGTGACGAGGGCTATGTCTACGTTTCCGGCCGCGACGACAAGAATCGCTCGTTGATTGGCCGAATCGTGCTCAACGTCCGTGATGAGCCGAAGGTCGTACACGTCGACGCCGAGCCTGTTTTTCGATTTGGTGCGCTCGGAGCGTTCGACGAAAATGGGGTCTCCTATCCGTCCGTGGAGCAGCAGGGAGACGAGCTTCGCCTCTACTATTCCGGTTGGATGCCGAGTGTGCTCACTCCGTTTCAGAACCACATCGGGCTCGCGATTCAGAGAGGGAACGGCGTTTTCGAACGGGTTTCTAGGGCGCCTATCCTGCCGCGTACAGACGCGGACCATCTGTGGCTCGGCTCGATGTACGTTGCCAGGGACTCCGGTGGATTTCACATGTGGTACACGGCGTGCCTCGAGTGGACCCCTACCGATAGTGAGCCGCTTCATAAGTACCTCATTAAGTACGCGCGCTCCGACGACGGGATCGAGTGGCACCGCGACGATATCATCGCGATCGACTTCGCATCCGAAGAGGAGTTCGCGATCGCCCGGCCATCCGTCATCCACGCCGACGGCCGCTACCACATGTGGTTCTGCTCGCGGGGCGAGGAGTACCACCTCGGGTACGCCGTCTCGCTCGACGGCATCGCATGGGAGCGCCGCGACGATGCTCTTGGGTTCACCTCGAGCGGCGACTCGTGGGATGCCAAGGCTCAGTGTTACCCGTGCGTGTTCCGCGCCAACGATCGGCTCTTCATGCTCTACAACGGAAACGGCTACGGTCGCGACGGCCTGGGGATCGCGGAGCTTGCGCAATGATTCTCCCGGCCGCTTCATTGGACCTTTCTGTCGTTGCTCCGGTCTTCAACGACGAGGAGTGCCTCGACGAGCTGCACCGGCGCTTGACCGCCGTTCTGGCATCCTTAACCTCGAGCTACGAGATCGTTCTGGTCGACGACGGCAGCAAGGACGGCTCCTGGCGCACGATCGAGGAACTTTCGCGAACGGACCCACGGGTCCGCGGGGTGCGCCTGAGCCGGAACTTCGGGCAGCACTTCGCAATCACCGCCGGCCTCGAGGTCACGCGCGGGCACCGCGTCGTCGTGATGGACAGCGATCTGCAGGAGCGACCCGAGGAGATTCCGAAGCTGTGGCAGAAGGTGGACGAGGGATATGAGGTCGTCTTCTCACGGAGGACGAAACGTCGCGACTCCTTCTTGAAGCGCATGACGTCGGTCCTTTTCTTTGTGGTCATGAATCGGATGACCGGACAGAAGGTCGACGGGGAGGAGGGGACGCTGTCGATCCTGGACCGAAAGGTCGTGGATGCGTTTCTTCGAGTCACCGACGCGCACCGCCACTATCTCTACATCCTTCGGTATCTCGGGTTCCGGCAAGCGTTCGTCGATGTCGAGCACGCGGAGCGGTTCGCAGGCACGACCAGCTACGGCTTGAAAAGGATGTTCATCCATGCCCTCGACGGCATCACTTCCCAATCGACGCGGCTGCTCCAAGCGAGCTCGGCCATCGGGTTTCTATGTGTGGCTGGGGCGTTTGTTCAGGTGCTCTGGCTCATCTACAAACGCGTGATTCTCGATCAGGGCGTCGAGGGCTGGGCAAGCGCCATGGTTTCGGCGTGGTTCATCGGCGGCATGGTGCTCTTCTCGCTCGGTGTGCTTGGTCTCTACGTCGGCAAAATGTTCGAGCAGACCAAGAATCGGCCGCTTTACATCGTGGCCGAGCGCACTTTCACCGGTGAGCGCAAAGTTCGCGCCACCGTCGCGGGACGGTAGACTCTCATCATGACCGTTCCGAAGGAAACGCAGAGGTTCATCGGATTTCAACAGCGCGAGAACGAGAGCGAGGACGAGCGCCGGTTCGAGCTCCTGGAGCGCGATGGCTACTTCGTGATCGAGCACGTCTTCGACGACGGGTTTCTCCAAGAGACTCGGGAGCGCATGGGCCGGATTTGGGATGCGCAGCTGGCGCAATATGGCGAAGAGTTGCTCGAACGAATCGGCGATCACGGCGTCATGCGAGCGATGATGGAGGTCGACCCCTTTTTCTTGGAGTACATCCGTCATCCCACGATCTTCCGTTACGTCGAAGCCACCGTGGGACCCACCGCGATTCTCCACTTGCAGAACGGGGTCGTTGCGCATCCGGATCGCCCGCACAACCAGGGACGCTACCATCGCGACTTCCCCAAAAATTTCCTGCCTTCGAAGATCATCAGCTTCAACGCATTCATTGCCTTGGATGATTTCAATGAGCAGACCGGCGGAACATGGGTCGTACCAGCCACGCACCGGTTTGAATCGTTGCCCAGCGAGGAGTACGTCGAGGCACACGAGAAGCAATTGTCGATGCCGGCCGGCTCGGTGCTCTTTTTCGATTCGATGTTGTGGCACCGTGGCGGCGTGAACTATTCGTCCAGCATCCGCCGCGGCATGAACCACCAATTCACGCGGCCTTTCATAAAGCAACAGCTCGACTACCCGGTCATCATGAAGGGCAAGGTAGACTTGGAGTCGCCCATCGCTCAGACGCTTGGAATGTGGTCCGTCGCCCCGAAGAGCGTCTCGGAATACCGCGTTTCCGACCCCAAATTGCGCACCTACCGGGCAGGCCAGGGCTAAGGCGCGACCTGCCACTTTTCTCGAAAAATCTCCGTCGGTTGATATACTAGGACCGCGGGAATATGAACGTTTTGGTAACTGGGGGAGCCGGGTATATTGGCTCGACGCTGACGCGCCTGCTGCTCGAGCAAGGCCATTCGGTTCGCGTGGCGGACCGGTTCTATTTTGGCGAAAACGTCTTCCTAGGACTGCGTCAAGACCAGAAGCAATGCCTCGAGCTCGTCCGGGTCGACGTGCGGAGGCTTCAACCATCGCACTTCGAGGGGATCGACGCCGTAGTCGACCTCGCCGGGATCTCGAACGACCCCGCGTGCGACCTCAATACCCAGCTGACCCGTCACGTCAATCTCGAGGGTGGGCTTCACACCGCGCGCACCGCGCGCGAAGCCGGAGTGAAGCGACTCGTTTTCGCGTCTTCGTGCAGCATCTATGGCCAAGGCGGCGACGCCACCGTCGACGAGTCGTCGCCCCATCGGCCGGTGTCCCTTTACGCACAATGCAAGTCCGATCTCGAAAAGCACCTCCTCGACCTTCACGAGCGGGGCGGGATGGAGGTCGTTCGGCTGCGGTTTGCGACGGTCTTCGGGTACGCGCCCAAGATGCGATTCGACCTCGCGGTCAACATCATGACACGCCACGCATACATTGCGCGACGCATCAACATCGAAGGTGGTGGCAAGCAATGGCGTCCCTTCGTGCACGTGGGTGATGTCGCCAAGACCGTGTCGACGATGCTCACCGCACCGAGTGAGCGCGTAGACGGCGAAGTCTTCAACGTGGGCTCGGATGACAACAACCTTCGAATCCAGACGCTCGCCTATCGTATCCGTGACCGCGTCCCGGGGACAGAGGTAATAATGCTTCCTCACGACCCGGATCACCGCAGCTACCGCGTGACCTTCGGTAAGATCAAGGCAGCTTTCCCAGAGCTCGAGTTCGTCGACGTGGAAGCGGGAATCGACGAGATCGTCGACGTGCTTCGCCGCGGCGTCGTCGACCCCGACGACCGGCGTTGGTACACGGTGCGCCACTATCAATTCCTCGCGGATGTCGACCAGGCCTACGACGCGCTCGCGATTGAAGGCCGCGTTCTGGGGTGAAATATGGCGACGCGGAAAGTTGAGTTCTATCGCCATACTGTCGGCGCAGATGAGCTCGCATCCCTGAAGCAAACGGTGGACTCGCTCTTCTTGACGCTCGGTCCGCGTGTGCGGGAGCTCGAGGGGGCGCTGGCGGACTATGTTGGAGGCGGCGTCGAGGCCGTTGGTGTGTCGAGCTGTACCGTCGGCCTCTTCCTGACGTTGCGCGCCTTCGACATCGGCGCCGGTGACGAGGTGATCTGCACCCCTATGACCTTCGTGGCGACGACAAACGCGGTAATTCACGCCGGCGCGACCCCCGTATTGGCCGATATCGACCCGCGGACCGGGCTCCTGGACCCTGCTGAAGTCGAGAAGGCCATCACTCCGAAGACCCGGGCGATCATCGCGGTGCACCTCTATGGGCAGATGAGCGACATGCGCGCGCTCCGTGGCATCGCGGATCGGCATGGTCTCTTTCTCTTGGAAGACTCCGCGCACGGTATCGAGGGCATGCGCGACGGCTATCGAGCGGGTCACCTCGGCGATGCCGCCGTTCTGAGCTTCTACGCAACCAAGACGATGACCAGCGGTGACGGCGGAGCGATTCTGGTTCGCGACCCTGAGTGCGCTGCGCGTCTCCGGATCCTTCGAAACCACGGTATGAGCAAGGACGCCGCCGCGAGGCATGGTGGGACGTATCAGCACTGGGATATGTTGGAGCTGGGCTACAAGGGCGCGTTGACCGATGTGGAGGCGGCGATGCTGTTGCCCCAGCTCGCCCGCGTCGACGCGCAGCGGAACGCCCGGCAGTGCCTCGTCGAACGGTATGAGGGCTTGCTGCGTGACGAGCCCGCCGTCCAGCTCGTCGAGCGGTCTGGGCGCAGCACACACCATATCTTCGCACTCTTGGTTCCCGTGGAGCAACGCGACCGAGTGCTGCGAGGTCTCGGGGAGCGTGGCATCGGCTGCGCGGTCAACTACAACGCAGTGCACACGCTTCGCTACTACCGTGAACGGCTCGGTGATCAGAACGAGCGGCTCCCGAGCGCCACTGATTTTGGCCGCCGTACGATCAGCCTGCCCCTTTGGCCCGAGATGCCTGAGGACGACGTCGACTACGTGGCCCAAGCGCTCCTTGCCGAGCTGAGCGAGTCGTGACCCGCACGCTGGCCCAGGTCTCATACGGGATAGCCGCGATCGTCTTCTACTTAGGCTTCTTCGCAATGGGCGAAACGGCCTCGGGTACCGAGGTGCGTTTCTTGCCCCCTTGGAGCCGCAGCGAAGCGGGTGAGCTCAATTTCTGGATCACTGCGATCTTCTTCCTGTTGCCGGCAGGGATCTTCGCGGGCCTCGCGTTGCAGCGATGGACCTTACCCGCATGCCGGCGCCTCGCCGAGTCCGTGGAGCGAATGGACCCGAAGAGGTGGGCCGCAACCATCGTGCTAGTCGGGGTGTTTGCGTTACTCCTGTTCTGGGTTTTGCACGAAGTGGTTCTGCTCGGCATGCCGATCACCGACGACGAGTACTCGGCACGTTTCGGGGGGCAGGTGCTCGCGATGGGTAGCGCATGGGCGTCGATGCCAGCCATGCACGGTTTCTTTCCGCATCAGTTCATCCTCGCGCGCGAAGGCGCGTGGGCCGTTCTCGATTTTACCGGTGTTCAACTCGCGTGGGCCCTTTCGGAGCTGACGCACTCCAGAGGTTGGATCTTCCACGTGGTCGCCATGCTGCCCATTCCGGCGCTCATGTATGCGATGTCGAAGTGCTATGGCCGTGTGTGGGGCATTTGGGCGGGGGTGATTTTCCTGTTCTCGCCGATGGCCCTGACGCTTTCGTACACGACGCACGCTCACGTGCTCTCGCGCGGGTTTCTGGCAGTTGCGATGGCCTGCTTCTACCTACCCTGGCGCTCTCACACGGCGGTGACCCGAGCTCTTGGTGCGTTTGCGTTCGCGCTCGCGCTGATGAGCCGGCCCTTCGAGGTGACCGCCCTCATGGCGCCGCTGGTGCTTCTAGTCTGCCTGCCCGCCGCCGTGAAGAATCCCGCTGCCCGCCGAACATTCGTCGCGATCTTGCTCGGCGCGTTCTTGGGGCTCGTGATGACGGGGCTCCACAATCACTGGCTCTCTGGAAATCCGCTCATTTCTTCGCGCTTCATGGAGAACGACTTCCCGCACCCCTATGCCTTTCACTACGAGCCGCCCTTTGCGCTCTGGCGTTGGTGGGATCGGTTCGGCGCCAACCTCAGCTACAACGGCATGATGCTCGGCATCTGGTTTCTAGGGTTGCCGGGTGTTCTGCTCGCAGCCATTGGCCTCACGGTCAGTCGCAGAACCATCGCGCTGGGGATTGGCTTGCTGCTGGCGCTAGGCCTCGCGCTTCTGCACGACGACCACGGCCTACACATCGTCGGCCCCATTCACTATTCCGAATGCGCGGTTCCGCTGACGATTCTTTCGGTAGAGGGCTTGCGGCGCGCTCGTGATTGGCTAGCCGAGCGCCGGATCGATTGGCGTCCCGGGATGGCGGCGCTCGTGCTGGTGCTACCCCTGACGTTTGGCACATTCAGTTTCTGGCACGGCCGCTTCTTGCACGAGCAGTCCATGATACACATCGGGGCCTACCAAGTCCTCGACGAGGCAAAGCAACGCCCAGCCGTCATGCTGGCCCCCCAGTATTACGAAGTCTGGAGTCGCCTGCCGGGTCTCGCCAAGCGAGGCTCCTGGGTCTTCGAATGGCGGCGCCCGCGTCCGGACTTCCTCGACGAAGTGCTGGTCATTCACGACGGGCCCGGCGCCTTGGAAGCGGTACGCCGCACGTTCCCCGAGCGCCACATCTATCGACTGCACGTCGCCCGAACACCTCCCGTCGTTCGAGTCGAGCCGCTCCCATGACCACTGATGCCCGCCGTCTTCGTCGCAGGCTCTCAGCGGCAGCCGGCATCGCGGTGTCCGGTCTTCTGTTCTTCCTCACCTTCCGCGGAATCCCTTTTTCCGAGGTGGCACAATCGGTGCGAGGCGCCGCATGGGCACCCTTAGCCCTCTGTGTGCCCGTGCAGGCGATCAGCTTCTGGATCGCTGCGGTTCGCTCGCGTGACTTGTTGCGCCCGGTAGGTCCCTACCGGGTGAGGGATACGTTTCGGGCTTTCCTTGCCTACTTCGTCGCCAACAACGTGCTTCCGTTCCGGCTTGGAGAGGTCGTCCGGGCGGACCTGCTCTCCCGGTGCGGGCGCGCATCGTTTGCTTCAAGCGCAACCGTCCTCGGCGTCGAACGAGTTCTCGACCTCCTTTTCCTCGCTGGCTTGTTCCTCATCGTGGTGCCCTTTTCGTCAGGTAGGCTCACCATGGGTCAGGTCGTCCCGGCGTTGGTGCTCGGCCTCGTGGCCGGCGTCGGGTTTTCGGTTTGGGCCGTTCGCAACAGAACAAAGTCGGTCGAGCTCGCGGGACGGTTGACCCGTCCCCTCGGGCCAGGGGTTCAGAACGCGGTTTCGGCACTTGCCGGGCAGATCGTCGACGGCCTCGCCTCGCTTCGCTCCGCTCGCGACATCGCTCCGAGCCTAGGGCTCACGCTGCTCTACTGGGGCAGCATGATGGTGAACGTGTACCTGTGGTTCGCCGCCTTCGAGCTCGACCTGCCGTGGGTCGCGGGGCCGACCGTCCTCCTTTTTGTCGCGCTCGGTCACTTGATTCCGTCGGCTCCCTCCGGCGTCGGGACGTACCACTTCTTCTGTGTGGCGGGCCTCGAGCTTTTCGGCGTGGGCGCAGCGACCGCCGCGTCCGTTGCCCTCGTCGGGCACGCCTTGGCGGTTGTGCCGCTGACCGTGATCGCCATCCCCTTCGTCTATCCGTTCGTCAGTTCCGCTTGGCACCGTCGTGAGACAACCGTGTCCTCGCCGTCAGGTCCGCTCGAGTCCACATCGTGAGGCGCGCCATGCTTTCTCGTTACCTCGACTACATCGTTCGCTGCTTCGAGTTGCCAGTGGAGGAAAGCCTCTTCCGACGCACCACCGAAACCTGCCGCGTCCTGATAGGCGTTGGCATGATGCACCGATACGTCGACATCGGGGGCTTTGTCGTTGCGGCGCACCATCCCGGCCTCGCCGAGCACGACGTCCTAGTCGCTATCTTGGTCAGTGCAGCCGTGACGTTGGGGCTACTGACGCCAATCGCGCTTGTGGGATTGCTCTACTTCACCTTCTACACTCCCTTCGGGTTCACGCTCGGGCACCAGATCGTCACCCTCATTGCCTGGATGCTTCTGTTCGCCGGCGCGGGACAGCGCTGGAGTGTCGACGCGTGGCTCCTTCGTCTGCCCAACCTCTCGAAGTACTTCAGAGCGATGTATCTCCTGGCCGTTCCGTTCTCGCGACGCTCATTCGGCCTGCTGCGCCTCATCGCGTTCTGGCTGTTCTGGGCCATTTCATTCGCTGCGATGTCGTTCCACTTCCAGGACGAGCTATGGCTCGAGGGCAACGTGCTTCAGATTCTCCTGGTCACGCCGTACCTGACCGACTACGCCGATGCAGCTCGCACCTTCCGCGACGCGACTCCAGCGTTCTATGGTGTCCTCGGCACCGTCGCCATTGTGGTGCAAGGCACGTTCGAGCTTCTCGTGTGGCCGCTCTGCCTCTTCCGATGGGGACGCATTTTCGTTGCCGTCCAGTGGCTGGCGTTCATCCTAATTCGCGCGGTTTTCATGAACCTAGGCTACCTGCCCTACAACGAAATGGTGCTGTGGCTCTTTGTGTTCACCTTGAAGCCCTGGTCCGTGTGGAACCATCGCGTCCCGCTAGGGCGGGCCGCGCCTCCGACAGAAGATGCGGCGCGTCCTGGCTTTCGAGGGATTGCGCTACGCGCGTTCATCGCAGCGGGCGTTGTCGTCTCGTCCTACTTCACCATCGTGAACACGCTTCGAATCAACGCGCCTCAGAGCGTGGTCTCGCTTCCTTTTCCGCCGAAGAAAGTCTTGCGCTTTTTCGGGCAATGGCCTGTCGACGTGTTCAACAAGGCCGACATGAGCATGGGCTCACAGCAGTTGGTGATCGTCGAAACCGATGAAGAGGGAAAACCGCTCCGGGTCGTGCCGTTCCTCGACCACGAAGGTGGCCGCCTTTCGTATCTGCGGAACGACTTCATGTATTTCGGGGTCAGCCTGCCGTGGCAGCGATTCACCCGCGAGCGGCAGATCCAATCGAGTCCAGGTCTCGCCTTTCGGGTTGGGCTAGTCGACGCGGCGCTTCAGCCAGACGGTGGGCCGCGCCACTACGCTGCACTGCTCTTCACGCAAGAAATGGAGCCGTTTTCCGGCTATCACAAGTGGTCATCTTCGCAGTTTCGTGGGGGCTTTCGGTTCTACGTCGCGGACGAGCACCTGGAACATCGGAAGCCTCCGACGCTACCGGCGTATGACCTTCCGCCCGGCCACGTCATGCAAGGCAAGCGGCTCGCGAGAACTTGGGACCGTGTCAGGAGCCTCGACGTAGGCTTGCTTCCGGCCATCCAATCTCATCCTTGAGGCGGGCTACCGAGCTGAGCCCACCTCGACCCCCGCGAGGTCCAGATACCTCCCATCGACTTTTCGCAGAACGGCGTGGTGCACGCGTCGCCCCAACCCCGACACCCTCTTCCAAGTGAGCTCGGCTTTCGTACGAGGACGGTTGGTGCGAAACACCCGGCATTGATCGTCGACGCAGAGCTCAATTGAGCCGCGATCGGACGATTCCGCCACTTGCAGTGCGACCGAGTCGCCCTCGAACGAGAAGTAGACCGCCGCCCGGGGTGAACGGCTCTGCCACATGGCGTGCTTCGCGCCTTTTGCCACCGTGAGCTCAGTGCCGTTCCAGTGACCGAAGTACCGGATACCTTCGTGGGACGCCTCGTGGGTTCCAACGGGAAGCGCAGGGATCTCGCCGAGAACGTCGATGGCCTCGATGTCGAAGGCCCTGCCCGAGAGCATGCGCAACTCCGCTTCGTGCTCACCGTTTGGCAAGCCGACCAAAAGCACCGGCTGGCCCCAGAACAACGCATCGCTGAAGCCGGACTCGCGGACGCACTTGCCCCTGACGATACAGAGGCTCGTCTCCAGCCGGTCGTCGTAGATGCCGCGGTAGAGCACGAGGCCCGTTCCCCGAAACGCGATGCGAGCGCTGGCCTCGGGGTCCACGCTCGTGAAGACCCAGCCGGTCCAGGGTCTGGGGTGCTCGCTTCGTTGCTGGCGAATCCAGCTTCCGTGGTACCGGATGGCTAGGTGATCCTCCGCGTAGCGACCTGGAGGGAGCGGTGGGCGCTCGTCGTAGATTCGAACACCGCCCAGATCGAGGAAGTCTCCTCGCGGATTCGAGATGCGCACCGCATGTATTCCGCGCTCCAAACCCTGGACTCCATAGGGCTGCGTCCCGAAGTCGCGGGGGAAGTAGTTGTCGACCGTGTGGCACTGCTGGTCGACGCAAAGCTCCATCGTGCCCCCCTGGGGGCCGTGTCCGCGATAAATGACGACACCGTCTCCTACGAAGGAGAAGGAGGCTGCGGCACGTGAATCGGTCGTGATCTTGCGCGTGCCGTACTCGTGGCCACCGGTTTCCTCGCGCGACCACAGTCCGACGTAGCGGATGCGTTCGTCAGCCGGGCTGTGGTCGCCATGAGTGAGCTCAGGCCCGATTAGGGCGCCGTAGATCGAACGCGCCACTCGATCGCCGAGGGCGGAGTATCCCCGATCCGTGAAATGCAAGTCACCCGGGACTTGATACTCTGGATGCATCCTGGCTAGCCCGTAGAGGTCGTCGCTGGCGACTCCCGCGCGCTTCATCACGCCCTGCGCCACGTCG
>PVMS01107150.1_pt1 | contig 15499 bp, 19 predicted proteins | sample 1853461 | NCBI WGS metagenome assembly PVMS01 (sample SAMN08582032, study PRJNA380276) | Marine sediment metagenome, whole genome shotgun sequencing project. | isolation source: ocean sediment barecode stripped | collected 2017 | reverse complement strand
GACGATTCCGTGCACGACCTCGCAGGCGCCGGGGGAACCGTCCGCCACGATCCGCAGCGAGGTCCCGATGAGCGGGATGTGACCCTCATCGGTGACGGTCAGCCCGATCGCCCGCCATGCGCCGGGTTCGCCCGAGATCGTGCACGGCATCGATCGGCGTGCCGATCAGATCGGTTCCCATCCTCTCGCACACCTCGTCGAGCGCGTCGACGATGAGGACGAGTCCCCAGAACCGAGCGGGACCTTCCTCGATCTCGGGTCGTTCGACCAGCTCGACGAGGTGTGCGAGAGGATGGGAACCGATCTGATCGGCACGCCGATCGATGCCGTGCAACCCGGCCGCCGCATCGCCACCGTCCGCGAGGAGGCGGGGCTCGGGCTGCCGCTCGCGCTGATGACCCCCGACCTCCGCTGACCGCGCAACGCCGAGGTCAGAGGTCGCCCTGCCTCGATTCGAGATAGGCGCGGCCCTCCTCGCACCCGCTCGCGAGCGGGCACCAGCGACACGACGTGCCCGGACGTTTGACCGGCGGCCGTCCCTCGACCCCGAGTTCGACCATCGCGTTGATCCCGTCGAGTGTCCGGCGCAGTGCGGTTCTGAGCAGGCGCTCGCTGACGTCCTCGGTCTGGGCCTCGCCCGCATCGAGGTAGAAAGTCGCCACCTTGCGGGGCGGCACGCGGCGCGACAACGTCTCGATCAGTGCGTAGAACCCGAGATCCTGACGGTGGCGCGGGCTGGTGTTGCCGGTCTTGAGGTCGATGATCACCTTCGTGCTCTCGGATCCCCGGGGTCGGCCGATCGTGAGGTCGGCCTGCCCGCGGAGCACGATCTGTCCGTCGACCGGCCATCGCGTCTTCGACTCGGTGAGCGGATTCGATCGCCGGTCGAGTGGCGGGAAGCACTCGATGAACTTCGTCACCCGTTCGGTCGCCTGACCGCGGAGGTCGGCTTCGTCACCGGGGGTGAGTGAGGCGATCCAGGCCCCGATGCCGCTGTAGTCGTTGTCGTCGTTCGCGAGGCGGGCCATCGCCTCGTCGACGACTTCGATCGGCGTCGGCTCGCCGCGCCACGTGAGAAGGAGTTGGATCGCCCGGTGTGAAACCTGGCCGCGGGCGACCGGCGGTGTCCACGCGAAGTCGTCGGGAGCCAGGTGGTGCGCCTCGCAGTCGAGCACCGTCGCCAGCTTGTGCTTGGTGACGAAGAGCTCGGATGTACCGAGCCGTTCGGTGAAGTGCTCGACGGCCGTGTTCATCTCGTCGTGGAGATCGTTGACGAGCGCGTCGTCGAAGACGAGCGGGTCGCCCGACCTGCGGAGCGCATCGAGCGTGCGCTGTTGGACTGGCGTGAGCGCGGTCGGCGCTGGCGAGGTCTTGTCGGGAGTGGTGTCGTCGGGAGGCGTGTCGTCGAAGGTTGCGCCGGCATCCCCGTCGATGCCCGAATTACTCACATGAGGCACTGTAACGATGGCGCTCGCGCTCGCTGTCGAGGATCCTTCGGAATGTCCGCGCTGATGGGGTGAGGCGTCGGTAACCTCGGGCAACTCGTGAGCCGGTCCGTCATTCTCAAGGTCGTCATCGCCGTGTTGGTGGCATCGATCGTCGGTGCGGTCATCTACCTCGAGACGTCGGGCGACGGGGCGGCGGCGACCACCACGACGAGCACCACCACCACCGCCACGACCACCACGATCGCACCGACGACGACCGTTGCTCCGACGACAACGTCGACGACCTCGACGTCGACGACATCCACCACGACCACCACCACCGAACCGAAGCCGCTCTTCCCTCGAGCCGCGTACGCGTTGCTCGTCGTGAACGGTTCGAATCGGGGTGAACGTCTGGAACCGACGATCGGGTTGCTCAGACTCGTCGGATACGAGAACATCCGCGGCGCGGCCGGAGCGGTTCTCACACCCGACACGACGATCTACTACCTCGACGACCTCTTCCGCGGGGCGGCCGAACGACTCGCCGACGATCTGGACCTGCCCCTCGAGCAGCTCGCGTTGCTCTCGGAGGCGCCACCGATCGCCGCGCTGGGCAACGCGCAGTTGGTGATCTACCTCGGCGGAAGCTGACCCGCCCGAGTTCGTGGGCGGAGACTCGCCGGCGCGTTGCCGACGTCGCTAGTGGCTGCGACACCCCTGCTTCATGCTGGTGTCCATGCAGACCGCTTCGACGGTCGACTTCGCCCAGGCGGCGAGGTCGATCACCCGCCACGTGCGTTCTCGGGGTCTGTCCGCGCCGAGCTTCCGGTGTCCCCCGCGTCTCGTCGGGGCCGACCGCACCATTCGGCGGCGGCCGGCCGGCGCGGTGGTCTCGGTGCGCGTGCGCGATCGGCCGGTCGCCGGCGTGCTCTCCGACATGATCGAGGGTGTCATCGTCGCCAACCAGCTCGCCAGCCCGCAGTCCGACCGTGTTCGCGCAGACCTCTGGGCGCTGCTCGATCCGTCGGTCAAGGAATCGCGAGGCGCGCGCGACGCCGCGTGAGAGGGGCGCGTCGTCTGCCCGGACGAGCGACACAGCGTATCCTCCATGCGCGCCCGGGTGGCGAAACTGGCAGACGCGGGGGGCTTAAACCCCCCTTCCACCGCAGGTGGAGTGCGGGTTCAAATCCCGCCCCGGGCACGTCTACCAGGGAGTATGTACCGCGCCGCTCAAGAACCAGAGCGAGCGGACTGACGGTCTGGAGCCTGACGTACATCCATCGCGACGTGGCGCCTCAGGTCGTATTGCTCGACTGGTCGCTGGGTGCCAACGATGCGGCCGCAAGGAGTTCGTCGATCGCTCGCCGTGGCACCACGATTCGGCGTCCCAGTCGGATCGATGGGATCGAGCCGTAGCGAACGCACTCGTAGGCGCTCGAACGTGAGATGCCGAGGACTGATGCGGTCTGGCTGACCGTCATGGTCAGGGCGGCGGACTCGGTGCCTTCGCTCATTGCAGTTCCCCCGTTGGTCCGAGGAGAACCGTGCAGTCGTCCATCTCCTCAGTAAAGGCGCTGAGCCGGACGTCGCGGGACATGCCCGTCCGAGCCGCTGAGGGCTGTGCGTTTGCGCGGGGCCGGCCGGTCCGGCTCGAGCTGGTTGTCGCAGGTCGTGCGAGGTCTGAGCGCGGAGCGCCACCTCGCCAGATCGTGTGTCGTCTCCCGTCGGCTCAGGCAGGTCGTGTGCCAGAGCGGTGAGAGGGTATGCACCTTTGCAGGTTGCGCTTTGCGCAACCTTCCGAGAGCGCGGTCGACCGGTTCCGAGTGTGGACGATCGTGCGGCCACGTTTCCCGTCGAGGGGAACGTGCGAGGTGTATGCCCTCCCACGATGCTCCAACCCGACCTGCCGGAGCCACCCGCGCGTCTGCCGCTACCCGCGGGTGGACCGACTGACGTGCACCGGCGGCCCTGATCCGATCCCGAGTGCTGACCGCTGGAGCCGAAGTTGAGGCGCCGGGCGGGCCCGCACGGGGCTGGCGCACCGCACGTGGGGACTCGCCGTCGGCGTGCCGCTGGCCGTAAGGGGGGAGCAGGCCGTGGCGTGGAAAGGGCAGACCGCCGGCACCGCGCCATACGTGCATGTCCGCACGATATGTGGTTCTGTCCTGGGGTGATCGTGCCAAGCGTCGCGCGCACGACTGCGCCGATCGGGTTCGTCGCTCGACGGTCGGACGAGAATCTGGACCGTGACGCGCGAGTCGCCGAGCCCCCGCCGGTCGCACCAAGTACTCCCAAGTGTCGGGCCGATTGAAGGCTTGTAGAGACTCCGCGAATGCTCGTCTCAAGCGGATCTCGGCTCGTGGTCGATCGCGAGGTGTATGAGGAGTTGACCTACGCGGACGGACGTCGTCGCCGATCACCGCGGGAGTTGGCGGGCAACCGCATGTGGGGACAATGATGTATCTATGGCGGAGGAGCCGGACCGGGCGCCGCACGGCGACGAGGACCATGGAACCGGTGCGCGGGAGCGGCTCGGACGATGGTGGAGGCGCAGCCGCTCACGGGCCGTCGAGGTCGGTGAACGGCTTCCGTTTTCCGGCATCGTGGCGGGGATCTTCGAGCGTGACAGGCACGCCGCCGGGACCCTGCTCGGGAGTGCTCTTGCGCTCCGTCTGTTCCTGTTCTTCGTACCGACCGTGCTCCTTCTGTTCGGCATCGCCGGGATTCTCGGCCGGTATTCGACGGTTGATTCCTCGTCGGAGTTGGGGATCGGTGGTGCGCTCGGTCATGAGATCGACACCGCGTTCGACCAGGACCGGCTCTCACCGTGGATTGCGCTCATCGCCGGCATCGTGGGCATGGCGGCGGCCGGGCGGTCGCTCAGCCGGGCTCTTGTCGTCTCCAGCGCGTTGTCGTGGCAGATGGGCGGCAATCAGCCGCTGCGGATGCGCGTTGTCGGTGTCGTCGTTGGAATCCTGATCGGGCTGTCGTCCACATGGGTGCTCGTCAACGAGATTCGACAGACGGCAGGGATCGCCATCACGTCGGTTTCCTTCGTCGGCGTTGCCGGCGTCTACCTGGTGTTGTGGTCGATGTTGTACCTCGCCCTACCGCGAGCGACCAACGATCCCGGTGCGGCGCTACCGGGTGCGGCGGTGATCTCGGCGGTGATGACCGGGCTCCAGGTCGTGACTCAGCTCTACCTGCCCCAGAAGATCAGCGGCGCTTCGTCGATGTACGGCACGTTCGGCGCCGTTGTCGCCGTTCTCGGCTGGTTCTTCGTCGTCGGCCGTGTACTGGCATTCACGTTCGCGTTGAATGCAGTCTTGTTCGAGGATGTAGGCAGCATCTCACGCTTCGTGTTCGCGCTTCCGGTACTTCGCGCCATCCCCCGCCGCTCCGAGGCGTTCGCCCGGTACTTCGATCTTCCGCGGCCGTCGTGAGCGCGACCCGGCTGTCCCGTACGCTGTTCAGACGATGAACGATCGTTGGAACGGCGATTCCGCAACCGAGCCAGCAGTGGTCGCGCTCCTCGATGCGGTCGAGCAGATCTTCGCGACCGAGTCACCATCGACGGTGACGATGCGGGCGATCGCCGCTGGAGCGGACTGCAGCCTCGGCCTGGCCTACAACTACTTCGCGTCGAAGGACGAGCTGATCGGCGCCGCCCTCGACCGCATGGCCAGGCGCATCACGGCGGACGCCATTCACACCGACGACCCCCGTGACGCCCTGCTGGCGTTGCTGGCCTCGATGCGAGCCAACGCTGCCTTTCCGCGGATGTTGACGTGGCTCGTACTCGAAGGCCGCGACGTGTCGAGCGTGATGTCGGGCCATCCGCTGATGCAGAGCGTCGCGGCGGTGGCGGCCAGGCGCGGCGCCGAGGATCCGACGAGCGTCGCGATGACGATGGGCCTGTTGGCGATCGGGACGTTCACGTACGATTCGATGCTGAACGGCTCGGTCGGCCGTGAACCCGACGACGTGCGACTTCTCGAGACCGCCGCCGACATGTTCGCCGAATGGTTCCCTCAGCCCCCTGGCTGACCGTCGACGCCGGCTGACGAGCTCGGTGAGTCGAGTGGGCCGGGACTCGCGACACAGCGATCGAACTGTGTCTGCAGATCGGCGTCCTCGATTGTCCCGGCAGCGCTGATGACGACGATTCGACTCGTGCCGTCCACCGGGACCTTCGGAGATGCCGGGGTGAAGGTCGAGCGTCGCCCGACCGCTTGGACGACGAAGGGAGTCGAGTCCCCGCTGGTGTGGACGATCCCTTTGCATCGAAATACCGAGCCTGGCAGTCGTTTGATCGTGTCGCGCAGCGCATCGAGCGAGAGAGGGGCGTCGCTCTCGTAGCTCCAGCTCTCGAAGCCATGCTCGCGATGAGCATGGTCCGCGGTCGTGTGTTCCCGGTCGCCGGCAGCGAAGCCGCCGACGCCGAGGAGGATCTCGAGAGGGACGTTCGCGTATGAGGTTTCGTAGGTCCTGACGCGGGGGATCCGTTCGTCGATCCACTCGTGCACGCGGGCGACCTGGGCGTCGTCGACGAGGTCGACCTTGTTCAGCACGACCATGTCGGAGTTGCCGATCTGGCGCAGCTTGAGCTCTTGGAGTGCGGGGTACTCGGGGTTGGCGAAGATCTGCTCGAGGTCGACGACCGAGATGATCCCGTCGAGCCGGATGGTGTCCTCGAAGCGTCGGTTGCCGACGGTCATGGCGATCCCGAACGGATCTGCGATGCCGCTTGCCTCCAAGAGGATGTAGTCGGGGCTCTCCTCACGCGCGATCAACGAGTCGATCGCTCCGATGAGATCGTCGTCGATCTCACAGCACACGCAGCCGTTGGCCAGCGAGATAGTGCTGTCGTCCATGCCGACGATCAGCTTCTCGTCGATGTTGATCGCGCCGAAGTCGTTGACCAGCACCCCGACGCGGAGCCCGTGATCGCTGCTGAGAATCCGATTCAGCAGCGTCGTCTTGCCCGCGCCGAGGAAGCCCGTCAGCACGGTGACCGGGGTGGCGCTCACCGCGACCTGAGATCGGCGGTGAACGCCTGTCGGGCACCGTCAGAGATCGTCAAGGGACACGCCGGCCTGCTCGAGCATCTGCCTGAGCGGGATCTTGATGCCGGGTGGGAGCGCGAGCACGAGATCGCGGGCGACGTCGGGTGGCATGTACTTGTCCGGATCGATCTCGATCTCACGGAAGTACGGATCCTGCTGCTCCTCCCGCGGAAGTCGAGGTGCTGGAACCTCGACGAACTCGGGAACCTCACCGACTTGCATGAACAGCTTCGCCAGCTGTGCCGGCGTTGGCTGACTGTTGGTCCCGAGGCCCGGAAGCACGGCCTCGCGGATCCACACGGCGTCGGGAGTGACGTTGACGACCTGGACGTCAGGGGCCCCGAACGCGAAGAGACCATCCCAATGTGCGCGGACCCCGGCGACAACCTCGGTGAGCGTCGAAGGTTCGTACTCCAGGTGTGTGGCCAAGGCGAATCGGGGCTTGACCTGTTCGAACAGGTAGCCGAGCGCGTAGTGGGGGGTGTGGTGCGTATCGATGATGTAGTTGTAGATCTCTTCGGGGTACCCCATCTTCATGCCGACGATGAACGCCAGGTCGCTCTGGACCTCGGAGACGAACACGTCGGCACCGGCCGCGTACTTGGCGGTGAGGTCGTCAGGGCGGCCGTCGCCAGTCCACACGAAGGAGAGACCGGTGTCCTCCCAGTCGAGCCGGTAGGCGGACGCACCATCCTTGCCGTGTGAACGGGGGCCAGTGACGGACGGTCACTCCGTTGCGCTGGTAGCAGATCCCGTTCTCTTCGCGGAAGTCGAATTCGGTGACGTCGACCTCGTAGCCGTCACCGATCGGGTTGGTGTCGAACTCCTCGAGATGCCATTTCATCATCTTCTTCATGTTGTCGACCATCGCCTGTGTTCCCAGCTCGGGTGTGCGACCTGTCGGCCCATACACGCGCAGCGGGTGCCACCGAGCGTTCGTCGCCGTGAACGGCAGCATGTAGGGGAGGTCGGCGTAGTGGTCGACGTGGAGATGCGTGAGGAAGATGTCATTGATCGTCGCCGGTGGCACACCCATCGCGATGATGTTCTTGACCGACTCGTTGCCGAGGTCGAAGAAGAAGTTGTCGCCGTTGCCGAGCTCCACCATGATCGACGTCCCCGCCTGGTCACGGCGCGGTGGCCACGGACACGATCCCACGAACGACACCCGCATTTCGTCAGCGCCGAGGGTTTCGGTGCCCGGGAAGTAGAAGTTGTTGTTCCCGAGGTACGGGGTCGGCACGAAGTCGTCGGGCAGCGAGATGCCCTTCCCTGGTCCTCCGTTGTATGGGCTGCTTGGCATCGACGCCGGCATTGTCAGCTCCTGTTCCTGGATGTGCTCGAGGGTGGTCACCAAGATCGTGTGATCGGGTGGTCCTGTGATCGGCCATTCGACAGATCATCCTCGCAACCTATGAACGTCCGTTCAAGGTCCCGCTGCCCAGTGCTCGGCCGGCACCGGAACAGGGTTGTCCGAGCGATCGACTGCGAGCTCGTAGTCGGATCCGCTGTCGAGTCGGATGGTGAAGGCGATCGGGTCGTCGATGTGCTTGAACGTGGCGTCGCCGAGATCGAGAACCTCGACGTGTTCCACGACGTGCACGGATGTGCGGATCTGGGCGAGGCCGTGGTTCACGATGAGCACGTCGTGGATGTAGCGTCCGTATGCCGGCCGGCGCGGCCACTTCTCGTCGTCGGCGGTGCGGAGGATCACCGGCACGACGCCGGGTTGTGCCTTGAAGGGTCGGCGACTGATCATCGCCCCGATCGGCGCGCCCAGGACGAGCCATACCGGGACACCGAGGAGTGCGAGCGTTGCCCAGACCATGCTCGCGATGATGGCTCCGTTTCGTGAACGGCCGTTCACGGCTTCGTTCCGAGCAGCCGACTCGGCAGCGGTGCCGGTTCACGCGGCGGCCGTCTCGCCGCGCATCCAGACATCGACCTGGTGGTTGGGCATCTTGAGGCCCGCCGCGTCGAGGGCCTCTTTCAGTTGCCGCCGCAGGTGGCGCTCGAACCTGCGTCGTTCACCGGCGTCGACCCAGACGATGACTCTGATGTTCACCGCATCGTCGGCCAACTCCTGCACGCCCGACACCTCGGGCGGGCGCGTGACGTGTTGCTGCCAGGCCGGGTCGGCGGCGGCCTCCTCTGCGGCCCGCAGGAGCACCTCCATCGCAGCGTTCAGATCGGCGGTGTACGACACCCCGATCTCGATTGTCGCCCTGGACGTCTCCTGGGCTTCGTTGGCCACCCAGTCGATCTCGCTGTTCGGGACGTGCCACAACGTGCCTTGCGTGTCGCGGATCACGGTCGTTCGAAGCGTGACCCGCTCGACGTACCCGTTGACCGGCCCGACGCTGATCCGGTCGCCGACACCGAACTGGTCCTCGGCGAGCATGAACACACCGCGCAGCAAGTCTTCGACGAGCGACTGGGCGCCGAAGCCGATCGCGATGGCGAGCACACCCGCCGAGGCGATCACCGGGACCAAGCTGAGGCCGAACACCTCCAGCATCAAAATCAGCGCCGTCCCGTAGACCACGGCCGAGGAAAGACTGCGCAGCAACGACCCGATCGTGCTCGCCCGTTCTTCGGCTCGTTCGACAGAACGCTCCGTCACGACGGCGTCGCCGTGCTCGGCCGTCGCGGTTCCGAGGCGATCGGTGAGCCGTCGGATCGCCCGTCGGACGATGCGGTTCAGCAGCAGCGCCGCCAAGGCAATGATCACGATCTTGATGGGAGTGCTGACCAAGAAGCTCACTCCCTCGGCCAACGTCTCGTTGTCGGTCCATTCGTAGAGGGCTTCGCAGAAAGGTCCTTGGTTGCCGCAGACGACATCGACCTCGGTCTCCGTGACGGTCGTTTCGTCTGCCTGCTGGAGCACGGCACTGCCGGGAATTGGGTTCATGATCTCTCCTCGCGTTCGGGGCTCGCATGCCTCGGGGCGAGTGCAAGCGTGGCATACCGGCGCGAACCGAGAACTCGGACACGGCCGGTCAAGGCTCAGACGGTGTTCTCCAGCAGAGCGATGACACTTCCCAACGTGGCCCCACTGACGCGGTTTCGACGGGTGCCCGTGCACCACTCGCGCGGGTGGATACCGCGAGGTCCACGTGCAACAGCGTCTCGGATGCGGAACCCGCACCGGGACACCCGACGACGGCGTTGCGCTCGTCGGCTCGCCTGACCTGTCTCAGCTGACTGGTACGAAGTGGGTCTCGGTGACGGAGGGCTATTCGTTACACGACGAACGCGCCACCTGGCATCCCCCCGGCCCACGCGCGGAGGACGCAGGCCACGCGGGCAGCCAGAAGCGGCATGGTTCCGGGTCCCGGCAGACTGCGGAGGGGTGCCGCCGGCGGCATGGTCTGGCGATTCGTCTCGGGCCATCCGATATTGCGCGCTGGATCGATTCGTCGCGTGACAGCCCGCCTGACCATGACGACGCGAAGGAGTAGCGTGGCGGGATGGGAGGATCACCGTCGACCCGGCTGTGACGGGTGGCGTTCCTTGCCAGCGCGGTCTCCGCATCCCGGTCGCGACGGTCGTCAACATGGTCGCCGGTGGAATGACCGCCGAGCAGATCGTCGACGAACTCCCACCGTTGGAGATCGACGACGTCACCGCAGCCTTGCGCTTCGCCGCCGACGCGATCGCGGATCGTGAGATCCCGTTGCAGCCGTCTGCGTGAAGTTCCTCATCGACCAGAACCGCTCGCCGCGGATGGCGGCGCTGCTTCGTGAGAGCGGCCACGACGCCGTCCACACGCTCGAACTCGCTCTGGAACGGGCCGAGGACGACGAACTCTTGTTGCTTGTTGCTTGTTGCTTGCTGCGACCGAGGGCCGTGTCATCGTGTGGGGCGAGACCGACTTCGGAGGCCTCTTCGCGCTGCTGAAGCATCGCTCACCGTCGGTGATCCTGTTCCGATCGCGGAATACGCTGACGGCGGAGGACCAAGCGGCGATCATCCTGGACCATCTGGACGATCTCGAGGTGGACCTCGACGCTGGAGCCGTCGTCGTCGTCAGCGATGATCGGCTTCTGGTGCGTCTTCTTCCGCTGCTCCACGACGGCTGACAGCGAGTCGCCGAGTCCATCATTCGGATGCCTGGTTTGGGTAGTAAACGCGCCGCTGCTATCGGATTGGTCGGGACTCGCTGATCGGTCGCCGGACGAAACCCCTGGTAGCAGTCCACCTGATGGGCTGGCCGCGATCAATCGGACCAAGCCGTCGACCCTCCCGAACCGAGTCGCGGGCCCGAGAATCGGGCAAGCGCGGGATTGCGCGGCAGGTACGTCGACGCGACGATCGCAAACGAGAGATCTGGCGGACCGTGAAGATCACGAAAAGATCACAGGATTCGGCGATACCGGCTGAATTGGGCGAGATCGGACGGACTTGACGGACGGCAAGCCCGTACAGAGTGTGATCTTCCGGACAAAACCGCAGCGTACGGACGCTAAATCGGCGGCTTAAACCCGCCTTCTCCGCAAGGAGAGTGTGGGTTCGAATCCCGTCCCGGGCACTGATACGCTGGTATTTTGTCGTTTGGCTCGTCGACGCCTAGCAGGCGAAACCCGATTCCTGCACAGATCCTGCACAAGGTGTGGCGTTTCCTCATGGCCAGAAGGTCGGTTCGCAAGCTCGACGGAGCGTGGGGATATCGGATCGATCTCGGCCCCGACCCGGCGACTGGGAAGCGCCGCCAGGCATCTCGCCAGGGTTCGCGACGAAGCGAGAGGCTGAGGCGGCGCTGCACGATCTGACGTCGTCAATGCTCGACGGCGTCGTGCCGACTCGTTCGGTTCGGACGCTCGGCGACTTCCTCGACGAATGGCTTGGACTTCAACGGGATCGCCTGCGACCAACCACTTGGCACAGCTACGCCATGGCCGTCACTCGGATCAAGTCAGGCCTCGGCCGCTCGAAGCTGTAGGCGCTCGCCCCGCTCCAGCTCGAACACTTCTACGCCGAACTCCTGGCGAGCGGCGGACGCGCCGGCAAGCCGCTGTCGCCGAAGACGGTCAGGAACACTCACACGGTCCTCCGCAAGGCACTCGCCGATGCCGAGCGTCTCGGCCTTGTCGGACGGAACCCGGCGGCTGCGGCGAAGCCTCCGGCCGATAGTCGGGTCGAGCAGTCGACATGGTCGTCGGACGAACTTCGCATGTTCGTCGACTTCGTTCGCACCGATCGCCTCCACGCTGCGTACGTCTTGCTCGCCACGACCGGCATGCGGCGGGGCGAGGTTCTCGGCTTGCGATGGAGCGACATCGACGTCGACGCAGCTCGACTCGCTGTATCGAACACTCTCACGACGGTGGGCACGGAGATCGTGACCGGCCCGCCGAAGACCGCCCGGAGCCGACGGCACATCTTCCTCGATGACGGGACCCTCGCCGTCCTACGCGAGCACCGCCGCCGGCAGAACGAGGAGCGACTCTCCGTCGGTCCGGCGTGGAACGGATCGATCGACTACGTGTTCACCGACGAACTCGGCGAGCCGGTACACCCCGACGCGTTCTCGCGATCCTTCCGACGCCGCGTCGCAGAGGCCGACCTGCCATCGATCCGGCTCGACGATCTCCGCCACTCCTACGCGACGCTCGCTCTCAAGGCCGGCGTTCATCCGAAGGTCGTTTCCGAGCGGCTCGGTCACGCCACGATTGGCGTCACCCTCGATCTGTACTCACACGTCACGCCTTCGATCGCCAGAGACGCCGCCGATGTCGTGGCGTCACGAATCCTCGGAGATCGACGGTCGGGCGGCAGCGCTGTCGACGCGTGACCCGTCGAGCCGTTCGATCGCGCGACGGGCGGCGTCGTACGCCTCGACGTACTTGGGTTGGCGGCCCGACGCTCGAAGTATCGATCTGCGCCGGTCTTCATGGTCGACAGCGACCGTAGGTCGGCAGTTTCGTGTCGTGCTCAGGAGAATCCGGGCGAGCTCAGCAGTTGTTCGAGTTCGTGGCGAAGTACGACGACGCGGCGACCGAATCGTCGAGCCGGAATCTCACCGCGTCGCACGGACTCGTACGCGGTTGTTCGGGAGATGCCGAGAATGGTGGCTGTCTCGTCCACCGTGAGGGTGGCCCGTTCGGGAGGTTCGCAGAAGGTGGTCATGTCCGCACCATCATCCGATCAACTCACTCGACCACACACACGGCAGATGTGTGAGCACACACTCGCGCCAGTGTGAGTGGTCGGCGTTGCTCGCACCCGCCGCGTCGCGCAACACCCCACTGGTACAGTCGAAGACATGGTTCGCACTCTCGATCTTGCCGAGTGGGCCGGTCGCTGGGTCGCCCTCGACGAAGACGACCGCGTGAAGCGCGATGCCGAAACGTTGAAGGACCTGTTGGCGATCCTCGAGGCCGACGGTGTCGAAGGCGTCTCGATCATGCGGGCGCCCGTGCCGGGCGAGCCGGTGGTTTACGGGCTTGGCTGAACCCTGGCGCTACAACTACACGGACTTCGGTGAAGGCCGCGGGAAGAGTCCGCACCCGGTTCTGCGAGCGGTCGTCGAGGTGTCGACACCCGGAGCGACGGCGACGTTCCAGGCGATTGTCGATACGGGCGGCCCGATCACCGTCGTTGCCGCGGATCTGATCGATTCGGGTGGCGATCCGCTCGAGACGGGCACCACCATCGCAAAGATCGTCGAGCACGCCGCACGTCAGGAGGCCGTGTACTCGTACCGAGGTGAGCCGATGGTGGCGATCAGCGTCGACCTGACCATCCCAGGCTGGTCTGTGGAGCGAATCCTGCGCGAGCGAATCTGGTCACGCTCTCGGTACGCAACGACGACGGCCGGCGCGCTCCGGTCCGCTGGCTACGAACTCTTCCCGACGAGCAGGACGCCGCACTACAGCATCGTGCTGCCCGAGGCCAGCGAGGTCGCAGCGGTCGACCTGTCTCGCACTTCGGGCCTACGCTGGTGAACGAGGTCCGGGAACGCCGGAGGTGACTATGACTATCGAAGTCGACATCCCGTGTGATCCCCAGCAGCTCGGCGAGTTCGAGATGCCATTCCCGCTCCTGAGCGAAGCGCGCGAGCCATCGCGGATCGTCGTCGGCACGATCGTCATCACTGCCGACGACGACGAGCCGGTGTTCGCTCGCGTGCACGCGATCACGTCGCACGAGGGTGGTCCCGAGGTAGTACATCTCGAGCTCCTGCCGGGAGACCCGCTCGACTATGCCGATGCGCTGCGCCGGTCGCACGTGATACCGCCTTGATCCGACGGAGGCGATCGAGTGACTGAACACGACCCCATCCCGATCCAGCCGGCTGGCGCCAGACCCTCCGACGGTTGCGCAGTGACGGCTTCTCGCCCGTCGACTCGATCAAGATCACGCGTGCCGTGCTGCACGTGAGTCTCGGCGACGCCAAGCAGATCGTGCACACCAGCGAAGCGTGGGCGGACGCCAGCGAGGGCTTTGAATCGCCACCCGTTCAATCTCGCATTCCACCAATGGCTCAGCGAAACGCACCCCGACGAGTACGCAGAGACGGATCGTGGTCGCATCAGCAGCAACGGACCGGGCTTCGACACTCAGAATCCTGATCACATGCTGATCGCCGTCGATCATGTCGAAGAGTTCGTCGCCCAATCAGACGTGTAGCGGTTGGATCGCTCAGATCAATAGAAAACGGGAGCGCTGAAGAGGGCGGCGGGTTTCTCGTTCCCGCGTGGAAGGCGCCGCGACCGCGACAGGACCTGCTGCTGTGCTGTCTCCACCACGCGATCTCGTTGTGGCGCCCGTCGAGGCCCAGGATTCCGTCGAGCCGCCTGACCCGGCATGTCGCATCCCCCGCGTGACGCGATCGATGGCGAATCCTCGCTCTGCGACCGCTTGACCGCCATCTTGTGGTGTTGGATACCGAGGTGGTTCCGAAGCGGCCAAAAGACGCGCTCCAAGTCGCCTGAGGTGACGTATTCGCCGAAAGATTGGCGAGGCGATCTCGGCTCGATCAGGACTTGGCGAGTCGTTCGAATCGTTGGCGGGCGCCTTGGCTAGTCATGCCGAGCTGGGTGCCAATCACCCTCCAGGACGCTCCGTTGAACCACCCTGGGTTCGGTGGTCGGCCAGTTCCGACGCTCGGGTTATTGGTTTCCAACCCCGGTTTGAGCGGTCTGCTTGGGCAGCCTGGAACGCTGCTTCGTGCTCGGAGGGCGGGATGTCGTCGCAGTGGCCGTGAAGCCTGTGCTCGTTGAACCAGTGCACCCAGTCGAGGGTGGCCAGTTCCAACTCGTCGACGCCATCGGAACCATGGGTGTCGGGCCCGAGGTCAACTCGGTCTTGTAGTAGCCGTTGATGGTCTCGGAGAGCGCGTGGTCAGGCGACGCGCTGCGCCGTGCCCCTGGTCATCTCGGCACGAGCCGGAAGACCCCGTCGTAGAGTCCGAGAAGGTAGACCTCACCGTTCGGGTCCTCGCCCCAGCCCACGAGGCCGTTGACGCGCTGGACCCGGAGTGGCGTCACGCCGCTCGCGCCGATGGCCCAGATCGGTCCGCCGAGATCGCCGAACAGATAGGCACCGCGCAGCTCGGGGATCGCTTGGCCGCGGTACACGTACCCGCCCATCACGCCGACGCCCTGCGAGCGCGGGTAGTCGTAGACCGGAGGGGTGAGTCCTTCGGGGACTTCGGAGAAGCGTTGATGGTTGCCCTCGAACCAGTACCAGCCGAAGTTGAGCCCCGACGTCCCGCCGGGAATGAGGTCGATCTCCTCGCGGCGCTGATTCCCGACGTCACCGATCCACATGTCGCCGGTCTCATCGACGGCGCGAACCTGTACATCGGGTCGGGCGACGGCGGAGGGAGCAATGGCCGCGACGCACAGGACTCCAGCAGGTTACTCGGTGTGATATTGAGACTCGTTCCCTCGCTCGACGGCGAGCGCTACGACATCCCTGCGGACAATCCCTTCGCCGACGGCATCGCCGACCGGCCCGAGGTCTGGGCTCGGGGCCTTCGCAACCCATGGACGTTCT
>PVMS01056728.1_pt1 | contig 15499 bp, 12 predicted proteins | sample 1853461 | NCBI WGS metagenome assembly PVMS01 (sample SAMN08582032, study PRJNA380276) | Marine sediment metagenome, whole genome shotgun sequencing project. | isolation source: ocean sediment barecode stripped | collected 2017 | reverse complement strand
GTTAAATCCTGATACATTCCCACCCAGGTAGGGCTCTTTTTCAATCAACACTACTTCCTTACCAACTTCAGCCAGTTCCACAGCCGCAGTGATGCCGCTGATTCCCCCGCCTATGATTAGAGTCTGTAAAGTCATGAAGTCTGTATAGTCGTAAGTCGTTAGTCTTAAGTCGTTAGTCGTAAGTCGTTAGTCGCAAGTCTGTAAAGTCTAGTGTAGATCTCGTTTGATTAACTCCCACTCGCCCGACTCCGGATCCCAGCGGCAGTTTGCAAATGCTTCCCAATCCTCTTTCATGGTAGGATGATCTGTTCTGAAGTAATATCCGGGCCACCTTGTCTCTTCTCTGAATAGCACGGTGCGGATGTGAGCTTCTGCCTGCCACATCCGGTGCACATTCTCCCAGCATCGCATCAATTCATTTAAATCGCTGGCGGCCAATTTCTCGGAATCTTCTTTCATAAAGTTCAGATATTCCAATCCTTTGGTCAGAAGTGGTTCGGATGTTTTGAAACCCATCGAAGCTCCCCCGGCATATTCATCCATGATCTTTTGCAGGCGGAACATAAACATTTTGGGCTTGATGAAGTGGGGATTCACATCTTCATCGTTGGCATATTCATGATGCTCCTCGAAGGTTTTCAGAGGCTTAAGCACCTCTTCCTTTAGCCTTTGGATCTCTTCGTCAGGAATTTGAGGCAGATCGGGATGATCCATACAGAAAGCAATGGCTGCCTTCCCGGCAATCCGGCCTTCGGTAAAGGAGCCCGATGAAAACTTGTGAGATGATGCACCCGATGCATCACCGGCAGCAAACAATCCTTTGATGGTGGTCATGTTGTCGTAGCCCCAGAAATGCTCTTCGGGAGCCAGGTCTTTGGGACCGCTGATCCATGCACCCGAAGCTCCGGAATGGGAACTTATAAAATAAGGTTCACAGGCTGAAATTTCAGAAGGGGTCTCTTCGGGCATGATGTTGTGAGAAGCCCAGTTCAAGGCCTGGCTCACAGTCATATCCAGGAAGTCTTCCCATGCCTCTGACTCCAGCTCTTTCATTTTTCGTTTGGCCTCCTTTTCGTCAGGGATCTGTGCTACCAGCTCCTTAATGGCCTCGTCGGTCCGCATATAAATGGGGCCATTGCCATCTTCAAGCTCCAGCAACATCAGATAATTCCGCAGGTTGGTGGGTGTGGGTTTAGAGGTACCATAGGGTGCCCATTTCTCCAGCTCCCCAGCGCGGGTTTCCATATAGTCCTCCCCTTTTGCATTGGTGGCCTTCGATTTGAAAAGTAAAAACCAGGCTCCTACCGGTCCGTATGAGTCCTTAAAACGCACGGGCACAAAGCGGACCTCCTGACAGGTCATTTCTGCACCTGACTTTAAGGTAAAATAGGTGCTGGCACCACTGTTAAAAGGCGGATACCAGGACCTTCCCAGTCCCTCTCCCACCGATTTGGGTCGAAAGATATGTACTGCGCCGCCCATGGAATCAAGCACTGCCTTCGCCTTAAATACATAGAATTTGTTTTCACGTACACTGAAACCCACGGCTCCCACACACCGGTCTTCATACATGATGGGTTCTGTAATAAATATACGTTCATAGTAGGTTCCATTGTCACCAAGTTCCTTCAGGGCATTTTTTGCGGCTTCAGAAACAATGTTCTTATAGGATTCCCCATGGATCATGATCTGCCAGCGTCCTTCGTTGACATAGTTTCCATCGTCATCCTTCCAGATTGGAAGACCCCATTTTTCGAAGAGGTGAACCGAAGAATCCACATGTCGTGCTATGTTGGCCACCAGGTCTTTGCGGGCAATACCCATGAGATCATTTTTCACATAACTCACATAGTCATCGATGGTGTTTTTTCCATTTTTCAGACCCATATAAAGGTTGATGGCAGAGAGTCCCATGGCTACCGCTCCACTGCGTTCCATGGAGGCTTTATCCACCACTGTAATTCGTTGATTGTGTTTTTTTGCCCAGTGAGCGGCTTCATAAGCTGCACCACATGCAGCCATTCCTCCTCCAAGGATCAGTAAATCGGTTTCAACAACAACCGTTTCAAAACTCTCAGCGTTTATCGCCATATGCTTTCTTGGATTAATTACTTTTTATAGAGATCAGTACCCAGTGACTCGGGTTCTGTTCTTAATTCGGGACTTTTAAGGTCATCTGACCCGGTTGAGAAACCAGCATCCGGATCTGCAGTCCCCTCAGGGATTGTCCGAATTGGAAATTTGAAACGCTTTACTTTTTTATTCCTGAATCGAACTGCCCACATAATTGAATCTGTGCTCCTTAATGGCTGCACCACTCCCCCCATTGGCATGAAATCAGCATAACCTCTTACTTCAATGGCCTGTGTGGGACAGATCTTTACACAACTGTAACACTCCCAGCACATATCCACTGCCCGGTTATAGGCTTTATTCTTCTCCTTATCCAGAACCATCAGGTCGTTTGGGCAAATATACTGGCATGCAGTACGGTCCTGGGCTTTACAGCCATCGCACTTATCAGATATTACAAAACTTGGCATAGTAGCTTAGTTAGTGAACTCCACAAACATAATTAAATATTCCCTGTGGTGATTGTTGAAAACCACAGGAGAAGCATATTTAGAATTGTTATAAAATTAATCGTCCGAAAAATGCTTTAGCATTTCACGGTAGGAGGAGAATACACGGGCGCGAGACACAAAACCCAGGTATTTTCCATTTTGCAGTACCGGGAAGTTGTAGCGACCACTCTCTGAAAACTTCCTGGCCACCTCTTCCATCTGCTCGGTGGATTCGATGGTCCACTCAGGTATAGTCATCAGGTCGGAAATTTTTGTGAGATCGTACATTTCGGGATTGAACATGATGTGACGGATGTCATCCAGCTTTACAATCCCTTTAAGGTTGTGTTGTTCATCCACTACAGGGAAAATATTTCTGCTTGAAGTGGTGATAATCTTAATCAGATCCCTTAATGTATTCTCTGCCCTGACTGTTTTAAAATTGGTCTCAATCAGGTCCGTCACTTTCATCATTAACAAGATGTTCCTGTCCTTATGATGCGTCATCAGTTCGCCACGCTTGGCTAGCTGAACCGTGTAGGCCGAGTTTTTCACAAAGTATTTTGTCGTTCCATAGGAGATGGTGGAGGCCAGCATTAAAGGGAAGAAGAGTTCGTAACCTCCGGTGATCTCTGCAATCAGGAAAATAGCAGTAAGTGGTGCATGGATCACCCCTGCTATCATACTTCCCATTCCCACCAGGGCCATGTTACTAACAGATACTTCGATGCCCATCTGGTTCAGGACAAGGCCAAACAGGAGTCCCATATTTGCACCCATAAAAAGAGAAGGCGCGAAGATCCCTCCAATCCCCCCTGCAGCAAAGGTTAAGGTAGTTGCAATGACCTTGAACCCTATCAACAGAAGCATATAGATTACCACCAGCACAAAAGTGTTGTGCCAGCCTTCAAAGAAGGTATCTTCGAACAGAGTAATATACTCACCCCGGAGACCCTGGTTAACCACCTCGTATCCCTCACCATACAAAGAAGGGAGAAAGAAAATAATGACACCCAGCAAGCCCCCTGCTATCAAAAGTCGTTTCCAAGGACTTTCAAATTTTTCGAAGATGGAAGATATTCGAATGTAACTCTTTGTAAAATAAACAGATAGCAATCCAACTATAATTCCAAGCAGTAGATAGTAATGAATTTGGCCCATCTCGAAAGGCTCAACCAACTGAAAAGGGTAGATCACATTCTGTCCCAGAAGAAGATAGGACATCATTGCTCCAGCTGCCGAAGCAATAAGCAGAGGGATTACTGCCCACATGGTCATGTCCAGCATGATCACCTCCAGGGCAAATACAATACCGGCAATGGGGGCCTTAAAGATAGCCGACATGGCTCCTGCACATGCACAAGCAATCAATAACATGATCTCCTTATAAGAAAGCTTAAATGCCTTACCCATCCTGGAACCTATGGCTCCACCGGTGGCTACCGTGGGACCCTCCAATCCTACCGAACCACCAAAGCCAACAGTGAGCGCACTGGTTATAATACTGGAGTAGAGATTGTGGGAACGTACGATCCCGTTGTTTTTAGAGATCGAAAACAGCACACTTGGTATGCCGTGACCCACCGGTCGCTTATTAATATACTTAATATAAACAACTGCCAGTGAGATGCCCACTACAGGCAAAATGAATATAAAATACCGGATATTTTCTCCCTGGAAACCGTTCTCCAGGGTCACTCGGATAAGATGTACCAGGTTCTTGATAATTACAGCCGCCAGTCCAACCCCAAGGCCAACAATTGCCGCCAGAAGGTAGAGAAACCTGTGGCCTGACAAGTACCTGATTTTGAATTTAATAATCTTGGTTAGAAACTGCTTTTCGGACATGGCATGACAAAATTAGCATTTTAAGAATCAGTTCAAAAAAAAGAATGCTGAAATAAGATTGTATTATATTTGTTTTTACCTCTACGGAAATATTGACAGTTGGATGGCGTTTATTTGTTATATGTTCGGAACACAAAAATACAAAAGGCATAGTTGGCATTGGGTTTTGCTGATAACCTTTATGATGTGTTCGATTCAGCTAAAGTCACAGGGCAATCTGCCCGACATCCCTGATTTGATCCGGGTCACAGTGGAGCATAATATTTCCGGCGTACTTATCCAGTGGGAGCCCAGCGAAGATACTGATATCGAGTTTTACCACCTCTATAATATGAATGATGAGCAGTCCTTCGAACTGATCCGATCCTTTTCTCCAGATACCCTGGAGTATATCCATATGACCAGCTTATTGAATAACCTTACCTACTCCGTAACGGCTGAAGACAGCAGTGATAACGAGAGTCTTTTCGGACAGAATATACACAGAGCTGTATCCTTGTCGCTGGAGTTTGATCCCTGTACCCCATCTAATATTATTACTTGGAAACCCTATTTGGGCTGGGAAGGAAATATTTCAGGTTATGTAATCCATGGAGGCACAGACAGCGACAGCCTGAATCAGCTCGATTTCGTGAGCCACACCACGCTCTCATATACAGACGAGGAGGTGGTTCCTGGCTCCTATTATTACTACTATATTGAGACCTTGAACACCAATGGTCTTAGTTCGCTATCTGCCATTGACTCGGTGGAGTCCATTTATCCTGAAGCCCCGGCCTACATTACAGTAGATTATGTAACTGTAGTCAACCCCAATGAAATTGAACTGCAATTTACTGCAGATATATCCGGTCCGGTGAATAACTTCAGGTTGATGAAACGTAGCAATCCAGGAACTCCCTATACAGAAGTAAGCACCTTCTGGGATGAATCTCAATCCACCCATGTGGTCCAGGATCAGTTTCCCACGGGTACAGAGAGTTTCCAGTACATGGTACAATCCATTTACCAGCCCCCGGCCTGCAGCACTCCCATTCTGCTCTCAGAGTCGAACAACACGGGTAATAGTATATTACTTGGAAATAGTGTCGAGAACCTGGTGGTCACACTTAGTTGGAATCCCTATGAAACTTATACATCCGGATTGGCTGAGTACCTCATTCAAAGAAGATTTGGCGATGGAGAATTTATGGATGTACAATCGCTTGGTTCCGGCACTACCAGATGGAGTGAAGCCCTGGAACCGGTTATAAACGGATCCCAACCGGGCTTACTTCAATATCAGGTCGTAGCTGTAAGTTCTCAGCCCGGGTTGGGGAATCCCGGAGTTAGTATCTCTAACATCACCACAGTGACGGTGGAGACCCAAATGAAAATTCCCAATGCATTTACACCGGGAACCAATGATATTAATGCAGAGTTCAAACCCCTGTTTGATTTTGCCCCAAAAGATTATTTAATGATGATCATGGATCGCGGAGGACGCAAAATGTTTGAAACCTACAATCCATCGGAAGGATGGGATGGCCGTTTCCTGAACGGGGAATTTGTGAATGAGGGCGTTTATGTCTATTTCATCCAGTATACAGATTACACGGGCTTGTTCAATTCACATACGGGCAATGTAACGGTCCTCTATCCCTAATTCCAAAAAAAAGAGCGCTGTATCAACACTCTTACTTCTAAATCACTAATTTTGTAGTGATGTTGGAAAAGGTTATCACAGAGGATCAGAAAGTAAATGAACTACTTGAACAGCTAATCAAGAACTGTTCATATTGCAAGTCTGCCAAGGATGAAAAGCTGATCAGGAAGGCTTTTAAGATGGCCAATGAGGCCCATAAGGGCATGCGTAGAAAATCTGGGGACCCTTTTATCATTCACCCTCTGGGAGTTGCTGTTATTGTTAGTGAAGAGATTGGGCTGGGAGTAACCAGTACCGTTAGCGCCATTCTACACGATGTGGTGGAAGACACTGACCTCACCATTGAGGATATTGAGAATGCTTTTGGTGAAAAAACCGCCTCAATTATTGACGGGCTTACTAAGATTTCAGGGGTCTTCGACAAAGAATCCAATTCGCTGCAGGCTGAGAATTTCAGAAAAATGCTTCTGACCCTCTCCGACGATGTAAGGGTGATATTTATCAAACTGGCGGACCGGCTTCATAACATGCGCACCTTGGGTTATCTTCCCCGGAATAAACAGATAAAGATAGCCGGGGAGACTATTTACCTGTATGCACCTCTGGCTCACAGGCTGGGCTTACATGCCGTGAAGTCGGAGCTGGAAGATCTGAGCCTGAAGTATCGCTACCCCGATGTATACAATGAAATTTCTGAAAAGATTAAACTCACTGAGGAGAGGCGCCTGCACCTGATAAACCACTTCTCGCTGCCTATCATAGATGCTCTGGAGACCATGGGATTCACCTTCAACATCTCCGGAAGGCCAAAGTCCATATATTCCATATGGCAAAAGATGCACCAGAAGAAGGTCTCCTTTGAAGAGATCTACGATATTTTCGCCATTAGAATTGTGTTTGAACCCAAGGCGGATATACCGGAAAAAACACAATGCTGGAATATTTACTCCATCATTACCGATATCTATGCCCCCAAACCTGAAAGAATCAGGGATTGGGTTTCCACCCCTAAAGCCAATGGTTATGAGGCTCTTCATACCACAGTGATGGGTTCCAATGGGAAATGGATGGAGGTTCAGATCCGTTCCCGTCGAATGGATGAAATTGCTGAACGCGGATTTGCTGCCCACTGGAAGTACAAGGATAAAAGTTCTCCTGAGTCGGAGTTGGATAAATGGATTAAAAAGATCAGGGAAACCCTTGAAACCCCATCCAGTGATGCCATGGAGTTTCTTGACGACTTTAAGCTTAACCTCTTCTCTTCTGAGATTATGGTGTTCACCCCAAAGGGGCATATCATCACACTTCCTAAAGGCTCCACTGCCCTCGATTTTGCTTATGACATACATACACAGATCGGCAACAAGTCCATAGGTGCAAAAGTCAACCACCGCCTGGTTCCTTTAAGCCATATCCTGACCAGTGGAGACCAGGTTGAGATCATCTCCTCCGATGTGCAAAAACCCACATTGGAATGGTATCAGTTTGTAACTACTGTAAAGGCTAAAACGGCCATTAAAAATGCCCTGAAAGCCGAAACCAAAAACCGTACAGAGGTTGGAAAGCAGATACTCATTGATAAACTAAAGGAGCTAAATCTTACTCCCAGTTCAAGAATTTTGAAGAAACTGGTTCCAGCCTATGACTCAACTCATAAGGATGAACTCTATTCTAAAATTGGAAGCGGGCTCATAGTCCTGGATGATCTGAAGGAGGTTCTAAGTAAAAACACCAAGAACAAATGGGTGCGGGTCTGGGATCTTTCTTTGGGCCGTTCTCAAAAAAAATCCGGCCAAAAGGAAGAATATGACTCCCGGGGTACATTGATTCTGAGGGAGACCATGGACAATGAGGAGAGCAACTATTTGCTCGCTAAATGCTGCAGTCCCATTCCTGGTGATGAAGTTGTAGCAGTAAGACAGGAAAATAACTTACTTCTGGTTCACCGAACAGATTGTCAGACCGCTGTTAAGATTATGTCCAGCCAGGGAAATAAACTGGTGGCTGCCAAATGGACACAACACAAGGTACTTTCCTATCTGGCTAAAATTCAGTTAAATGGTTGGGATCGTTTTGGTGTATATAATTCGATTACCAATACCATTACCAAAGAGTTAAATATTAGCATGCGTACCATCAACCTCCACGGTCACGACGGCATTTTCAACGGAACCATCGATCTGTATGTTCACAACACCAGTGACCTCAATAACCTTATCCTCAATTTGATGAAACTTAAGGGCGTGGATTCAGTCCACCGGGTGGAAGTGAAAGAGTAATATTCCGTCTTTATCTGTTCTAAATTAAAATTATTGCTATCTTAGTGCCTTAATTTTTACTTAGACTAATTATGGTTCAAGAGGAGACCAAAGACACTGTAAAACAGATATTCACAGAATACCTTGAACGTAAAGGTCACCGTAAAACCCCCGAACGTTATGCTATTCTAGAAGAGATTTACTCAAGAGATGGGCATTTCGATATAGAGTCTCTCTATATTTTTATGAAGAATAAAAATTACAGGGTTAGCAGAGCTACACTTTATAACACCATAGAGTTGTTGCTTGATTGCAGCCTGGTAATTAAGCACCAATTCGGAAAGAACATAGCCCAGTTCGAGAAAGCGTATCACTGCATGCAACACGATCACCTGATTGACATGAATTCGGGCAATGTAATCGAGTTTTGCGATCCCAGGATTGAAGAGATAATCAAGACAGCCTGCGAGCTTAACAACTTTGCTCCCAGTCATCACTCCCTCTATATTTATGGCAGGAGCAAGAATGACAACACCGGGACTAAGTAAGTACCACTTTTTTTCTTATTTTTATCCGGACTTTGATGCCGGAACCTCCGGCTTATTTTATGCCATAAACTCACAATTATAATTCACATGAAAGTTGATGTTCTTTTAGGCCTCCAGTGGGGAGACGAAGGTAAAGGAAAAGTGGTTGATGTTCTGACGCCCAATTATGATATTATTTGCAGGTTCCAGGGAGGACCCAATGCAGGCCACACCCTTGAGTTCAATAACCGCAAACACATTCTCCATAATATACCCTCTGGTATTTTCAGGGAGGACAAACTAAATATGATCACTAACGGTGTGGTACTGGACCCTATCGTTTTCAAACGTGAAATTAACTCGCTGGAAGACATAGGAATCGACCTGACAAAAAACCTTTGGATATCGAAGAAGGCACATTTAATTCTTCCCACCCACCGAATCCTTGATGCGGCATCGGAAGCGGCCAAAGGGAAATCAAAAATCGGATCCACATTAAAAGGAATCGGACCGACTTATATGGATAAGACTGGTCGCAACGGACTTCGTGTGGGCGATCTGGATCTGGATTTCACCGCCAAATATGAAGCCCTGAAAGAGAAGCACAGGAAATTGCTTAAGCAATATGATTATGAATACAACCTGGACGAAGAAGAGAGATTTTTTGAAGGCATAGAACTTATTAAGAAATTCAAGCGTGTAGACACAGAATATTCTATAAACAGTGCGCTGGAAGATGGAAAATCCATACTTGCTGAAGGTGCTCAGGGAACCCTGCTGGATATAGACTTTGGCTCCTACCCTTTTGTTACCTCTTCCAATACCATCTGTGCTGGAGCTTGTACAGGCATGGGTATAGCACCTACAACCATCGGCGAAGTCTATGGGATTTTCAAAGCATACTGCACCCGTGTGGGTAGTGGCCCCTTTCCCTCTGAACTTTTGGATGAAGAGGGTGAAAAACTAAGGGAAATCGGCAAGGAGTTTGGCTCCACCACTGGCAGACCCCGCCGTTGCGGATGGCTTGATCTTGTGGCACTTAAGTACAGTATCATGCTAAATGGGGTCACGCAGTTAATTATGACCAAAACAGATGTGCTTGATACTTTCGATACCATAAAAGTAGTCACGGCATACTCCGTAAACAATGAACTAACGGTCCAACTACCCTTTGACCTGGCAGCTGACGTAAAACCTGTATTCACCGAAATGGCAGGTTGGAAAACCGATCTTACAGAAATCAAAGAAAAAGAGCAATTCCCAAAGGATCTGAACGAATATATCCGCTTTCTGGAGAAAGAATTAAAGGTACCCATTACTTTGGTTTCTGTGGGGCCAGACAGGGAGCAGATAATTAAAATGTAGTTACATTGGCTTCGCCAGTTAGGGTTACATTGGCTTCGCCAGTTTGAGTTACATTGGCTTCGCCAGTTAGGGTTACATTATTTCTTCGAAAGACTTCTGATCGTCGCATAAATCTGTTTACGTAGGAGAATAATCTCCTTTTTAAGTTCAGATATCAATTCTTTATCAGCATAACCCAATTCACCGCTTAGGTATAATTGCGTTTCAAGCTCTGTCAAGCTCCCGGATGCGTAATAGAGAAATCTGCAGAAATCTCCCGGACTTCTCCTTCCTGCCCCTTCAGCAATATTAGAAGGAACTGATACAGAAGCTCTTCTCATTTGAGATATCAGCCCGTATATCTCGTGCTTTGGGAATTCACTGGTAAGTTTATATATCTCCAGAACCAGTGTTCTTGCACCTTGCCAAATTCTAAGATCTTCGTGACTTTTCACTTCGTTTCCCATCTCGTTTTATTACTTTATGAGTTAACAGGTGCACGTATCGCAACTTCTTCGATTTTTATAGTAAAAAAGTGTAAAAATCTTTACTGTAACCCTAACTGGCGAAGCCAATGTAACCTACTTTCCACTGTAACCCTAACTGGCGAAGCCAATGTAACCTAGTTCCCAATATTTCTTATATTGACTAATCTTAAGCTACTTTATTCCAAATTCATAAGCTGATAACATGAAATCCTTAGTTCAATTTTTCGAGGCGAACGTCCAGAAGTATGCCAATAACCCCTATATGTGGGAGAAGCGCGATGGATCATTTCAGTCCACTTCGTACAAAGAGATGAAAGAACAGGTCTACCAGTTTGCAGCTGGAATGTTGACAATTGGAATTAAAAAAGGCGATCGTCTGGCCTTGCTTGCTGAAGGACGAACCTTGTGGGTGGTTGCAGAGATGGGCATGTTTTATGTAGGTGCCATTGACGTACCTATTTCCATTCAGCTCAATGAACCTGCAGACCTTACCTTCAGGTTAAAACACTCAGGTTCCCGAATGGTGATAACCTCGTCCAGCCAGTTAAAGAAAATAGAGGCCATTCAAAAAGATCTGCCAGACCTTGAGAAAATCATTTTAATGGACCCAAAAGATTCCTATGAGGAGAATGAAATCTACATGGGTGATCTGATGGAGGAGGGGAAAAAGCTTCTGGAGAAAGACTTTGACTCTTTTAGAAAAGTCTATGAATCCATTAGTCCGGATGACATCGCTAATATTTGTTATACTTCAGGAACTACTGCCGATCCAAAAGGGATCATGCTCAGTCAGAGGAATTACACCTCCAATACCGAGCAGGCCCTCTCTCTGCTTACAGTTCCTCAGCACTACAAGATGTTTCTCTTTTTGCCCTGGGATCATAGCTTTGCGCATACTTGCGGAATCTTCACCATCATGTCGGTGGGTGCCAGCATTGCTGCCCTGGAGATGGGGAAATCCTCTATCGAGACCCGTAAGAACATCTCAAAAAACATTCAGGAACTCAAGCCCGATATGATGTTCAGTGTGCCCACGGTATCAAAGAATTTCAGGAATAACATCGAAAGTGCCATAAGAGCAAAAGGGAATCTTACTTACTCCCTTTTTAAGACGGGCTTGAAAGTGGCCTATCGTTACAACGGGATCGCCTGGGATAAAGGAAAAGGCTTAAGAGCATTATGGAAACCAATATATGCCCTCTTTGATGCGGTGATCTTTAAAAAGGTAAGAGAAGGGTTGGGTGGGAACATGGCCTATTTCTTTGGAGGTGGAGCACTTCTGGATATTGAGTTGCAAAGGTTTTTCTATGCCATAGGAATTCCCATTTATCAGGGTTATGGACTCACCGAGGCCAGTCCCATTATCAGTGCCAATGGAGAAAATGCATATAAAATGGGTTCTTCCGGACTGATTCCCGAGAATCTGGAAGTGAAGATATGCAATGAGGATGGGGATGAATTGCCTCTTGGGGAGAAGGGCGAGATTGTAGTAAAGGGGGAGAATGTGATGAAGGGCTACTGGAAAAATGAGGAGGCTACAGCCGATACCATTAAGGATAAGTGGCTCTTTACAGGAGATATGGGATATATGGACCCTGATGGATTTCTTTATGTGCTTGGTCGTTTTAAAAGCCTGCTTATTGCCGATGATGGGGAGAAATACAGCCCTGAGGGAATCGAGGAGGCCTGTATAGATCTATCGGAATACATTGATCAGTGTCTCTTGCATAACAACCAGGATCCCTACACCGTCGCCCTGGTTTATCCCAATCCAGATGCATTGAAGCGCTATTTGAAAGCTAAGGGATTTGTTGCTGATACGGAAGAGGCGCTACACGCCTGTCTTACCCTGGTAGACAATGAAATACGCCAGTACCGAAGCAATGGAAAGTATGGAGATATGTTCCCCCAGCGTTGGATTCCGGCCAATTTCGCCATTCTTGCTGAAGGATTTACGGTTGAGAATAAATTGATGAATCCCACCATGAAAATTATCAGGCCCAAAGTGGAGGAGCACTACAGCGAGTTGCTGGAATATCTCTATACCCCCGATTCGAAAACAGCCATAAATTCCAAAAATATGGAGGCCATGAAGGCCTTACTTACAAATTAGACAACGATGAAAAAATTTCCCACCCGCTGTGTTCATGCGGGCACCATAAAGGACGATTTAAAAAAGGGCATTAACTCTCCCATTTATACCTCAACCTCTTTCGAGTTTATTGATCAGAAGGATGCCGTGTATCCCCGCTATTTGAATACACCCAATGAAAAGGCAGTCGCTGAAAAGATTGCCTCCCTGGAAAATACAGACAAGGCACTGGTTTTCAGTTCTGGCATGGCTGCCATCAGCACTGTGCTATTTACATTTCTTGGAAATGGCGATCATGCCGTGTTTCAAAAAGGGCTCTACGGGGGAACCTCACACTTCCTGGACCGTGAGTTTAAACGCTTTGGGATCACCTACAGTGTGGCTGAAAGTCAACATGCCGAAGATATTGCTAAGTGTATTCAGAGCAATACCCGCGTGGTCTACATTGAAACTCCTTCCAATCCACTATTGAGCATTACCGATATAAAAGCAGTGGCTGAGGTGGCCAGGAAGGCTGGAGTGGTCTCTGTGATTGACAATACATTTGCATCCCCCGTTAACCAGCAACCAGCCCTACTGGGCATTGATATTGTGGTTCATAGTGCAACCAAGTATATGGGTGGCCACAGCGATATTCTGGCTGGCGCAGTGGCCGGGAAAAGCAAGTTAATGGATGAGGTCTACCATACAGGGCTGAATTTTGGAGGCAGCCTGAATGCCATGACCCTATATCTGCTGGAGAGAAGCCTTAAAACCATTCATGTACGGGTAGAGCGGATCAACGACAATGCAATGGAACTGGCTCATTTTCTGGAGACTCATTCAAAGATAAAGCGGGTCAATTATCCTGGTTTACCCGGTCATCCGGGGCATGAGATTGCCTCAACTCAGATGACAGGTTTTGGCGGTATGCTCTCATTTGAAGTAGCTGAAATGGGAGGAATCGAATTTCAGAAACGACTGAAATTGATTAAACCCTCCATGAGTCTTGGGGGCCTTGAAACCATTTGCAGCTCTCCCGCAGATACTTCACATCGACACCTGGGTCCGGATGGCCGTAAGGCTGAAGGTATCGCGGAAGAACTAATCAGGCTTTCGGTAGGAATTGAAGATGTGGAAGATTTAAAGGGAGACATAAACCAGGCATTAAAGGCAGATCATTAATTGACTACAGTAATCCCTTTTAAATGAAGCTTTTCCAGCTGCCACGATGGAATTCTGTTTCCCATTACATTAAGGTAGCTCAAATGCGACAGTTCAAAGAGAGGAGAGAGATCATCCACATCATTATAAGAAATATCCAGCACTTGCAATACTGTGAGGTTGCTCAACGCATCTATAATCCCTACATGGTTATTTGAAAGATAGAGTCTTTCAATCTGCCGGAGGGTTCCCAGTTCTGTTATGTCGGTCAGGTTGTTATTGGAGAGGTCTACTGCCCGTGCATGACGACATGACTCAATTCCATCCAGAAATTCCAGTTCATAATCGGCCATCTCGATCTCCTCCAGATCCTCCATCAGGTAGGTGGGAAAGTCCACATTCAAATTTCCATACACCCTACGCTTGAGAACCGTAAGAAAACTGCGACCTGCATAATCTGACTCTTCTTCAAAGTCATCCTCGGCGTTCTCTTCTGCCATGAAATAGGAGTAGCCATCAGCACCCTCATCCCAGCCAAACTCCTCTGCCAGGTCTTCATCTGTAATTATTGAGCTTACGGTCACCAGCTCAGGTTCCATGTTCTGAACCGTGAGGATATGTGACATGGAAAACAGGGTTTCAAAATCTCCTTCCTGGTAGGCTTTATCAAGCTCCATCACAAATGGATTGAGCCGGTCTGGATGGTATATCATAATAAGCCGGGAAAACACCTTGTTGATCTTCGCCTCTTCCACAGGCTGATATTCATTGACCACCTTTTGCACAGCCCTTAAGGCATCATATTTATGATCTCTGAACATATCAATGATTCGGCCTGAAATCAGACCAAGATTCTGAGCCGTATATGCCGCCTTTAGGGTGTCGTATAGTTCTTTTATTTCCACTACCCGAAATTATAAATTTTCCAGATGCAGTTCACATGACCAGAAAAAATATTGAGTTACAAGTCAGGGTTCCTTTCAACAATCTTAACTTTGGTGTTTTATGAATTTTCAACTAAGCTGCTATGACTTATACAAGTGAAATTATCATACATCTGCCACGCCTCAAAGTCATTGATCTGTTCGACAGTACAGAAAACCTTCATAAATGGCAATTAGGGCTTAAAAGCTTCGAAGCAATAAGTGGAGAGCCAGGCCAGGAAGGTTCTAGCTCCAGGATGGTCTATGAGGGCCGAAAAGGAGATCTGGAAATGACTGAGGTCATTACCCGGAGAAACTTTCCTGAAGAGTTTCACTGCACCTATAAATCTCGTGGGGTTTACAATGAAATGTATAATTATTTTGAGGAAGATGGGGATAAAACCCTGTGGCGTACAGTAAGTGTATTCAAATTCGGGGGGCTTATGGCTTTTATGGCTCCATTTATGAAGGCTGCCTTCATTAAAAATACGCTTCTGAATATGGAGCGGTTTAAAGAATTTGCGGAAAAATAAACAGATAGCTGCATCTCTGGAAAAAATTACTCTTCTCCAACTATTTTGACAATCCTCAATATATAGATGTAACATGGGATCTGCTGCTTACCTTCAAGATCAATGACTTTCAATTTGGATTCGGTCTGACGTAC
>PVMS01048773.1_pt1 | contig 15499 bp, 14 predicted proteins | sample 1853461 | NCBI WGS metagenome assembly PVMS01 (sample SAMN08582032, study PRJNA380276) | Marine sediment metagenome, whole genome shotgun sequencing project. | isolation source: ocean sediment barecode stripped | collected 2017 | reverse complement strand
TACCTCTTTGTTATCTTCTCGGCATTTTGAGCAACAATTGAAATTGTCATACACTTGAAGACCGAGTACCGGATTGTTTATCCAGGCTTAATACGTTCGAATGCCTTGTTTCTTCTGTCGTCGTTTATTTGCCGTCCGGCGCTTGCGCCGACGGATCGCTTTTTTCCGCTGGATCCGACTCAATTCGCTTTTGGATACAAACCATCTTTTACGGCGAACTGTACTCAGGACACCGCTTCGGGATACTTTTTTCCGAAAACGCTTCATCATCTGCTTCTGCGATTCGTTAGGTCGTAGTTCAACTTTTACAGGCAAGACTTCTCACATCCTTTCTTTTCGGCACTCACATTTAAAGGGCGAGGCCTTACCCTCACCCTTTATGGTTCGTGGCCTAAATTTCTTTGAAAATTGCTCTTCAGCAAATTTAGCGGTTGATTCCGCTAGTACCTATCACCCCACAAGTATACCGCTTAAAACTTACAATGCAATATTAATGACGGGTTATAACTTACGAAATACTTACATTGACCCTGGTTTTTGGCTGTGCTAGAATGATTTTATGGATTCTGAACAAAATAGCATCAACCATGCACTTCAACAGGGCGTAGAGGACGTGCCCTCGGCCGCCTTTAATTCTGGTGAACTGCCGCCGGAGACTTCCCTGCCAGTTGGTATTTTTTATGTGAATTCAGCCAAAAACATAGTTCAATTAAACACTCACCTGGCTCGTATGTTGGGAGTTCCCACAAAAGATGCAGGCAGCTTATCTTACCAGGTTTTTATACAAAGATTATTTTCTAACACCGATAAGCCAGGAATTACAAGCGCAGATTTTATTAAGAATATTCTCGATAAAAATGAAAATCCATCTCTCGTTATTTCACTCAAAGACTTTCCTGATAAATCATTTAAAATATTCTTGTATGACGATCCTGTTATAAGTGGAACCGATAATTTTTGTGGGTTACTGGTAGACCTATCAGCCGATCAGCGAATATTGAAGAAGCAGATGAGGGTTCTGGTAGATCTTTGTCAGCAATCCCGCAAAATAAGTGCAGCCACAGCTGGAAATCTTCAAGCGTTAACAGGGAATATCAAAACCTGGAACGATAAATTGGTTGAGGAATTCTTACTTGATACAGGGGACCAGATCACATCCTTAAATGAAAAACTGGATCTAGTATTAAATTTCATTAATATCCTTTACGATCGATCCCTTTTCCCGGAAACGATAAATCTATGGAAACTTTTGCGAGAAATTGTTCAGGAATATCCGGACTTGGACCTATATGTCAAGGACTCAGCCTCTCCTGAAAAACCATTCATTCCAGTTCATGTGGATCCTGTAATTACAAAACTGGCTTTGGAATACTTTCTGGATGAAATAACAAAGCACGTTCAGTCAGATCACCCAGTGGATGTTGTTATTGCCATCGAAGAACAACATGTCAAAGTCAATTTACAAAGCAGCCGGACACTCCCGCTACCTGGATTTTCATCTGAAACAGACGATGATCCGCAAAGCCCTGTCATTCCAACTGTGATGCTGGCCAAGAATATCATTATCTCCCAGGGAGGTACTGTTCGCGTAAAAAGACATCCCGCTGAACAAGGGACAGGTATAAGCGTGAATATAGATCTGCCATTGCATAAAGATCTGGAATCAGACCGGATATCTCATATAAGCTTGCCAGAAAAGGAAGATCGACAGGGCAGCGGCAGAGTATTGCTGGCAGAGTCACAATCTGAATACCAGCTTTCAATTCAAGGATCTCTCAGCAAAGAAGGCTACAGAGTTGACCTCGCAATCGAGGGGAATACTGCCCTGGATATGGTTCAAAGGATAAATCCCGTTGCAGTTCTTGTAGCCAATAATTTACAGGGGATGAATGGCATTATTCTTACCCAGGGTATCCGCCGCTGGTCAGCTGTTCCAATAATCTTGTTGAGTGCCAGCAGCAGACCTGACGATCTTGTCCAAGCATTTCAGGCAGGAGTAGATGATTATCTGATTAAACCGTTCCTGATTGAGGAGTTGATTCTCAGGTTGAGATCAATAATCAGGCGGAGTGAAGGATCCACCCAGGCAACCATCCCGGATATATATTACTCTGGTGATATCCGAATTGATTACTCATCGGGTCAGGTGTGGAGAAAAGGGAATCCTGTCCATCTCACTCCAATTGAATATAATTTACTTGTTTATATGACTCGACAGGGTAAACAAATTATGACCTACGACCAGCTTCTAGAAAGGGTTTGGGAAGGTCCTGAAAAAGGATCGAGGCAGGGCTTATTTGTTCATGTGAGAAGACTGAGAGAAAAAATTGAAACTGATCCAAAAAAACCACGAATAATCCTTAATAAATGGGGTGTGGGGTACGAATTCAATCCCTGAGAGAAGTGTGTATTTGACAAATTTTCTTAAATTTGTCATAATTTGAAAGTACGTTTGAATGGTATATTCTGGATAGGATGGAATGTGTTGCTGATCCAATTGTTTTCTGTATATTTTGTCGGGGGACAATCCAAATCAGGAGAAATTCGCGAAAGCCATGGAGAATGAGAATAAAGACCCGGAAGTTATACAAAATCAGCCAGTCCCGGAAGACGGAAACGTTGCGGATCAACCTGAATGGTTCCAGGATGTTGTTGAGCAATATGATGTTGATAAACATAAACAGGGAGAGATACTAAAAGGTAAAATTCTCGACCTTCAGGAAAGTTCGATTTTAATTGATGTGGGATTTAAAAGGGACGCAATCATTCCCTCGCAGGATCTGGACAGGGTTGATCCAGAATACAGAGAGAAACTTTCTATTGGGGATGAAATTTATGTAAGTGTGATAAGAACCCCATTGGGTGATGATGATCTGCTGGTTTCATTAAGTAAAGGTCTGGCTCACAAGACCTGGTTGAAAGTCGAACAAATTGCGGAAGGTGACGATTTATTGGAATTAGAGGTTGTTGATCAAAACAGGGGAGGATTGCTTGTTGCGTATGAAAATATCCGGGGATTTATACCGAACTCCCATATTCCTTCAATCCGCCGGGGTACCAGCACGCAAAAAGCTGGAGAGATAAAATCAGAGTTAATTGGAAAAAACCTTCCGGTAAAGATTATTGAAATCAACCCGAATGAACACCGATTGGTATTTTCAGCCCGGGTTGCCCAAAAAGATCAACGCCAAAAGAGAATCAGTGAAATAGAAGTTGGAGCGGAATTTAAATCCAGAATTGTAAACGTGGTCGATTTTGGTATATTTGTTGACCTGGAAGGTGTTGATGGCCTGGTTCACAAATCCGAAATTGGATGGGAAAGATTAACTGATCTCACTAAGCTATTTAAAATAGGTGACGAGATCAAAGTAAAAGTTGTCGGAGTGGATAAAGACAAGGAAAGAGTTAGTCTTAGTCGGAAAATATTACTTCCAAACCCCTGGTTGAAATTGGCTGAAAAGTATCATATTGGCAGCCTGGTTGAAGGAAAAGTTGTCTCCGTCCTCGAGTTTGGCGCCTTTGTGGAAATCCAGAAAGGTTTACAAGGACTGGTGCATATCAGCGAAATCGGATACCTGAATACTGAAGATCCTAAATCAGCAGTTAAAAAAGGTGATCCAGTGCTTGTAAAGATCATGGGTATCGATCCCAAAAGGGAGCGGGTTTCACTAAGTATGCGAAGGGTGCCTGTATCTGAACAAATGGAATGGATGATGAATCTGGAAGATGCTCTTGAAGGCGATCGTCTTGATGCTGATCAAGAGGAAGACTTGGAGATCGAAGATGAATCGATCGGGGAGTTGGATGTTTCTGACGTAGATGAGTCTGAGGAAAAAATTGATGAAGTCTCTGATGTGGTTTCAGGTGAGCCAGATGACGAAACTTCTGGTCAGGACATGGATATAGATACTCAAGTTGAAAAAACCCCTTAAGAATGATCTGGCTAATTCTACCTGTGATCAATCATGATGTCTGAAGAAGATATATTACTGGGCTGGTTAAAAAAACAGCCCAGTAAGCTTTATTGGATTGTTGATTGCGCATCCAATGTGATGGCTTGATCTACTAGCTGGTAATCATCTTCATAAATGCTGCATTCGCACTTTTCACCATCCAGGCAATTCTGGCAGCAAAAGAACAGGCGGTTTTTCTCAATTGGCTCCCAGCAAATCTCGATCCCACACCCGTCGCACCAGAGAGTATCTTGATATCTAACCATGCGACACCTCCTTTAGAATGCTAAAACTTCCAGATTAAACTGGACTATTTGGCAGACGGCATCCTGCCCAGGCAGGATTGGTTTATATGCCGGATGATCAGTTTAGAAGTAGGGATGGATATGAAGATTCTTGTGCCGCCTCTAATCTCAATATAACAAAAATATGAGGTGATTTCAAGCGGGGAAAGATAAAAGGTCAGATATTCAACCAACGACTTGCGGTTTTTGGCAGGTCAGAGAGAAAACCATGTTGAATAGTGCAGTTTGGTAATGAGCTCAAAAACAGGGGACCATAACTTTTAGTAATTAAGCGTTTATCGAATATTGCCACTACTCCTACGTCCTGCTTGGTCCGGATCAATCGGCCAAAACCCTGTCTGAAGCTTAGAATTGCTTCCGGCAGCATATACTCCTGGAAGGAATCCTGGTAAGTTTCTGCCCTGGCAGAGACAATTGGGTCAGATGGGACCTGAAATGGAAGTTTAGCGATTACTAGAACAGAGAGATCCTGTCCTGGAATGTCAACTCCTTCCCAGAACGCCCGTGTTCCCAGCAGCACAGCTTGTTCAGCCTGCCGGAAGCTTTTTAACAAGGTATGAGGGCTTGGTCCGCTGCCTTGTTCGTAAACAATAATTCCTTCTTGTGCCAATGGCCCCGTGATAGCGTTAGCAGTTTTTTGCAGCTGGCTGTAGGATGTAAATAACACCATTGTTCGGCCCCCTATCTCTTTGCATAAATCGATCAAGCCTTTATTGATATGCAGCTGATGACCCTTAAAGTCTGTTGGTTCCGGGATGTCTTCCACCAGGTAGAGCAAAGCAGCGTTCTGATAATCAAAAGGTGATCCTAAAGCCAATTCTTCGGCATCAAGCGCCTGCAGCCGGTTGCGGATGTAATCAAAATTACCTGCTGTTGTGAGTGTTGCCGAGGTCAAAATCACAGATCTTTTTTCAAACCAGATATGTTGCTCCATGAGATCACCAATGTGCAGCGGAGCAGCCTGGATAGCAATCGCAGGATTTTGGGGTGGAGATTCTATCCAGTAAATCATATTGGGATCTGGTTGAAATACCAGGTTATCGATGTTTTCATACATTTCAAATAATTCCCTGGAAATTTCCCGGAGATCATTAAGGATCGCTTCGTATTGACTTTCATCAGTTTCCTTGGATTTTAAAATCCCGCTGATAGTTTCCCAGAGTTTCTGAATATCTTCCAGAAGCCCATGAAGTGACTGGCGGGCCTGGTCCCAGCCAACTTCAATTTCATCCCAGTCAGGCTGGAGCCGGGTAGCCGGCATGATCCGCAATTGTTGGGTATATCGACTCGGCGGTTTTCCTCCCCGGGAGCGATGCAGGAAACCCTGCATGATCCGGAATACCTCATCCATCCGGCTTTCTGATTTGAAGGACCGCGAAATAATTGACTGAACCAACTGGTTAAGGGCAGCGTGATCTGCGGGAGATAACGTTTTTTCACCGAGAGCGATAATCCAGTTCAGGACGCCTTTCTTTTCATCCCCGAGAACTCTTAAGGACCTTCTAAGTAAAGTTTGTGAGGTGTAAAAACTCAAGGCACTAGTTGTCGCGTTTTCAAGATGGTGGGCTTCATCGATAATCAGGGTGTCATATTCGGGAAGAACCCGATTTCCAGTTGATACATCTGCCAATAGAAGGGCGTGATTGACAATGATCAGATGGGAGGTATGGGCAGCTTGTCTGGCTCGGTAAAAGGGGCAGCGGCCTCCGGTTCTCTTCAGGCAGCCTTCAGAAGAACAATCTTCGTGTTCTGCAGATACCCGGTTCCAGATTCTGCGCTCTCTGGGACCATTAAGGTTGATCTCACCCCTGTCTCCTGTTTGGCTGGTTTCCAACCAGACCAGGATTTTTCCAACCACACGCATTTCATCTGGGTTTTTGGGATTGCTTTTTCTCAGTGTTTCTAGATGGTGAGGGCAGAGATAATTCGATCTGCCTTTCAAGACCGATGCCCGGCAATTTAGGTCAAGAGTCTCCAGGAGCAGGGGAATATCTTTGCTGATCAACTGATCTTGAAGATTGATGGTATTGGTTGAAATGACAACCCGCTGTTGATTCTTTGTGGCCCATAATGCTGCTGGAATTAAATACGCCAGCGATTTTCCAATTCCTGTGCCAGCTTCTATCAGGTAATGTCGCCCATCAGAGATTGCCCGGGCAGTTGAACGGAGCATCTCTACTTGCTCTGAACGGTGCTCGTAATCCGGGAATGATTTTTGAAAAGGCCCACCCGGTTCCAGTATGGCTGAGACTTCTTCCAGATCGAGGTTCTTCAATGAATCTTCGGGCTGGAGTGGATCAAGCTCCCTGGGAGGGGGTTGGGTTAAGATGGGGTTTTGATAGGGCTCAAGGTTTTTTCCGGATCCTTTTTCCTGAAGGGCCCAGGTAAAGGGCAGGGTTCCACCCCAACCGGTATTTTTGCTCAACCTGACGATCTCACCTAGCAGGGGAAGAGGCAGATCCAGGATCATCCGGTACATTCGCTGATAAATAACTCTGGTCACCTTGGTATCATCCAGCGCTCGATGAGTGGCTTTCTGAGGAACTTCAAGAATCTGACCAAGTGCCCTTAAATTATAGCGCCCCTCGGAAGGCAGGACCACTGCCGCCATTTCATAGGTATCAATGGATTGGTTCTTTTTAAGAGCGCCTGCAGCCCGAAGGAAAGACAGATCAAATTTGACATTATGACCGATAACCGGTGCATCACCAACAAAACTACTTAACTGGTCAATGGCTTCTTCAATGAACGGGATCTTCTCACCGCGAACCATAGCGTCACTGATCCCAGTTAGTTTCGTGATAAAGCGAGGGATCTTGACCCCGGGATTTACCAGAGTTGAGAATTCTTCCTGGTCGCCAGAGTTTGAAAAACGGACTGCGCCAATTTCAATGATCCGGTCATCTTTAGCATCTAAACCAGTTGTTTCTATATCAAGCGCTACCAAAGTTTTAGAGGACATACTGTACCTGTATCGCGGCAAGATTTCCTGCCCGATTATGACTAACTATCAATAAAATGAATATTTATGATTGTCCAAATGCCTGGATGATCCTGGCGACATGTTTGGCGCCTTTCAGATATAGGTCAATCCTGATGTTCTCGTCTGGCGCGTGGGCATTGCTGCCTGGATATCCAATCCCGGTTGTAACAACTGGTAATTTTAAAGTATGGACAAACTCGTAATTTGGACCGGAACCTCCCACAAATGGAACCAGTTCCATTTTCTGCCCAAAGGCTTCTTTGGAAGTTTCAACTACCAGATTCACAAATGGGTGATCAGGATCAGTCCGGGCGGCTGGACCTCCCCCTAAAAATTCAATTTCAATTTCCGAAAATCCTTCCTGGTCAAGGTGTGTTCGCAATTGTTCCAGAATCTTCCGGGGTGTTTGATCGGGTACCAATCTAAAGTCTACTTTAGCTGAGGCTCTGGAGGGAAGCACTGTTTTTGATCCTTTACCCTGGTAACCTGATGTTAAGCCACATATGGTGCAGGTCGGTTCAAAAACACTGGCAACCCTTAATGCTGTTTCATCGGGATATTCTTGAAGGAATTTTTTAATGCCATACCTGGATCTATACTCTTCTTCTACTGGAGGCAGGGCGGCAAACATTTCAATATCCCTGACTGTGGGGGGCACTACATCGTCGTAAAATCCCGGAAGGAGAATATTCTCCTGTGAGTCTTTCAGCGAATTTAATGCCCAGACCAACCTCCAGGCCGCATTCGGAAAGATTGATCCGCCCAATCCAGAGTGAACATCCATGTGAGCAGTTGTCACTGATAACTCTACATAACATATGCCCCTAAGGCCCAGATACTGCATTGGTACATCCCTGTGATCTACACCGCCAAACTCCCAGATGCAGGCATCAGCACTTAACAGGTCCTGATGATTTTTAATAAACTCCGGAAGGTGAACGCTGCCAATTTCCTCCTCTCCTTCGAGGATGAATTTTATATTACAGGGCAATTCTCCTATTTCATGCAGCAAAGCGTCTATAGCTAAGAGACGGCTAGTGAAATGGCCTTTATCATCACTGATGCCCCTGCCAAACATTTTCCCATCACGTTCCTGGGGTTCAAACGGGGGTGAAGTCCAGAGGTCGAGAGGTTCAGGGGGCTGGACATCGTAATGGTTGTAAAATAACAGAGTTTTATCAACCAGTCCTTTACGCTCCGCAACTACTACGGGATATCCTTCCGTATTGTAGATGCTGCCAGAAAACCCTCTGGCTTCCAGCATGTTCAATGCCATTTGGGCAGACTCATCCATGCCCAGATTTTGAGCAGCAATGCTCGGCTGTGAGCAAAAAGTTTTTAGTTCGGAAAGACTTGATTCAAGATGGGATTCAAGGTAGAGGTCAACGGCTTTGATGTCAGTCATACCGGTTACTCCTGAAGCATTGTCTCAATACGGGCTACTATTAAATCCAGGGCAACGTGGTTATGGCCTCCCTCTGGAATAATCACATTAGCATAACGCTTGGAGGGTTCAACAAATTCCAAATGCATCGGGCGAACTGTATCCAGATACTGCTTTATTACGCTCTGAGTAGTGCGGCCGCGCTCTTCAATGTCCCTCTTCAGGCGTCTAATAAAACGGATATCTGCATCCGTGTCAACATAAATTTTCAAATCACACTCCTGTCTTAGATCAGGTTCTGCCAGGATCAAGATTCCCTCCACCATAAGGATCGGCTGCGGATCTATAATTGTGGTTTCTCCTGTCCGGCAATGGTTTGTGAAATCATATGTTGGAAGCTCGATCGATTCTCCATTTCTAAGCCGTTTAATATGGTCAATCAGAAGTTCAGTTTCGAGGGATGAAGGATGATCGAAATTTACCTGGGACCGTTCTTCCTGGGAGAGTCCATGCAATTCCCGATAATATGCGTCATGGGGGAAAAAGGCAATCTTTTCTGCTCCCACTGTTTTAAGGATGTAGTCAGCAATTGTGGTTTTTCCGGATCCTGTTCCACCGGCGATACCGATTACGAGAGAGGAGTGTTTTGTTATCATCTTAGCTGTATTATACTTGAAGGTAGTTCACTAACAGTTGAATACCAGTATTTTTTTCGAGCATTTATCTGCGTTTATACAACTGGATCTCATTTTTCACGTATATTGCTTTTAGATTAGGGAGATAACCATTATGAAAAGAATTACTTTTGTTATTATCTTGATAGGCATCATGGTTTTACTGAGCGCCTGTGCAGCAGGACCAAATGAACTTCGTAATACACCTGACGAGGATGGGGAAGTGGCAGGATTCTGGAAAGGAATCTGGCATGGATTGATTTCCCCCATCACGTTCGTTATTTCATTATTCTCAAAATCTGTATATGTGTACGAAGTCCATAATAACGGAGGATGGTATAACTTCGGATTCCTTATGGGAGCATCAATTACCTTCGGCGGCAGCGGCGGCGGGGCGGCCAGCAGACGGAAAAAGCGCAAATAAGATCTTCTGAGGATTTTATAAATTTAGCTCTCGACCTGCAAAGGAGAATCCGGCGGGTCTTCAGCCCTTTTACCTAAAAGCTGACTTTTCTGGTAAGCAGCCCAGACAGCTTTTGATACGATCGTCCGCAGGCCTCCCTTTTCGAGCTGGTAGATGGCCTCAGCGCTAGTGCCACCCGGAGACGTGACCATATTTCTAAGTTGTGCCAGATGCAAGTCAGACTGCTGGGCAAAATCAACCGAACCCTTTAATGTTTCCAGCACAATTAATCGGGCGTCTCGTCTGGAAAAGCCCAGGTGAACCGCGGCGTCTACCAGGGATTCTGCCAATAAAAATACATAAGTTGGACCGGTTCCGCTTACTGCTGTTGCCATATTCAAAGTATCTTCATGTTCTACATATAGTTCAGTGCCCATGGCTTCCAGGATAACTATGGCATCCGTTCGCTGTTCTTCTGTGACAGCTTCTGATGCTGTCCAGACCGTCATGCCCGCACTGATCTGGGCGGGTGTGTTAGGCATTGATCTGATGACTGCTTTGTGGGCTAATCCTTTCTTGATTTTAGTAATAGGCATGCCAGCGACAATAGAAAATACCAGGCTCCCAGAAGGGATTTTCCCCTTTAATTCTTCAAAAACTCCTGGAAGTACCTGCGGTTTGACTGACAGGATGACAATATCTGCAGATTTTACAGCATCTGGATTATTGTCTGTTACACCTACAGAGTATTTTTGAGAAATGATGTCAAGTTGTTCTTGGAATGGATCACTGGCGGTAATTTGAACTGGTGTTAATTCACCCTTGCGGAGCAGAGCACCGATCATAGCTCCGGCCATGTTTCCACAACCTATAACAGCGATTTTTTTACCATTTAGTTGTTTCATATCGTCCTCCTGCTATCCAGCCATCTTAATGTCTCTTGCCCCCTATATTTATTATTTGCCGGATACCAATGGTGTCATTGTACCATTCAGTGAGATTTGAGCTGCCCCCGTTATTCGGGGAGATTGTTCATGAAATCCTGGTTTGAAAGATATTGAAGAAATGAGTTGGAAAAATCCTGATGACTGTCCTGGGTGTATTTCACAATAGTGTATAACTGAGCCAAATTTTCCACCCCGCTTTTTTCAACTTCCTCTTTTAACCACTTGGATCTCATATAACGATCCCAACCCTTGGTTTCACGTTCACTATAAATTTCCAGAATATCTTTGTCCGTATATTGCTGATAACGTTCCCAGTGGATCAAACCAGAAGCAGGAAGCCGGTCTCGAAGGGCCGGTTGCTCTGCAGGATATCCCAGGGAAAAACCCACAACCGGGATAACATTGGGAGGCAGATCAAGGATATCCCCGATTTGATCTGCATTGGCAAGGGTGCTGCCTAAATAACAAATGCCCAGTCCTTTTGACTCAGCTGCCAACGCGACAGTTTGAGAAACCAGGATAGCATCAATCGCACCGATCATAAAACTGAAATAATTATCAAAATTGTCTGGAGCCTGGCTGAGTTTCAACCAGCGGCGCATCCTGTGAAAGTCTGCGCAAAAAGTTAGAAAAACGGGTGCGTCCACAACCATACTCTGCTTCATGTGAGGCTCAAGAAGATATTCTTTCATAACAGGATCCCTGGAGATCACTATAGAATAGGTTTGCATATTTCCAGACGAGGATGTGCGCATTCCTGCTTCCAGAATCTCAGAAAGAATTCCATCGGGAACGGGATCTGGCTTATATTTCCGAATTGAACGATGTTGATGTATTTGATCAATAACTGTCATAATTTTCTCCCTGGCGGATAATCCTCAACACTTATCGAAAAGTATCCGCTAAAAAACCTGATATCGATATTGCAGTGGTTTGTTATTCTAGCTGAACTATGTTCTTAGGGTATACTGGGTAACATTATTGTTAAAGATTTTAGCAGAAACTATGAAATTAAAATCAATTCAGGCTAATTTATTATTACTGCTCACCGCAGTCATCTGGGGTGGGGGATTTGTTGCCCAGCGTCTAGGAATGCAGCAAATCGGTCCCTTTATATTTAATGGCTTCAGGTTTCTGATCGGCGGACTAACTCTGCTCCCGGTGATTATTTTTCGGAGAAAGAGAGTTGATGAATCCCCTGCAAGCACGAAACAAATCTTATTAATTGGATGTGCAGCTGGATTGCTGTTGTTTTTCGGAGCTACTTTTCAGCAACTTGGCTTAGTATATACAACAGCAGGAAAAGCTGGTTTTATCACAGGAATGTATGTGATCATTGTTCCCATCCTGGGAATAATGTGGGGGAATAAAGCTCCAATTAGCACCTAGTTAGGCGCAGTACTGGCTGTAATCGGATTGTATCTGCTCAGTGCTACTGATGGGTTAAGTATCGCCGCTGGTGATGGCATGGTATTGATAGGGGCATTTTTTTGGGCATTTCATGTTCAATTCATAGCCCGTTTTTCTTCCCGAATTGATCCGATCAAACTCTCATTTGTGCAATCGATTTTCACATCCCTGATAAGTTTTGCGGTAGGCTTCACCAGAGAGGATTTTGTAAGTTCCCAGGTCATATCAGCTGTAATGCCAATCTTATAGGGGGGAGTTATATCAATTGGCATTGCCTATACTCTTCAGATAGTTGCCCAGCGTAATGCCAAACCCAGCCACGCAGCCATTATTCTCAGCCTGGAAGCTGTGTTTGCTATATTTTTTGGTTGGTTGATTTTGGGGGAGTTTCTCTCACCACGGGTTATTGCGGGTTGCATACTGATGTTATCCGGTATGATGATATCCCAAATTAAACAGAGGGAATCTGCTAATGTGGATTAAGCCAGGATAAGGTTCTGGAAGAGATCAGTTTTTTGTTTCCAGACGAACACATATGCAGGCATATCCAGCATTATCGCTCTCGTACCTATTTACCTCGCTGAAACCTTCACTTTGGTAAAGATCAACTGCTCGAGTGTTCCCCGCTAGAGCAATGGTCCAGGCAATGCCGTTGATGAGTTTCAATCCAGTCTGAAGAAGTTTGCGACCAATATCCATGCCGTAGTAATCAGGGTGGACATATAACCAGCCTAAATAACCCTCATGGATGCCTACAAAACCGACGACAAGGTCATTCAGGATCGCTACTTGTTTCTGACACAAACGAAGGTGTTCAACCTCCGGGTCTTGCTCGATGGGAACAAAGGCCCGGGAGTCACAGGAACCAAGCAGTTCGTCAGGGCGGGCAAGGTCGTGAATCTGGCAGATAAGTGGCCAATCATCATCGTGATAGGCACGGATGGCAAGTGTCATTATCTATCTCGAAAAATCGGATCAATGGTCAGGATTCAACATAAGAGTTTTCACCGTATATTGCCGGGACCCATTTTTGGCTGGTTATGGGAGGTCGTTTATAACCCGTATCCTGCTGCCGGGGAGGAAGCTTAATGGGATCCGGGGTGAGATCTTTGTAATCAATTAAACTCAGAAAATGACTCATACAGTTCAATCTGGCATGGCGTTTGATGTTGGCATCCACCACATACCAGGGGGCTTTTTCGGTGTCTGTATACATGAACATGGCATCTTTCGCCCGGGAATATTCAACCCAGCGAGAACGGGATTCAAGGTCCATCGGGCTTAATTTCCATCGTCTGGTTGGGTCTGTATTGCGAATCCGGAAACGTCGTTCCTGTTCTTCGTCGCTGACTGAAAACCAGTATTTGATCAATTTTATTCCAGAACGCACCAGCATTCGTTCAAATTCAGGGCAAGTGCGCATAAAATCCCGGTATTCATCATCTGTGCAAAAACCCATCACTCTTTCTACACCAGCCCGGTTGTACCAGCTGCGGTCAAACAAGACCATTTCCCCTGCCGATGGCAGATGAGGGACATACCGTTGAAAATACCATTGTTGTTTTTCCCTATCTGATGGAGTTGCAAGTGCAACAACGCGTGCAATCCGGGGATTAAGTCTCTGAGTGATGCGTTTGATGACTCCGCCTTTACCAGCAGCATCTCGGCCTTCAAATATCACACAAACTTTTAAGCCCTGTTCCTTGATCCAATAATGCAGCTTGACCAGTTCTTGCTGAAGCTTTGCAAGTTCCTGGTTGTAGTGAGCTGCTTTTAGTTTACCTGAGGAAGTATATTCGAGTGGGGCTTGTTCTTCTGACATCTAATGCTCCTTTGGGACAGCGAAACCAGAATTTTGTCCAGGGCTGACATTATGTTCTGCGATTTCTCTTGTATTACTATATCCAAATCAGGAAATCGCGTCAACTGTTTAATTGCAGTTTCACCGCATCAAAGCTCAATTTGAATAGAGATTAAAAAGCAAACTGTCTTAAAAAATAAGAGCCACCGATGGGAATTGAACCCATAACCTATCGCTTACGAAGCGATTGCTCTACCCTTGAGCTACGGTGGCATACAAATGAGTTAGTTGACGGCAGAAATTATACCAGCTATCATACTTGGAAGAAAAGGAACGACTCTATTAGAGCTGAATAATTCAAGATTTCAGGAGGAACACTTGCGTGTAGCTTTGCTTTCATATCATACTTGCCCCCTGGCAACATTGGGTGGCAAAGACGCTGGAGGGATGAATGTATATGTGCGAGATCTAGCTCTGTTTCTTGGTAGAGAAGGGATCCAGCTGGATGTTTTTACCAGATCCCAGGATGAACATGTGCCTCATGTTCTTCATGATCTGGGATTTGGAAACAGGGTAGCACATATTCAAGCTGGTCCTGAACATCCTCTGCCAAAGCAGGAATTGGCCTGTTTTATCCCTGAATTCGCCGATGGGATTCTGGAATTTGCTGAAAGAAAGAATCTTAAATATGATCTGATCCACAGCCATTATTGGATGTCTGGTTTGGCAGCTGAAAAACTTAAAGAAAGCTGGAATGTGCCTGTGATACAAATGTTTCACACTCTGGGAAAACTTAAACAGCAGATTGCTCAAAACACTGAAGAAGCCGAGGGTGATTACCGCATCATGGGAGAAAACAAGGCAATTATGATTGCCGACAAGATAGTTGTTTCAACATCTATAGAGAAAGAACAAATTGAAGGACTCTATGGTGCAGATCCAGGAAAGATTGAAATCATTCCTCCCGGAGTTGATCTGTCTCGTTTTTACCCCATTCCCCCTGACGAGTCCAAAGAGTATGTAGGCATTCCTCTCAACCAACGCATGCTGTTATTTGTAGGACGGATTGAACCGCTGAAGGGAATTAAAACTTTACTTAAGGCTATATGTCATTTAAACGATAATGGCGGGGTGGAAGAAAATCTATGCCTGTCAGTTATTGGCGGCGAACTGGAAGATGAACACGGAAAAGAATCAGAAGAGATGAAATTGCTCATTCAACTCAGGGATGAGTATAAACTTCAGGAACTGGTGACATTCCTTGGAAAACGAAGCCAGGACTCCCTTCCGTATTACTATTCTGCGGCAGAGGCAGTGATAATGCCCTCACATTATGAGTCTTTCGGCATGGTTGCCTTGGAATCAATGGCCTGTGGAACGCCGGTAATTGCATCCATGGTGGGAGGGTTGATCCAACTGGTGGAAGATGGGGTCACAGGATACCATGTCCCGGTTGATGATCCGATAGCTCTCAGCCAGCGGATTGCGGGCTTGTTAAGTGATAAAGCTCTGCGCTACCGCATGGGCCATGATGCTTTTGCGTTTGCTAAAAAATATGGGTGGGAAAATATATTGGACCGTGTGCTGGATCTGTACCGGGATTTAATTGGAGATGGTGAATCGGTAGTCTAATCGTTTT
>PVMS01031846.1_pt1 | contig 15503 bp, 18 predicted proteins | sample 1853461 | NCBI WGS metagenome assembly PVMS01 (sample SAMN08582032, study PRJNA380276) | Marine sediment metagenome, whole genome shotgun sequencing project. | isolation source: ocean sediment barecode stripped | collected 2017 | reverse complement strand
TAGAAAAAGCAACTCAAAAACCCATTTTGATTGGCACTTGGGCAAATGCAACTTGGGCTATTTCCTTTTATCAGAAGAACGGATACCAGCTCGTTTCAGAAGCGGAAAAAAATCTACTACTGAAGAAGTATTGGACCATACCTGACATACAAATTGAAACATCTGTGGTTTTGGCGGATGCCAAATGGTTGAACGAAAATGCCCAACCAATCATTTGAGTCTGACGCCTATTCTCTCGTGGATTTGGAATGTTACGTATCCTAGCCTTTGTTTCTGATATTTGAATATCCCAGGCATCTATCCGGCGCAGCTCAATTCCAGCGTTCTGTGTCAATTAAAAATAAACTTGAACTGTTCCCCAATTGTGCATATAATTGAGACACGATTGGAGGTGATATCATGAAATTTTTAAGCATTAGAGATCTAAAAACTAAATCAGCACAAATATGGCAGGAGTTACCGAACCAAAAAGAAATGATCATAACGAGTAACGGCAGACCAATTGCGATCCTTTCATCAATTAATGAAAATACTTTAGAAGATGTTCTGTCCGCATTTCGGCGGGCTCGAGCAACTGACGCTGTTACATCAATTCAATACGAATCGGCACGCAAAGGAACCGACAAATTTACCATAGACGATATTAATTCTGAGATTAAAAAAGTACGGTCAAAGCGTCAAAAATGAAAATCGTATTGGACACAAATGTTCTTGTTTCCGGACTACTCACTCCATTTGGCCCTGGAGGGGAAATTGTGAGGATGGTTTCGGCAGGCAGTTTTGTCTTGTGTCTCGATGCACGAATTCTATTGGAATATCAGGAGGTCCTTTACCGGCCAAAGTTTAATTTCAACAAAAAGCATATAAATACGCTGCTCGATTTCATCAAACAATACGGTCAATTCGTCCCGACCGAACCACTCAAGAATCGGCTACCTGATCCGGATGATGAACCTTTTCTTGAAGCTTCCATTGCCGGAAAGGTTAGTTGCTTAATTACCGGCAATATAGTCCATTTCCCGCATTCATCTCGGCAAGGAATAATAATTTTATCTCCTTCTGAGTTCCTGGATTTTTATAGAGATCAAACCGAATACACAGAACCAGGTGGTGAAGATTGACCGGGCTTATACCGCGGCTTTTAGTAACGTGCTCCATTTATGATAATTTCTTATTATTACCAACTAGTTTTAATAGATCACCGCCCGGCAACTTACCACTCCGTTAATACATTTATGATTAATTTAATAAGGTTATTTCCTATATTAATTCTCGTTTTTCTTGCAAGCGTAACAATGGCAGAAGATTTATTGAAGCCATTAGATGTTATAAACCAAAAAGGCCAATTAGTTCTCTCCGATGGTAGCTCCGTATTTATTTTTAAAAAAGATAGGTCATTTGAATCAGGGCCACATGGATTAAGCGGACGTACTATAAAAGGCACCTGGAAGGAGCATAAATCAGGTGGTTACCTTGTAGAGGGAAAATGGGACTGGATCAATGGTTTATCGCAACCAAACGATTTTAGGACAATGGTTCTTCACATAGGTTGGATATCTGATGAAGCTCAAGAACTGAATTTACAACAATACGGTAAAATCAGACTAAGGAAAGCATATTTCTTTATCGATTCACTTCAAAAGGTGTCGAAATAAAAGCTATCAAATCATTGCACCTGATACTTCGCAAAGGTGAATTTATCGTTGTGCCGCTAAGGCCTTGAACAGCAAGTAAAAAGGGGAATATTTTATTAAAGTTTCCCCTTATATAGATAAAACTTATCTCTATTTTTGTTTATCACCATCGATCTGGGTGCCGGTGTAACAGATAAGAGCGGTGAAGCCGAAGGGGCAGCGTTGCTGGGTGTGGGCATAAGCAATCTGAAAGTTTGGGGCTTTTTCCAAGATGATAACAGCGGTATACTCGCGGGCGCCTCATTTAGGTTTTGATCTTAATATGGCAGTTGACAATTTAATCAATCCCTCTTAGACTAGTCTCAAACTAGTCTAAGGAGTTTTGTCATGGAAACCGTAGGTGCCTATGAAGCCAAAACCCATCTGCCCAAGTTATTGGAACGTGTGCTCAAGGGTGAGCGTATAACCATTACGAAGCATGGTGTTCCTGTAGCTGTATTACAACCCCCTGATCCTGCAAAAAAAGTGGATACCCGATCAGTCATTGTTGAACTTAGAAAATTTCGTGACAAACATAGTCTTAGTGGAATCTCAATTCGGGACATGATTGAAGAAGGCAGGCGGTAAATGGTCGAACATTTCGTTGTCGATAATTCTGTTGTAATGTCATGGTGCTTCAAAGATGAAACAAACAATTACGCCGATACCGTTCTGGACAGGCTCACAGAAGCAGCTGCCGTCGTTCCATCTATCTGGCCCCTTGAGGTTGTGAATGTTTTGTTGGTGGCCGAACGACAAAAGCGGCTTGGTGAATCAGATAGTATACGGTTTATAACTTTGTTATCCCAACTTCCGATCGTTGTGGAGCATGAACGACCGGAAATGATGATGAAGGAGCTTTTGGCTTTGGCAAGGGCAAATAATCTATCGAGCTATGATGCCTCATATCTGGATCTTGCAATGAGGAAAGGCTTTCCAATAGCCACCATAGACAACAAGCTAATCGAAGCAGCCCGAAGGATTGATGTTCCAATAATATATGATAGGTGAAAAGATGGAAAAAATATTTGATGGTAAAAGGAATGTAAAATTAGGCACTTCAAAGCATCCTGCTGTTGTTAATGTAAAAACAAAAAAAAGAATGGAGGAAGTCGGAAAGATTTTTGAAAAAAACGGCTGGGAATGTACAATTGAACTAGCACGGGACAAGCCGGAAGATATTACCGATTTAGAAATATTATTGAATTGGCCGAAACCAAGGGAAGCCGAGCAGAAAGTCGGGCGCAACGATCCCTGCCCGTGTGGAAGCGGAAATAAGTATAAAAAATGCTGTGGTAAATAAGGCTATCTTAGATATTAATGGAGGTTGCAATGGAACTCAAAACAGTCAAAATTGAAAATCCGGATAACCTGAACATGATTTTAGGCCATACTCATTTCATTAAAAGCGTCGAAGATATCCATGAAGCCGTTGTATCAACGGTTCCCATGGCAAAATTCGGTCTGGCCTTTTGTGAAGCCTCTGATGTGTGCCTGATACGACATTCCGGTACGGACAGCGAGCTGGTTAAATTGGCTCAAAAGAACGCTTATGCCATTGCAGCCGGTCACTGTTTCATCATGTTTATGAAAGATATGTTCCCCATCAATGTTTTGAATACCATCCAGAATGTTCCGGAAGTGTGCAATATTTTTTGCGCAACGGCAAATCCGGTGGAAGTAGTTATTGCCCAAACCGAGCAGGGACGGGGCATATTAGGCGTCATCGACGGTTTTGCCTCCAAAGGAATTGAAACCGATACGGATATTCAGAAACGGAAGGATTTCCTCAGGACGATCGGTTATAAGCTTTAATCTAAACAATGCATGAAAATTGTTGAAAATACCCCGCTCAACACCAAAGCCATTGCCGATCTGATCACCGCCAAGGGTGATTTGCACCTGGTATGGCCCCTGGCTAAATATCCCTTTGATCACAATCAGTGGCAAAAGGTGCTTGATCCCGCAGAAGGTAATAAATCATTTTTTTTCTATGCAGATAACCACTGTATCGGCCATGCCGCCCTGCGGACACAAACAATCCAAGCGTCTATGCCGTCAGTTTTTTGTATCTTATACCTGCCGAACGCAGCAAAGGCTTGGGCCAGAAAATGATTGGCATGGTAGAACAGTATGCGCATAAAAACCTCTCGGCATCCAGGCTTGTTCTGGTAGCGCGAACTTACAACCCCAAAGCTATCAAATGTTACCTTAAAAGCGGCTTCCAGGAAGACAACCGCGAAGGAACGTTGATCAGAATGTCCAAATCTTTATGACGAACCCACCACCCTAATTGCGCGCAAACAAATCCCAGAATGCGTAAAAGGACGACTATGCCTCTTAAAATTATCAACAAAAGGCTGCAAAAACTCGCAGATAAGGAAGACCTGATTCACAAAGCAGTTGGATGGATGCTCCGGGAGGTAGGCAAACGCGACCAGCTCATAGAAGAAGCATTCCTGAAGGAACATTACCGCGTGATGCCCCGGACTATGTTGCGATATGCCATTGAAAGATTTTCAGAATCGCATAGACAGAAATATTTGAAAGGGGAAATTTGAATCTGAATTCGCCGTGCAATTCGTAACTTCTCAATAAGTTCTGGTCAGTGGCGCGGCAACCGGTAATAAAATTTGAAAACGTCTGAACCCTCCGGAGGCGGATAAAACTCACGCAAAAGTGAGTCTAAAGAAAAAACAGGGCCATAACATTGAAATAAGAATGATCTATGGTTGTTACGTCTCTATTGTTTATGAAGATATCAGATAGTTGCTGTTTTTTCTTAACACTCACTAATGCGTTCAGACAGTCAGCCGTTTTCAAATTTCATTACCGGTAGCCTCTATTTATTGAAAAGATACTGCAGCTCCATTCAACTGATTAATACGTCAAATAATTTTTGACTTTATACATACCATGCTTTAAAGTGAGCATTATGAAAAATTATTTAAGGAGTACGAGGCATGTCTGAACAACTGGATGTTATAATTGTGGATGACGATCCAAGTATTTGTGAAGTGCTCTCTGATATAATCAAGAAGTTTTATACATGGGGCAATGTAATCAGCTTTACAGATGTTGATGAGGCCATATCTTACTGTCTCAGCCTTGAGGTCGGCGTTGGCATTTTTGTAATTGATGTATTTTTAGGCGGGAAAAGCGGGTTTTGTTTTCTGGATTCCATAAAAGATAAATTTCCTGCAGCCCATGAAGACTCGGTTGTCATCACCGGAAGCGCCAGCGATGATGTCGTTAATATGTGTATATCCTCAGATGTCAACTATTTATTGGAAAAACCGATAAGACCTTATGCCTTACAGCTTGCTGTCAGAGCCATTGTGACGAAATACTTAACATTTGCCAGAAGGCTTCTGCGAGATCCGGCTTTTGCCGCCAATGTAACAAAATTTTAAGAAGGTTTCGGATGGTAAAGAACATCGGATTTGTTTCCACACGCTTTGCGGGAACTGACGGCGTCACATTAGAATCGAGTAAATGGGCGGAAGTTCTTGAGCAAAAGGGGCACCGCTGTTTATGGTTTGCCGGTGAACTGGATCGGGATTCGAAAAAGAGTTTCCTTGTCCCGGAAGCTCATTTTCAGCACGATCAAAATGTATGGATTAACGATAAGGTTTTCGGGAAAAAAAGACGGGAGGCTACCGTAACCAAATTAATTCATGATCTCAGATCATTTTTAAAAACTCAACTCTATAATTTCATAAAACAGTTTAAAATTGACCTTTTAATTGCCGAAAATACACTTACCATTCCCATGCACGTCCCTTTAGGGTTATCCTTGACGGAAATTATAGCTGAAACTCAAATACCCACTGTTGCCCACCATCATGATTTTTACTGGGAAAGGGTGCGTTATTCAATCAATGCTGTCAATGATTACCTCGGCATGGCCTTTCCGCCCAACCTGTCGAACATCGAACATGTGGTCATAAATTCAGCTGCCCGAGAAGAACTGGCTCATCGTAAGGGGATTTCGTCCATCGTCATCCCCAATGTATTGGACTTTGAAAATCCACCCCAAGCTGACGTAAAACATACCAAAGACTTCAGACAATCCATCGGTTTAAAGCCCGATGACATAATAATCCTGCAACCGACCCGCATTGTGAAAAGGAAAGGGATTGAGTATGCCGTTGAACTGATCAATGCACTGCAAGATCCCCGCTATAAACTGGTAATATCTCATGAAGCAGGCGACGAAGGTTTTGAATATCCGGAATGGATTCAGGAGTACGCCCGGCAGCACGCTGTAGACCTTCGGCTGGTTAAGACCAGAATTTCAGACCCCTGGGCGAATCATGCCAATAATAAAGATCAGTATTCGCTCTGGGATATTTACCCTCATGCTGATTTTATAACATATCCAAGTCTTATCGAGGGCTTTGGCAATGCTTTTCTCGAGGCTGTCTTCTTTAAAAAGCCGATTCTGATCAATCGTTACGAAACGTTTGTACGCGATATCGAACCCCATGGCTTTGATCTGGCGGTCATGGACGGATTTCTCACCAAAAAAACAGTTCAAACCGTTCGAGAAGTTATAGAATCACCCGCGAGAAGAGAACAAATGGTAACTACGAACTACGAAATCGCTTCACGCCACTATTCTTTTGCAGTCCTCAGGAAACATCTGAGTTCCATTCTGGTTAATTTTTTTGGGGAACATGTGCCGGCCCACATGCACAAGGTTGTCAGTTTTTTGGCAAAACAACTCTCCCACGATAAGCAAAGCCCTTAGGGTTCGCGAAGAAATAAATTTACATTTTCTAAGAGTCGAGGCGTCCGTATGGCAAGGCGCGCGGAGGGCGAATAGCAGGCTATTTAACCGACGAGCAACGCAGCCAGGCGGAATGGATCGGCGCATTAAAATGTGAAGTTATTTTTGAGCGAGCCCTTATAATTGATACAAAGAAAAGCCCTTGGAAGGATAATTCCAAGGGCTTTAGAAAGGAGAATGTCATTCAGAAGGTCAAACTTTACCTTCATGTCTTACATAAAATGCCACAATGTAACATGTCAAGTGATTTTATGAGATAATCCCAAAAGATATGTTTTCTATTATAATATCTTACAAAGGTCTCAGAAAGTTTATAGGTTGAAGCACTCAACTCAACAATACGTACCCTTCTGAATCTCTTTTTACATGGGTTATGCCCGGATGCCTTCTTTCACATTCTTTGTATACAGCTTCCCTACCTTTGATTTTTTCGAACAATATGTCCCTATCAACTATTAAGTGCTTAAGTTCCAGCGCCCTCCTTACGGCGGTCTGGATATTTTCTATGCTACAGGGTTTTGCAAAAAATTTGTAAACACCCGCTTCGTTGATGGCATCCATTGCCGTGTCGACCTTAGCATAACCTGTCAGCATGATTGTTATTATATCGGGATACTCTAACTTTATCTTCTTTAGCAAAGATAACCCGTCCATATTTGACATTTGCTGATCGCTGATAACCAGGTTCACCTCATCGGCTTTTAATTTTTCCAGAGCTTCTTCGCCGCTTTTTGCAGTAAGAATGGTATGGTCTTTATTCTTAAGTGCACTGGTCATTAGTTCAAGAATATCTTCTTCATCATCAACAACCAGTATGGTATGTTTGCTCATTGGCTTGTCCCCCTTAAGGCATCGACAACCATTTGTTATTTCACTTAATATCTATCAACAAAAGTGCGATATGTTTTTCTGATCACTATAGCCTTCCGGTTTTATTAGTATATCGGCCAAAAACCGGATTCCTTTAATAACTATTTTAAGTGGAATGTTCTCGGAGGGAATTCTGCGCTATTTTTAGAAAAGCGCCTGAAAAATACAAGTTATTTGCATTTTATGGTAAAAATCAACTATTGAGCAGTACATTATTTCACGCAAAGGCGCAAAGCCCGCAAAGGAAAACAAAGATAAATTTTTTTATAATCTTGGCGTCTTTGCGCCTTTGCGAGAGAACCTTATTTAATTCTCTACGAGCCGGAGGCCGGTTTATCCGGGTTAGAGTTATAGAATCCTCATCCCCATGCTGGAAGCTACAACTCCGGCTGCAAACTCGGCACTTTGATTTTTAACATCCAGTATGGGATTGATTTCAACAACATCAAGCGATGACATGCACCCGCATTCTGCAATGGTTTCCATAATCAAATGGGCCTCTCTATAGCTCAACCCGCCCGCTACCGGAGTGCCGACACCAGGGGCCACCAATGGATCAACGCAGTCCAGATCGAAACTGACGTGAATATGGTCCACACTATCGCTTAATGTCGAAATTACGGCTTCAACAATATCCGCCACCCCATGCCTGTCAATATCGGCCATTGTATGCACAGGAAGATTTATCTTTTTAATGGTTTCTTTTTCCGGCAGGTCTATTTTCCTTATGCCGATTAAAGCACAATCTTGGGGCCTTACTTTCGGTCCGAATCCCAACAAATGAGTGAGCGCTTTATGTCCCAAACCCAAAGATAATGCCAGCGGCATACCGTGAATGTTCCCCGAAGGTGTAGTCTCTTCCGTGTTCATATCCGCATGAGCATCGATCCATATTACGCCCGGTTTCATTTGTTTTTTCCTGCAGAAAGAAGCAACACCGGCGATGGAACCGATCGCCATAGAGTGATCACCGCCGAAGCACAATGGGAAGTGCCCGCGGGCCAGCGACTTCTCAACCTTCTTGGCAAGCCGGCCAACAGCTTTTTCAATTGCACTTAAATATTTGAGTTTCTGGTTGGTAATTTTCTGTTTTTCCTTGATTGCCATGGGGACATCTCCCTGGTCGACAACCTTATATCCGAGAGTTTCTAATTTTTGTTTGATACCGGCTATCCTCAACGCCGAAGGTCCCATGTCGACCCCGCGTCGATCAGAGCCAAGGTCCATGGGGAAGCCGATCAGGTCTACGATTTTGTGTATTCTTTTCTTAGTCATTTTAAATGCCCGTTGCGAGTTACGGATTTCGAGTTGCGCGTTGCGGGTTGCGAGTTCAATGGTTTTTGCAATCTATACGGACACAAGTCGTTTTTTGTATGAGAAACACGTGCTAAGCCATTATTCCACATTTGTATAATTTATGCCAGTAAAAGCAAAATCCTTAAGTTTAGAGAGTAGGCTTGGGATCAAATTTCTTAACCCGTTCTTTAAACTTTTTCAAAGCATTTTCATCTCCCCCGCGTGCATACCGCAAAAGGACATACAAATCGGTAATCTTATGAATATTTACCTTCAGGTCCCGGCGAAGATCACCCGCTGTTTTTGCAAAATCAACCGGTCCCTGGCCCGGTTTTCTGGTAAGACCAACTCTGGTGAGCTTTGCACAAAATTTCACATAAAACCGCTGAGCATCATCTGTGTTTACAACCGGCGTTTTAAAAAGCCGCATAGAAATCAGGAAAACAAAAAAACTAATCAGTCCAAGCGTCAGAAGAATCAATTTGACCGGACCTTTCCAGGAACCGATGTTGATGCCGATTTTTGTAAATAGTTCTCTCTGCCGCCGATAAGAATACCCTAAAACCCATTGATTCCAATAGTTATTTACCGCGTCCCACCTGAAAATGATTTTTTTCAAATGGCTTTGAAGCGGTCCAAGATGTTTGAGCAATAAAAAGCCTTCAAGTTCCTCAGGCGGAAGTGCTGCTTCAAATCCCTGCTCAACTCTTTCCGGTGCCACGGCCGATGTGGGATCGATCCTCACCCAGCCTCTGGCCGGAAGCCAAACTTCAACCCAGGCATGGGCATCGGATTGGCGCACAATCAGATAATTTCCGTATGGGTTCAGTTCACCACCCAGGTAGCCGCCTACGATCCGGGCCGGAATTTTCGCTTTGCGCATCAAAAAAGCAAAGGCTGAAGCATAGTGCTCACAATATCCCTTGCGGGTTTTGAACAGAAAATCGTCAATGGCATCCTCTTTAAGCAAGGGTGGGTTTAGAGAATAGACAAAATCATTCTGACTGAAAAACTCGAGGGCTTTATTGACAATCTTGGCCGGGTTATCAAAAGTATCGGCCCAGGAGCGGGCCAGAGCTGTGGATTTTGGATTTCCTTGGGCCGGAAGTATCAGAGCCGTCCGCTCCCACGACTTGAATTCGCCGGTATTATATGTTGTTTGAGATACTACATCGTAGCGTATGCGCGCTTTCAACTTACGATAGGCCATCAGGGTATGATCGTTCTGCATCCTTGCCATGGGTGGCGATGTGATGGGCATATCCAGGGCAAACAGCCATTTTTCTCCTTGGGGTTCAAGGGTAAGGGTGTATCCAACCGTACTTCCGGCCGACAACGGCTCCTGCCGAACCGGACGGGTTTGGCCCCGGCTCCAGGTTTTGCCGTCAAAATGCTGAAAAACTATGCCGCGCCAGTAAAGACGATCCGGCCCGGGGATACTGTTTTTAAATTCTGCCCGAAAAGCGATTTCACCGGAAAGGACGAGTTGCGATATGCTCCCCGGCGACAACCTGTCATTAATACCAGTTCTTGCTATCGACTGGTTTGACATCCCAAAAAGGGTCCCTTGAATTCTGGGGAAAAGAAAAAAAAGAACGATCATCATCGGCAGAGCCTGAACCATAATTACACCTGACAGACGCAAATTTGCCGCAAAGCTGCCCCGGGGATGATTGATACGGATTAAAACCGCCGTTGCCAAAAGCACGGATACAAACATGAAAAGCGACATGACCAGATTGTTGGAATAGAGCAGGTTTGTGATGACCAGAAAATAGACTAAGCAAAGGGTTACCATGCGGTCGCGGTGGGTCTTCATCTCAAGCGGCTTCAGGCCCAGCATGAGAGTGAGCAGTCCCACGCCGGTGTCCAAATTTAATTTGAAACCGTAGGTCGCAAGCCCGCCGATAAAGCCGCCGATTGTTAAAATAACAAGAATCGTTCGGCCGGGAAGGTACCAGTTGTTTTTTGACGCCGCCAAAACATAAGCCCAAAAGGCAAGACACCAGATGACGATCCAGGACGGCAACCTGAATAAATGGGGTGAAACAGCAAGCAGTATGGCTCCCAGGATAGGCAAGAGATGTTTTTTATCGGTAGCTTTCATAAAACAGTACAGTGTCTTAAGTATTTGTAATAGTTTCCGGCATTGCGTATAATGCCAAAGCCTTTAAACACTTTTGGCGATGAGCCTCGCCTCGATTCGGATCAATTACTTTACCGGGGAGTTTCAAACCGAAGACTATATTGTGGCTGCAGGCCTGCAAGATCATATCACACAGCCGGGACAGCTTGCGTTCCGTATGCGGTTCAAGGAGGGCGTCGAAGTCCAACATGGACGTCGACCCGGCCTGGGCTACGAACATCTTGGTAAAAAGACCCTGACCCCGCGAAAGAGCCTTCCAGGCAATATGCCCGAGAGGGTCACCCTGCTGATAGGTCCTAAGCCCCTTAAAATCTTCCGCACCGGGTATGTCGCGGCCCTCTTCACCATTGACTGCGCCGGCATCATCTGCCGTCGTCAGCGGTCCGGGCAGCGGCCTGGGGTAAACTAGACATTTGGCGTCAAGACGGATGGTGGACCAGGCGCGAAAAAGCCCTAAAGGATATTGGGTGGCGATCAAAAGAGAACCGGGCCTGAATATTCCTCTTTGATTGGCTGCAACCGGGATTCGAATCCAGTTATCCTTATTCGCATCAAAATCTTTCACTATTTTTTCTGCATTTGGCAGCGAAATAGCTACGGCCGCACGCGCCGGCTCTTTTGTGCGAATACTGAGTTTGAAAACGGCCCGGTCACCGGCAAATACCGGTTGGGCCGCAACGGTCAATATTTGAATACCCAAAAGGTTCCTGTAAGAATGAAAAATAGAAACAAAAGCCATGCCGCCCAGCAAAAAAGTGAGCAAAAAACCAAGGTTATTTTTGTAGTTGACGGACCCTATGAGCATAGCCAAAAGGATCAGAATAAACACCCAGCCGTGTCGGGTCGGTAGAATATAGATCCTTTTTCGGCTTAATGTGAAAGGAAGAGTGACAAACGGTTTTGAAGTTGCGCCTGTGCTGAACAGTTTAAAGCTTAACAGTTTCATTTCATTAAGGAATTGGGACTTCAATCAGCAGATTTTCAAGCCTGTCCCGGGAAAGTTCGGCCCGATCGTCATGGGAACGAAGTCTGTGTCCCACGACCCAGAACATGACCTTCTGTAAATCTTCGGGCAGTACATGGTCCCTGCCTTGCAGAAAGGCGCGGGACTTGGCTGCCCGTAAAAAAGCGAGGCCGGCCCTTGGGGAAAGTCCGGCGAAAAAATGGGGAGCGTTGCGAGTAAAATCTAAAAGATCCTGAACGTATTCCAAAAGTGCGTCTGAAGTATGGACTTTGGCAATCTGTTTTTGAATCAACAATACTTCCCCGGGTGTTAAGCATGGTTCTGTGCTAAATAGAGTGCTTTTAACTTCACCCTGTTTTAACAGCTTTTGTTCGGCACTCCGGTTTGGATACCCGAGATTTATGCGCATAAGGAAGCGGTCAAGCTGCGACTCTGGGAGCGAAAATGTCCCGAATTGTTCCATTGGATTTTGGGTAGCAATAATAAAGAAAGGTTTCTCCAAAGGACGGGTCTTGCCTTCCACGGTTACCTGACGCTCCTCCATAGCTTCCAGCAGAGCGCTCTGGGTTTTTGGTGTTGCCCGGTTGATTTCATCTGCAAGCAGAACTTGAGTGAAGATTGGCCCCGGATGAAATACAAAGCTACTGGTTTTACGTTCAAATACGGAGACCCCCAGTATATCGCCGGGGAGCATGTCGCTGGTACACTGGATGCGTCGGAAGTTCAAACCCAGACATTTTGATAAAACTTTGGCCAGAGTGGTCTTGCCGATACCGGGCAGATCTTCGATCAGAAGATGTCCTCCGGCGAACAGGCAGGTCAAAGCCAGCTTGATCTGCTCCCGCTTCCCAAGTATAACCTTGCCGATCTGTTCAACCATATTCTGAAATTTAACATTCATTGTAAATGCAATCTCCAAATTAATATTGGCATGATAATACGTAATCGATTGTGTGTCAATTTTCAGAGGCCTGTGATGCTTCTGCCTTGTGACAGCCTACAGACTGTATATATTTAGTCCTTAAAAACCTGGTCCTTTGGACCAGGTCAGAGATATCTGGCTCAGCCTTAGAGTTTTGAATCCAAAATCACAAAATCCAAGCACTAAATTACAAATAAATCACAAAATCCAATATTCAATGACCAAAACCTTCCAGGACGAGACCTTGTTTGGAATTTCGAATTTCGGTCATTGTTATTTGTTTGGTATTTGACATTTGATATTTGGAATTTAATTTACTCCATTTGAGATAGGTGCACACCTAATGGGGTGAAATCAAAGCATGGTCCTCTAGCCCGGATTCTTTGCTCAAGGCGGCATAGGTGCTTGTTGAAAAATGAGGACTAAAGATTTTTGTGAAAAAGCCGATAATACATCTAAATGCTTCTGGGGTGTGCGTGCATCTTTTCTGCCGGTCATCTTCAAACACAAAAAAAATAGCTTTGAAAACTGGATGTGCACTGGGAGTTAATAACGGCATCAGAAGAAGTCATTAACACTAAAAATCGTTCAGGATTGGGAAATCATACCCTGAACGATTTTTTTTTGGCCAAAGAAAGGGTGGCCCATGGGGGATGAGCCACCCTCAGGGGTAAGATAAAGGTTAAGCTGTAAAATTAACCTGCCAACAGCGGGAATGCGTTTACTTAAACCTAAACCATTCCCATTTTACCTTTTGGCAGCGCTGCTAAAATTTAAGCTAATGCCACTTTGTAGCATGTCAAGCTATAAAATCGCTCTGCGATTTTTTGTTACATCCGCTGACGCTTGACATACAATGACCTGAAAACATATGCTGTTGCCCTGATTGAACTAAAACTCCATTAGTGTCCATCCATGTAATTCAAAATGGACACTATGGGTTTCCAATTAGGTGAAAGATAACAATGGAGGGTTGATGATCATGAAATCAGAGGAGATTAGCGATATTTTTTCGCCGGATGTTTTGCAACAGCTGTTTCCGGAAGATCGTACGGATCAATTTTTTGACGCCCTTTACGGTGATGCAGCTGAAGGTACTTACGATATCAGCCTTAAATTCAAAAGCTACAGGCCAAACCGGCTTGAGTTTGAACTGCACCTCTTACAGCGTCCCGGCAAATGCCTCCAATGCAGTCTCACCTATGGCCTTCCGCAAGTATTTTCACGCCATCCGGTAATCGATATCAACGGCCTGGTCGGTAAAATCGATCAGTTGCTTGATGAACGTGCCCAATGTGCCGGCTGGCAAATCGGCAGCACCCGGGAAAAATCAGATGAACTTCATACTATCCCCCTGACTATCCTACTCAGGGATTGACAGTAGCTTGAACTATTGCGAGCCATTAATAACCCGCCAGGCGGACAAGCGCAGCTCGAAGATCCCGCTAAAAGCGGGGAGATGAAAGCCTCCGGCTCGTGCAAGATTCAGGTAACAGATCAAGCGATCCGCACCCGCCAGCCAAACGGATCTTCTTTGCGCCCGTATTGAATCCCGGTAATTTCGTCATAGAGTCTTTTGGACAAATCGCCGGTCTGGCCGCCTGCTATTTGCAAAACGTTTTCTTGGTAACAAATCTCGCCCACAGGAGAAATTACGGCGGCGGTGCCGGTCGCGAACATTTCCTTTAAAGATCCGTTTTGGGCTCCATCGGCAACCTCTTGGATAGTGATGAGGCGCTCTGAGACATTTAGTCCCCAGTGTCGGGCTATCTGAAGCACTGAATCTCTGGTAACACCCGGCAGAATGGTACCGCCTAAAGGCGGAGTCACAAGTTCGTCGTTGATAACAAAGAAGATATTGCTGGTACCGACTTCCTCCACGTACTTATGTTCTTTAGCATCTATCCACAGAACCTGAGTGTAACCTTGCTCGGCGGCCTGCATTGAAGCCAAAAGCGTAGGTCCGTAGTTGCCGGATGTTTTCGCTTCTCCAGCCCCCCCTTTGGCGGCGCGAACGTATTCGTCGGAAACAAAAATCTTGGTGGGACTGAACCCTTCCGGGTAGTAAGCTCCCACCGGACCGAGAATGATGTAGAACAGGTATTGATCCGCAGGTCGTACACCCAGCGCAGGCTCGTTGGCAATCATTGTGGGCCTGACATAAAGGGATGTGCCCTCCGACTTTGGTATCCATTCACGTTCAAGTAAAATTAATTCCTTTAAGGCTTGTAGAACAAAAGCGGCATCCATTTCCGGCATGACCATTCTGCGGGCGGAAGCGTTCATGCGTTCAATATTTTTATCGGGTCGAAACAGCCCGATACCGCCGTCTTGTAAATGATATGCTTTCAGGCCTTCAAACACTTCCTGATTATAATGCAGTACCATGGCGGCCGGATCGAGCGACAGGTCTCCATAGGGTTCAATGCGCGGATCGTGCCACCCCTTTTCCCTGGTAAAATCCATAAGAAACATATGTTCTGTGGTGTACTTCCCGAAACCCAGCTCAGAATCTTTGGGACGATCTTTTTGGCCAATCTTTGTAGATTTGTTCACTCTGATTTCCATATTACAATTCCTTGTTGTTTATTTGTTTAGTCCTGAAAAACCTGGCTCCTTTGGGCCAGGTCAGAGATATCTGGCTCTGCTGTAGAGTTTTGTGTCTAAAATCACAAATTCCAAGCACCCCGCCAAAAAGACGGCGGGCAGGCAAATTACAAATAAATCTCAAATTCCAATGTTCAATGACCAAAACAGTTTGAGATTTCGAATTTAGGTCATTGTGATTTATTTGTTATTTGAGATTTGTGATTTGTGATTTATTATTTAACAGGGGGTAC
>PVMS01102873.1_pt1 | contig 15511 bp, 13 predicted proteins | sample 1853461 | NCBI WGS metagenome assembly PVMS01 (sample SAMN08582032, study PRJNA380276) | Marine sediment metagenome, whole genome shotgun sequencing project. | isolation source: ocean sediment barecode stripped | collected 2017 | reverse complement strand
GATGCTCGACGAGGTCATCACCGAGGTCGACGATCGAGGCGTGGCTCTCCACATGGCAGGCGTCAAGGGCCCCGTCCGCGACGTCATGCGCCGAGCCGGGACTTGGGACAAACTCTCCAACTGGCGGCCGGAAACGGCGATCGCCCGGTTCGCCGCATTTGCCGGCCGCCATAGTCTTCTCGTCTATCTGGCGCACCAGCCGGTTCTGCTGGCGCTGCTTGGCGCGGTTGCGTGGGCGGTGGGATAGCGGAATTAGTTATACATCCAGATTGGCGACGTTCAGCGCATTGGTTTGGATGAATTCGCGGCGCGGTTCGACCTCGTCGCCCATCAGCTTGGCGAAGAGATCGTCGGCCTCGTCGCCCTCGCGGATGCGCACCTGCAGAAGCGAGCGGGCATTGGCATCGAGCGTCGTGTCCCAGAGCTGGTCGGCGTTCATTTCGCCAAGGCCCTTGTAGCGCTGCACCGCAACACCCTTGCGGCCGGCTTCAAAGACCGCCTCCAGCAGGCCGCGCGGGCCGAAGACCGGCGTCTCGGCGCCCTTGCGGATGAGATTTGCCGGCTTGCCATAGACCTCCTGCAGATGCGCGGTGTGGGCGTCGAGCCGGCGCGCATCGGCGGAGCCGATCAGCGCCATGTCGATTGAGGCGACTTCGGCGACACCGCGCACGGTACGGGTGAATTTGAGGCCGCCATCCTCGGCCACTTCGCCCTGCCAGCCGCGTTCGGTCTCTTCCGATATGATATCGAGCCGGCGGGCGATGTAGCCGGCGGCGGCGGCGGCTTTTCCTGCATCGCTCAAAAGATCGGCATCGAGCGCGCCGGCGATTGCCGCCTGCTCCACGACATCGTGGTTGTAGCGCGAATGCAGACTGTTGAGCATGGCCCGTACGATGACCGCCTCGTCGATGACGGCGCGCAGGTCCGGCCCGGCGCGGTCCTCGCCGCTGGCCAGTTGCAGCACTGCCTCTTCGAGGCCGCCCTCGATCAGGTAGTTCTCCATGGCCCGCTCGTCTTTGAGATATTGCTCCGACTTGCCGCGGGTTACCTTGTAGAGCGGCGGCTGGGCGATGAAGATATGGCCGCGCTCGATCAGTTCGCCCATCTGGCGGAAGAAGAAGGTCAAAAGCAGGGTGCGGATATGGGCGCCGTCGACATCGGCGTCGGTCATGATGATGATGGTGTGATAGCGCAGCTTGTCGGGGTTGAACTCCTCCTTGCCGATGCCGGTGCCGAGCGCGGTGATCAGCGTGCCGATCTGTTCCGATGACAGCATCTTGTCGAAGCGGGCCCGTTCGACGTTGAGTATCTTGCCGCGCAGGGGCAGGATTGCCTGGTTGGAACGGTCGCGGCCCTGCTTGGCCGAACCGCCGGCGGAATCGCCCTCCACGATGAACAGCTCGGACTTGGCCGGGTCGCGCTCCTGGCAATCGGCGAGCTTGCCGGGCAGCGAAGTGATGTCGAGCGCGCCCTTGCGGCGGGTGAGATCGCGGGCCTTGCGGGCCGCCTCGCGGGCGGCGGCGGCATCGACCACCTTGGAGACGATGATTTTCGCTTCCGCCGGATGTTCCTCGAACCAGCGGTTGAGCGCTTCATTGATGGCCGATTCGACGACCGGGCGGACTTCCGAAGAGACCAGTTTGTCCTTGGTCTGGGAGGAGAATTTCGGGTCCGGCACCTTGATGGAAAGGACGCAGGTCAAACCCTCGCGGCTGTCATCGCCGGTCAGCGAGACCTTTTCCCGCTTGGCGATGCCGGAGGATTCGGCATAGCCGTTGACCTGCCGGGTGAGCGCGCTGCGAAAGCCGGCCAGATGGGTGCCGCCGTCGCGCTGCGGGATGTTGTTGGTGAAGCACAGGACGTTTTCATGGTAGCTGTCGTTCCACCACAGGGCGGCTTCCACAATGGTGCCGTTGCGCTCGGCGCTCATGACCAGCGGATCGTCGATCAGCGGCTTCTTGGCGCGGTCGAGAAAACGGACGAACGCCTCCAGGCCGCCCTCATACATCATCTCCTCCGACTTCGGCTCGACGCCGCGATTGTCGGTCAAGACGATGCGCACGCCGGAATTGAGGAAGGCCAGTTCGCGCAGCCGGTGCTCCAGAATGGCGTAATCGAATTCCAGCATGGTGAAAGTTACGTCGCTCGGCATGAAGGTGACGTCCGTGCCGGTGTGGCCGTGCGAATCGCCGGTGGCGGCGAGCGGCGCATCGGCGACACTGTCGGTGAAGCGCATTTCGTGGATCTTGCCGTCGCGGGAGATCTTCAGCTTCAGCCAGGCCGATAATGCATTGACGACGGAAACGCCGACGCCGTGCAGGCCGCCGGAGACCTTGTAGGAATTCTGGTCGAATTTTCCCCCGGCATGGAGCTGGGTCATGATGACTTCGGCGGCGGATACGCCCTCTTCGGCATGAATGTCGGTGGGAATGCCGCGGCCATTGTCGGTCACGGTCACTGAGCCGTCCGCGTTGAGCGTGGCGGTGACCAGATCGGCATGGCCGGCCAGAGCCTCGTCAATGGCGTTGTCAATGACCTCGTAGACCATGTGATGCAGCCCTGAGCCGTCATCGGTGTCGCCGATATACATGCCCGGCCGCTTGCGCACGGCGTCAAGTCCCTTCAGGACCTTGATCGATTCAGCGCCGTATTCGGAATTCGTTTTGGCGCCGGTTTCTGCTTCGCTTTCGGTCTTTTCGGTCATCGATAATCCTGGAGGTGTTCGGGCAGCGAATCACGCTGTTCGCCTGCGTTTTCTTATAGATGGTGGCTGCCGGCGTGCCAATGAAGGGCCCGCCGGTCCAATCAAGGCGCGATGGCGGCATAAAACCGGCTCACGCTGGCGTTATTTCGCCCGATTGCACGTGAAAACCCTGCATATCGGCGCCGGCATCCGCAAAAAGCGCCGCATCGGTGCCGGTCAGGAAGGCCTGGCAACCAAGCAGCGAAAGCCGGGCGAACAAGGCGGCGCGGCGGTTCGCATCGAGATGGGCGGCGATCTCGTCAAGCAGCAGAATCGGCGTCATGGCGCTGACCTGCGCCACCAGGCCGGCATGGGCGAGGATCAGGCCGATCAGCAGCGCCTTCTGCTCGCCGGTGGACGATTGCGCCGCCGGCATCGCCTTTTCGGTAAAAAACACCGCAAGATCGCTGCGATGCGGCCCCTCGAGCGTGCGCCCGGCGGCGCGGTCGCGGCTGCGGTCCCCGGCCAGGGCATCACGATAGGCGTCCTCGCCCTGGCTCGCCGAACCGCCCAGATACCGGGCTTCGAAATCGCCGGCGAGCGTCAGCGTGGCAAGCGGGAAGCCGGCGCCGCCGGCGGCTTGATCGGCAATCCGGCCAGTTAAAAGCGCGATTGTCTCGGCGCGGGCGGTGGCGACGGCGAGCGCCTTTTCTGCAAGCTGCGTCTCGATGGCGTCAAGCAGCGCCGGGTCGCCATTTTCATCGAGCAGCCGGTTGCGGCTCGCCAGCAGCTTTTCCAGATCGGCAACGCGGCGGCCATGGCCGGGATCGACGGCCAGGACCAGACGGTCGAGAAAGCGGCGGCGGTCGCCGGCCGGGCCGGTGAAAAGACCGTCCATGGCCGGCGTCAGCCAGAGCACGCGCAGATATTCAAGCAGGCTTTCGGCGCTGGCATTGGCGCCGTTGATGCGGATTCTGCGGCCTCGCTCCCGGCCCTCGGCGGTGGCTTGAAGACCGGTGCCGATACGCACCGCCTCGCCGTCACGGGCAAGATCGATGGCGAGCGCCCAGCCGGCCACTGTGCCGCTGCGGACCAGCGCCTCATAGGGCGCGCGGCGCAGGCCGCGGCCGGGGGTGAGAAGCGAGATCGCCTCCAGGCAATTGGTCTTGCCGGCGCCGTTGGGGCCGGTGAGGACGATCAGCGGCGCGGCAAGATCGAGCGAAAGGGACGCATAATTGCGAAAATCGGTTAGCTTCAGGCCGGTCAAGGCCACCTTGACTGGCTTGGCGACCGGCGCGGCGGCCGGCCCGTCAGCGGCCTTGCTCATCGGCTGGTCATCCGCCCGTCGCCGGCCTGTCAACGGCCCTTCATCGGCCGCTCAGACCCGCATGGGCATCAGCACATAAAGCGCATCGCCGTCATCCTTGTCGTGGATCAGCGTCGGCGAACCGGGATCGGCGAACCGGAACTCGGCGGTGTCGTTGGTCAACTGGTCGGCAATGTCGAGGAGATAGCGGGAATTGAAGCCGATCTCCAGCGGCTCGTCGTTGTAGCTGGCCGGGATCTCGTCCGTGGCGCTGCCCGAATCGGGATTGTTGACGGCCAGCGCCAGAGTGTCTTGCGACAGACTGAGCTTGACGGCGCGGCCGCGGTCGGAGGAGACCGTCGATACCCGGTCGACGGCGCTTTTGAAGGTGGCCTTGTCGAGGGTGAGGATCTTGTCGTTGCCGGTCGGTATGACGCGTTCATAATCGGGAAACGTGCCATCGATCAGCTTGGAGGTGAGAACCACGGAGCCGATGGTCAGCCGGATCTTGGCGTCCGACAGTTCCACCTGCGCGCTCGCCTCGGGATCTTCCAGCAATTTCTGGATCTCGCCGACCGTCTTGCGCGGAATGATGATGCCGGGCATGCCGGCGCTGCCCGAAGGCGCATCCATTTCAGCCTTGGCCAGGCGATGGCCGTCGGTCGCCACGGCGCGCAGTTTTGCAGCTTCTCCCTCGCCAACGACATGGCAATATATGCCGTTCAGATAATACCGCGTCTCCTCGGTGGAGATGGCAAACTGGGTGCGGTCGATCAGGCGCTTCAGTTGCGGCCCGGTCATGGTGAAGGAGACCGGCAGGTCGCCGGCATTGAGGTCCGGAAAATCGGCGTCGGGCAGCATTTGCAGGGAAAAGCGCGCGCGGCCCGATTGCAGCGTCATCGTCGTTCCATCGGACGTTTCCAGGTTGATCTCGGCGCCGTCCGGCAATTTGCGGACGATATCGTAGAGCATCAAGGCCGGGATCGTCGATGCGCCGCCCTGTTCGACCATCGCCGGCGCGGTATCGACGATTTCCATGTCCAGGTCGGTCGCCTTCAAGGCGAGCTCCGCGCCCTCGGCCTGGAGCAGCACATTGCCGAGGATGGGGATGGTGTTGCGGCGTTCGACGACGCGATGGACGTTGTTCAGGGCTTTGAGAAGGTTGGCCCGTTCGATGGTGACTTTCATAATTCTCATCCAGAAGGCGACATTGTCCGAAACGGCGCGGGGTCCGAAACGGCGCGGGGTCCGAAACGGCGCGGATGGCCGGCGGTATTTGGCGCCGAATCACCAAGCGAAATGCGCGGCAGCGATGGCGGCGGGGGCGCAACTTGGCCTGCAACGAGGTAAAAAACAAGAGGCACGATTCCCGCCGCGATCATGACCGTGCGCAAGGCCGCGAAGGTGCGTCGGCACGCCATGGCGGCAACAGCGCGACGGCGTGCCGGCGGCGCCTTGCTTAAACCTTGCCTCGGCCTTGCCGGCACTCCCGATCAGTCCTGGATGACGCGCCTGAGGAATTCGATCTCATGGGCGAGAGTTTCGTCGGCTGCGACCATGCCCTCGATCTTGCGGACCGCATGCAGAACCGTCGTGTGATCGCGGCCGCCGAAGCGCTTGCCGATTTCCGGAAACGAGCGTGGCGTCATGGTCTTGGCCAGATACATGGCGATCTGGCGTGGCCGCACGACGGTGCGGGTGCGCCGCGCCGATAACAGATCGTGCTTGGTCACGTTGTAGTGGCGGGCAACGACCTTCTGGATTTCCTCGATGCGAATGCGGCGCGGCTCGCGGTTGCCGACAAGATCGGCAATCGCCATTTCGGCGCCGTCCATGGTGATCGGGCCGGCGCAGAATTCGGCACGGCACACCAGGCGGTTCAGCGCACCATCGAGATCGCGGCCATTGGTGGCGACGACACGGGCGACATAATCCAGAACCGGTCCGGGTATGATCAGTGACGGATTGCGCTCGCACGCCGCGTTGAGCCGGGCTTCCAGGATGCGACGGCGCAGATCGGAATCCGGCGCGCCCATGCCAACCGCGACACCGCCTTTCAGGCGCGAACGGACGCGTTCCTCGACGCCCTCGAGCTCGGAGGGCGGTCGGTCGGCGGCGACGACGACCTGCCGGGCGCTGTCCAAAAGCGCGTTCAGCATGTGACAGAATTCCTGCTGCACGGTCTTGCCGGTCAGAAACTGCATGTCGTCGATCAACAGGATGTCGATGGAGCGCAGCCGTTCCTTGAAATCGAGCGCCGAACGGTCGCGCAAGGCGGAAACGAACTGGAAGGCGAAGCGTTCCACCGTGAGATAAAGCACCCGCCGCGCCGGCGCGCTGACACTTGCCTCATGGGCGATCGCCTGAAGAAGATGGGTCTTGCCGATGCCGACGCCGGCGTGGATGTACAGCGGATTATAAATCGGCGTGCCGGCCTCGCTCGCTGCGGCGACGGCCTTGGCGGCGCGGTATGCGACGTCATTGGACGGGCCTTCGCAGAAACTGGCGAATGTTAGCCGGCCATCGAGCGGCGAGCCGGCGAAGCGGTCTGATTCCGTCCCGGTATCGGCGCGCATGTCGCGGCCTTCGGCTGCCTGCCTCGCCGGTTTGGCTGCCGGGATCACCCTGAGAGCGCTGCGCTCTTCGACATCGACGCGCCGCACTTCACCATCTTCGTGCTGCCAAAGCTGCACCATGCGTTCGGCATAATGCGACTTGATCCAGCCTTTCAAAAACCGCGTCGGCGCCGATAAACGCACGATGCCGGCGGTCAGATCCTCAAGCTCGACCCGCGAAAACCAGGAATTGAAGACATCCTCGCCGAGTTCGCTGCGCAGCCTCAGCCGGACGCGCTGCCAAGCCTCATTGTTGATCCGATTGCCCTTTTCCTCGCCATTGTCGCCCATTTGTTCCGGCTCATTCTTTTTAGCTGCCCCTGCCGCCATAAATTCGGCCTCCTTTGTATTTTCCGCAGCCGCCCCCCGCGGCCCTTCAGGCTTGCATTCAGGGCTGGCGCCACGGCAGACCCGCCGCTTTCCAACCCGCGGTTTTCCCCCGCTGTCCGTTCTCATCGTGACCGCCCTCAAAGCCGCCGGCCACATTGAAGCAACTGCCATAGCCGGCGCCCGTCATGGCCGCCGCCGCGGCGGCGCTGCGCCCGCCCGACCGGCACAAGAAGAACAGATCGGCGTCACGTTTCACGTCCTCGCCGGCGAGCACGGTGTCAAGCGCGCTGGCAAAATCCGCATCGATCTGCATCGCCGGAAAGTCCTGCCAGGCGGCAAACACCACCTGCTTGCCGATCGGGGATAAATCCGGTGCGCCGACAAAAGCCCATTCGGCGCGGCTGCGCACGTCGATCAGGACACCGCCTGAATCATTGCCAACCGAGCCATCGCCAATTGAATCACCGCCAAGCCGGGTCCACACCTCGTCCGGACCGATATCCGCCTTGTATCCGCCAGCTGTCATCGCAAACACAAATCCTCTTTAAGCCGAAGTTGCTCCAGCTTCTTCACGCATCACGAATATCTGGCGACAGGCCAAGATAAGACAAACATCAGGGAAGACGTTTTCAAGATATAGCCAAGTTCGCCGACCGCCATATTCTCTGAAATACACGCAGCTGCCCCATCGCTGAAAGTAATATTCAAATTACTTCGCGTCTTTCCATCAATTTTTTTTGGCTGTCGGGTCGCCCCGTCCGCAGTCCAAAGATACACAACGCATATGCTGCGGCAACGGGGGTCGGAGCCTGGAATTCCCGGTTTTCGGGGCGTTGCGGTATGTCCGGCACACGATCGGGCGGGCGGCAAGAGGGCACAAATCGTTGAGACTCAAGGCATTCAGGGCACAATGTGCCCAATCGGGCGAACGCTTCGAGCCACCCCAAAAAAAATTAATTACTTGGATTTGATTCGGCCACAATGGCGGAAAATCCGGGTCCGAATTCGACTCTTGCCAATAACGCGCTGTTTTCCCTGCCTTTTTTTTGCCGTTTTGAATCGATCGGACTCTCGCCTCCGGACCGGTCGGTGGCGGCCTCGCCCTGATAGCGATAAACACTTGGATTCACGGGAAAAACGCGCAACCGGATGCGGTACCGGCGCGGGAACGCAAAAAAACCCGGCCGCAAGGCCGGGTTCATAAATCCCGCCATCGGACAATACGATCAGGCGATGGCGTTGACCCGGCCGGCGAGCCGCGACACTTTCCGGGAGGCGGCGTTTTTGTGAATGATGCCCCGGTTGGCGGCGCGGATGATTTCCGGCTGCGCTGCCTTGAGAGCATCCTGCGCCGTCTGCCGGTCGCCGCTGGCGATGGCTTCCTCCACCTTGCGGATAGAGGAACGCATACGCGAGCGCCTGGTCTTGTTGACTTCGGTTCTTCGCACGATCTTGCGCGCGGCCTTTTTGGCCGATGATGTGTTGGCCATGGGTCTTTCCGTTTGTCTGATAATGTTGCCGGTTAGCCGTCGGCGTTCGCCCTGGAAATCTTGCGGCGCTGTCACCGCATGCGGACCGGAACACAAACGACCACGGCCCTCCCTGTGGAGAAGGCCGTGAAAATCCGCCGCCTCTATAGGCGCGCCCAGCGGGCGGGTCAACGGCGGAAAGTGGCATCGACCGCTGCGGCCGCTGCGGCGTTTGCGCCGCCGCCGGCCACCATCAGCGATTCTTGAATTGCGGCTCGCGCTTCTCGATGAAGGCGGCCATGCCCTCGCTCTTGTCCTGGGTGGCGAACAGCGACTGGAACAGCCGCCTCTCGAAGCGGACGCCCTCGGCCAACGTGGTCTCAAAGGCGCGATTGACGCTTTCCTTGGTCATCAGCACCGAGGGCATGGAGAAGCCGGCGATCTTCTGCGCCACCTTGACCGCCTCGTCGACAAGCTCGCCGGCCGGCACGATGCGCGAGACAAGCCCGGCCCGTTCCGCTTCCTGCGCATCCATCATGCGGCCGGTCAGGCACATCTCCATCGTCTTGGCCTTGCCGATGAAGCGGGCCAGGCGCTGGGTGCCGCCGGAGCCGGGCATGACGCCGATGGTGATTTCCGGCTGGCCGAATTTGGCGTTTTCGGCGGCAAGGATGAAATCGCACATCATCGCCAGTTCGCAACCGCCGCCCAGCGCATAGCCGGCAACGGCGGCGATCAGCGGCTTGCGGCGTTCGCCGACGCGGGCCCAGTCGGCAATGAAGTCACTCTTGTAGGCGGTGATGAAATCGAGATCGGCCATCTCCTTGATATCGGCGCCGGCGGCAAAGGCCTTTTCCGATCCGGTGATGACGATGGCGCCGATCTTGTCGTTGGCTTCGAAATCGTCGAGCGCGGCGTTCAGTTCGCCGATCAGCGCCGCTGACAGGGCGTTGAGCGCCTCGGGCCGGTCGAGCTGGACAAGGCCGGCGTGGCCGCGGGTTTCGACGATGATGGTCTCGTAAGCCATGACAATCCCCTGAAATCTGGTCGCCAGTCGCAATTGCGAATGTGTCTTAAGCGATACCGCCTGGCGCCTGCTCCGGGCAAGGCCCTGATCGGTGTTGGAACCTGGCCTGCCGGCGCTGGCATTCTAACGCTGACATACTAACGCTGACATTCTAACGCTGACACTGGGGGCAGTAGAAGCTCGACCGGCCGGACTGGACGATGCGTCTCACCGCGCCGCCGCAGCCGGGCCGCCGGCAGGCACTGCCGGCGCGGTCATAGACGGCAAAGGAATGCTGGAAATAACCGAGCGAGCCGTCGGCGTGGACATAGTCGCGCAACGAGGAACCGCCGGCTGCGATGGCATCGGCGATGACGGCGCGGACGGCCTGGGTCAGGCGGTCGAGGCGTTCGCCCGCCGTGCCGTCGCGGCGCACCAGCGTGCCGGCGGCGCGGCGCGGCGACAGGCGGGCGCGCCACAGCGCCTCGCAGACATAGATGTTGCCAAGCCCGGCAATGATCTTCTGGTCCATGAGCACGGCCTTGAGCGGCGCCGACCTGTCGGCGAATTGCCCGGCCAGCGCGGCCGGGTCGAGCCCATTGCCGGTCGGCTCGACGCCGAGACCGGCAAACAGCGGGTGGGCATCGATCGCCCGCCGGTCGACCAGCGTCATCAAGCCGAAGCGCCGCGGATCGTTGTAGATCACCGTGCAACTGGCGCCCGCACCGCGTTCCAGGTGCAGCACGACATGGTCATGGGCGGTATTTTTCGGCGTGTTCTCCTTCTCCGCTTTATTATGCCCCCCCTTCTTGTCTCCGGCAGCGATGCGGAACGAACCGGACATGCCCAGATGCATGACCAGCACTTCGCCGGTATCGAGTTCGGCCAGCAGATATTTGGCGCGGCGGTTGAGTGCCGTGATACGGGCGCCGGTCAGGCGGGCGGCGAAGCCGTCGGGAAAGGGAAACCGCAGATCGGCCCGGCGCTGGTCGACCCTGGCGATAATGGCCCCCTCCATGAAAGGAGCAAGGCCGCGGCGCACCGTTTCGACTTCCGGCAATTCCGGCATTTTAGGTTCTCCAACCGGCACATGGTCTGTAAAGGCGCAATCCGATACCATGGTCTGCAATCAAGGCGCAGCGCAATGCGGGGCTGGATCATGTTTTGCCATTGCACACCGGACCGGAAAGACCAGAGCGCCATGCGCGATCCCTCAACGCCTTCATCGAGCTCCGGCGGCGCTGCCCGGCAACAGACGCCGTTCGGCTTCCGCCAGGTGGCGCTGGGCGACAAGCAGGAACTCGTCGATGATGTTTTTCACGGCGTTGCCCGGCGCTACGACCTGATGAACGATCTGATGTCGGGCGGCCTGCACAGGGTCTGGAAGGGCGCCATGGTGTCGTGGCTGGCACCGCCGCGCCGCGGCAAGTATGCGGTGGTCGACGTTGCCGGCGGCACTGGCGATATCGCCACGCGGATCAAGCAGCGCTCACACGGCAATGCCCATGTCACCGTCGCCGACATCAATGCCTCGATGCTCGCGATCGGCCGCGAGCGGGCCGAAAAAAGCGGCCTGACCGGGATCGAATTCATCGAAGCCAATGCCGAGGCGCTGCCTTTTGCCGATGTCAGCTTCGATGCCTATACGATCGCCTTCGGCATCCGCAATGTGCCGCGCATCGAAACGGCACTGGCCGAGGCGTTCCGGGTGTTGAAACGCGGCGGCCGCTTCCTGTGCCTGGAATTTTCGCAAGTCGACGTGCCGGTGCTCGATAAAATCTACGAGGCCTATTCCTTTGCCGCCATTCCGGTGATCGGGCAGGCGATCGCCGGCGACCGCGAGGCTTACCAATATCTGGTGGAATCGATCCGCACCTTTCCCAATCAGGCGCGGTTTTCGGCGATGATCGGCCGGGCCGGCTTTGCAAGGGTCAGGCACCGCAACCTTTCCGGCGGCATCGCCGCGCTTCACTCGGCCTGGAAAGTCTAACGCCTTGCTCCATGCCTTTCGACTAGCCCGCGCCGGCTGGATTCTCGCCCGCTCGGGCGCCTTTGGCTTCCTCGATGCCGGCGCCATGCCTCCGGGCCCGGCGCGGGCGGTGCGGGCGGCGCGGATGATCGAGCCGCGGGATTTGAGCGATGGCGAGCGCGGCCGGCGGCTTTCCGATGCGCTCAACCGGCTCGGGCCGGCCTATGTCAAGTTCGGCCAGTTCCTGGCGACGCGCGCCGACATTGTCGGCACGGAGGCCGCAGACGCATTATCGCTGCTCAAGGACGACATGGCGCCGTTTCCCACCGATGAGGCGCGGGCCATTGTTGAAGCCAATCTCGGCCGGCCGGTCGACCAGGTCTTTTCCGCCTTTTCCGATTCGGTCGCCGCGGCCTCGATCGCCCAGGTCCACAAGGCCGAATTGCGCCGCGAGGAGAGCGATGGGGAAAATGGCGGGGCCGGGGAGAAAAGGACCGTCGCCGTCAAGGTGCTCAGACCCGATGTGCGGGCGCGCTTTGCCCGTGACCTTGCAACTTTTTATGCCGCGGCGCGGTTCGTCGAACGATGGCTGCCGCAAACGCGGCGCCTGAAGCCGGTCACGGTGGTCAAGACGCTGGAGCGCAGCGTCATTTTGGAGATGGATCTGCGGCTGGAAGCGGCGGCGCTGTCGGAAATGGCGGAAAATACCCGCGATGAAGCCGATTTTGCCGTGCCGGACGTGGAATGGTCGCTGATGGGCCGCGACGTGCTGGTGACGGAATGGATCGTGGCGGCGCCGCTCTCCCGGCTCGAGGCGGTCGATGCGGCCGGCCATGACCGCAAACGGCTGGCGCGGATCGTCGTCCAGTCGTTTCTGCGCCATGCCCTGCGCGACGGCTTCTTCCACGCCGACATGCATGAGGGCAATCTGTTCGTCGATGACCAGGGGCGGCTGGTTGCCGTCGATCTCGGCATCATGGGCCGCATCGGGCCGAAGGAGCGGCGCTTCCTGGCCGAAATCCTCTATGGCTTTATTAATCGCGACTACAAACGCATCGCCGAGGTGCACTTCGAGGCCGGCTATGTGCCGGCGGTGCATTCGGTGGAAGACTTCGCCCAGGCGCTGCGCGCCATCGGCGAGCCGATCCACGGCCAGTCTTCCAGCGATATTTCCATGGCGCGCCTGCTCGGCCTGTTGTTCGAGATCACCGATGTTTTCGACATGGAGACGCGCGAGGAACTGCTGTTCCTGCAAAAGACCATGGTCGTCGTGGAAGGCGTGGCGCGGCGGCTCGATCCGGATTTCGACATGTGGACGACATCCGAACCGGTCGTCGGCGACTGGATCGAACGGCATCTGGGGCCGGGAGGGCGGATCGAACAGGCCGGCGAGGGTCTGGCGGCGCTCGGCCGGCTCGCCGGTCAGTTGCCGGCCATGGCCGAGCGGGCCGAACATATTTCGCGCGAACTGGACCGCATGGCCGAGCACGGCCTCAGGCTCGACGCTGAAACGGTTCAGGCGATCGCCGCGGCGGAGGCGCGCCAGGGGCGCTCGGAACGGCGCGCCTTCTGGGTGATCGCCATTTCGGTCGCCATTATCGCGGCAATCTTCGTCTCGGTGTTATAGTGACCCCATGACCGGTCTCGAAGACAAACGCGTGCTTCTCATCATCGGCGGCGGCATCGCCGCCTACAAGGTGCTGGAGGTGATCCGGCGCTTGCAAGAGCGCGGTGTCGGCGTGCGGGCGATCATGACGCAGGCGGCGCAGAATTTCATCACGCCATTATCGGTCGGCGCGCTGACCCATGAGCGGGTTTTCACCGATCTTTTCGACCTTGATGACGAACGCGAGATTGGCCATATCCGCCTGTCGCGCGAGGCCGATCTCGTCGTCGTCGCGCCGGCCACCGCCGACCTCATGGCCAAGATGGCGAGCGGGCTGTGCAACGATCTGGCCTCGACGGCGCTGATGGCGACCGACAAGCCGGTGCTCATCGCCCCGGCGATGAACCCGAAAATGTGGGACCATCCGGCGACCCGCCGCAATGTCGCGCAATTAAAAGCCGACGGCATCGCGTTGATCGGCCCGGAAGGCGGCGAAATGGCCGAAAGCGGCGAGGCGGGCATCGGCCGCATGGCTGAACCGGCATCGATCCTGGCGGCGATCGAGGACAAGCTGGCGGCCATTGACGGCAAGTTGGGCGCGCAGCCCCTGAAGGGCCGTCGCGCCATCGTCACCTCCGGGCCGACGCACGAGCCGATCGATCCGGTGCGCTATCTGGCCAACCGCTCGTCGGGCAAGCAGGGGCAGGCCATCGCCGCGGCGCTGGCGGCGGCCGGCGCCGATGTGACGCTGGTCACCGGGCCGGTGGCGCTGGCGGCCCCCGATGGGCTCACCACTATTGCCGTGGAAACGGCCGAGGAAATGCTGCTTCACGTCGAGGCGGCGCTGCCCGCCGATATCGCCGTCATGGCGGCGGCGGTGGCCGATTGGCGGGTGGCCGAGGCGTCCGATGTCAAGATTAAGAAGACCGGCAAGGCGCCCCCGGGGCCAGCATTGACGCTGGCGCTCACGCAAAACCCCGATATTCTCGCTATGGTCGCCGCTCATTCGAACCGTCCGGAACTGGTGATCGGTTTCGCAGCCGAAACGAATGATCTCGTCAAGAACGCAAAAACCAAATTGGCGGCCAAGGGCTGCGACTGGATCCTCGCCAATGACGTCTCGGCCAAAAGCGGCGTCGCCGGCGGCGTCATGGGCGGCGAGCGCAACCGGGTGTGCCTTGTCAGCGCCGACGGCGACGATGATTGGCCGGAAATGAGCAAGGCCGACGTGGCATCGCGGCTGGTCGAGCGGATCGCTGAACATTTCGGCAGCGACCGGCCGCGCCGGCGCGACGAAGCGGAAGCGCATCCCTCATGAGCGCGCCAGCGCTCGCAAGGCGGTCAAATTGAGCGCGTCAGCGCTCACTGGGCGACCGAATTGAGCGTTAGCGTCCCCGTCACCGTTCTGGCCCATGGCGCGGGTCTGCCGCTGCCGGACTATGCCAGCCAGGGCGCGGCGGGCCTCGACCTCCATGCGGCGATCGCGGCGGCTTCGCCCGTGACGCTGGCGCCCGGCGCCCGGGCGCTGGTGCCAACCGGGCTGAGACTGGCGCTGCCGGCCGGCCTTGAGGGCCAGGTGCGGCCGCGCTCCGGCCTTGCCGTCAAGCATGGCGTCACCGTCATCAACGCGCCGGGCACGGTCGATGCCGACTATCGCGGCGAGGTGATGGTGGCGCTGGTCAATCTCGGCGGCGAGCCCTTCACCGTGGAGCGTGGCATGCGCATCGCCCAGCTTGTCGTCGCGCCGGTCACCCGTGTGGCGCTCACGCAAGTGGAGAATCTCGACGAGACGGCGCGTGGCGGCGGCGGTTTTGGCTCCACCGGGCTTGCCGGCGAGGCGGTGAAGGCCGGTGCGAAGGACTGAAAACCGAATACTCCGGGAAATTGCCCTGCTCTGTGACGGCAGAGCCTCCGCCTGGCGCGAATGCACGTCGGGGGTCTTGATAAGCCAGGCTCTCTCAATAAGTCTGGGCCTTTTTTTCAATGTTGGTCACCAGATACGCACGGTGCGCGATTACCCCGTCGAAATTATTCTGTTACGACTGCCAAAATGGAGATCGGGTTTAACCGTTTGCCTTTCTCGATGCTAATCCAGGCGGCACCGGCATAACTATGTGGAACCGCAGCGGCGAAGAGTGATTCGAACGCGGACAAGACAACCGGCCGCACGCCCTGGGACGTGGTGGCAGACCTGGTATCGCGTCTTGGGCCGGCGACGATCATTGTCGCCGGTTTCCTTGGCTTGTCCTACTTCCTTTACGAAAAGATCAATGTCGCCGAGGCCGAGGCGCAGAAGCAGCTCGTCCTGAACACCGCGAAAATGGGTGATATGAGCGCCCAGCTCATCGATAACATCAACGAGATGCTGGAGCTGAACAAGAATGTGGCCTTAGAGTCTGTTCAAGAAGTCTGATAGCGGGCTAATCGCCTTGCCATGAGCTTGATCATTGCGGTTTGCATGAAGATGAGGCTGGTTGGTGCGAAGCGTTCGAAATCCTTTGATAAGCGCCGGTTTATGCCGAGCCAT
>PVMS01007787.1_pt1 | contig 15514 bp, 15 predicted proteins | sample 1853461 | NCBI WGS metagenome assembly PVMS01 (sample SAMN08582032, study PRJNA380276) | Marine sediment metagenome, whole genome shotgun sequencing project. | isolation source: ocean sediment barecode stripped | collected 2017 | reverse complement strand
GTTACGGATAGGGCGTGAGACGTTCTGACCGTCACGCGTCTTGGTCGACTCTGATCCGAAACTTGGCGCGGAACGTGTCGCCCGGCTCCACGAGGCGCAAGCCGTTGCCGCTGACAAGCGCGTTGGTCGGCGCGGTCATCGGCTCGAAGGCGAGGTAGTCGTGCGTGTGCGGCGCGTAGACTTGCGTGTAGGGATAGCCTTCCAGCAGGTCCACGGAGATGCGGCGCCCACCGCCGGCGACGGACAAGGTGGCCTGGTCGCCGAGCAGCGCGAAGCCGTCGTCGAAATCGCGATCCCCGAGCGTGTCATCGAGACCGGCGAAAGCTTCCGAGGCGCCGGTTGGGATGTTCTTGGGGTCGAGCACCAGATGGCGCATCGCCGGCAAGGTCACGCGCCACTCTTGGCGCGGCAGGTCCGGCAGCCCGATATAGGGATGGAAGCCGAAGCTCACCGGCACTTGGATGTCGCTCGTGGCCGTCAGCGACGTCTCGATGGTGAGGCCCGCTGGTTCGACGGTCGCCGTCATGGTCAGCTTGCAGGGATAGGGAAAGAGCACCAGAGCTCTTGGGTGCGACCAGTCAAGGCTGGCCGTCAGACTGTCCGGTCCCTTATCGACGATGTTCCACGCCAGATGGGGCCACATCACCCCATGCATGGGCAGACCGTTATCGTCGTAGCGGAGCAGCGGCGAGTGGGCGCTGAGCGTGACGCCGCGTTCGGCAAACTCGTATTGAAAGCCGGAGAGCCGGTTCGCCCAGGGGAAGAGAAACGGGATACCCGCCGTCTGGTTTTTCGCCGCGTAAGCTTTGAGGTCATCGACCCGCCGCAAGAACTCGACACCGCCTTGGCGCAGCGAAATCCCGAGCATGCCGTGACCAGGCACGAACGTCGCCTCAAGGTCGCCAGCGGTCAGCGTCGTTTCCGTGGGGTCGTTCAGGGCATTAGGCACAGGCGCGGTCATGAATTGATCTTCCCGTAAAGGTCGGTGCGGCGGTCGCGGAAGAAGCCCCATTCGGCGCGGTAGCGCGCGATCTCATCGAGATCGAAGCGGGCCACGAGCACGCCTTCCTCGGTGTCGCCAAACTTGGCGACCAGCTCGCCGGTCTGGTCGGCGATGAAAGAGTGGCCGTAATAACTCTGGCTCACACCGTCATTGTCCTCAACGCCAATACGGTTGGCGGCGATGATCGGCACGGCGTTGGCCACCGCATGGCCCTGCATGGCGCGTTGCCAGCGTTCATGGGTGTCGAGGGTTGGGTCGTCAGGTTCCGAGCCGATGGCCGTCGGGTAGAACAGCAGTTCAGCGCCTTCCAGCACCATGGCGCGGGCGGCTTCCGGGTACCATTGGTCCCAGCAAATGCCGACGCCGATGACGGCGTGCTTGGTCTTCCACGGTTTGAAGCCGGTGTCGCCGGGGCGGAAATAATATTTCTCCTGATAGCCGGGGCCGTCGGGAATATGGCTCTTGCGATAGACGCCAAGGATCTCGCCGTCGGCATCGGCAATGGCCACGCTGTTGTAATAGCGCGGCCCGTCCTTCTCGAAGAAGGAGATGGGGATGACCACGTTGAGGGTCTTGGCGATCTTCTGGAGCGCCCGCACGCAAGGATGCTCGGCCGCCGGGTAGGCGGTCTCAAACCATTTGGGGTCCTGCTGCGTGGGGAAATAGATGCCCTGAAACAGCTCGGGCGGCAGAACCACCTGCGCGTTCTGCGCTGCCGCGTCGCAGATCAGGGCTTCGACCTTGTCGAGATTGGCCATCATGTCGTGACCGAAGGCCGACTGGATGGCGGCGACGGTGATCGTGCGGCTCGTCATCAGGCAGGCTCCTGAAGCGTGATGCAGTGGAACGCGCCACCGCCGACATCTCCGGCACCGAGCAGGCCGTGCGACGGTAGCCCGATCACTTTGCGGTCCGCGAACACGCCGCGCAAGGCATCGAGCGCGGCATCCTCGGTAGCCGTGCCATAGACCGGCACGACCACGACGCCGTTGGCGATGACGAAGTTCATGTGCGAGGCGGGGGCAATCTCTCCCATAACGTTAAGAACGCGGCCCGGGCTCGGATGCGGATGACCTCTAACTTGCGCCCCTTCGCGTCGGTCGCGGCTTCGAGGCGCGCGGCGATGGCGTCGAGCAGAGCGGCGTTGGGGTCGTCCGCGCCGGCTTGTGCTTGGCAGACGACACGGCCAGGGCCGACGAAGCGGGCGATATTGTCCACATGCCCATCGGTGTGGTCGCCAGCCAGTCCCTCGTCGATCCAGATGATGGTCTTGGCGTCGAACGCGGTCCGAAGTGCTGCCTCTGCTTCTGCCTTGGTCCAGCCATTGCGGTTGGCGTTAAGCAGCGTCTGGCGCGTGGTGAGGATTGTGCCGTCGCCGTCGTGCTCGATGGCGCCGCCTTCCAGTACGAAGTCGAAGCGCGTGATGGGCGTGCCCGAAAGCCTCGCGATGTCGTCACCGATCGTGGCGTCGTCGGGGAGATCGAACTTGCCGCCCCAGCCATTGTTTTTGAAGCGGAGCGCCACATTGCCGTTTGGTCCGCGCGCAAAGATGGGTCCGGTGTCGCGCAGCCAAATGTCTCCGTAGTGAGCGTGCACGATCTCGGCGGCGTCCCCTAGCTCCGCGCGGGCGGAGGCTCCGGCTTCCGCGCCATCGACCAGAAGCCGGACACTATTGGTTTGCTCGAGCGCGCGCACGAGAGCCGCCACGTCCCGGCGCGGCGTGGCGAGGTCGCCATTCCACTCGGCCGCGGCGGCTGGCCATGCGGTCCACATCGCCCGCTGCGGCGCCCATTCAGGCGGCACGGCGACGGTCTGCTCGGTCATAGACATGGTCATGCCGGGGGCCTGGTCATGAGGGCGTGCGGGTTTGAGGACAGCAAGTCTGGAAGAGGGAGTTATGGGGGGAGGTAAGGCAGGCGGCAAGGGGCCCCTGCGGCGTGTTCGGCGCAGCGAAGACCTCGTGGCGCTCAACGGGAACCATTGCGCGGGAGCGCGCTTAGGGATTTACGGTAATTGGTTCGAGAGCCTCAGGCCGACGCGACCCATTCACCCGCGACGTAACCGAACGCCACCGCATCCGGGTCCCGCTGGGCGGCAAGCATGAGCTTGTCTTCGGCGTCGACAATGACGCCTTGGCGCACTGTGCCCGTGCTCTTGATCTCGTTTTTAAAGCCGCTCAGAAGGATGACGTTTCTGCCACGCAGGGCAATCTTGGGGAATGCCATTACCGCCTCCTTACACCGTTACCTAGAGACCACTCTGAGAGTCAAAGCTTCAGAGACCGAAACCTCGAGGCAACGATCATGCTTCTCGGCAGACCCCACGTCAGCTATGTGGAAGTTATAGCAAGCGAATTTGACGATGGTAAGACGATGCGCGCGAAAGCGAATGCTCGCCGAGATGTTGCGCGGTGCAGCATCCCCGTACTGATTGTTATGCGGTCGATTGCGGCGCTAACGATGCGAGACATTGCTGCGCTGCAACAGGCGCCACAAGCGGTTCGCCGGATGCGTTGGCCCCGCGTTTTTGACCAAATGAGGTCTCAGCCAGATGTGCTCGGCACGAGGATTGTCATTATCGATTGGGCCGGTCACTCTCCGAGGGTCGATAAGCCAGCTCAATGACGGACGGGAGAATTGCATGATCGTAAAGCTTTGCCGGACAGCCCTTTTCATCGCGCTGCTAGGTTTCTGTGGCGTTGCGCCGGCAGCCCAGGCGCAAGCCCCCGATCCGCTGCCATCGTGGAACGAGGGGCCCATGAAGCAGGGCATCGTCGATTTCGTGACAAAGGTGACGACGAAAGGCGGTCCCGACTATGTGGCGCCACAAGACCGCATCGCCACCTTCGACAATGACGGCACGCTCTGGGTGGAGCAGCCGCTCTATACCCAGTTCGTCTTCGCCATCGATCAGGTTAAGGCGATGTCGGACGAGCATCCCGAGTGGAAGACGAAAGAGCCGTTTAAGTCCGTGCTCGCGGGCGATCCAGACGTGCTTGCTTCGGCGGGTGAGGGGGGCGCCGCGCAGATCATGGCCGTGACCCACTCCGGCATGAGCACGGTCGAGTTCAACGACATTGTCGCCGACTGGCTCAAGACCGCGAAGCATCCGCGCTTCAAACGCGCCTATCCCGATCTCACCTATCAGCCGATGCTTGAGCTGCTCGAATATTTGCGCGCCAATGGCTTCAAGACCTTCATCGTCTCGGGTGGCGGGCAGGAGTTCATGCGTGTCTTCACCGATAAGGCCTACGGCATTCCGCCTTGGCAGGTGGTCGGCTCGTCGGGCAAGACCGAGTATCGCGTGTGGGACGCGAGCCCTTCGCTAGTGAAATTGCCGGAGGTGCAGTTCGTCAATGACGGGCCGGGCAAGCCTGAAGGGATTAATCGCTATATCGGGCGCCAACCGATCTTCGCCTTCGGCAACTCGGACGGCGACAAGGAAATGCTCGAATGGACCGCCAACTGCAAAGGCCTCTGCTTCATGGGGTTGGTTCACCATACCGATGGCGTTCGCGAATATGCCTATGGGGCGGACTCCCATGTGGGCAAGCTCACCGACGAGCTGCTCGACCACGCGGACGCTTACGGTTGGAGCGTCGTGGACATGAAGAAGGATTGGAAAACGATCTTCCCTTCGGACACACCGCGTCCATAACGATCTCCACCACAGCGGAGGAGAGATGCTGAAGCCCCTGATGTTTGTGTCCGGGTGGGTCGAAGTCGTTTTCGGCGTTTCGGCTCTCTTCGTGCCGCTCGTGGTGATCCAGGCCCTCGGCGGCACCGGCGCCGAAGCCGTCACGCTGGCGCTCACTAGGCTACTGGGCGCGGCAACTTTTGGGCTTGGCGTCGCCGCGCTTCTGGCCCGCAATCACCTGGATGGGGCGGCCGGGCTGGCCGCCGCCTACGGGCTTGGTCTCTATAATGTGCTCGGAGCCGCCGTTCTGCTGTGGGCCGCCCTCGCGGCCGGTGGCGCGGGGCTATGGGGCGGGGCGGGGCTGCACGTCATGCTTGCGGTGGCCTTCTGTTACGCGCTCGTGATCAGGCAGCGGGCTTAGCGCCCTGACGCCAACGCTCCGACGCTGCCATCGGCGCATGGTCACCGTCTGCGTTGACCCGATGCCCGGAGAGGGTCTGCTAGGGCTCGCCTAACCCCTCGACTTTGCGCTAGTGTCCTGGACATAAAGGGAATTCCCCTGCGGTGCCAAACGCCGTCTGGGGAAAAGGGGGATCTTTGTTCAGGTGGCGTTGGACCCTTCGGGGCATGAGTGTCGCGATGCTCGCGGTGGGGCTGGCAGGCTGTGCCGCCGCCGCGCGCAATCCCGTGCCACTGTCGTACGAAGACCAGACCGAGGTCGTGGGGATGGGCGCCGAAACGGTCCGCTTCTGGGGCGATCAACTGCCGCCCAATGCCGATGCGCTCGTCAAGGAGAAGTGGGCGCAGGTTCGCGCGGCCACGCCAGAACGCTTGGCCCGGGGGCGGCGGCCGACCCTCAACTTCCTGGCCATCTCCGGTGGCGGTAGCGACGGCGCCTTCGGGGCTGGGTTGCTGGCCGGGTGGACGGCCTCGGGCAAGCGCCCTCAGTTCGATCTCGTGACCGGAGTCTCGACCGGCGCGTTGACAGCTCCTTTCGCTTTTCTTGGTCCCAAATACGATGAGGCGTCGAAGCATGTCTACACGCAGTCGACCACCAGCAGCATTGCCACCGCTCACCCCATCAGGGGGCTGCTCGGCGGGTCCTCGTTGGCAAGCAACGCGCCGCTTGCCAAGGTCATCGCCCGCTATGTGAACGAGGCGTTTCTTGAAGAGGTGGCGGCCGAGCATCGCAAGGGGCGCAGGCTCTTCATCGGTACCACCAATCTCGATGTCGAGCGGCCGGTGATTTGGGACATGGGCCGGATCGCCACAAGCGGCAGTCCCGAGGCGCTCCAGCTGTTCCGCGCCGTGTTGTTAGCCTCGGCAGCCATCCCGGCGGTCTTTCCGCCCAGCTTCATCAAGGTCTCCGTCAACGGTGCCATCTATGAGGAGATGCATGTGGACGGCGGGGCGACGCGCGAAGTCTTTCTCGTGCCGCCCCAGTTCGTGGCGAGCAAGGTCGACCGCAAGCTCGGCATCCGCCCCATCAGGCGCGCCTATATCATTCGTAACGGCCATGTCGCGCCGGAATACAAGCCCGTCAAGGCAAAGACCTTGTCCATTGCCAGCCGGGCGATGTCGAGCCTGATCAAGAGCCAGGGCGTGGGCAATCTCTACGAGCTCTATGTCTTCTCAAAGCGGAACGGGATCGATTACAACCTCGCCTACATCCCGGCCAGTTTCCGGGCTGTCAGCGCAGGGGCTTTCGACCCGGTCTATATGACCAAGCTCTACGACCTTGGATTCAGTCTCGCTCAACATGGCTATCCGTGGCAGAAGACGCCGCCGCGGATGATGGGACGCTGAGCGGGTCGACCGTGGCACAGGCCCAACTGGCGCGACAAACTGGGGCTGCAAAGCGCGGCGATCCTGGCCTATAAGAGCCGTCAAGGCTCCGGCCACAGAACAAAATCATAGGGGAGAGAGACGCATGGACCTCGCTGAACTCAACTACGTGGCTACCGCCATGGTCGCGCCCGGCAAGGGCCTGCTGGCAGCCGATGAATCGGGCGGCACGATCGCCAAGCGCTTCGCGGCGATCGACGTCGAATCCACCGAGACCAACCGGCGCGATTACCGGGAGCTGCTGTTCCGTTCGACCAAGGCCATGCACGACCACATCTCCGGCGTGATCCTGTTTGACGAGACCATCAGGCAGAAGGCCGCGGATGGCACGCCGCTGGTCAAGGTGATCGAGCAGGCCGGCGCGATCCCCGGCATCAAGGTCGACAAAGGGGCAAAGCCTCTCGCCTTCTGTCCGGGTGAGACTGTTACCGAGGGGCTGGATGGTTTGCGCGAGCGGCTGGCCGAGTATCGCGAGCTGGGTGCGCGGTTCTGCAAATGGCGGGCGGTGATCAATATCGGGTCCGGCATTCCGAGCTATGACGCCATCAGTGCCAACGCCCATGCGCTCGCCCGCTATGCGGCGCTCTGCCAGGAGCAAGATTTAGTGCCGATCGTCGAGCCCGAAGTGCTCATGGACGGCGACCATACGATCGAGCGCTGCGACGAGGTCACCGAGCTGGTTCTGAATACGGTATTCCAGGCGCTCTACGCGGCGCGGGTGAAGCTCGAGGGCATGATCCTTAAGCCGAACATGATCGTGCCGGGCGCGAAATGCGCGACCCAGGCCTCCGATGAGGAGATCGCCAAGAAGACCATCCGCGTTTTGAAGGACTGTGTGCCATCGTCCGTTCCGGGCATTGCCTTCCTGTCGGGCGGACAGGCCGATGTGGAAGCGACCGCGCGGCTGAATGCGATGAATGCGATTGGCGGCGTTCCCTGGCACCTCAGCTTCTCTTACGGACGGGCTTTGCAGCATGCCCCGCAAATGGCGTGGTCGGGCAAGGCCGACAACGTGGCGGCGGCGCAGGCGGCCTTTTCTCACCGGGCGGAGATGAATGGGCTTGCCATGCTCGGCAAGTGGACGCCGGACATCGAGAAAAAGGCGGCCTAAAGGGACGCCCATAGTCTTGAGCCACGTCAAGGTGGTCAGGCCCTGGCCGGCGGTTACTAGCGGCGAAAAGGAATGGCCCCATGGTTGATGATCGCTCAGATGAGCTGGCAGTCTCGCCGGAGAAGGCGTTCTTCATTATCGTGAAGGCGCGCGAGTTCGACGAGCAAGTCGCGCCCACCGACCCGGACTCCGGCTCCAATCCCACCGACGACCGCTCGGTGGATGTGTTGGAGGAACAGGCCGACAATCCGGTTGTGCAAGAGCTCCAGGCCGCTTTCGCCGGCCTCAACGTGGATGAGCTGCTCGATCTGCTCGCGCTCACTTGGCTCGGCCGGGGCGATTTCGGCTCGTTCGCGCAGGCTCGCCAAGAGGCGGAAGACATGAGAGAGAAGCACATCCCGCGCTATCTGCTCGGCACGCCGTTGCTCGGCGACTATCTGGAAGAGGGGCTGTCCCAGCTTGGTTATTCGCTGGAGGGCTTCGAAGTGAACCGCTTGTGAGCGGGTTCTTGGGCCCTCGGCAATCACGGCCTTGAGGGCTTGTGGCGGTCCTGGCGCATCGCGTCCAGCACGCGGGTGAGGCTGCCTTTGGCGGCCGGGCTTTCGACTTCGGCGCTGACCTCGGCGAGGCCGCGATCAGTCTTGATGAACTCTTCGTAGAAGGTCGGAAGATCGATTTCCTCTTCGCCAGCCGGCACCGGTTCATCGTCGGGGAGGCCCGGGCCAATGTCATCGGCCGCGCGGATGCGTAACGTCCATAGGCTTGGTCTGTGCCGTGGCGTGACCTCCACAAGACCGACCTCCAAGCATTCGCCAAGATCCTCGCGTTCCGTGTCCCCGAGCCTCCCGTCCTCGCCAGCGCCCAAGGCGATGCGTTGATAGGACCGGGTCGTTCGAACGAGAAGACCGAAAGCATGCAGCCGCTGCTCGTCCAGCAGCCAGTGCACGACCTGCTCCACGTCCACATCGACTGGATAGGTTTCCACGGCGGACTCCTTCAAGGGTCAGGGAACGATCTCAATCTCGTTGATCACGTCATCGACACCGAACACGTACCAGGCGTCCCATTCGGCGGCGTCGCGGGCGTCGCGCGGAAGGGACCCGGTGAGCCGGACGGTCCTATGACGAACCCCGACGCGCACTTGCGCGGCTTCGACGAAGGGGTCCTTGTCGAGGGCGATGCGAACGGCTTCCTCGATACGGATGGGTGCGTCCTCCTCGGGCGGCTCGACGGCGATGCCGTTCACCACATCGCGGCTTCCGGGCACCCACCAGGCAAGCACGCCCGCTAAGCGTTTCGAGGCAAGGCCCGGCACGCGGCCGTTTAGAATAACCACGCCGTCATGCACCTCGATCTCGATTTCGCCGCGCGCATCCTCGAAGGCGTCGCGCACCAGCTTGACCGCGCCGTTCTCGCGCTCCTTTAGGCTCAGTTGACGGAAGGACGGCTCGTCGTAATAGGCCTTGCGCAGGTCATCCAGGATGCCGTCATCGCTCTTGGGTGCGGCCGGTATCACGCGCAAGCGGTCGATGATCGCGGTGACGCCGAGGGTGCCTGCGAGCCGCTCAAGCGCCAGGCGCTTGAGCGCGATGGTCGCGACCTCGGCCTCGATCGTCGCGGTGCCGTCCTCGGCAATTTCGAGGCGCGCCGGCTTGAAATGCGGGCCGATCCGCGTCTCGGTGCGGATCGCGGCAAGCGCCTTCTCACGTAAGCGTAAGGTGTCGGACATGGCCGGACTTGGGCTCCCTGAGTGTATTGGGGTCGTTTGGGGATTTGCCTCAAGTCTACACTAACGGGTTTCGAGGGCAGCAATTTGATGCCGGTCAAGGACGGCATCGCCCTAAATTGACGGGCCTGTCGACCGAAGGAGGCCGAACATCGAGCTCACATTTCTTGGGACCCGCGGCGAGATCAAGCTCAGATCTCGCCGCCATCGCCGTCACAGCGCGCTGCTTGTCACGCGTGGGCGCGCCCGCATCATGATCGATTGCGGTGCCGACTGGCTGAAGGCGGTGAAATCGGTCGCGCCGACCGCGATCGTCCTGACCCACGGTCATAGCGATCACGCCTTCGGGCTGGCGGACGGGGCGCCGTGTCCCGTCTACGCGACAGCGGAGACCTTCTCGCTTATCGATAGCTACTCGCTAGCTGATCGCAAGATCGTCAGGCCTCGTGTGCCGTTCCGCGTGGACGGTGTGCGCTTCGAGGCGTTTCCGGTGGAGCATTCCTTGAGGGCGCCGGCCGTCGGCTACCGGGTGACGGCGGACCGCGCCACATTCTTCTACGTCCCCGATCTTGCCGCCGTTTCCGACCAGGCGGCGGCGCTGCGTGGTCTCGATGTCTATGTGGGCGATGGGGCGACCGTCGTCCGCTCGATGGTCCGCAAGCGGGATCACGTGCTGATCGGGCACGCACCCATCGCTGCGCAGCTTGCGTGGTGCGGGGAGGAGGGCGTTACCCGCGCCATTTTCTCCCATTGCGGTAGCGGGATTGTGGGCAGTGACGGACGCAGCATCGCCGGCCGCGTCAGGCGGCTGGGTGTTGAGCAGGGCGTCGAGGCCAGCGTCGCCCATGACGGCATGACGCTGACTTTAGCTGGGTGACCTTCCGGTCAGAGGCTGATGACCATGGTCATGATCACGAAATAGACGGCGATGGTCAGCACGTCCTGGATGATGGTGGCGACGGGCCCTGAGCCGAATGCCGGATCGAAGCCACAGCGTGCCAGCAGCCAAGGCAACAGCAAGCCAAGCACGGACGCGATGCTGCTCGCGGCAAAGAGGGCGACGGCAACACCGCCCGCCAAGGCCACGTCCTGAAATGCAAGCCAGATGCCGAGGAAGGCGAGAAGCGCGAGCGGCAATCCGATCAGCAGGCCGGTGGCGAACTCGGCCAGCAGCATGGGGCCCAGCGGCCGCATTTCGAGAGACAATCCGCGCACCACGACCGCCTCGGTTTGGGTGCCGACGGCGTCAGCGAGATAGACCAAGGCTGGGATAAAGAACGCGATGACGATATTGGCTTGAAGCGCATGTTCGAACCGGACCATCAGCAGGGTCGCTCCCGTGCTCAAGGCGAGGCCGACTAAGAGCCAGGGCAGGCGGCGCCCGGCCCGGATCAGCGGCGGGTCGTCAAGCGCGTGGCGGTCTCTCGCCCCCATCTTGAGGATACCGGCGAGGCGATTGACGTCCTCATGATGCTCTTGGGCGAGCGTATCGAGCAGTGCCAATGCCGGGATTAGGCCAAGTGGCCGTCCGTCTTCGGTGACGACGGGAACGGCGGACACACGGTGTTCCCGGGCGATCGTCGCGGCGTGTTCCTGATCGACTTCGGGCCCGACCACCGGCCAGTCCTTGAACACCAAGGAGGACAGTCTGGTGGTATCGGCGGCGGCGAGAACATCGTTCAGGTGGGCCGCGCCTGCGTAGCGCCCGGATTCATCCAGGATCAGAACCGCATCGACCGCGTCATAGGCCCTCTGGTGGAGTTGGGCTCTTGCTTCCGCGGCGGTGCTTGTCCCGTCGAATATGGGCACGTTGCCAACCGCGAGGCGGGCGGCGATTTCGGTGAGGGTGGTGTCGAATGTCTCAGCCACGGAATCTTTTACGTTCACCAAAGCCAAACCCGCCAATCAAGATGTACTCAGGTTGAGAGTTTCCCATAGCCGGGTCAAAGCCGGCCACAGGCTGTCGCGCACAAGCTAACACCGGGCGCCCAAGCCTGCTGCCCGCTCAGTGAAAAGGGCAGCGAACACCCGCTTCTCCAGCTCGACCAAGAGCAGGAGTGCGATGCCTATGCAGATGATCAGCAGGCCATCGAGTGGAGCTATTGGCTCGGTGTCAAAAACGGATTGCATGAATGGAACATAAGTAAAGGCGAGTTGGGCGCCCACTACCATCGCGACACCGATCAAAACGGCCGGTGTGCCGAGTATCCCCCGCCATGTCATCGAGGGGCCGTGGACATAGCGAATGCTGAACAGGTAGAAAACTTCCATCACCACGATCACGTTCACCACCATGGTCCGGGCCATTTCGACCGACAGGCCACGCTCGATGGCGTAGAAGAAAAGGCCGAATGCGCCGATCACAAAGAGCAACGAGACGAACGCGATGCGCCATAGTAGGAGTCCCGACAGTAACGACTCGGCGGGGTTTCGTGGCGGTCGCTGCATCGTCCCTGGCTCTGTCGGCTCGAAAGCGAGCGTGAGTCCAAGCGCGACGGTGGTCACCATGTTGATCCAGAGAATTTGGATTGGCGTCATCGGCAGGGTGAGGCCGAAGGCTATAGCCCCGATAATCGCGGCCGCCTCGCCGCCATTGGTTGGTAGAGTCCAGGCGATAAGCTTCCGAAGATTGTCATAGACGGTGCGTCCCTCACGTATGGCTGCCACGATCGAGGCGAAATTATCGTCGACAAGTACGACCTCCGCGGCCTCCTTTGCCACCTCCGTGCCCTTGCCGCCCATGGCAACCCCTATGTCGGCTCGCTTCAGCGCCGGCGCGTCATTGACACCGTCCCCGGTCATCGCCGTCACCTGTCCGTCCGCTTGCAAGGCCGTCACGAGACGGAGCTTGTGGAGAGGGCTCGTGCGGGCGAACACGGTTACGTCCCGTGCCACATCTTTGAGGGCACGGTCATCGAGCGCATCGAGGTCCCGGCCGGTGATGATCTTTGGCTCGGGGGCGAGCTTGAGCTCGCGGGCGATTGCCTCAGCCGTGGCGGCGTGATCGCCGGTGATCATTTTCACACGAATCCCGGCTTCCTGACATTCTCGGATTGCCGCGCGTGCTTCCTCACGCGGTGGATCAATGAGTCCGAGCAGACCGAGCATAATCGCGTGGTTTTCGACATCCGAGAAATTGAGGTCGCGCTGCCCCTTGGGCAATTCCTTGACGGCGACCGCGAGCATGCGTTGACCGTGACGGGCGATGGTGTCGGTCTTGGTGCGCCAAAAGTTCTGATCGAGGGGGGCGTCCCCGCCCTTTCGTCGCTGCCGGTTGCACATGGCGAGAATTCGTTCCGGCGCTCCCTTAATGTAGGCAAAGGTCATGCCGTCCTCGTGGCTATGGTGCAGCGTCGCCATGAACTGATGTTGCGTGTCGAAGGGAATTTCGTCGGTTCGGGGAATCTGCTTACGGAGGAGATCAGCACCGTAGCCCACCTTGATGCCCAGGCTGACCAGGGCCCCTTCCATCGGATCGCCTTGAACGCTCCATCTGCCTTCGCTTTGACGCAGATCGGCGTCGTTGCAGAGGATGGCTGCCCTAGCGATCTCCATGAGGACTGGGTAGGCGGCAGCCTCGACCGGGGCCCCGGCTGATTCCAGATCTCCCTCCGGCCGATAGCCCACACCGGAAACCTCGAACTGTCTTTCCGAGGTGAGCACAGTGCCGACCGTCATCTCGTTGCGGGTCAAGGTGCCCGTCTTGTCAGAACAAATTACCGACACCGAACCGAGGGTCTCTACCGCGGGGAGGCGACGTATAATGGCGTTGCGGGCTGCCATCCGCTGCACGCCTATGGCAAGCGTGATGGTCATCACCACTGGCAGACCTTCGGGGATGGCGGAAACTGCCAGGCCAATCATGACCATGAATGCCTCTGACCAATGGTAGTCGCGGACGTAAACTGCAAAGGCGAAGACGGCTACGCAGACCACGAGAATCAGCGCCGTAAGCGTGCGAGCAAAGTCACTCATTTGTCGCAGAAGCGGTGTGGTTAGCGTCTCGACAGTGCTGACAAGGGTGCTGATGTGGCCGAGCTCGCTGTGCGGTCCGGTGGCTACGGCGACTCCGGTCCCATTTCCGCTGGCGATGAAGGTCCCCGAGAACGCCATTGAGTTCCTCTCGGCAAGTGGTGCCTCGGAGGGAACCGCCTTCACATCCTTGTCGATGGGCACCGACTCACCAGTCAGCGCAGCTTCGTCGATACGCAGATTCCGCGTCTTGGTGAGTCGCAGATCTGCCGGCACACGGTCGCCGGGTTCCAGAAGGACGATATCGCCAGGTACAATGTCCTCGGCCGGAACCACCCTTCTATGCCCGTCGCGAATGACCGATGCACGCGGGTCGATCATGCTTTGGATCGCTTCAAGCGCCCTCTCGGCGCGGCCCTCTTGAATGAACCCGATAACTGCATTGATGATGACGACAGCGAGCACAACTGCGGCATCCACGGCGTGGCCGATCGCGGCGGCAAGTGCGGCTGCGGCAAGTAGTACGTAGATTAGAAGGTCATGGAACTGCAGAAGGATGCGCCAAAGCGTGCTGCGCTTCGGCGCTTCGGGCAACCTGTTAGCGCCAAAGCGGGCCTTGCGGGCATCAGCTCCTGCGGTGGTTAGTCCTGTCGGCTCGGCATCCAACGTCGCCAGGACAGCTGATATCGGCAGCGCGTGCCAAGCGGCCGATAGTGTTCCAGACGTCACGTCGTCCGGCAGAGGCGAACGCTGGCGGGATGTGCAGGCTGCCACAGACAGACAATCCTCTCGCTACTGCGCCATAGTTGCTATTCGCTCTGGTCCATGGCCGGGTTGGCCCATCGTCAAGGCAGATGCCGATAATGCAGCAGCGGGGCCCGCCGGTCACGCGCCGCGATGATCGGAGTCGATCCAGCGGATATCGGGGGTTTTGCGGGGAACGGGCGGCGGCTGGCGACGTGGGTGGCCGACAATGATCGGGGCGATCGGGGCATAGGTCACCGGCACGCCGAGCTCTGCCTTGCCGTCGGCCGTGGCGAGCCAATTCTGGGCGAAGCCGATCCAGCAAGTACCGAGGCCCTTGGCATAGGCGGCAAGCATCAAGTTTTCCGCAGCCAGTGAGCAATCCTCGACGGCCCAATCCGTCGGCTCGGCGGCGGCAATGACGATCAACGCCGGCGCGCGATAGAAGATATCGAACTTGGGATCGTTGAGCATCTCACGGAAGGGGTGCGCCGGTGCGCCAGGGGAGGCCTTGAGAAGGTGGGCCTTAGCTTGATCCGAGATACGGGTCAGGCACGACTTCTCCTTGACGACGATGAAGGCCCAAGGCTGCTGGTTGATGGCGCTCGGCGCCTTGATCGCCGCCTCGATCAACTCGCGTAACATCGCGTCGTCGACCGGCTCCTCAGTGTATTCGCGCACGGATCTTCGTCCGTCGATCGCTTCCAGAAGCTTCATGGTCTCGCGTCCCGCCCCCACCACGAGCACGTGCGGGCTCGTAGTTGAGATAATCCCGCGACATGCGGGCTAAGTCGTTGAGCTAGATCAATAAGAGGGCGCTAACGCCGAAAGGCTTGGGTGATCTTGTGCCTAGAACTCATCGCCGAAATCAGCTGGCATTTCGTCGGGGTCGGCGGGAGGCTCGACCGTCACCGCTGGCATGGGCGCTGCGTCGAGCGCCGCCGTGGTCCACTCCAGAAGTTCCAGTTGGAGCTTACCGAAGGTCTCGCTGAGCGCGTCCACATAGGCCCGCGTGTCGGTTCCGTTGGCGGTTGTTGAGCCCTTGAACAGTTTTGAGGCGACGATCTCGCCGTTCTGATCCTGCAATCTCACCAAAAAGCTGATCTCAGCTAAGGCACCATCCTGGGTCGAGACGTGGAAGTTGCGGATGTTGATCAAGAGCTCGAAATTATTGGCGAAACCATCACGCGAGCCGCTAACCGAACGCGCGTAGCCGGCATTCTCGAATGTCTGCAGAACCTTCGCTTGAACCAGCACTGGGAGGTTGTCGCTCCACTCGGCATTCTCCAGCGGCAGGCTCTCGTCGGGCCCTGGCTGCGTGAGGATCTTGTCGGTGTTGAAGCCCATCAAGGTCGAGGGCTCGGGAATAAGGAGCTGCCAATTCGGCGCATGCTCGGGTGGCGGGGGAAGGTCGGTGGCCACGGCAAGCGAATAGAGCGGGATCTTGCTTCTGTCCGCGCTGCCGCCAGTCATCCGC
>PVMS01164761.1_pt1 | contig 15518 bp, 15 predicted proteins | sample 1853461 | NCBI WGS metagenome assembly PVMS01 (sample SAMN08582032, study PRJNA380276) | Marine sediment metagenome, whole genome shotgun sequencing project. | isolation source: ocean sediment barecode stripped | collected 2017 | reverse complement strand
GTTCGCCCGCAGCGCCGCTTTTTTTCAAGAGTTCGATGAAATATTTGGCTCCGGCTGCGGCTATGAGCGGACGGGTTCTATCACCCTGGCCGGTCCTGACCAGGAAGACGAGTTGTTGGCCGCAGCCGGAGCCAAATATTTCATCGAACTCTTGAAAAAAAGCGGCGCTGCGGGCGAACAGTTCAGCAGCTTCGACCTGCAGGGTGAGCAGATCAATGGTCGCAACTGACCGGCCGGTACTGCCCTGCGCCAGCGCATCGCGTTCAAGCAGCACGATATGGCCAAATTCCTGTTTAGCCAGGTGATAGGCGATACTGGCACCGATCACCCCGCCACCGACGATGACGGCGTCGGCCATTTCAGTCATCTATACGACTCCTTGATAGTCAAGGGGGAATAGGGTGCGGGTCTGGGCCAGCGCTTCTGATTCGGTGGTCGACGGCGAAAATTCCAAACCAATCTCGCCGTCATAACCCAACTCATGTAGTTTGGCCCGTATGTTAACAAAATTGATTTCACCCGTTCCCGGTTCTTGACGCGTCGGCACGTCACCAATATGAACGGCCGATATCAAATTGAAGTAATTTTCCAGGCTCCACAATAAATCGCCGGAGCCGCGCTGCTGATGATAGGTGTCGAAGGTGAGACGAAATTGGGGATGGTCGATCCGTCGCACCCAATCAGCCGCCAGCCGGGGATTATCCACCAGCACTTTACCTGCAAAGTGAAATTGATTCAAACACTCGACCCGCACTTCCACTTCGGTTTGCTCGACCATCTTCATGATCCGTTCTGTCTGTTGAAGCAGGTTGGCATATTGTTCGCTCTCGCTGAAATTGCCCGATAACCGGCGCACATATTCAACGCCCCCCACCGGCTCAATCTGATTAGAGAAGATGTACAATACGGGGATGTTAAATCGTCTGGCCATCTCCAGGCTCTCAGCCCAAGAGCGGGCCGTCTTTTCATTGTCGCCCGGATCCGCCAGCGAGCCCATTTCGTCGTCGAATGTCGAGTAGAGCCTTGCCCCATGACGCCGGCACTCAGCCGCCAATTCGGCCAGGGGCGCCTGTCGCCAGAAAAAGCAGTTCAGGTTCTTTATGCCCAGCTCCACGAATGGAGCAACCCGGCTGATGATCGGGCGGTCAGTGAACCAAAAATCGAGATAACCTGTGTATTCCATTTTTAGGACATCACCATCCCGCCATCTACCTCGATGGCCTGCCCGGTTAGATAGCGGGCATCTTCAGAGGCCAAGAAGGCGATAACGCCCGCCATTTCCCACGGTTCGGCCAGTCGCTTCATGGGGCAATCATTGGCCCGGTTTTGCAACCATTCCTCGCCGGTGATGCCATCGAGGCCGCCTACTTTATCTGCCACGCCACGCACCATGTCGGTGAGGGTATTACCGGGACATACCGCGTTGGCTGTAGCCCCATAGGGGGCTAATTCCATTGCCACTGAACGAGTCAGCCCAATGACTCCACTCTTGGAGGAGGAATACTCAGCCGAAGCCGGCCAACTCGTTTTCCCGGCCATGGAGGAAAGATTGATGATGCTACCGCTTCCTTGGGCCATCAGAGTGGGGGCGATTGCCTGGTTTGTCAGAAACGCGCCGGTAAGGTTGATGTCTATGGTTCGTTGCCATTGGCTCAGGGGCACATCGGTCAGGGGCGTGCCGGTGTAAATGCCGGCCGAGGTGACCAGCGTATCAATGCGGTCCCACTTTGCCAGCGTACTACCCACGGCCGACTTGATGCTTTCCGGGTCGGTAACATCACAGCGTAAGGCAATTGCCTCGACGCCCAGAGCACGACATTGGGCGGCGGTCGCTTCGTTGGCATCGACGGAGAGATCCAGGCAGGCGATGCGCGCTCCTTCCTCGGCGAAACGAATGGCGCAAGCCTGGCCAATGCCGTTGGCAGCGCCGGTGATAACGACTACGTGATCTTCAAATCGTTTCATTTCCGATCTCCTACTCAGACCCCACCGCCACTCAGTATTTTCATCGCCTCGTCGATGGAGGCGTCATCGTGGATCAAGGCGGCGACGGCGGCGGTCATGGCGGCCGGGTCATCGGCCTGGAAGATATTGCGCCCGATCGCCACACCCACGGCGCCCACATCCAGGGCCGCACGGATGTTTTCCAGCATTTTTCGCTCGCTGCCCTTCTTCGCTCCGCCCAATATCACCACCGGTACGTAACATCCGGCGGTTACCTGCTCAAAGCCGGCAGCATAAGGGATTTTCATCCAATCGGCGCCCAGTTCGGCCCCGACGCGAGCAGCGATGGCAACACTTTCGGCCGTCCGATACTCTGGACCGCTATCAAATCCGCCGGGCACCATCTCGCCCATAACAGGAATACCCCACGAATGCGCCGCGCCAATTACTTTGGCCAACGTGCGCAAGGTATCTTCCTCTTTGACCGAGCCGGGAAATGCGGAGACGGCCACGGCATCCGCCCCGATTCGCAAGGCATCTTCGACCGTGTAAAACTGGGAGCCAGGCCCCATTTCACCCAACTTGGTACCGCCGCCGTCCAGGCGCAATATTAAGCCCAGGGAAGCGATCTCTTTGGCGAAGCGGTTGGCCATGCCGTAGGTTGTCAATATGGCATCGGCGCCACCGTTGACGATCTTAGTCAGTGTCTTGGCCGGTTGCTCCATCCCTTTGGCCGGGCCATCAATCATGCCGTGATCAAAGGCGACGATCAAGGCGCGCCCATCAGGGCGGAAAATATGGTTTAAACGACGTATTGAAGTCATATTAAGAGATCCTCTCTAGTAATTTAGGAGTTACCTGGTAGACGGCCGGTTCCCCGGAGAAGAAGCGGCGCAACTCCTCGGCCGCTAATTCTCCCATGCGGGAACAGTCACTTATGCAGCCCGCTATGTGGGGAGTAACCACCACGTTATCAAGCCGGCGTAGCGGGCTGTCGGCGGCCGGCGGTTCAGGATCAGTCACGTCCAAAAAGGCGAAGAAACGACCGTTCCTCAATTCCTTTATCAATGCTTCTTCATCGATCAAGGAACCCCGTGCCGTATTGATCAGCAAGGCATCATCCTTCATCAAAGCCAATCCATCCGCATCGAGCATATGGTAGGTCGCGACATTGGCCGGTGCGTGTAATGAGACCACATCGGCGCGACGCAGTAACGCATCCAGCTCCAACTTGATTACGCCCAGTTCGGCCGCCTCCTCTTCGGAAACGAAAGGGTCATAGAGCAAGATCGTGGCCCCAAAAGGCTCGAGCAAATCAATCACCCACCGTCCCACATTGCTGGCCCCAATAAGACCCACCTCCGAATGGTACAGTTCGCGGGAATAGTACTTATCCCAGACTGGAGAATCTCGCCAGCCACCGTCCCGCACATGCCGGCCAAGTGGCCAGATCTGCTTCTGACCCACGATCATTAGACCCAGCGTTGTCTCGGCCACATCCCTGGCCAGAGCGATGCCGGCGCTGGTTAAATGTATCCCCCGTTGCCAGAAGGCGTCAGATACAAAACGTTTCACGCTGCTGCCCATGTGAGCCATCGCGCGCAAATGAGGGGCCTCAGCCAGGACATCGGCGTCCAAGCCGGCCACACCCCAACTGGTGATACAGGCATCCGCTTCAGATAAGAGGGAGATTAACTCCTCCTTATTGGCCGGCTCTTGCCCAGGATGGTGGATGATTTCTGCAAAAGTCTCTAATGCCTGCCAGGCTTCCGGGCTGAACATCCGTCGATAGTGTGATTTTCCAATGGTAATCGCAACAGTCGGTTTACTCATATTATTCCCTTCGCTAATAGTTAATTTGCGGGTATGTTAATTTCACCATGAATTACCCTGGAGTCAAGGAAGATTACCTGGTGATGTTACTGATCTGATTTCTGTAGGCATCAAAACCTTGATCGTAGAATTGCCTGGTAGTCTCGTCGGGATCGACAGGTATCGTCGGCTTCTCGAAGCGGTTCAGGCCATCTTCTAGGCTATCGAATAGACCGACGCCTATTCCGGCAATGACGGCCGCCCCAAGGGCAGGCCAATTATCGTAATGGGGCAGACAGATGGGTATGCCGGTGGCGTTCGCCAGGATAGCCGGCCAGTGGGAACTGCTCGTTGCCCCACCAACCATCCACAGTTTATCAACAGGTAATCCCGCTTCTTGGACCTCTGCCAGGGCCCAGCGCAATTCATAGGCCGCGCTTTCCATGATTGCCCGGGCCATATTGGCCCGACCATGACTTAATTGTAGACCCACGAAGCCGCCGCGTTGCGTGGTGGCCGGGTCGTCGTGCCCGCCGGTCAGGGGTAGAAAATAGAGACCATTTCCCCCTGGTTCAGCCTGGCCGACTTCATCGTCGAGGTCGGCGTAGATATCATGACGCGACCGCGCTGCTGTGTTCCCTCGCCAGGCCTGGTTGGCCCACCATTCCAGCGAGGCCCCTAAACCACCCAGGGATTGGGACACCGTCCAACGTTGGGGTACTAGATGAAAATTCAGATCTAAAAAGGCCGGGATATTGTCCACCTCTGGTGAATCGGTCACGCCGGTGACAACCCAGGCTGTGCCGCAGGCCAGTAATAGTTTTCCTGGTGAAGTAACGCCCAATCCCAAGGCTGTACAACCCTGATCATGACCACCGTTTATCAATAGTGTGTTTCTGGAAAGGCCTGTGACCTGGCATACTTCCGATTTTATCTTGCCGGCAACAGCGCCGGTTGGCTGGATGGGAGAGAGTTGTTCAGGAGAAATTCCAGCTAAAGTTGTCAGGCGCTCACTCCAGCGGCCGGTATGGATGTCTACAAGTTGCATCCCACCCGCATTAGAAGGGTTGGTGCAATATCGTCCGGTCAGACGGTAGGCAATGAAATCGTTGACGGAAAAGTAATGCCGGGCGAGAGTGAATAGCTCCGGATCGTAACGCCTTAGCCAGGCAATGGTGGGTAAACATAGGCCTGGATAGAGTGACCAGCCGCTAATGGGCCTGATTTGATCCTGTATCCCCTCGTCTCGCCATTGCTGGACGAGTTCTTTACTCCGGCCGTCCATCCAGGTGATGAGGGGATAAACCGGCTCGCCCTTGTCACCGGCCGGTAACAATGAGCCGCTCTGGGCGGCCATGCCCAGGGCGACGACATGGACGTCGGCGCCACCCTGGAGGACGGCCTCTTTTATTGTGGTCACTACCGCCGACCAAAGCTCCTCCGGATCTTGTTGTACCCAACCTGGCTGGGGGGTTTGACTCCGGTACGGGCGCGAGGAGGCTCGGGCTAACTCTGAGCCAGCAAGATCGAACAAAACAGCCTTTGTAGATGTTGTGCCAACATCCACTCCCAAGAGCGCTTCTATCATCCGTGTTCGTGTTTCCGGTAAGCAATGCGTTGACCCCCGTCGACACGCAAGGTTTCACCGGTAATGTAATCGGCCTGGACAAAGAACAACACCGCCTTGGCGATATCTTCCGGCGTCCCCCACCGGCCAAGCAAAGTCTTCTTGGCCGTGCGTTCGATCTTTTCTTGGTCATAATCCGGAGGGGGTAACACGGGACCCGGCGCAACGGCGTTGACCCGGACGGCCGGGGCCAACTCTAACGCTAACTGGCGGTTCAAGCCCATCAAGGCTGACTTGCCCACGCTGTGGGCCATATAATTAGGCCAGGGTTCGTAAGCGGCCAAATCGATAATGTTGACGATGGCTCCTTCTCCTTTTTCCAACATTAGCGGGGCTACCGCGTTGGCGCAGTAAAAGGTACCGTTGACCAGGATGTTTGTAACGCGATGCCAATCAGCCGGATCTTCGGTAGGAAAAGGTGTTTCCAACCACAGAGAAGCATTATTAATCAATATATCCACGCTCCCAAATTGGGCGGTAATCGTTTTGACCATCGCTTCAACTTGTTGGTAGTCGCCAATATCGGCCTTGATGGCCAGCCCGTCGACGTCAAATGCACGCGCTTCGGCTAAGGTGTCCTCTGCGGCCGTTACCGAAGTGTTGTAATTGATGGCGACATTCGCCCCGGCCTGGGCCAGCCCCAATGTAATGGCTTTGCCAACCCGGTGGGCGCCGCCGGTGATCAGAGCGGTTTTACCTGAAGTTTTCATTGGCTATTCCTCATAAGGCGGTAATTAATAGTGGGAAACGATGAATCAGGCCGTGAACTGCCTACGCTACGACGATCCCTGCCCTTTTGAATAAATTGGCGCACGATTGCCGTGCCTGGTTGAGCAATTTCTTTTCATCGAGAAACGTGATCTCTTTATTTTTCATTAGGATGCGGCCGTCTACAATCACCGTATCAACGTCCCGGGCGCCGGCATTGTAAACCAAGGCAGAAGGGACGCGGTGAACGGGTGCAGCCATGGGTGTATCTAGATCAACAATGACCACATCGGCCTTCTTTCCAACCTCCAGAGATCCAATTTTCTCAGGTAGTCCAAATGCAGTGGCCCCGCCCCGGCAGGCCATCCATAGCACATCCTCAGGGAGTAATATGGTTGCATCCAGGGTGTTTACTTTGTGCAGGAGCGCTGTTATTTTCAATAATTCCAACATATTCTGGCTGTTGTTGCTACCCGGTCCATCACTGCCCAATGCGACCGTAATACCTTTATTTAACATCTCCGGGACGCGAGCCACCCCAGAGGCCAGGTACATATTGCTGACCGGACAATGGACGACAATGGCCCCATATTGGGCGATGAGATCGATTTCATGATCGTCCAGCCAGATGCTATGAACTAGCTGCATGTGCGGGCCAAGAACGCCAATTTCGGCCAGCCATTCTATGTGGCGATTTCCTCGCGATTCCAGGTTCATATCCACTTCGACCTTGGTTTCGGCGACGTGGATATGGGTGCCTGCCCCCCATTGTTGGGAAATATCATGGGTGCGGGACATGGTGTCTTCGGTGCAGCCCCAAGGAATGAGCGGGCCGAATTCGACTCTAATCCGGTCATTGCTTGCCGGTTGCCATTTCTCTCGCAGCCGGACCGTCTCGTTAATAATCTGGTCCTGCGGCTCCATAAAGGCCGGGTGGTAATCCTTATCCGCCCAACCACGGGCCAGCAGGAAACGCAGCCCCGCTTGATCGGCCGCACGGCAAACGCCATCGTCATTACCCAGATCCGTATGAATATACTGGTGATCAATAACCGCGGTCGCCCCACCTCGGACATTTTCCACAAAACCGACCATTGCCGCCGTGTAGGCCTCTTCCTCGGTCAAGGCCTGGGCCACCGGCCAAATTGCCTCCTTCAGCCACTCCAGAAGTGGCTTGTCATCGGCCAGTCCACGGATAAAAGTCTGGAAGAGGTGAGTATGGGCGTTTATTATTCCCGGCATGACAGCCATTAGCGAAGCGTCAATGATTATCGCTGCATTGCGAAGTTGGGCCGGGGTTTCACCCGAACCCACGGCCGTTATCAAATCATCTTCAATAAAAACATATCCAGTAGAATGAACCTGTTGTTCGTCATTTACGGTGACAATTGAACCGTTTTCTATAAGAATTGAACTCATTAATAACCCCCGTTTTTAGGCGACACGGTACTGTAGCGGCGTCCCGTTGACATGGTAGATGATGTTGGTGTAATCACCCTGACGTTGCAAGTGCACTGCGGCCGTTGCCCCGGCTGCGATATGAGGCGTCAGTAAGACATTGTACCCTGCCTTGGCCAGAGTTATGAGCGGATTATCCGCCCTGATAGGTTCCCACTCAAAGGTATCCAGGGCTGCCCCGCCAACTTTGCCGCTTCTAATAGCTTCAGCTAGCGTTGCTTCATCGACGACGCTGCCGCTGCCACAACTGACGAAGCCGGCCCCGTCTTTCATGCTGGCAAATGAATCGGCGTTGATCACTTTATCAGTATCAGGGAAATAGGGTAACAGGTTAGCGATATAGTCGCTCTGGGCAAATAGGATGTCTCTATCCACATATGTCAGGCCCAATTCCTCTTCCACATGATCGGGTAGACGGCGGCGCTTATGATAGAGTAACGTACAGCCCCAATTTTGCAATCTCCGGGCCAGCTCTGTGCCTATTTCACCCAAACCTATGATGCCAATGGTGCGTCCCCATAGACCATCAACGTTCTCACGGTCTGACCAATTGTAGGCGAAGGTATCTTCATCAGTGCGCATGCTATCACCCCATTCGGTTGACCCGGCCAAGGCGATTGCCTCCGATTCGCGCATCTTCTTGCTGAGAGCCAGCAATTGCATGACCATGTGTTCGGCCACACGGATGACGGTGATTACCGGCCAATAACAAACCGCCACGCCAGCGGCTCTGGCTGCCTCAAGGTCGATGTCATGGGTCAGGGACCCAATCCGTAAAATCAACTTGAGATCAGTTGCGGCTCGTATCGTGGCCGAGTCTAGTACGCCCGAACGTTCTGAGATTAGATAGTCGGCTTCCGCCAGGTGGGCTATCAACGTTTCTCGATCGGGCTGGCGTAGCATGGTAATGTCGAGAATTTCCGGGGCAGCTACCAGGGCTGCTTGCTGGTGCCTGTGGCCACGCTCGGTCGTAAAAACAACTTTGTAGCGGTTTGTATCACTCATTTACGAATCCTCTTTACCGGGCTGAGACGGCCGATATCTGTTATCAATTTATCCTGAATAGGTTCAAATTGGGCCAATAGGGCCTGATCAGGCCAAATACGCAAATTGCTATCCAGTAACAACATGGCCGCCTGGGCCGCCCCGGTCAACAGGCTGATGGCCATCTCCAGATCATCGCGGACTTTTTCCCCAACCAGCGGCCGAAACTCCTGCAAGATATTGGCTGCTTCAATGGCGATCCGGCAAACTTCCGCCGGAGCAGAACACAACAACTCTTGACCGGTCAGCGGGTCGCCTGCCTCGCGAAGAGCGACATATTCGGCGATGGCGGTGGCATCCCGATCGCACCACTGGAGTAATTCCATCTTGATTTTGTCGAGACGCTCTACCGGGCTTTCTGCAACTTGAAGGCTATGATTTAGTCCCTCATTTTGGCCGATCTGCATACAAGCCTGTCCTAGAGCTGCGGCTTGCCCAGCGGAAAGGGCGATGACTGCCCCAGCCATGGCATGTTGTTGTTGGCTGACTTCCTGTACAAATTCAAAAACAGTTTTTGTCGTTATTGATGGTTCCATAATTATCATAAACTCTTACTGTGGTCCCGCTTCCAAGATGCCAAGACCGCCGTCAACCGGAATCAAGGCGCCGGTAATGTAAGAAGCCTCTGGGGAAGCCAGGAACAAGATAACCCCGGCTGCTTCCTCGGGTTTGGCAAACCGACCCATGGGAATGGTCAATTTAAGTTCTTCTTCAACTTTGGAATTATTGATGGCGCTTAACAAAGCCTGTGTCGCCACTAATCCGGGCACAATAGCATTAACCCGAATTTGATATTGGGCCAGTTCCAGGGCCATAGCCCGGGTCAGGCTTTCTACTCCACCTTTGCTGGTGATGTAGGCGGAGCGCTCCGGTATGACTTGTTGGGCCAGAATGGAGCTGACATGGACGATGCAGCCTTTATTTCGTTTGACCATGCTCCGGGCGACCAGTTGGCTAAGATAAAATAGGCCACGAGTGTTTGTAAACCACAGACGGTCAAATTCCTCCAAGGTAACATCCAAGAAGGGATCATTGTTGAATGCGGCGGCATTGTTGACTAATACGTCAATCGGTCCGGATGATGATTCAATGCCGGAGATCATTGCTTCGAGATCGGCCGCCCGGCCAACATCCGCTTGCCAGAGCAGAGCCTTGCCGCCCGCGGCCGTGATCTCGCGGTAAGTGTCTTCCGCACCAGAATGATCAGCCCGGTAGTTGATAATGACCGTGGCATTAGCCTGGGCGAAGGCGACGGCTGTCGCCCGACCAATCCCCCGTGAAGCGCCTGTTACCAAAACAAGCTGGTCCTCAAAACTCATGCGATTTCTTCCAATATCAACCGACAATCTGTTAAGGACGCCGGGCGGGGGTTGTTACCGATTAAGACCATGCGAGTTGTCTCTTCCGCGATGACGTTCCAATCGATGTTGTCGAGGGGAATATTCAGTTGGCTTAAAGAAGTGGGCAAGCCCAGATCGCGCACAAAATGGGTTAAGGTAAGGACCAGCGCTTTCTCACCGGCGTCCGCCTCTACTCCGAACAACTCGTTCAAAGTGCCCCGGCGAGCCCGGGGAATAGCCAGCAGGTTAAAACGGAGTACGGTCGGCAGTAGTAGCGCGTTGGCCAGGCCATGGTGGAGGTGCAGGTGGGTGGTCAGCGGTCCCGACAGGGCGTGGATTAGTCCAAGGCCAGCATGATCCATAGCCATGCCGCCCCACAAAGCAGCCAGCATCATCCGTTCCCGCGAAACCATATTGTCACCATTGGCGAAGGCCAGGGGCAAGTGTGTCCAGGCTGTACCCATTGCCGCCAGCGCCAGTTGGTCGGTGAATGGGTTCGCCCGCCGGCCGACAAAAGCTTCTAAGGCGTGAATGAAGGCATCCATGCCCGTGGCGGCCGTTAATTGGGCTGGTAAAGTTCGGGTTAACTCCGGGTCTACAATGGCGACCTGGGGAAACATCAAGGGGCTCAGTACGCCTTTTTTGAAAAGGTTTTCCGGATTGGAGACGACGGCCACTTTGCTAACTTCGCTGCCCGTTCCTGCCGTGGTGGGAATAGCGATTAGCGGCCGGCTGCGGTGAATGATCTCTTTGCCACCCCACTGATAGTCGGCGTATGTGCCCCCGTTGGCCAGGAGTAGGGCAATGCCTTTGGCCACGTCGATAGGACTTCCGCCGCCCAGAGCGACAACTGTGTCTCGCCCGAATTCGCGGGCGATTGCCACCCCGGCTTCTACTTCGTCGCTTGTCGGGTTGCTAGTGACTGAAGTAAAGGTAGACACCGCCAATCCCTCTTGAATCAATGAATCTTTCAATTGTGAGATCAAACCGAGTTGGGCTATGCCTGGATCGGCGACGAGCAATACATTGTCGGCGCTCATTCCGGCCAATTCCCATAGTAAGGTTTCAAGGAATGGCTGGCCGAAAATTATTTTAGTAGGCAAGTGGAAGTTGAAATTAGTCATAATTGGGTGTCTACCCAGATGGCTTTTACTTCTGTATATGCTTCAATCACTTCGCGGCCGTTTTCCCGGCCCAGACCACTGCTCTTGAAGCCGCCAAATGGGGAGGCCGGATCGAACATGTCGTAAGTATTGATCCATACCACGCCGCTCTTGAGGGCGGCCGCCACGCGGTGGGCCCGGGCCAGATCCCTCGTCCATAGGCCTGATGACAGCCCATATTGGGTCTGGTTGGCGCGCTCGATCACTTCATCTTCACTTTCGAAGCTAAAAACCGATAGAACGGGTCCAAAAATCTCGTCACAGGCGATAGACATATCATCGGTGACCTCGGTAAAAATGGTCGGCCCGATGAAATAACCTTTATCGAGTTCTCCTGCAGTAAGTCGTTCGCCGCCGCAGCGAAGATTGGCGCCCTGGTCTACGCCGCTCCGGACATAGCTGAGAACACTCTTCATTTGTTGACGATTGATGATGGGACCGAGAATACTCTCCGGGTCCGTGGCCGGACCAATTTTTACGGTCTCTGCCAGCACAAGTAGTTGTTTCACAACCGTTTCAAAAATATCTTTGTGTATGAACAGGCGCGATCCGGCGACACAGCTTTGGCCAGAATTACCGAAGGCGGCCTTAAATGAGCCGGTAATAGCCGCTTCCAGGTCCGCGTCAGGGAAAATAATGTTGGCCGATTTGTTGCCTAATTCCAAGGTAACACGCTTGACCGTTCCTGCCGCGGCCCGCATGACGCTCTGACCGGCGCTAACCGACCCGGTGAAAGCGACTTTGTTGATGATCGGGTGGGTGGCCAAGGCCGCTCCGGTTGTTGGGCCGTCTCCGGTTAGAATATTCACGACGCCGGCTGGAAATCCGGCTTCCTGGCTTAGTTCGCCTAATCGCAAAGCTGCCAACGAGGCCTGTTCGGCCGGTTTGAGGATAACCGTATTACCGCATGCCAATGCCGGAGACAGCTTTTGCATCGTATGAATGAGGGGATAATTCCAGGGAATGATGATAGCGATCACGCCAACGGGTTCGCGTCTCGTGTATACGAATTTATTGGGTATTGAGACAGAGGGGGTGTAGCCGGCGATCTTTGATGGCCAACCGGCGAAAAAAAAGGCTTGACTGGCAGCCACTCCGACGTCAATTGATCTCGTGTGCCAGATGGGTTTGCCATTGTCAATTGATTCCAAATTGGCTAGCTCTTCGGCGTTGGTTGTGATAAGGTCGCCCAGTTTGCGCAGGAGCGCTTCTCGCCCAGCAGGAGGCATGGAACCCCAGGGACCCAACAAGGCGGACCTAGCCGCGATTGCCGCAAGGTCGACATCTTCTGGACCGGCGTGGGCCAAGGTTCCTAGCTGTTGGCCATCCGAGGGATTATTACATTTGATTACTGCCCCGGAAACGGCCGGCAGCCATTCGCCATCAATTAGCAATCGATAGGTTGTTTTTGATATAAATTCAGCCATAGGCTACAGAATCCTATTTTTTCAAGGAGAAGGAGCATCTCGCTACTGATTAGAAAGTTAGCATATCCAAGAATGTGCGTCAAGTAATACTGAACATATTCCAGTATAACATAACACTCTGCCTGCAGTTTACACGCGAAGCGTCTTTTCCAGTGGTAAAACCATGTTCGGTTAAAGGCGTATGGTTCGAGGTAGTGATGGTATCCACGTCACTTCGAAAGTTCATGAAGGTCGATGGAGAGTTCTTGTCAAGCCCCTCGGAGTGGCGTGTTCGCTCTTGCTATTTTGACGCTTGATTAACGCGCCTACTGGATCAAGGAGATGGTGATTTTGGCTATCCTTTCACCCCGCCCTCAACCATGGCCCGAAAGAAACTGCGCCTGGTGAATAGAAAGAGAATGATTATGGGAATGGCGATCAAGATACAGGCAGCGGCAATGACCTGCAAGTTGATAATATTCTGCCCAAGGAATTCGTAGAGACCGAACATTACCGGTTTGAGGTCGTTGTTGGGAATAAGCAAATAACCGGCGATAAACTCATTCCAAACATTGACAAAGGTAAGCAAAAAAATAGCTAACATACCCGGCAGTGCCAGGGGCATAGTGACTCGGCGGAGCACGCCGAGCTGAGTGCAACCATCGATCAAAGCCGCATCCTCCAACTCACGGGGGATAGCATCGAAGAAGCCTTTGGCGATCCAAACACTGAGTGGCAGATAAAAGCCCATGTATACAAGTATGATAAAGATCCGGTCATCATAGAAAGGTATGGGCGATTTCCGCAATGTGACGCCCATCTGGTATAGACCTAACAGGTTCGTCAACAATGGAATGCCCGTGATTGCCAAAATGGCTGTCATCAAAAGAGTATGCCCACGAAAACGATAGCGAGAAAAGGCATAGCCGGCCAAGCTGGCAAATAGCACCACAAATAATGATGCGACCGTCGCATATAATATTGTGTTAGGGAGATAACGGCGGAGTAGGTTACCAGTTACGGCCAAGCCAACCGGTGAAGTTTCCGAAGGTTTTAGGGATATGACTCGCTCATAGCCCTCCACAGACCAACGACAGGGAGTGGGATCGAACGCTTGCGTCGCTGTGTCACACGGAAATATTACCGGGGGCTTGCGGGTGATGTCTTGTTGTTGTTTGAAGGAGACAATGATGGTCGTTGCGATGGGCAGCAATGCTAATAAAACGACAAGGATGAGGGCGGCATTGGTTAGTAAATTATTCCGATTCTTACGAGACATTGTGAAAGAAATTCGCATATAGCCTACTCCAGCTAATCCGGTTGATTTACCCGAGTGATGCGCAGTGTCCCTGTTATTAACAACCAGTTGACGACGGCGATTAACAAGGCTAGCGCCGCCGCTCGACCAAACTGGAGCTGATTCCAACCGATTGTATAGAGCAAATAACTTAACACTTCTGTTGATGTACCCGGACCACCGCCGGTAAGGCTAAAGACCATGCCCACGCCATTCATGCCGCTAAGAGTGAGGCTGAAAATCACCACCACCAATGTGGGCAGCATCAGAGGAATCATAATATAACGGACGATTTGCCAACCCTTCGCGCCGTCGATACGGCTGCTCTCGATAACTTCACCTGGAACCGTTTGCATAGCTGCCAGCGTAAGCAGGGTGACAAATGGTAAGGCCCGCCAGACCGAAGCCAGAATCAGGAAGATCATCGCCGGCGAGGGCGGAAAGGGAAATTCACCAATCCAAGGCTGGGGTCGAACAGCCGTTAGAACAGATACGCCATCTGGCGGGAAAATGGCCGGATTTTGCAGAATGCCCGCGAATAGGCCGTAATCGGGAAAAACTAAGAGGCGGAAAATCATGCCGGCAATAATATCGGCGACAATCCAGGGAATAAAAAGCAGGGTGATGTAGAAACCTGATAGGCGAACGTTACGATTTAACAGGAGGGCGATAATAAAGCCCAGAAATAAAGTAAGGCTTGTATAACCGACCAGGAAAATGATCGTATGGCCAATGCTTTCTCCGAACACGCCCATATTGAATAGACGCTGGAAATTCTTAAAGCCCACAAATGTCCACCCAGTGGGCTGTCTCTCTTGCAAACTCAGCCAGATTGTATAAATTGCGGGATAGACCTGTATCGCCAACAGGACGAGGATCGTTGGCAGGATTAACCAGAATGGTAATGTGGTCTGTGTTCGCCCTTTTTCTTTCCGGCGTGTAAATATCTTGGCCATGGATAGCCTCAACCTTTTAAGCGTCGCGGAAATCGACAAAGTGACAAGGTGATGAAAATCACCTTGTCACTTTGTTTTATTGTCTAAAGGCAAGAAATGATGCTGAAATGGCTACTTAGCCTCCAGCGTTGTATTCATCTTGCGTCTTGGTCAATTCCTCGGCGATGTCAGCGTTGGGATTTTCCTTCATTAGCTTGTAGACCACCTGCATCACCAATTCCTGGGCCTCTGTCGGTCGCTGCAGCGAACCGTACCAGGGAGTACAAGAACTGGCGCCCACGGCCGCGGCTGCCTGTGTGTAGAAGGGCGCCTGGAAAATTTCGTGGGATTGGGTCGCACCAAGAACGGGGAAGCCACCGCCTGGGGTAAACACCCACTCGGCATTTTGTTCAGGACTCATAATCCAGTTGATGTAGGCATGGGCGCCGTCGACATTTTTCGCACCGGTAGGAATGGCTAAACCGGCGACATCGACGCCACAACCTGGATCCTGTCCCTCAACGGCAAGGAAAGGCGCCAGGAAAACATCACCCGCTTCGATGGCGTTGATCATGTCATCTGAGGACCCGGTATCATACGCGGTGCCGTTTGGCGCCGTCAGTGGGTTCACGTAACGATAACCGAACAGGCCTGTGGGGAAAGAGCCGGCCGATGCATCTTTAACCCACTGACGGCGCCAAACGGCACCGCGTATGATACCGGGTCCTCAGATGACATGATCAACGCCATCGAAGCGGGTGATGTTTTCCTGGCGCCTTTCCTT
>PVMS01089777.1_pt1 | contig 15518 bp, 14 predicted proteins | sample 1853461 | NCBI WGS metagenome assembly PVMS01 (sample SAMN08582032, study PRJNA380276) | Marine sediment metagenome, whole genome shotgun sequencing project. | isolation source: ocean sediment barecode stripped | collected 2017 | reverse complement strand
AGGTTGGAAACTTTTCAATCACCACATGAAAAACCTTTCGGTTCTGCCCTTAGATAATAGTCTCATCCCAAACTGACGTTACTTAAGGATCGTTCGGGATTGGAAAATACGGTTTCATAAAGCATTAATCAACAAATGATAAAATTCGGCCCATGTCGAAATCGATTTTGGTGAAACTGGGATTACTCTTCCTGGTAGTTTTGTTCTTGTTAGTTGTGCTTTACCAGATCCCTTCTGTCAAGAGCCGATTGAGCTGGCGTCTCGATATCGCTGAGACATATCTGCGCAACCTGGTCTACCCGGTTGGTCAAATGCCAACACCACTTCCAGAGCCGGTAGCCGTGGTCACCTTATTTGCAACTGATACACCTACTGCGCAACCCGCTGAAGAATTGAGTACCCCAACACCTGGTCGTACTCCCACCCAAACACCTCGCCCCACCGCATTACCCCAATCGATCAACCTGGGCTCACCTGCGTGGGAAAAACAAACCCCCAATAATTGCGGTCCAGCGACATTGTCTCTCTATTTGAATACCCATAATTGGGATGGCGAACAGGGGGATATCTCTGCCTTGCTCAAGCCTCAAACCGCTGACCGCAACGTAAATGTCGAAGAGCTGATCTACTATGTCCGCACCCAAGCAGGATGGTTGAATACAGAGTTTCGTGTTGGAGGGGACATAGACTTACTAAAAGGCTTCCTGGCAGCAGGTCTACCGGTCATGATCGAAGAAGGATTCCATTTCGAAGAAAATTACTGGCCTAATGATGATCGTTGGGCTGGGCACTACCTGCTCCTCACTGGTTATGATGATACTACGGGATCATTTATCGCCCAGGACACATTCATCGGTCCTGACCAGATAGTTCCATACCAGACAGTAGCAGAAAACTGGCAAACATTTAACTATGTCTACATCCTGGTTTATCGCCCAGACCAAACTGAGCTGGTTAAATCTCTGCTTGGTGATGCATGGGATCCTGACATCAACCGGCAGCAAGCCTTGGAGTTGGCTGAAAAGCAAACCACAAACGATCCTAACGACGCCTTTGCTTGGTTTAATCTGGGGAGCAACTTAGTATACTTCGAACGTTACAATGAAGCCGCGCAAGCTTTTGATTCTGCGCGGCAGGCCGGGTTGCCCCAACGAATGCTGCGCTACCAGTTCGGGCCGTTCTTCGCCTACTTTTTCAGCGGCCGCAATGATGATTTGCTTGCCTTATCAGAGTATGCTTTACAACGTACCCCGAACTCAGAAGAGGCTCTTCTATGGAGAGGTTGGGGAAGGTATCGTGCTGGTGAAAATTTTCAAGCGATCCAAGACTTCCAGGCTGCGCTGGAAGAAAATCCCTTCTACCAGGATGCTATATACGCTTTGGATTTTGTTACAGCAAATCCCTGAGATAATTGCCTGCCGTACAACGAGCTACCGGATCCTCCAATGAGAGAAATTCAACCAGGGATTCTGGTGACGTTCGTGAGATTCATGGTTCTCAAACCTTGCCAAGAATCAACCGATAAATATTCTTCAAACTCATCGGTTGTCCAGAAAGAATGGTCTGAGCGCGGAACATTCTCGCCACCGCACCGAGAATAATCACCGCTGATACAAGCAAGACAAACACAGAAAGTAAAAGCTGCCAGGGAGGCACATCCCCCAGGGTCAATCTCAGCATCATCGTCACTGGAGAAGTCAATGGGAAGATACTCAACACCACTGCGAGTAATCCATTCGGGTTCTCGATCAGCACGCTGACAAATAAAAGCGGGAAAATCATCGGCAAAATGATCACTATCGTGGCTTGCGATGTCTCACGCAAATTTGGCACCATCGCCCCAACCGCCCCCATCAGACTTGCATAGACTGCGTAACCTAACAAGAAATAAATTGCACCCCACAGCAAAATATGAGATTGCAGTTGGTACTCTTCCGGCAGCTGAAATGTATCGCCGCTTATTAATAATAATCCATAGCCTGTTCCCACCCATAACAAATTGACCAGCAATCCGATCAAACCTAACCCGACAAATTTCCCGGCTAATAATTGCCGGGAGGTGACTGTCAACAGCATGATCTCTAAAACCCGGTTTTCTCTTTCCTTGTTCAAACTGGTCACGAGGAATCCGGCTGACATCAGGATCAGGATGAAATAGAGCAGCATGACACCGTATGGCAAGAAGAATGATAACGAGTTCCCATCGCGGAGGCTGGTGGTCGGGTTCTGGATCATCACTTGAAGGAGAAAGGGTCGCGCGATCAAGTTCGCCAGATGGATATCTCCATCAAGAAGATTAAATCGAAGGACCCTATCGATCAACGAACCCTTCGTGAAGGTATCCAACGGGTTAAATTCACTGCTCACATAATCAACCTGGCCAGTTTCCAAATAATTTTCAGGAATCTTATAGTATGCCTGTATCTCTTCCGAGAACAGAGCTTCTTGAGCCATTGCTTCATCTTGATATGAAAGCAGTCTATTCTCAGAAAGATCTGCAGGCAGCGTTTGAATTAATCCGCTATGGTCAACAAACCCCACCGGTATGTTTGCTTGTGGTGGGTCAGGGTTTAACACATCGGAGATTATGGCAGGTGAAGATCGGTTGACCATCGAAGCAATTGTAAAGATCAGAACCGAAATAAGCGGAAATCCAAAAGCTGTCAGCTGAAAAGAACGCCTTCTCAATGAGCTGGATACCTCCTGCCGTAACACAAGCATGGCCTTCTTCATTGTGACCGGCCTTCATTTGAGAAACCAAGAAATTCTCGCCAGGCGACTCGCTGACCATATCGCAGCATCCCCAATCTGAAGGCGCGTCCTGCCAGCCATACTGCTATTCCCGCGCCAATAATCAGAAAACTCAGGCTGAGCCCTATCTGCCAGGGAGGTATTGTGGTAAACCCAGCTCGGATAGCCAATGTGATTGGCGCGGTGAATGGGAATAGACTTAACCCTACTGCAACAGGTCCATTTGGATGGCTGATTAACTGGAAAACAAACCAAAAAGGGATGAATAAGGGCAATGTGAAGAGGCTCGTCACTTGTTGTGCTTCCTGGACATCCGTTAACGTCGCCCCAACCGCCACCATCAATGCCGACAGCATCACAAAAGCCGGCACAAAAATCCCAACAGCGAGAGCAACATACCCAATTGAAATAGAAATAAAACTAGAAATACCAACAAATACGCTCGCTAGCAGCAGTACCGCTAGAGCCAAAACAAACCAGACGAAAAGTTGTGTCCATCCCACGGCAATAATTCCCAGAATCTTCCCGCTCATCAGCTGTGCGGGCGAGATCGTCGTGACCAACACTTCCATGGTACGGTTTTCCTTTTCTTCAACCACAGCCTGTAATAAGTATCCAGATGTAGCGAAGACAGCTGCAAGAAAGATAAAACCAACCACGAATGGAAACACAAATCCAAGCCAATCACCTTGTGTAAATTGACGGGAGTCATCAGTCGTGCGGAGTACTAACCGATTGCCTTCAATGAGCCTTCGGACGATCTCTTTTGGATATTCTGCGAGCAGGTTCGCTCTCACAAAATACTCGAACTGGTTGGTTGCGGTGCTGCTTGGTTCATCGATGGCTACCAGTCTTGCCTGTCTGGTCTCCAAATAATCTGAATCGAGTACGTAGTACGCTTGAATCTGATCCGCTTGTAATGCCACAGCGGCATTATCTTCCGACTCGAAGGGGAGCAAATCCACCAATCCGCCCTGGTATTCTCCATCTGACAAGTTTTCTGAATTTAGCAGCACTCCAGAAAGATCTACATATCCGATGGGTTTAAAATTGATCTCTGATCTGACCAACAACAAAACAACAAGTGCCATTACCCCCATGAACAAAGGCAAGCTTAGCAAGCTAAATAAGAAGCGTTTACGAAATACATGCCGCGCGTACTCAAAATACATTACCCGTAAAATCTTACTCATTGTTTTCGAAATCCAATACCATCCGGTAAATTCAACCAAGCGTAGCGCATTATACCCTTACTCTTTTGGTTCCATAGAATGCTATAATAGCCTTTAATACTCTATTCCAGTTCTCGTACAAAACTCAGCAAATGAACTCGATTTGTGTTTACTGCGGCTCCTCCGATAAAACCCATCCGGATTTCCAAGATGCGGCATACGAAATGGGAACTGTACTGGCTGGTCAAGGAATAACGCTGGTATACGGAGCTGGCTCAACAGGGTTGATGGGTGCCGTAGCAGATGGTGCCCTCGAATCCGGTGGGGAGGCGATCGGCGTATTGCCCAGTATTTTCAATACCCCACAGCTGGCTCATCCTAATTTGACCCGGCTGGAGATCGTCGATGATATGCACAAGCGAAAAGCTCGGTTGGAGGAGCTGGCTGATGGGTTTATCGCCTTGCCTGGTGGCTATGGCACTCTGGAAGAGCTGTTTGAAATTCTGACTTGGGCTCAGATTGGTTTGCACAAGAAACCGGTAGGCTTACTCAATGTACGCCAATATTTTGACCCTTTACTTGAGTTCATCGATAATGCACGGGCCGAAGGATTCATTTACGCAGAACATAGATCTTTATTTACATCTTCAGAAAAACCATTGTCATTACTAAAGGCACTCGAAAATCACAATCCTCCATCTGGCTTGGACCGCTGGCTCACCCGGGATGATTGATCTCTCCCATCTCATCACCTCCCCCTAATCGTATTTCCTTACCACCAATGCCATCCAATCCCCTACCTGGCGCTTTTCAACTATGCGTAGATTGTTGGCTTTTACGGTAACCTCGACCTCCCCAGTTTGCTCCTCTAATATTCCGGAAAGGATTAATCTTCCCTGCGGTGCAACCAATTCTCCCATCTCTTCTCCAAGGAGGCGCACAATTACGGGCGCCAAGATGTTAGCTACGACCAGAGGAGCTCGATTGATCGAAAACTTATCCGCCATGATCTCGCCAACCGATCCCAAGCCAAGATGGATGTTTTCACTCACGCCATTAATTAAAGAATTTTGCCGGGCAATTTCAATCGAATCCGGATCCAGATCCACTCCCAAAACCTGACTCACCCCCATTTTAACAGCGGCCACAGCCAGGATGCCCGTTCCGCAGCCCACATCGATCATCGTAGGTTGAGCATTTATCTGCCCATTGGTCTGGATCTGGTTTGCTCTCAAATGCTCAGCGATTATTTCGAGGCACAATTGTGTCGTGGGATGAGCCCCAGTACCAAATGCCATTCCTGGATCGATTCGCACCACAGTCCGGGAGCCCTCTTCAATCTCCAGCCAGGTCGGTGCGATCAGCAACCGCTCTCCAATCAGGATTGGTTTGAAGTGATCTTTCCAATTCTCTGACCAATCGCTTTGAGAGATAATTTCATAACGTGCCTCTGGCAACTTTCGTATCTGGCCTAGATGCCACAGGGCCTCCTCCAGTCGCTGCTGCTTCATCTCTAATTCACTATCTACCAGCAGATATCCACAAACACGCAAAGGACCGATAACCTCCCCTTCACCTTCAGGATCTGGCGCGATATCAATACTCTCGATCACCACCCCACCACTGACAAAACGTGAAAATACCTCTGAGACGGCTTCCGCCAGCTCGCCATCTACAACTAATGAGACTTCGAGCCATTTCGCATCGATCATGATTAAAATATCAGGGGCGCAGCTTGGTTCACGCTACGCCCCAATTTGAAAATTGGTTCTAGCCGCTGATGGCTTCTTTCAACCATTCAAGAAATCCTCTTTCCTGAGGTCTCACCTCACTCCCAAGGCTCTCAGCAAGCTGCTCGAACAGCTGGCGCTGTTCAGTCGACAGACGGTCGGGGATGACTACATTCACCATCACCATTTGATCCCCACGCCCATTGCCGCGCAGGTGAGGGACCCCTTTACCGCGCATGCGGAGAACCTTTCCTGGTTGAGTAGCGGGGGGAATCTTTAATGTCACATCACCATCCACTGTTGGAACAGGCACATCCGCTCCTAAAGTCGCCTGAGCAATATTGATCTCCAGGTCAAGCAGGATATCTCGCTCACGCCTGCGGAAATATTTATGCGATTTTACATTAATCAATATGTATAAATTGCCATTTGGGCCGCCATTAGTCCCCGGTTGACCCTCTCCAGCCAGGCGTATCTGGTTGCCATTATCCACCCCAGCTGGGACGGTGACAACTTTCTCGCGAGTCTTGCGCTCTAGCCCCCGCCCATTGCAGCGCTTGCACGGAGAGGAGATGGTCTCGCCAGATCCATTACACGTGGGGCAAGTCGTCACCTGGACCATAGACCCGAGTATCGTCTGGCGGGCCTGACGGACCTCACCACGTCCTTCGCAGGTCGTACAGCGTACGGGGGAGGTGCCCGGTTCCGCTCTGCTTCCATCGCAATGAGTACAGACTTCATCACGGGTGATCTCGATCTCTTTTTCGACGCCGAAAATGGCTTCTGTAAAGTTGAGATTCAAGCGATACTGTAGATCAGCACCACGTCTGGGGGCATTGCGAGCCTGCCTGGTTGCCCTTCCAAATCCGAAGAAATCCTCAAAAATATCTGCAAAATCCGAGAAATCTACAGTGAAATCAGGTACACCTCCAGCGCCGCGCACACCATCATGGCCGAATCGATCGTAGGCAGCCCGTTTATCCGCATCGGATAAGACCGCATAAGCTTCATTAATCTCCTTGAAGCGTTCTTCTGCATCCGGGGCATCACTGACATCCGGATGGTGCTGACGCGCTAACTGGCGGAAGGCCCCTTTAAGATCATCATTAGAGGCATTCCGCTCAACTCCCAGAATTTCGTAGTAATCACGTGTGGTCATAAAATCTAACTTATTGAGGATTATTCATTACGGAACTCACCCTCAACTACATCCTCTTCACCATCTCCATCCTCAGGTGGTGATTCGGGTTCAGTCTCATCTGATTCCGGCTCAGCTCCTGGTGCTTCTTCCTGATAGGCTGCTGCACCTAGTTGCTGGACAACATTCATTAATGCATCCGTGGCCTGTCGGATCGTTTCTGTATCCTCGCTATCCATCACTTTTCGCACGTTTGCGGTCTCTTCCTCAACCTTACTCTTCATATCCTCTGGGACTTTATCACCCAGATCGCGCAAGGTTTTCTCCCCGGTATAAATTGCATTATCTGCGAGATTACGGGCTTCAATCAGCTCCTTACGTTGACGATCTTCTTCTGTGTGAGCTTCGGCATCCTTGCGCATCTGCTCCACTTCTTCATCGCTAAGTCCAGATGAAGCAGTTATGGTGATATGTTGGCTGCGGCTGGTAGCCTTGTCTGAAGCAGTGACCTTCAAGATGCCATTGGCGTCGATATCGAAAGTGACTTCAATTTGAGGCACCCCCCGACGAGCCGCAGGAATCCCATCTAAGGTGAAATTCCCTAATGATTTGTTGTCATTTGCCATGGGACGCTCACCTTGTAAAACATTTATCTCGACCTGGGATTGGCTATCGCTGGCGGTGGAAAAGATCTGGCTTTTACGGGAGGGAATAGTCGTATTGCGTTCGATGAGCGGTGTGGCAACGCCTCCCAATGTCTCGACTGAGAGGGTCAGGGGGGTGACATCCAACAATAAGATATCCTTGACATCGCCACCTAGTACACCGGCCTGAATAGCCGCCCCGATCGCCACCACCTCGTCCGGATTGACTCCTTTATGTGGTTCTTTATCGAACAAATCGCGCACTGCCTCGTGAACTGCTGGCATACGCGTCATCCCGCCCACTAAAACGACCTCATCGATTTTGGCACGGTCGAGTTCAGCATCCTTGAGTGCCTGGCGCACTGGTCCTAAAGATCGCTCAATCAAGTCGCTGGTGAGCTGTTCGAGTTTTGCCCGGGTGAGAGTCATCACCAGGTGCTTAGGTCCACTTGCGTCAGCAGTGATGTATGGTAGGTTGATCTCAGTTTGCATCATGCTGGACAGCTCGATCTTCGCTTTCTCAGATGCTTCTTTCAGGCGTTGTAAGGCCTGACGATCCCCGCGCAGATCGATGATATTATCTTTCTTAAACTCGTCAGCAATGTAATCGATTAAACGCTGATCGAAATCGTCTCCACCGAGGAAGGTATCTCCACTGGTAGCACGCACCTGAAATACGCCTTCTCCAACATCGAGAATGGAGATATCAAATGTCCCACCACCCAGGTCGTATACCGCGATGATTTCATCTGCTTTCTTATCCAATCCATACGCCAGGGAAGATGCCGTAGGCTCGTTGATAATCCGCATCACTTCTAGACCTGCAATTTTTCCAGCGTCTTTAGTCGCATTGCGCTGAGCGTCATTAAAATATGCAGGCACGGTGATCACTGCCTGGGTGACAGTCTCACCCAAGTAAGCCTCTGCATCGGATTTAAGTTTGCCTAAGATCATGGCTGAAACCTCAGGTGGAGAATACTCCTTACCATCCAGGATGACGCGCACATCCCCATTTGGTGCTTCTGAGACCTTATAAGGGATACGCGAGACAGCCTTTTGCACTTGAGGATCATTAAATTTACGCCCCATGAAACGCTTGATCGAGAAGACAGTATTTTCCGGGTTTACTACTGCCTGGTTCCGGGCTACACGACCAATTAAACGTTCATGATTCTTGTTGACAGCCACTACCGATGGCACCAATCGCTCACCTTCTGCAGATGAGATGACGACTGGTTCGCCACCTTCCATCACAGCCACTACTGAATTTGTTGTACCCAGATCGATCCCGATTATGCGTCCCATTGATGATTCCTCCTAAATGAAATCTCTAATACAGCCTGGTGTTGTGTCCAGTTTGTTAACAATTTATCTCTTAACTATTGAGCTACCCGCACGGACGCAGGCCGCAGAACACGCTCTCCAATTGAGTAGCCATTTCTTACCACTGCAATGATCTCTCCACTCTCAAAATCTTCGTTCGGCTCCTGAGAGATCGCTTCATGCAGATTTGGATCGAAGAGCTGTCCTTCCACCTGCATCGTCTCGACTCCCTCAGCCTCTAATACGGTGATGAACTTGCGATAAATCAGCTCTATCCCTTCGGCCCAGGTAGCACCTTCACCTTCAGTTGGTTTATTCTTCAGAGCTAGATCGAGATCATCTAAGATTTCCAGATAGCTGCGGATCACATTGCCAGTAATATTGAATTTGAGCATTTCGCGTTCGCGATCCATCCGCCTTTTATAATTTGCGAATTCCGCCCGCTCGCGCTGCCATCCGTCCAAATACTCTGCGGATTTTTGACTGAGCTCTTCAATCTCTAACTTAAGTGCTTCGGTTTCCTCTTGCTCAACTAAATCAGCGTCGAGGATCTCCTCTGTCTCCTCCAGTTCTTGATCTTCTTCCTGCTCGCTTTCCTCAATCTTTCCTTTGATCTCTTCGGGCATTATTCCTCCTGGTTTGACAAAGTCAAATGCCATAATATCTGTTTAATAAATAAAATTGTAGCCCGCGTGCGAACTACATACGAGGTTTGCTTTCCTAAATAATCGTACTGTTAGTTCCTCTTCCCCGGATCTCCATCAACCCAAGTTCATGTCTACGACGAGGTCGCTTAATAAGTCGGCGACGAAGCGCACTGTGGAGATAGTATGACCGTAAGACATGCGGATTGGTCCAAGCACACCCAAGGTGCCTGTTGCCAATCCGGGCACACCATAGCGTCCTAGTACTATCGAACATTCTCTTAATTCTTTCCAGGTACCTTCCCCACCAATGAGCACTTGCACTCCGCCTACATTTGTGGTCAAGATTGTGCGGGTCAGCAATTCCTGGAGGAAGGTCCGCTCTTCAAATACTCTCAATGCCCTGCGCGCCAACTCAACTTCCGCAAATTCTGGTTCAGCGAGGACATTCGATATTCCATCTCGATAAACCTCCCCTCCCAAAACAGTACCTGAACGATCCATTTCCTCAACGATCAGATTGAGCACATCCTGTTCCAGGGCGTCCATTTGAAGCGCAAGGGAGGCGATTGCAGCTGTCGCTAATCCCTGACAAGTCTGGTTTAATTGGGCAGCAGTAGCACTTAACACATTTTGGGAGACTGGCTCGGCCAGAGCCAGCACTTGCTGGCGAATCTCTCCTCCAGTCATAACTAGAACCATCAAAACCTGACGCCCAAGGGTGGAGATCAATTCAATGTGTTTAAATCTAGCTTCTTCAGGGTGTGGGGCAGTCACCAATGCTGCTCCTTGGGATTGATGAGCCAAGATAGAAGCGGCTAAACGCATCCAACGAGCTACGTCATGACCAGCCTGATAGAATTGGTGAGTTATCATGCGCTTGGTTTGAGCTGCGAGATCTGTTTGACCCATTAACTGGCGCACAAAATAACGGTAACCTTCCTCAGTGGGTTCTCGACCCGCGGAGGTATGTAGTTGCCGAAGCAGACCTGCTTCCGTTAATGCGGACATTTCGTTGCGCACCGTTGCCGAGCTGATCGAGAGGCCGTATCTATCAACCAGGGTTTTTGAGCCAATCGGTTGCGCGTTTTCTATATAGTCTCGAATTACGAGGGCAAGAATGATCTTTTGCCGTTCACCAAGATCCATGACCGATCCTTATGCATTAGCACTCTCGCGATGAGAGTGCTAAGACGTACACTATTGTTGATGATAACATGCTGGTTAAAGAACGTCAAGCAACCCCCCATCGTGGAACACAGCTTCTTACAAAGAGTTAATACACTCGCTCAGGGGGTGTTGTTTTTTGATCTCGGCTCACTTCGCAACCTGTTCAAGACAGATTCAAAATCCTTGGGATACAGCGCCTCAAAGGATAATTTATCTTCAGAGATCGGGTGAGTCAGCTCGATTGATCTGGCATGCAAAGCGGATCGCGCCAACATCTGCAGCTCCGACCGCGTCCCATACAAAGCATCCCCAACGATTAACAATCCTTCAGCATGAAGATGGGCTCGTATTTGGTGCCTACGTCCACTTTCTGGCACGGCTTCCATCAAACTAAAACGGTCAAACCGCTCAAGTACTTTCAATCTAGTGACAGATTCTTTTCCATTTTGGATGTCAACAACTGTACGATGACGTCGATCACCATCCACTTTCAAAGCGAGCTCGATAATCTTTCTGTCCCAATCCGGTTCACCGGCAACCAAGGCATGGTAGATTTTCGAGACAGATCGTTCTTGAAATTGGGTGTTCAGATGACGGTGAGCCTGGGCGCTGCAAGCCAGGACAATTACCCCACTGGTATCGCGATCAAGCCGATGAACTATCCACAACGGGTCATGATCTGGTGATAATACAGATTTCAAATGAGGTGCAGTTGGTTCATAGCCATCAGGCAGAGTTAGCAAACCCGGTGGTTTATTCACCACCAACAGGGATTCATCCCTCCAGATTACTGGAACCTCAAGGTGTTCTTCCACTTAAAACTCTTTTCCCCACAGGTAGGATCTAATCCGCTTCATTAAATTCCAGGCTATCCAGAAACTCTCTATCCTCTTCGCTCAACTGAGTATGTGCTAAAAGATCGGGACGCCGCAGATGGGTTCGTAATAAAGACTGTTGGCGGCGCCATCGGGCGATGCGTGCATGATCACCAGAGAGCAGGACATCAGGTACCTGCCAGTCACGAAATTCGGATGGCCTTGTGTAGTGTGGGTACTCGAGTAAACCCGATGCATGAGAATCATGCAGTGCCCCTTCAGGATCTCCCAAAGCACCGGGTAACAAGCGCACAACAGCATCTATTATTACCAATGTCGGCAGTTCCCCACCAGTTAGAACATAATCGCCAATCGAGATTTCGTCGGTGACTAGATGTTGGCGCACACGTTCATCGATACCTTCGTAGCGTCCACTCAACAATGCCAATTTGGATTCCCGGCTTAGCTCATTAGCGATGGTATGATTTAGCAAACGCCCTTGAGGGGTGAGCAAAATTACCGGACAATCTGGCTCTTCCCCCAAGGCACCCTCAACAGCAGCGAAGATGGGGTCGGCCTTCATCACCATGCCTCCTCCACCCCCATACGGTACATCATCGGTCACATGATGCCGGTCAGTCGTCCAATCTCGGATATTGTGTAGATTTACTTCAACAAGACCACGTTCAATAGCACGATGAAGAATGCTGGTCCCCAGATAAGGTTGGAAAACTTCTGGAAATATGGTAAACACATCTATTCTCATATCCACATTCTAGCCTTTAGGGAGAAGATTGACAAGGATTCCTGCATCTTGACGCCAATTCCAACGAAATGGTAAGATGATGATATGTACTTGAAAGGCAGCAAGTGGAATATGACGCGTAAACGCCGGCGGCGCAGTAATCCCTGGCGTGTCATACTTCTATTAATATTAATTGGTGCGGCACTATACATAAACCAGGTTGTAGTTCCAGCCACGCCACCGTTGTTCATTCCTACTGCAACTCCAACTCGTGACCCAGAATCTTACATCAGCGAAGCGGATGCGTTATTCGATTCAGCAAAGTATACCCAGGCCATCTCAGCGTACGAGCAAGCTATTCAAATCAACCCCGACAAACCTACAATATATTTATCACTAGCTCGAGCTCAAATCTATACTTCCCAATTTGAAGACGCCCTTGAAAACTCTGAGAGAGCCCTAATCCTGAACAACAATAACCCTCTCGCTCATACCCTTAAAGCCTGGTCCTTAGATTTCTTGAGCGATTATACGCAGGCCGAAGCTGCCATTAAATCCGCACTAGAATTAGACCCTGATAACGCCATGGCTCATGCCATTTACGCTGAGATCCTGATGGACAAGGCATTAACTGGACAAGGGGACATCAATGCGATCGATAAAGCCGCTGAGGAATCGCGCACTGCTCTGACCTTGGACCCCAATTTAATGGAAACGCGGCGTGCACGCGGCTACATACTCTGGAATACCGGCAACTTTGCAGAGGCTATTCAAGAATATAACGCAGCTTTAACGTTTAATGATAAGATCGCCGATCTGCATTTAGCTCTAGGATACAATTACCACTTTTTAGGTGAGTACGATCAGGCAGTTCAATCTTACCTTCAGGCTTACGCTTTGAATCCAACTGATCCCATCCCTCCTTATGAGATCTCTCGCACTTATTCAACAGTCGGTGATTTCAGCCAATCTGTTCAATATGCAGACCAGGCGGTAAAAACCGATCCGTTAAATGCCAGACTACATGGAAATCTGGGTGTGATGTACTATAAGAATAACCAGTTAGCGGAATCAGTCGAGCAACTCACCATAGCAATCCGAGGTGGCATACTAGATGATGGAGATTCCATTGAAGGCATCCCGCTGAATTATGGTACAGTTGCAGAATTCTATGCTATTTATGGCTTAGCATTAGCCAAACTACAGCGCTGCAATGAGGCAGTACCTATCTTCCAGGCCATTCGCAGCGGAGTGCCCGAAGACGAGATCAATGTATACAATGCCGAGCAAGGTCTGATTCTATGCCAGGAAAGTATTGGAGAAACGCTGTTAGAAAACCAAGAGGATACTGAAACTACCGACGAGAGTAGCGAATCCCCCTGAAACGCAATATGGATCGAGATCTAACCGGGGAAAAACCCCATTTCCGCCCAGCCAAACGAACTACAAACCCATATCGCCTACTCGTTATCATAGGCTTGATTTTGGGAGGGATTTGGATTCTATTGGGGATTGACCGCGGGAACATACAGCCCTTATTCTTACCCACCCCTACACCAACGCGCACCGCAAATTCCTATGTAATGGAAGGCGAAGCCCATTTTGAAGCAGGATCACTGGAAGGCGCAATCTCGGCCTACCAGCAAGCAGTTGCTATCGATCCAAGTAATTCCCAGGCATTAGCCGAATTGGCACGTATCCAGACTTACTCTTCCAGCTTACTCAGCACCAATGAGGATAGGTACGACCGGTTGAATCAAGCACGCACATCAATTGAACAAGCGACCGCCATCGATCCTGATAACCCACAGGTTCAAGCGATCCGGTCTTTTGTCCTGGATTGGTATGCCTATAATCCATTAGTACCTCCCCAAGAGACCCAATCGAGCTTAAACGAAGCAGAAGCAGCTGCCATCCGGGCACTGCAGCTCGATAACCAGAATGCTTTGGCCCTCGCCTTCCTAGCCGAGATTTTGGTTGATCAACAGAAATGGGCACAAGCAGAAGAGACTATCAAGCAAGCGGTGGCTATCGAGCCCAATTCAATGGACGTGCAAAGAGTTTACGGTTATGTACTAGAATCTTTGGGTCAATACAGATCAGCCATTGAAAAATACCGTGAAGCGGTCAGGATCAACCCGAACCTAACCTTTTTATATATCTTTATCGGTCGCAATTTTCTCAGTTTAGAAGTTCACAATCGGGCGCTGGAGGAATTTGAAAAAGCTGTTAATATCAACGAACAGCTTGGTATCAAAGATCCAGTGCCCTTTATTGAAATCGCGAAAACCTACTCACGAACCGGCGAATTCTTCATAGCAGCTTTAAACGCTGAAAAAGCTCTTGCGATCAACCCAAACAACCCGAATACTTACGGACAGTTAGCCACAATATATATGAAAGCACGCAACTTCGAAGGAGCTCAACCGGCATTCAAATGCGCAGTCCGGGGGTGCAGCGCCGATGAGAACCAGGTAGCGCTAGAATTATTAGGAGAAGGCGTCGAAGTGAACGGGATGCCGCTCACCTCTGGTACAGTTGCATTCTATTATGCACAATATGGTTCGGTCCTGGCTGCCTTAAGCCGTCCGAACCAGGATTTTTGTCCTGAAGCGCTCCAGGTACTCTCTGAAGTGAGAAGCAAATATCCGGATGACCCCATCTTCAACAGTATTATTGATGAGAACATCACCATCTGCAGTATTGTAGGAGGTGATTCATCCTCTCAGACCATGCCCGAGCCGTGATCAACCGCTCGGAGAATCCATTTTGAGGCAATTCTAACAAATCCTCTTGACTTTAATTCAATAATTGGGTATGATCCAGCCATAAGTTAGCACTCTAGTGCAACGAGTGCTAACTTCTCTGCTTGTAAAGTACCACTATATATTCTAAATCCTTTAAAGGAGGCAAGTATGTCGATTTCAATCAAACCGTTGGGAGACCGCGTGGTGATCGAACCCATCGAACAAGAAGATGTTACCGCCGGCGGTATCGTCCTACCTGAGACTGCTAAAGAAAAACCCCAGAAAGGAACAGTCTTGGCTATCGGTCCTGGTAACCGGAACGAGGATGGAAAACGGATCCCTCTGGATGTCAAAGAGGAAGATAAGGTGCTGTTTGCTAAGTACTCTGGCACAGAGATCAAGCTGGATGACAAGAAAGTACTCATCTTGCGTGAAAGCGATTTATTAGCAATCGTCGATTAAACTAAAGTCAATAACTACTTAAAAAGGAGCTAGATTCCATGGCTGCTAAACAACTTGCTTTTTCAGAAGATGCTCGCCGTAACTTACAACATGGTATGGATGTCCTGGCAACTGAGACACCATCGTGGGTGATAGTGGGCGAACCGAATTTGCGATCAATGGCAACATTGCGACCTT
>PVMS01060478.1_pt1 | contig 15519 bp, 13 predicted proteins | sample 1853461 | NCBI WGS metagenome assembly PVMS01 (sample SAMN08582032, study PRJNA380276) | Marine sediment metagenome, whole genome shotgun sequencing project. | isolation source: ocean sediment barecode stripped | collected 2017 | reverse complement strand
GCTATACCCTTCTGCTGAACAAGAAACTAAAAATCCTTCAATTGCTTTTTCCAACTTCATCACTAGCCTCCTTCAGGGCAAGGGGCAGACCTACTAGTGCGTGCAGAGGTTCATTGTCAGTCGGAGGTTCAAATCCTCTCGCCCCGACTGAAAATGAACCGCTGAACGCATCATTTGCCTAATTGGCAGCTTTTGCGTTCAGCGGTTTTGATTTAAATTCAAATACATCTGAACCTCTGCACGCACTAGTAGGTCTGCCCCTTGCCCTGAAGGAGGCTAGTGATGAAGTTGGAAAAAGCAATTGAAAGATTTTTAGTTTCTTGTTCAGCAGAAGGGTATAGCCGTCACACTATTAGTGACTATGGCATCCATCTAAGGAGAATGTCTGGTTTTTTAGGAAATCCAGAACTAACTGATATATCTTCTCAAAATATCAAGACATTTTTGCCTGGTTGAGAGATGATTATCAACCTAAAAGAAAGAATAGAGATAGTGCTCCATTAAAACCGGCAACTCTGAATAAAGGCTGGTGTGCTATTAGAGGGTTTTATAACTGGGCTGAAGAGGATTTGGGTATTTCTCGACCTGATAATAGTCTCAAGGCCCCAAAATTCGATAGGCAACCATTTCTCCATTCACTGAGAAGGAGATAAAAGCCCTATTGCAAGCATGTGAGTATGACAAATTTGCTCAAGATACGTACTAAGCTTTTTTTGGGGAACGACCTGACTTTGCTGATATTGACGAAAAGGCATAACTCCAAGATAGCCTCACGTCTAAGTGTGTGACTACTTTGGAGAGAAAAAGATTTACGAATTTCGTTGGGGTTTTAGGATGTAAACCCCCAACAGTGAGGCCAGATACTAACTTGAGAAACGTATACCACTAAGACTTGCCACATTCACCGATAGATTCATGGTTAGAGTCCAGACTGAGGAGCTTTCAACCCTCAAAAAAGACCTTATCGATCTTTTATTTTTTGGGGTTTGATGAAACGTGTGCAGTTTTGGTGCAACGGGAAAATAATTAGGCTATTAAGTTGTCAAGCAGAGGAGCGGCTTCCTCTTGCTTGCTAGGAAGCAAATGTCCATAAACGTCCATCGTTATACTGTGTTTTGAGTGGCCTAGTCTTTTTGAGGCTACAAGCACAAGAATTCCATGATTGAGCATCAGTGAAGCAGCTGTATGCCTTAGATCATGAAATCGTATTTTGGGTAGTTTTGATACCCTTAAAACCTTTCTGAAAGACCTTCTAATGCTGCCCCCATATTCCCGGCGCCAACGATAATACGTTTGCTCGCTGATTTCAAGCGAGCAGCTAATCTGCCAAATCGTCTGTCCTTGAGCCAGCAAAACTTCGGCTTCGCGTAGCTTCAGGATAATCTGTTCTGCTGAATATCGTTTCCTTGCCATACAACTTGCCTCCTTGATTGACTGATCCTAACTTTACTTCTGGACCAGTTTTTGGGGGGCAGGTCAAAATAATGGGGACATGTCATTTTCAATCATACTTATGACTTATACAAAATGAACAATCAGGAATCATTCCTGTATGAGCCATGCCCGCAGTATAATTTTAAAGTGAAACGCGGCCCCATTTTCAAAATTGCAGGGATCATCATGGTCGTACTTGCGATTGCGGACGCAACATTCTTTCCTTTTCCCACAACATTTTCCTTTTTAGCGAGCCCAAACGGCTATTTTGCAGCCTTTATCCTTTCTCTAATCGCGATCCGCAGCCTGCCAAAAAGTGTCGGGAGAATACTTTATTGGCTTTATGCGTCATTGGCCTTATTTTTGGGCCTGGATGAAATCTCATTCGGATATGAATACGGTTGGTTCGAACCTGTGAATTTAAAAAATGTTGACCATGCTTTTGCGGATGTGCATAATTTCTTGCAACCTTACGCGATGGATATAGTAAGAGCATTTGGGGATCAAAGCTTATCAGAGGAATTGCTGGTGCCCTTTCTGGCATTTAATTTGGGATTAATTGTTCTTGGCTTTGCCCTGGTTATCGGTCTTCGCAATTTTGGTGAAAAAGCAAGCCAGATCAAGTTTACTTTCTTGATCTGGCTTAGCGGAGCGATTAGCTTTTGGGCGCTTTTCACTCTAGCGGCTTTGCCTGCTGACCCTAAAAATGCTTTCATATTTGTCTTTTCTTTTCAACGGCTCTTGCCAATGCGAGCTTTGCTTGGCTTTGGCCTGATGGCTTTCGGATTCGCGCTCATTAGCACAATCCGCAATCGCACGAAAGACGTTGAAACGAATACCATTTGTTTGGAGCAGTTAATAGAAGATTCCATTTCAGAAGAAGAGGCAAAGGATCTAGCTGAACCGCTTATAGGCCAGGGCTATTTCTATCTAAGTACCATCGCTGCCTTAATAAGCCTTCTTTGGTTAATCTTGATACCCGCCGATCCTAAGAATGCTCTATTGTTCGGCTATTCCATCACTCGCTTGGCAATGATCGTTGTTGGAGCCAGCATACTCCTTCTGTTTATCCGCGGTCTGCAAAAATCATTAAATGATCGTGATTGGTATTCAACGCTCAGTATTCGGCTACACAACCTTTTTGCTGTGAAAATGCGCCTCTGGTTCAGCCTTATTCTTGCCCTCGTCGGCCTTACAGCTGGCACAACCTTCATTATCGTTGCTCTCACCCAGCGCGATCCTTCCATTCAGGTCTTTCTTGCGCGCCTGGCCCCTTGGGGATTTTTGGGGTTGGTGATGTTTGCCCAGCTTCTTTACTATGTACTCCGCATTCGCATGAAAGACGTTATGAAAGATGTTGAGGAATGGCTTAATAGATGGTGGCACTGGATCGCTATGCTGACTCTCGTTGGATTGGCAGCTGGCCTACTGTTTCAATTTCTATTGATTACAAATGTGGATGCCAAGTATCTGGCGCGCAATGCTCTCTTTGCTCCACTGCTGCACTGGAGCATGCTTCAATTGACCTTGCTTATGTCATCAATACTTCTGCAAAGGCCAAGCGGAAGCTATGGCGTGATTGAGATTCCCTCCCGCTTACTTTATTGGTTTGCAAATACGCCAGCAGCACTATTTGTGATAGGCGCTCTCACCCTGGTTGGTTTTGCTCAATTGCTGGATGTTCATGTGATCTCAGTGTCCCATTTTTTTGAGAGATCTAATCTTCGAGTCAACAATTGGAACATGGCGATAGAAGAATTCCTTGAGACGGCAGGTGGTATTTTGATGGCGATTGGAACTTTTTATTTCCCTAAAAGAAATTGATTCTATTCCCTGAACCTCCGATCCCTTTCCGAGCAGAAGGCAAGAGAATCCTGACTGGTTGGGGGAAATCTTTGTCGTCAGCGTGTTTCGGGAGGATGACTTTAATCGCTACTTCGCGATCGATAGCTTCCTGATAGGTGCGGTATACCGTGCCAAAGCTACCTAAACCTACTTCGTCGAGGATTTCATATTCTCGTAAAGATTTGCCAATTAGGTTTGACATATTTCATTTCCCAACCACTTGGACATGTGCCGATAACCGGTAGACTAACAGCTCACTCTAAAGAATGTGATCTGTATCCAAAATTGCAGCACGCTGGCAAATTTCGAGCATTCTCGATTTGGTCAACAATACCTCGAGTTTTCCAGATGCAGTTACGGGTCGGTGAGGACAGCCATCCAAATTCTCCCCCTTAGATAGAAAAGTATTAAAATATCCCAGAGAATATGAACAAAATAATAAATCTTGAGAAAAAGATCTTTTTCGACATTCAAATCTTGGGGAAACTGTTAACCATTGAAAGTGCCGTGAGCTTGCTTTACTTATTGCTCATACCTAGGGAAGCAACGGAGGCACTATTAATAGGATATTCTAAAGAACGTCTGATCCTAATCTCATTATTGCTTCTATCTACTATGGCCTTGGGAGTATTGACATTAACCTTCTTGAACTCCAAGGACGTGACACATCAGATTTCCCAATTTCTTTTTCGGAAGATTCAAAGGGAACAAATTCGCAAATTGCCTTTGCACCTTATTTCTACGGGTCTTGTAATTGGTGGTTTGCTATTAATTTTTTGGGGGGAAACAAGTGACCAATATTATCAAGGTATCTTGTCTCGGATGGGTCCCTTTCTAATATTTGGAACGATAGGTTGTGCACAATTAATCTATTACATTTTCAGGTGGGTTCCCAAGGGAGTTTGGCATATCTGGGGAATATCAGTGCTTTTTTCTACCATCTTCACAATATTTCAATGGTCCATTATTGCCGAAACACACCAGAATTATTGGCTATTGCTAGTATTTGGATTACTTGTTTTTACCGCTTTCTTTTCTTGTTTTTTTCGCCACTCTTTACTTGAACAAAACCCCAAAAGAAAACAGTACGTGGTTAATCCCAGTATTTATCTTATTTGTTTTGCTCATCGCCCAACTGCAACTAATCCCAAAAAGTTATTGGCGCTATCGTGAAGAAATATTTCAATTCATGCCAGTATCACTATTATTGGCCTTTTTCCTTTCACACCTATTAACACAATATCAATCTTCAAAGATTAATAGAAAATGGCTATCCTACAGCTATCTTGCTGGGGCTTTCGTTCTTCTGATTTTCCTTGGGAATGCCTATTTTGCTGCAGCAATTGATCATTCCAATAGCATTAATGTCGACTACACAGGGGATCAGCGCTCTTTCATGGGTTTTACTGAAGAAGTATATAAATCTGGATTTACAAATACGGGCAATCGAAATCAAATGCCAGGCTATCCTTTTGTTCAGGCATTGTTTTATGATCCAGAAAACGATCTGGATGAATTTTTCATATCCGGGAAAGAGACAAATATTTGGCTGTCTCTCTTCTTGTTGGCTTTGCTTTTTGCCATTTTTCGTTTCTTTTTTTCACTCCACCAATCATTAAATTTGATCTTTGTTGTCGCATTTGCTTCGTTTATTTTCCGCTCTCCCTATTTTAAAGTGGAAATCCTGTTTTATTTTTTGAGTTTTTTGGCCTTCCTTTTTATGACCTATATGGTCGTAAGGCCCACTATAAAACTTGGCATCGTAACTGGCCTGATCCTAGGATATACGCACTTAACAAAAGCATCAATCATTCCAGGAATAATTGCTTTTATCTTCATCATTATCATGAAGGAGTTGGTGCGCTATCGTTCTGATAATAATGCTGGCAAATCGATTCGAACCCAAATAACATCAAGAAAAAGCGAGATTTTTGGGCCCCTATTAGTTATCGTCTTCTTTCTTGCGACCATCTCTCCTTATATTCTTGAAAGCAAAAAAGAGTATGGGCAATATTTTTATAACGTCAATTATTTCGTAATGTGGTTTGACTCCTGGGAAGAGGCCGAAGTTGCAAGGGATGAATACGGTTTTCATAACATCCCCGAGAATGAGATTCCTGGCTTTAGAAATTATTTTGCAACTCACTCAATTAGCGATATCGCCGAAAGGATCCAGTATGGCTTCTACCGACAAGGAGAAAATTTTCGATACCAATTTAATTTATTTAACTTTCCAATTTTCTTCCTTGCTTATTTGATGCTATGGGCAACGGTCAAATGGCGTCGAAGTTTTTTCCTTATCAAGCAAAACATTTATTTAGTTAGTTTTGTCTTCCTGTTCATGGCCGGTTATTTCATGCTCTTTGTGTGGCATTCCCCTATTGTCGGTTTATCTCGATTTCTCTATGGTCTATTTATTCCGCTTCTTTTTTCAATTTTTGTCGCCTTAAAAACATTATCACGAAAAAGTGATGAATCTATATCGAGATACATAGATTTTGGAATTTCTGCCATGCTACTTTTGGATATTCCTTACGTTCTTTCTGTCGGATTATTCTTGGGAAAGTTTGGATCTTAGTGTGATTTTTTCAAATCGATGGATTTCTGGAATTTTTCCTCCCGAAATCAACTATTTCAATAAAAGGACAAGGAGCACAATTTCTCTTAGTGCAGAAATAAAAATATCATACAAAATATTTTTCGAGGTCTATATTAAAACAGAAATAAATCATCTAATATTCGATGGAAAAACAGGATGTAAGCCCGCTTCGGTGAGAAATGTATCCCCGATACTTATTAATAGACAAACGTCAGGTGAGGGGGGCACTCTGCGTTAATCAAATTTAGTTAATCACTGACGCATTATGCATTCGAACAGGACGTAAACCCTTAACCGAAAGGTTTCTGGTTCGAGCCCTGAACGAGGATTTTAAGGATGAAGAATGAGGGCTATCAAATTCAACAAGTCGCGTATTAAGGCAACCTGATGAGCACCCTTAACCATTAAGTTATGAACTAAGGATGTTAGGCCGGTATCTGATTATTATGCTCGCAAGAATTAATTCGAATCCAGCAGTCAATTCAAATCCTTCCTCAAGCCAGGTAGCCAGAAAGGTAACCAGGGGACCAGCAGACACATCAATATCAGTTAGATCTATCCAAGTCTGGTCGATCACCTGAGCAATTCCAATTAGGCCAAGTGAAATGAGTACGTAAATAAAAGACGGATGTAATTTAAAGAAATTCTTTAGAAGACTAATATATCTACCAATGGGATAAGTTAGCCATCCACGCCAACTAAAAATTGCTAACCACACAATTACCGCTGTCCCAAAAGTGTAGTTAATAAGCGGAGAAATACGCTCAATAACAGTTCGGTCCCAAGGTGCTGCGATAGTTGAGAGATAGAATTGGGACACAAGTGATCCAGCAATCATGCTTGCGAGCAAAGCGGTCATAAGCAAAACAACTTTCCTGTTTTGCGTTAGAAGGTTCATGGAATTTTGTATTGAATATCGTAGCCGGGTATTTTTTGACTGCAAAACTATTATAAAAAGAGGGAGAATGGAAAGGATTAATACGCCAATCATTAATGTTAGCCGTGTACCTGAATAACCAACAAGCAGGATGTTCTTTGGATCTGCAGGGAGAGCTGCCAAGTCTACTAAAGATAGGACTCCATTTAGTAAAAAAACAATTGGGATCCCCAATACAACATATTTGCCCAATTTGGCTTTGGCTTTATGAGACCGGGCAAACACAATAAATATAATCGTTGCGCCTATGATCTGAAGATCCTTCAGAAGGAAATTCACCAACATTTCAAAACCCCCAATTTTTAGCCATAGGAGTTCAGTGCTAATTGCCAAAAAATTATGGAGGTCCCTTACTACAACATCGTACTTTTCCCACAAATATGGTTGAGAGCCAAATAGTTCAGCTCCGTAGGCAATCTCCTCCAAAAACGCAAAAGCGCAAAAAAGTGGAATAAAAGTATACAAGCAAAATGAGTTAGAGGTTTTCGTCTTAATTACTGCGATAGCGGAGATTACAAAAGCGGCGAAATAAACAAATTGGCTAAGGGATTCAAGGTTAGGTAAATACTCTGAGAAAAAGTAGTAACAAACAGGCAGGATCCCAAGTACAAGTAAAGATATTGCAAGATGATGCCGGGGAGAAAAGTCCAGAGTTATTCTTTTCAAATTGGAAATCAATTATGTGAGTTCATTGCAAATGGTGACAGGGAAATGTTATGAATTCGAATAACTCTCCAGTTTCTTACTATGAAAGTACTGGAGTTGATGACTCCAGGCACTGCAAAATAAACTGTCCATTAATTTCAAGATTTTCTGTGGATCATTTTGGCTGGCAATTATGATTCTCCGTTACTGAGTACAAGGACTCTGGCACCTGAACCCTCCAAAGATAATACCAAAAAGAAGTGAACCAAGCATTCGTTAAATATGTTACTGCGTCCGGCATTATTGACTGCTAAGAACACTCTAAGCACCATTTTCTTTTTAATTAATGCGCTATTAGTTAGAGGTATATTGGGTCATCCTATTATTACAGTCAAATGACCTAGCAGCCCGAAAGTAAATCCAAATAATCGTGTCATTTTATGGAATTTTGGATGTTCGCTCTCGATAGTGATAACGAAAACTTAATAGAGAAATCGTCCCTCCCTTTACCAGAAGTCGGCGCTAGTAGTTTGAAGGTTAAGATCCTGGGAAAAAAACATGAGATATTAAAATAATTAGAGAATAAAACTCAATTTACATCAAGGTGAAAAAGTTCAAAGCTTACTAGATAGACTATTATTGTTTAACTTGAAATTGAAAGGGCCTTGAAAAATCAACGAGAAACTATATGGTTTCTCTTGATAACTCCTCCAAATTAGGGAGAAAATGAGAAAATCCGTTAGCAATTATTACAATCTTTTATTGATTTCCTTCGCTAATATTCGCCAAAAATTAGATTCTTATTCTTTCCTACCAATCATTTTGGCAGTGGTTGGCATCATCGTTTATGCTTTGCAAGCCACAAATTACATGTTCTCCTCAAGATCCATTTTAGACGAAGGCCTCTATTTATTGAAAGGCTATTACTTTGCAACTGGAAAATACATTCCTTTTCAAGACTACGGTGTACTTACCAATCACATGCCACTTTCATTTGTAATACCTGGCTTAGTTCAGAACTGGTTTGGGCCAGGTTTGCTAGTCGGCCGAGTTTACAGTGTTGTAGCAGGTATGTTGACGCTTGTGGGAATATGGATTGCAGCGAAGCGATTGAGCGGGAAATGGGGAGCTGCTTTTGCTGTTTGGGCAATCGCCCTAAATGTATCTTTAGTGAAAACTTATAGTGTTGCGTTTTCACAAGTCCTTGTTGCGCTTATCTTAAGTTGGTTACTAGCCTTTGCAGTTGGCAGGGAAACTAGCAGGTGGCAAATAATTATTTCTGGAGTTCTAGCTGGCCTACTCATGATGACACGAATCAATATGGCCCCGGTTGTTATCCTTTTGATAGCCTATTTTTACTTTCAACATGGAGCAAAGGAAGCACTTATTGCATTGGCAGCAGTCACAGTTTTTGTGCTTTTCATTCACGCAATATATTGGCCAGGTATCTTGCGAATTTGGGCGTATTGGATTCCAAAGGGGTGGATAACTCAGTTGGACAATTATTATCCACCTTGGAAAGATGTGCGAAGTTTTACCACTAGCCCTTTCGATGTCTGGATCAGGAATTTGGATGATGTAACATGGAACCCAATTGCCAGCTTTTGGGATGGCTTTCGATTCAACTTTATTGCAATGTTTGGAGTTGCTGCAAATCTGTTGCTTTGGCCTCGGCGAGATCAATGGAGGAAAAGTTATAGATTTCGCCTAGCCCTCTTTTTAAATACCTTATTCCTTGTACTACTTTCCATACATATGTGGGCCTCACTCTCTGGGGCAAGTTGCCATGCATTTTGCTTTTCAGGATATGTAGGTTTCTTTAATATTGCAGGAATATTAGCGCTCGTTTCTACCGTACCCTATTGGCAAAAAAATAGCAGCTTTGTTCGTATTATTGTTGGCATTGTAATAATCCTCATTGTATTTACTGGCGTTGGATTTGGCTCGGCCGACGCTTTGGGAAAGTGGTTGTCTGAATGGCAGATTCCAAGGTTTCTTGTGCAAACATCAGGAATTGAAAAAGCAACTTTGTGGGGAATCATGGAAAACAAGTTTGGAATTAAGTATCAGTTTTCGCTCCAAATCCTTCCCGCATTAGCTGGGTTTTTAATTGCGGTCTCTTACATTGGGATTGTCACAATTTGGTTGAAGAAGATTAGAAAGCGATCACTCCACAGGTTTCCTCAAACGATAATGGCGTCTGTTCTCGTTGTTGGGATTGTTTTGTCCCCGACAATATTGCTGGGTGGGGGAGATAGAAACCTGGATTGCACTGGAAATGTGGTCGAAAATTATGAACATATTGCAAGTCAATTACAAGATGAGATCCCCAATGGCGCAAGCATTTATTACAATGCCAGTAATTCTCCCATTTCCTTGCTTTACCTTAAAGACGTGCAAATTTACCCACCTCAATTAAATAACGTCTTTTCCTTCAGTAAAGAATCAGATCCCATGTTTTCTGATGAATTGCTTCGTTTTGGCTTATGGAACCAGGATTTACTTGAAAAATGGAAAGGTGAAGCGGATTATGTGCTTGTGGAAGGTCGCCACTACGAACAATGGAAAAACGAAGTGGAAGCGGGAGACTACAGCATAGATTTGATTACAGATCCAATGGAGCAATGCAGAGGAAAGGATTCTCAATTAATCGTTCTAAGTCGACAAAAATAATTGATCCCGTAAATATTACAGCCATTAATTAATTTCTAGAGTTGTTTCATTTGTTTTTTCTTTCTTGTCTCTGATTGGAATTTGATGGCCAAGTCCGATACATTACATTTTAATCTAGCTTGAAGCTATTACGCCAAAATCAAAATTCACGGAAATTAATGGAAATTCAGGATAAACCCCCGACGGTGAGGTCGGAGGTTCATCGGTGATACCGTATCCTCTCGCCCCGACAGAAAATGATGAGAAAAAGGCCCTTTTTACCAAGTTTGATTGGTAGAAGAGGGTCATTTCCGTACTAAAATAGGGTGGGTTTTTGGAATCAGAAGGATAAGGAAACATATTTTTGTGCTTTCTCAAGGAACTGCAAAAGGCCAGAGGTCACAATGAAGATATGTGAAGGGTTATTTCTATTGCAGAATCATTGGTAGAAAAAATTCGCAACAGTTGAGCTCGTGATTCAAATTATTGACATTGTTTCTCCCAACACCTGAATCCTTTTCTCTCCCTTCACCTTTCTCCACCCCCGGAAATAGCTATATCTGCTTCATTGCGAAGAAAATCCTTAATTGCATCCTAAATTACTTCTGATACTTTGTGCAGGAAAATTGCCCTCTTGATCAATCCTGTCCCATATAAGGCATATTGAGGCACGCGTGTTGGGGTTAATTTCTAAGGCCTCAATACTCAACTCTTCGGCCCTATCTAAATATCCTATGCGAGCATAGCCCTCAATAAAAGGCAATCGCTCTGCCGCATGATTTGGGGAATCTCCCATTGAAAAAGCAATATCGCCCAACTTCACTACTTCTTCCCAGTTTTCATTCTGACGTGCAAGGTCTGCTTTCTCAAAGTAATAGCACCAGGATTTCTCAACGGGATTCTCCATATATGCTTTCGGCAATACCGCATCGCTTACGTTTGAGTTACGAATTAGTTCGAGATTGGAAAAGGATAGAACATCACGTAAATCGGGGGGCATCTGAGGATTAAGATAATCATATTTTGGATGGTAAATCCTTAAACATTGAGGGGGATTGAAATCGAGTATCAACATATTTTCGGTAGAGCCTTCAAAACGAAAGAATAAATAGTTGTTTATGATTAAATCTGACGCGCCAATCTCTTTACCTTGATCTATATACCGCAGATCCAGGTAAAAAAGGTTTAACCGCATTTTTCCATCATCAATTGGTTGATCAAATCCCCAATTTAATGCAGCGGTAATCGAATCGTCTGTAGAAAAACGGATGGGTAATTCTGGGCTCAACCATGATGTATTCTCCTGAATATCGGGGATTCGCCAGCGAAGTTGAGAATAAAATGAAGTGAAGGAATTCCAATCGCGATAGAAATATACAGCATTCTGAACGTGAAATCCCACAGCCAGCGAAATTGCGAGCACATAAGCGAAGATCAACAAAGTTCGCTTATGCTTGAAGAGGCATTCAAGCATACCTGAAAGGAAAAATACCGCTCCAAAGGTCATTGGCAAGACAAGCCTGTCCGCAGGAAAAACCGTTTTCAGGTCAAGAGAAATAATCCAAAAAGGAATTCCTGCTAATAATAATCCTGCCGATCCAAGGATTATGAAATCTCGTGATTGAGAATTGCGATTCTCCCCAGTTTCTTGTTTCTGGTGACGAAACAAGAAATACAAATAGATTAAGCTAAACAAAACAGCAAGAACGAGAAGCAAAAATGATCTTTCCCCAAATTCCTGGGGGGAAGGCCACTGCATGGCTTTACCCCAACTCATGAACGTGACATCAAAAATATCGCCAAGAGCTTGATATGCATAAGTCAGAAAAGTGCTAATAATTCCGCTGCTCTTAATTTCATCGAAAATGAGGATTGGGTAATTTAAATTATCAGATAAGGAAAAGCGCCAAATGTAAATCCCAATTAATTGAACCAAAAACGGAGACCAAGTTATTAATGTTTCTTTGTAACGCGCTTTCCCATTCTGCTTGCTAATTGCCAAATATATTATTATCGGGCGAATCAGCTCCAAGCCATATATGTATTCGGAAGTCAACATACTGCCAAGGGCTAAAACTATCGAGGATATTTGGAAAAATCTCCGTCGCTTTTCACTCTTGATTGAAACAAGCATCAAGCAAAGAGAAAGTAGGAATAGAATTAATGCAACAATATGATAGGAAGTGTTTACAGCTACGAATTGGTGACGATAGCCAGGGAACAATGTAAATATCAATGCTGCAAAGATCAATGCCTCTTTTGCTTTAGGCCAAAGCAAAATTCCAAAGTAATAGAATAGCCAACCAGCAATGGCCCGCAAGAACCAGATTATGAGATGCCAGCCGAGCGGCTCTTCTCCTGCGATCATGGCTCCAAGCCACAACCACCAACCAGAAAGGGGACGAACATGGTAAGCGGCCAGCTGCTGTAATGATTCTGGACCCAGCTCGTGAGACATCCACATCAAAGGCCAATCATCCCAATAAAAACCAAGCCAAGGAGAGAGGATTCCATATGCTATGAAGCTAAGACCTAAGATTGCCCCCAATGGTGAGAACAAAGCAACCAGAATTCTCGACAAATGTTTCATATTAATATTTATTGTTGAGTTATTCAGCGACTATTATGAGCGACACTTGCAAGCAAAATGTCGGAAGTGGTCCAGGCCAAATAGCTGTCAACATCTCCCAAATGAATTTCATTTATTTACCCTGTAACAAATCCCAGCGCACATGGCTTGAATCTTGTCGGAAATAGAGGGGAATTCCATCCACTTTAATTAGCTCATAGTTGGCCAAATAGGGAGCGAGCTCCTCATCCGTGTTATCCAAAAATTGAGCGATCACATCCGGGGCAAGTTCGCCGATCGAATATGCATAGTTCCATTTGTTGTGCCCTGGACGAAAATTTCCGGGATGAAAAAGGCTGGAATTTATTCTTGTTTCCCCATGTGAAATGAAAGCATCGTTTTTGCCAAGCAAATCTATACTTGTGCGCCCTGAAAAATAGGGAAGGGTTCCGGACGACGTAACTGCAATGACAGCATCTTCTGTTGTCACTCTTTCCAAAGTCAGGCTCATTGCAAGTTGCCTTTCGATTTCAGCAGTAAACACAGGTTTTTTCTCCAGAGTCCAAACCTGCACATCATCATTTACATTGAGTTTATTAAAACTGAACAAGCTGATCACAGAAAAAACCACCAGTAATGTTGCGCTGAGAATGTTGATGCCATTCATTTTGCTTTTGGCGATGAGCAATTTAGCTATCTCCCCCAAAGCCAAAACGAAGAGAATAAAAAAGAGCGGCATCACCGCAGCAATAAAGCGATTTGCCCCACCAATAAATTCCCAAGCATCGCCTCCAACAAAGATGCTATAGGCCATTTGGCCCAACACGATTGAAAACAGGAGCAAAAGCCCTCTTGTACGATTGAGAAACAGCAGGCTGAAGGGGATTACAAAAAGCACCCAATCGCTTTTCCAAACAAAATCCCAAAAATATTTCAAGCCTAAGCTCATGCGTAAAGGCAGTGAAATGCCGCTCAATAGATACGCGCTATTTGGAAGCCATTCTCCATAGTAGATCAGGCTGAAGAGCGTCAACGCAGCCAGAGCAAAAACAACAGCGCCCAATCCCCATTGCAAATGTTGCTTCCTGTTTTCTTTATCGATCCAAGCCATGCCAATGACAAGGATCAATGCGATCACTGTGGCTTCCCAGCGAAGCAAAATCGCAAAAGCCAAAAGCACATAAGCCAATGGATGGAATTTCTTGTTTTTTATGCTCCGAAGCGAGATCAACACAGCTGCATTTAGCAGCAAGGCCAAAAATCCTATTTCCAAGCCATGCAAGGCCCAGTTATTTAGCGGGTAATAGAAGGCTGTCAGAAAAACAGCGAGCAAGGGGATGACTTTGCTTTCAGTAAATTCCCTTGCGATCCGCCAGACAATATATAAATTCAGCAGCAAAAAGAAGAGACTGATCAACTTTACAAAATAGCTTGTTTGTGTGAGCGGGATTGGGAGCAGATGAACGAGGGTCATGACCAGCACCCACAAAGGGTTGCTGTATCCCTCTACCCGCTCACCATCCGCATTCCAAACTAATCCATTTCCATCAGAAAGGTTTTTTGCATACTGCATGGAAATCATGGCTTCATCGATGAGCGCATAGCTTTTTTCCCCGTTTACTTCGAAGCTACTGCGTTCGATGAAATTCAGCCCATATCCCAGGAATGCGAGAATGATCAGAACGAAGGCCAGTCCGGCCAAAAAGCTCTTCGAAAATATTCTTTTTCGCGCTTCAGTAGCATCACTTTTTTTGTAAATCTTTGCCTGCAATATGCACTCCTGGAAACGAATTAGTCCCGACTTGGCATTCCATTATAAGGCAAGTGGCAAATTGAGAAGCCCTTCTAGGAAGGCTACATGGGAGGGGTGCTTTGACATAATAAAAGGCAATTCTCGGAAAGTTTTTTTCGGTGCCATCGCTTTCCTAAAGAGGTAAATCTATGGAGCCATTAAAGTGAGTTTTCAAAATATGGTGGAGCGATCAGCAAATCTGCTGGATGGCCTAGCTTATTTATCCTATGCCTTATTGGCAGCGTTTGTTGAAAGCCTTATTTTATTCTTCTTTCTTTTCTGATCGGCAGCAGCATGCCAAAACGTTTTAATTCCGACAGAATTTTTGCCCAGCTTGGATTTATTGCTTTTGGACTATCTTTCTGGCTGATTCTTGAACAGCTCTTTGCATATATCGAATTTTCCAATCCGGACGCTGCAACAGCTTTGTTCCTTCAATTTCCTCGGCCCTATCTAATCACACTTATTTCTCTTGCTCTTCTCCTGGGGCTCCTGACCCTGACAATGGCTCTGCCCTTTTATTGGCTTAGCAGCCCCTATTTTTTCAAAGGAATAATTTCTAGCTGAATCCCATGCGGCCCAGTTAACTCGTCGGATTATTGATTTTTCAGAATTTCTTGCAGCGATTTGACTGGTAGAATCATCCTCGATTTTCAATCTTGTTAAAGGATGCCGATTTGAGTAAAAATGAGCTTCAAATAGGGATTGTTGGTCATGGTTATTGGGGGCCAAATTTACTTCGAAATTTTATGCAGCTTCCACAGTCTCGCGTGCTATCCGTATGCGATTCGGATCCTGAAAAACTAGAATCAATCAAGAGTCTTTATCCAGGGATAAAGACCACGATCAATTTTGATGATCTGCTTAGTAATGCTGATTTGCAGGCCATAGCGATCGCCACGCCTGTATCCACACATTTTGAGCTGGCGGATCGCGCTCTGGATGCTGGAAAACACGTTTTGATCACAAAGCCAATGACCTCCAGCAGCAAAGAAGCCAAAATCTTGATTGAGAAAGCAAGATCAAAAGACCTTGTGCTTATGGTG
>PVMS01171041.1_pt1 | contig 15520 bp, 12 predicted proteins | sample 1853461 | NCBI WGS metagenome assembly PVMS01 (sample SAMN08582032, study PRJNA380276) | Marine sediment metagenome, whole genome shotgun sequencing project. | isolation source: ocean sediment barecode stripped | collected 2017 | reverse complement strand
TTGCACGGCCAGGCTCCAGGTAGCTTGTTTTTCCGGTGTCAGGATGTCAGCCAGTGCGTGTGAGCCAAGGGCGCCCAGTATGACGGCGGTAAGCAGCAGCAGGCAGGCCGTAACAGACAGCCAGGTTGTTGTATTACGCATGTCAGTCCTTACCTTCCTGTTGGGGTGTGTGTTTGGGTTTGCGCCGGTAAGCGCCCGGGCCCTTCGCCGGTGTTTCGACCCGGGCCCTAAAACGCGGCTGCGCGATAGCCCGTTTGGCTCGATTGACACGACGTTTTTTCATGGTTGTTCCGGATTGTTCACCTGCGTGGTGAAAGCACGGTGGAGTTTGCGATAGGCTATGACGGGTGCATCGCTGGGCAGCAGTTTTTCGTGTTGGGCATCACGAATGTCGCCGGGAGTCTGGCTGGCCACGATCGGCCAGTCTTCGCGAAACACCAGGTACTGCGACAATCGTGTGTAGCCGTTCATCAGCGTTTTCATGCCGGGTAGCGTGCTGCGAAAATAGGTGCGGCCATAGACTTCTGTGTGGTTTTCGTCTATGGGCGTGAAAACTGAACTCATAATCATGCGATCCGATATTTTTAGCATCCAGAGGTTGGGGTAAAGGAACTCCAGATGTTGTCCCCGTTTGCCCTTTTTCAACAGATAGGCGCGAAATCCGCCTGGGAGATCTTCAATTTCTATATCGGTACGGGTATCACGTTGGGCCAAGCCGATGGTTGTGCGGTGAACAAACGGCAGATGACTGTAGTCGCAAACGTTTTCGATGCAGCGGGTGTAATGGGCATTCCAGATGCTGCGTGCTTCGCCATAGCGCAGGCCAACCAGGTCAGCATGTTGGGGGACTGGCGGTCTGTTGTCGTGGGTGGTTGTCGGCCCACGCCATAGCCAGATGTAACCGTCTGCTTCGGTTACGGGGAAAGATTCGATAGCGAATCCATCCGGAATGTGGTGGTCAGCCTCAACGGGGATGCCAACGCATTGTCCGTTGGCCGCATATTCTAGGCCATGAAAAGGGCAGGCGATGGCGGTGTCATTAACGCGTCCCAGGCTCAATGCTGCGCCCCGATGCGGGCATCGATCAGGCATGCAGACAACATTATTAGCGCTGCGCCAGAAAACGAGTTGCTTGCCAAAGCGGGTGCGAGCGATCGGCTGTTTGCCGACTTCGATTGAGGCCAGTACGGGATACCAGTGTCCGGGTGAGGGCTGCATAGCTCCATGGTGGAGAATGACAGGTCGTGCTGCAAGTGTCTTGAGCGGGTAGTTATCAGGTGATTAGACGCGGGCGCAGTATGAGTGAATCCGTCGGGTTGAAGTTTTCGCTGTCTTCATTTGCCAGCCTTTCCCAGTCGCGTAGCCAGACCTCGAAGTTTATTGCCGGCATAGGTTTGCTGAGATAGTAACCTTGCGCGCGCTCACAGCCTTCTTCTCGTAACCAGCGTAGGGCCGCCGTCGTTTCCACGCCCTCAGCGACGACTTCCAGCCCCAGATTATGCGCTAATTCGATGATGGCTCGCACTATGGCTGCATTCTGTCGCTGATCAGGCAGGTCGGTGACAAACGAACGGTCTATTTTAAGCTCATCTACCGGGAGTTTTTGCAGGTGACCCAGTGATGAGTAGCCGGTGCCGAAATCATCCATCGATATACTGATGCCCATGCTGCGCAAACTTTCAAGCACGGATATGGCGCGCTCGATGTCCTGCACCACCGCCTCCTCGGTAATCTCAAGAATGATAGAACGCGGACTAACATTGTGTGTATCAAGTTCGCGCTGGATAAGGGCCGGGAGTTTTTTGTCCATCAAATCCTGACGTGACAGGTTGATGGCGATGGGCAGGTCTATACCCAGTTTTTGCCACAGCGCGCACTGGGCAACTACGCGGTTGATTACCCACTCGGTCACGATGGCAATACTGCCTGCGCTTTCTGCCAGTGGAATAAATTCATAGGGGGGTATCTGACCCAGTTCCGGGTGTTCCCAACGCAACAGAGCTTCAGCGCCGCATACATGGGTATCTTTCAGTGAAATTTTCGGTTGGAGATAGAGTTGGAGTTCATTCTCCTGTACCGCCCTGCGCAGGTCGCCGAGTATTGCCAGTTGCCGGACATGGCGCGCTTCCCGACCGTTCTGGTAAACGCGAATTCTGCTCAAAGACTGCTGGGCATCATTTTTGGCAACGGCTGCACGTCGAAATAGCTGGTCAGGTTGGCGACCGTGATCAGGGAAGACGCAAATTCCGATACAGGCCTCGAGCATTACATTGACAGACTGCACGTTCAGGCCTGCATCCAGTACATCTGAGAGTCGCTGGCCAAGTTGTTTGCCCCCATCCTGATCCAGGTTGGGAGCCAGGATCAGGAACTGATCGCCTTCCAGCCGGGCCAGCACCTGGGCCTCTGTGAGTGCAGAGCGCAAGCGAAGGGCGGTCTGGCGCAGCACCTCGTCACCGATTTCATGACCCAGCGAGGCCTGGATTTCGCGAAAGCGCTGCAGATGCATGACCATGATGACAACCGGGTTGCCTGTTTTGGTGCTAATCCGCAGACTGCTGCGCAAGAGTTCCATCGCCTGGGCGCGATTGGGTAAGCCCGTTAGATCGTCAAACTGTGCCTGGTAGATAATACGTTGTTCGCGTTCCGCGATACCTTCTCGCATCGAATCAAATGCTTTCGCAAGGTCTCTGAATTCATCGTGTGAATTAATCTGAATTTTCTTGGAGTAATTCCCGACGCGTATACGGCGTGCTGCCAGCAGCAACTTCCGTATAGGGCTTGTTACACTGCGGGACAGAAAGAATGCCATTATCAATGCGCATAACATGGCGGTTGCTGCGGCGTGAAGCAGCGTGCCGCGCAGTGCCGCGAAGGGTGCCATGACCTCTTCCATCGGCTCCTGCATAATAACGAATAACTTTGGGCTTTCCGGCAGATAAGGCACCCAAACGGACAGAAACTCCGCACGCATGTTGTCAGCCGCGTTTAATGGATCCATTCCATTGGCAACGTTCTTCGCAGCTTCGACGATTAATTCTCGCTCATCGAGAGACAGCGAACTGCCGAGCAGTAGGATTTCTTGTTTGCTGTTGCTGGCCATCAGCGTCATCTCAAGGCCGGTAACTGATGCAAGTGTCTGTGCCAGTCCGTCATCAAGTGCAAAGCCCATTGATATCCAGCCAAAGGGTTCGGGATTCTGCAGCGGTACGCTGATCATCTCGTAGTATTTGTCATTGAAGGAAATGCTCGTATGACCTGACTCGATGAGATTGCTCAGGTTATGTTTCTGCGGTATGAAGTCCCCGTTGGCTGCAATAACGTTGCCTTCAGTATCCAGAACCAGCGCAACATCCGCACCAATCCATGTTGCCCGGCTAGCTAGCGCTGAGGATATTAACCCGGCATCTTGGGCCTCAATGATCTTGCGGAACTCCCTGTCTATAGACAGTGGTTGTACAATTCGGCTCAGCAGTTCGCCCCGGTTAGCAACTATTTGCTTAAAGATTCTGGTGCCATCGTGAAGGTTTTGGTCAGCACGATTATCGATGTCGCGGTTGGATGCAATAAGCACAGCAATAACCGTCGCTGCTTGGGTACCGAATACCACAAGCAGCGTCAGGGCAATAATCTTGCTGCGTAATGTCCGCAGGTATTTACCCACGAAGCGCTCTCCAAAAAAAATCGATACAACAGTGGTCCGCACACCCACAGCCGGGGTGATATCAAAGGGAATGTTATCGTTAAGGCCGGAGGCTTTATGCAGACTGTGTCACATAAGGAAATGCAGTAACTTCGCGGTTACAATGGATTATGGAAAATCATTGGTTTCGGCTAAAAATTTGGCCAGCAGGCAGGTGTTACTTGCGTTGCAATCTGGGTTGCGCAGAATAGCCAAGCTATGAGCTGTCTGGCCGGTAAATACTGATCATGCGTGCATTTCTCGTTGCTATAACTGACCGTCTGGTTATCGACCGTCCATGGTTTGCGTTGCTGTGCGTGGTGGTTGTCACCGGGGTGCTGTCTTTGTTCATCCCTCGTTTTCAGCTTGATGCTTCGGCTGACTCGCTGCTGCTGGAAGACGATGCAGACCTGCGTTATTACACCAGTATTGTGGCGCGATACGGTTCGGAAAATTTTCTGATCATCACCTACACAGCACGTCGCGATTTATTAAGTGCACAAACCCTGGCTGATCTGACTGTGCTACGTGATGAGCTGCGGGCGCTGGATGGTGTTGGGCAGGTCATCAGTATGTTGGATGTTCCACTTATCAATAGCCCGCTTACGAGCCTCAGTGAATTGCAAAAACATGTGCCGACTCTGGAGGATCCGGCAACAGATCGGGAATTGGCACGTATAGAGCTGCGGGAAAGTCCTATTTACAGCAACTTGCTGATGAGTCTCGATGGAGATACCACAGCATTACTGGTGAAATTCCAGCCCAACAAGGAATATTCTCGTCTGCAGCTTGAGCGCGACCGATTGCGCGAAAAGATGCTGACGACAGGTCTAAACCGCGATGAGGAGCAGGCCAAGAAACTGATGACGGCGCGTATTCAGGAGCTGCGCATGGCTTCGACAGATCAGCAGCAGACCCAGATTCGCCATGTGCGCGAGATACTGCTAACTCATCAGGAGAATGCGGAACTGCATATTGGCGGCCTGCCCCTGATTGTTAGCGACATGATTGATTATATTCGCAACGATATTGTTGTGTTTGGCAGTGGCATCATCGCGATTCTCGTGGTCTTGCTGAGTTTTATTTTTGGTCGTCCTCGCTGGGTGTTTATCTCGCTGCTTTGTTGTTTCGTGTCTGCGCTGATGATGACGGGTTTTCTCGGGTTTATGCGCTGGCCCGTCACGGTGGTGTCGTCCAATTTCGTCGCATTGATGCTTATTTTTAGCTTGTCGCTAACGGTACATCTGATTCAGCGGTATCGGGAATTGCATACCGACAATCCGCAGGCAGATCAGCGTTGGCTGGTAAGGAGCACGTTGCGCGACAAGGCAAAACCATGTTTTTTTACCGCGCTTACGACCATGGTTGGATTTGCTTCGTTGCTAGTTAGTGGCATACGGCCAGTTATTGATTTCGGTTGGATGATGATGATCGGTATGGTCGCCGTGCTGGCTACCGCTTTCATCCTGTTCCCTGCATGTCTGATGCTGCTTAAACCGGGTGCACAGCGTGTTCATGGCAATACTGCCCGTTTAATTACAGGCCTCTTTGCAAACCTCGCCGACGAGTGGGATACCACGACAGCAGGTTTGTGTGTTGTGTTGGTAGTAATCAGTGTTATCGGCATGGGCCGCTTGCAGGTGGAAAATCGTTTTATCGACTATTTCAAGGAGAACACTGACATCTATCAAGGCATGTTGACCATTGACAGGGAGCTGGGCGGTACGGCTCCGCTTGATGTGATAATCGACGCTGATGCCAAGTTCCTTGCGGCGTTGAAGGCAGACCCGGAACCTGGTGATGTGGTGTACGACGAAGAATTTGATGACGAATTTGATGACGAATTTGATGACGAATTTGGGGATGCAGAATCAGCTGGAAATACAGGGACTGCAGATTTAGGGGCGACTAGCTATTGGTACAACACTTTCCGGCTGGAACAGCTTCGTAGGGTGCATGATTATCTCGACAAGTTACCCGAGACAGGCAAAGTATTGTCGATGACGACTACCATCGATACTTTCAAAATACTCAATAAGAATGAGATGCCGGGCACCTTCTTTCTGTCCGTCCTCTATAACCGTTTACCAGAAAATATCAAGGAGGCACTGTTTGCTCCCTACATGTCTCCGGATGGCAATCAGGTTCGTATTAGTACCCGGGTGTTGGAATCTGATCAAAATCTGCGGAGGGATCGACTGATTAAGGAGATTCGCACCCATCTGGTTGATGAAATGGGTTTCCATCCTGACCGCATACATTTAACTGGCATGCTGGTGCTCTATAACAATCTACTGCAGAGTCTCTTCCGCTCACAAATATTAACGCTGGGTGCGGTATTTATCGCAATTATGGTGATGTTCGGGGTGCTCTTCAGCTCGCTTAGAATTGCGCTGACGGCTGTTTTGCCGAGTATGTTGGCAGTTGGTGTGGTGCTTGGCGTAATGGGACTGCTTGGCATCCCGCTGGACATCATGACGATTACCATTTCTGCTATTAGTGTTGGTATAGGCGTGGATGATTCCATTCACTATATTCATCGCTACAGGCAGGAGATCGCAGTGGATGGTATCGCCAGGGCGGCGATGCATCGTAGTCATGCAAGCGTTGGTCGGGCAATGCTTTACACGTCGGTGATTATCATCGCCGGATTTTCAGTGCTTGCACTATCAAACTTCATACCGAGTATTCTGTTCGGATTGTTAACCGGGCTGGCTATGCTGATGGCGCTAGTGGCTAATTTAACGTTGCTGCCGCTGTTACTGCGCTGGTGGGATGTACGCTAGGAATCTGTTGGACTTAGGCGTTAGTCGTGGCGCTGTTGAACTGCACTAAAGTTCTACTTGTGCCCAGATCGCCACCAAACAGGCATCAGATAACTTCGTTGTATTTATCCTGGTGCAGTTGCCTGGCCTGATCCAGCCAGGAGTCTCGTGCAACGCGTTTTTTCAGGCTGGGAATGAGCTCGCGGGCGCGTTCATAGTCCTGGGGTGTGAGTTCCAGCAAACTCCGAAAGTTGACTATTCCAAGCATATTCAGCTTTTGCTCCAATATTGCCCCGACTCCGTGTATGAGCTGCAGGTCATCGTGTCCGTTGCTTGAAGTTACAGCGCTGTCGGTGGTTTTTAGGGCAGGCATCGAGTCTGTGTTCTCGCCACTATCACCCTTGTGGTCGCTATCCACCTTTTTCTTCTGGGGACGCACATCATCGAATGCAGTAGCTTTTGTTTTGCCTGCTTTTAGTACTGAGGCGAGTTTCACCATGCGGGCCTGCAACGCCCGTGTTTTCTCTTGTTCGCTGGTCAGTTGTGCTTGAGTGCTTATTTGCTGCTTTTTGCTTTCGGCCTGTTTGTTGATTAAACCGGTCATCTGGGCCCGCAGTTGTTCAGCTTCATCTCGTAGCTGACTCAGTTCTTTAACCTGATCTCTGAGTGTCTGGCCCAGTTTTTTAGCCTGAGCGCTGAGATTTTCATTTTGGTTTTGTTCCATCGCCAGATCTTCAGCCTGGCTGCTCAGCAACTCAATTTCTTGTGTGTCGCGCTCCAGTTCTTTAAGTTTTGCCTCCAGCTTCTCATTAGTGGCAAGTTGGTTTGTCTGCATCTGGTTCAGATCTTTCAGCCGAGCCTGAAGCTGGTTATTTTCATCCTGTGTCTGACTCAATTCCTTTGTTTGGCTTGTCAGTTTTTCGTTTTCGCTTTGTATCTCGTCTAGTGCTTCAACTTGCACCCGAAGTTGCTGGTTTTCTTTCTGTAGCTGGCTGAGTTCAGCAGCAACTGTCTGGCGGACATCTCTGACCTGAGCAAGCAGTTTTTCATTTTCATCCTGAATCTGGTTCAGTGCCTCAAGACGGGTCTGCATGCCCTTGTGTTCTTCCTGCATCTGTCCAAACCCAGACATCTGTGCTTGCAATTGCTCATTTTGTTTCCGAAGCTCGTTTAGTTCTTCAGTTTCGGTTTGCAGCAGTTCGAGTTTGGCCTGCATATGCTTGAAGTCGGCGACTTGTGTCTGTAGCTGATTGTTCAGTTTCCGGGTCTCGTCGAGCTCTTTCTGAGTATTTCCCAGATCTTTAACCTTGTTCTGTAGCTTGGCCTGTAGCCCGGTGATTTTTTGCTCTGCTTCGCCCATCCCATCAAGTCGGCGTTTGAGCGTCTTGTTCGTTTTACTCATCACCGTGCAATGCTGTTTCCAGCGCTCTGCCTCGGTTTGCTGTTCTCCGGCCGTTTGCGTGAGTTCCTTCACCCGTCGTTTCAGTTCCTTGTGTTCCTGCCGGATCGTGAACACTTCCTTTTCATCATCGTCGAGCATATCGTCCAGACCAGCAACCAGACCGCTGCCTGGCGTATCCAGGCGATTCTGAACTTCAAGTTCTGTCAGGCGGGTGTTCGAAATCTCGAGATCGCGACGCAGCTGGACGAGTTCTTCCTGCAGTTCTTCCTTGCCTTCAATTTCATTATTAAGGTTTTCCTTCGTGGCGTTATATTTCTGCTGTGTGTCGGAGAGTGTATCCCCGGATTTTTGCAACTTGTCCTGCAGTTCAGTGATCTCAGAGTCCTGAGTTCCACTGGTATTACCGAGTTTCTCAATATCCTTGCGCGCAATATTCAACGCCGCACTGAGCTGGCGAATCTCCTGATCGCGGGGGTCTTCCTTGTTCGGGTTGCGGGTCCGATTGTGCCGATGCAGGGCAGCTTGCCAGCTACCTACGCAACCAGCGGCCAGAACAACCAGAAAAACAAGAATGCTTACAATTGACATAATATAAGTAACATTAATACTCGTAGATGAAGGTAAATGACTCAACACCCGCAAACATTGAGCTGGCTCTCATTTTGGATGCTTAAATTTTGATTCAGGGCCTGAGGTACCAGCCGCCCGGCGTTTGGCCCAAAAGGGGTTCGCGGATGTCTCAAAGCGGTACTATGCAACGATTGATTGCCTCGGCAGGCAGGGAGCGAGCTTGATGAATACTGGATTTTCAGCTTTGGCTGTCGCTGCATTGGCCATATTGACTGCCTGTGACGGTATGCCAGGTGGGGCACCGCCTATGCCTGTCATTGATCTGGAGCAGGAGCGCGAGAGCTTGCTACAACAGGATCTCCGTTTTGCCGATGTTGCGTATGAAGAGGGTGTTGCTGAGGCCTACCGACGTTTTATGGCCGAAGATGCAATCCAGCTTCCGGATGGTGGCCTGGCAATTGGCGGCCGTGATGCAATCTACGCAGACATGCTTGCGATTACTGATGGCGTGGAGTTTTCCCTGACTTGGGAGCCACTGGAGGTTGAGGTCGCCGCTTCGGGAGACCTTGGCTATACGTGGGGTATCTACTATTACGAATCGCTGGATGAGATAGGCGCTCCTTTTGTCGCCGAAGGCAAGTATGTTTATCTGTGGCGTAAAAATGAGGGTCGGTGGGAACTAATTTTAGACATCACCAATCAGACCGAACCTGACTATGAGGGATTGGCAGAGGCTGAATCAGTTACCGGAGGAGATACTTCGGTGTTGCTGCAAGCCTCACCGAATAACTGACGGGTCTGTTAATGAATAATGGCAGCAAGGGTCAATAACGGAATAATTCCGGCGATCAGGCTTAGAACAAATTCATCACGGCCATCCAGCTGCTTGAGCAAATTGGGATTCATCATTTCACTACTCCTTAAATTTCACCGGTGTTCGGTGTCGCATCGCTTTAAGTTGCGTATGCAATATTAGGGAGTGTGGTCACCACCATCTTGTCGCAGTGGTAACCGTTTGTAGCATAATGTAACGGCCATATATAATTGATATATATAGGAAAATAAAGCTTAAGCGGTTGCTGTCCGGCTGCTCAGGCGCTGGCTGCGACGTTTTGGATCGCTTCCACATCCTGTTCCGCGGTACGGAACTGTAATTCGGCTAGTCGAGCATAAAGTGGGTTCTTTGCCACCAGTTCAGTGTGACTACCGATCGCCTGAATACAGCCCTGATCCAACACGATGATGCGGCGTGCCTTGAGTACCGTAGCAAGTCGGTGCGCAATAATAATCGTGGTGCGATTCTGCATGAGTTTTTCCAGCGCTTCCTGTACCAGCCGTTCGCTTTCAGCATCCAACGCGCTGGTTGCTTCATCCAGTAACAGGATAGGGGGGTTCTTGAGTATCGCCCGCGCTATGGCAATTCGTTGACGCTGGCCACCCGACAAACGTGTGCCTTTCTCGCCGAGAAAGCTATCGTAGCCTTCAGGGAGTATCCGGATGAACTCATCGGCTGCAGCAGCAACGGCTGCAGCCCTGACTTCATCATCGTCAGCATCGGGGCGACCGTAGCGGATGTTTTCCAACGCACTGGTGCCGAAAATCATGGTTTCCTGCGGCACCACGCCGACGAGTGAGCGCACCGCCTGCGGGTCCGCTGTGGCGATGTTGATGCCGTCGATGGAGATGCTGCCCGATTCGGGGTCATAGAAGCGCATCAGTAGCTGGAAGGTCGTGCTTTTACCGCCGCCTGAAGGTCCGACAAAGGCGACAGTCTCGCCAGGCTGAATGTCCAGCGTGAAATCATTTATAGCCAGAGTGTCAGGTCGTGACGGATAGCGAAAATTAACATGGTCGAAATGAATGCGACCCTCGCCGGGTTGCTTCAGCGCTACGGGATTGTCGGGGGCGCGGATAGCGGGTTCGGCATCCAGCAGCTCCATGAGGCGTTCCATCGCCCCAGCTGCGCGTTGTACTTCGCCCCACATCTCGCTGAGCATCGCGCCGGAACTGCCTAACAGCACGGTGAAAATAACGAATTGCGCTAGTTCACCTGGCTGCATGGTGCCGGCTAAAACTTCGCGCGTACCCATCCAGAGTACGAGGGTGACGGCGCCGAACAACAGGAACATGCTGCCAAAGGACATCACGAAACGAACCCGTATGCGTTGTACCGCCGCCATAAACGAGGCTTCCACAGCTTCGCTGAAGCGCCGACTCTGCAACGGTTCGAGCGTAAAGGCCTGGACGGTCTGAATTGCATTCAGGGTTTCATTGGCCATGCCGCTTGAATCGGCAATCTTGTCCTGCGCCTTGCGCGACAGATTTCTGACCTTGCGCCCGATCCAGATTACCGGTCCCACAACCGCTGGCAGGAGCAACAAAATCATCAGTGTCAGGCTTGGACTTGTGTAGAGGATGCCGCCGATGGAAATGACCATCATGATGGTCGAGCGTAATGCGATGGAAATGCCCACCCCGGAAATTGACTGCACTAAGGTGGTGTCTGTGGTCAGCCGGGACAGCACTTCGCCGGTCTGGGTTACCTCGAAAAAAGTCGGGTCTTGGCGGATGACATGAGCGTAAACCTTGTTGCGGATATCGGCTACTACGCGCTCACCCAGCCAGGTAATGAGGTACAGCCGCGCCGCAGATAGACCACTGATGGCCAGAATGACCCCTAGCACGACCTTGAAGTAGAAATCGATTTGCTCGGAGTCGCCGCTCGCCAGCCCATTGTCAATCAGGTACCGCGCCGCCAAAGGCAGGCTGCCGGTGGCAGCGGACGCGGCCAGTAGCACAATGATGGCTAAGGTAAGTGTTCCGGAGTAAGGGCGAATAAACGGTATTACCGCTTTTAGCGGCTTCAGAGAAGAGCCTTTTGGGCGTAATTCGATTTGATCATGAGGAGGCATGAGTGAATCATCCCATTTTAAAGGCTATACGCACAGCAGCCGTGTGGGGGGCTGGTCACGGTGCGGCGACCAGTTGCCATAAGAGCCCCAAGAACATCACTGTGGGAATCGCCTTTGATCGATCGGTAAGCCCAGCCGTGACGAACTCCACATCGGTCTGCGAGGGGAATTTTGTATAACATGGCGACGTCTCGCAACGATCACGACGCTTATGCAAGATCAACATGACCTGAGCTTGATTCTCGATTCACGGGTACCGCTGGTCGTGGTCGAAACGCATGATGAGGGTCGCTTTCTTGATTTCCTGACGGGCGGGGTGACTGGTAGCGCTGCGCGCGAGTATCATTCGTTGTCGATCCTCATGGCTGAACGTTTGCAGACGTTGCGCGACTGGGCCTCCGAACGCACGGTTCCAGCCGACTGACCATGGGCGAGTATGGCTAATTCACTGCATTGCTGGCGTTGCGGAGCGGGTCTGGAGGATTTGAGCCTGCCATTGTCACGCCTGGATGAATGTCGCGAGTGCACGGTATATTTACATGTATGTCGGATGTGCAGCCACTTCGATTTGGCTGTTTCCCGCGCTTGCCGTGAGGACGATGCGGAAGAGGTGCTGGAAAAGGAACGCGCCAATTTTTGCGATTATTTCACGCCGTCCTCACAGGCTTTTGATACCGGTATCGCGACAGCTGATCGCAAGGCTCGAACACAACTGGATGGACTGTTCGGTGGAGAAAGTAGCGCCGAAGATCCTGATGATGAGCTCGGGAATGCCGCCGACGACCTGTTTAAATAGCCTGACCGGCGGATTCAGCTGGCGCTTATTCTGAGCCGCATGACAGCGGTACCATTTTCATCCACCAGTTCCAGCGTGCTGCCAAGACGTCGCCAGCTACGCGCCGCTCCCAGTGCTTCCATGAATGCAATCTCCTGGCCGCTGACAGCGGGCTCGCACATTTTCCGGGTAGATGCGAGCAAGCCGAACTGAATGGCTATGCCAGCCATATCCACACCACCTCGGTAGTTATTGCAGCCTGTGCTGCCACTGACAGTGTCGTCTGTATTAAAGGTTAGGGTTGACTCTGCTGCATCGGCATTCAGGCCAAAAATGTGTTCGGCTACCCAGCTGGTTGCAGCGATTTGTCCGGACAATGGGGAAGTTTCACCGGGTACGACAGCCTGTTTTTGCTGACTGGTGCAGCTGGCGAGCGAAACCAGTAGCAATGTCATGGCTATGAGCGCGCTGAGGTTATTTTCAAGTGGGTGGCGGAACATTGGGTGGATTCCAGTGTTGACTGTGTTGCTTTTCCCTCGACTGGTCAATACGTGTTGGCCATGGATTCGGCGACTGCCGGTATGTACAGCGTGATCATTCCGTCGTCCTGCCATTCGGTGATCTGGATATCGACGCCCAGCATGTCCGACCAAATTACTATGTGCGGCATGGTCCACTGTTCGTGTATTTCCTGCTCGGTCAGATCATGCATACCCATGCGACGTGTTTGCTCAAGCACATGGCCATAAGGCGCATGGTAAGTCACACTGCCAGGCTCACGTGATACTTTGCCGGCGAGTTGAAAGAAACAGGTTGTCTGATCGGTGATAGCTATCAGGGCCAGTTCCTGGTTGCCCGTTTTCTCAATGACCTCGGCGACGCGCTTCAGCATCGGAAACTGGGTCATTGCATCCTCCCGGGCGACAGCTTCCAGTCTGCCCTCATTTTTAGCGTATTGCATAAACTCCAGCGTCATTTTCACCAGCGCGTCGTTCATTTCATGTTGATAAGCTGAATTAGAATTCAGCGTCTTGATCATTTTGGAAACAGCCAGCCCGACTTCTAGTTCACGGCCCGTGAAGTCAAACTTCGGGTCTACAGAATCAGTCGCCTCCAGTATGGCTTTTGCCACTGCCGCACCCAGAACTGCTTCGTTGCCCTCGAAACCACTGAACTGGCCAATCTGTTTCGGGCCTTTCGCGGCGTGGCCTGTGCCGGTGGCCAGCAGCAGTGCTAAGGCCAGGGCAGAAATTGCTGTACGACTCATGTCGGTCTCCTGTCATTACGTGTATAGGCTGATTATCAGCTGGTGTTGGCTGTACGGACAGCCGTTCCGGGCAGGCAGTCCACATCGCGGATTTGTTGCTCTCGCTACGTCAAAGCCCTGGTATCGTAACCCTGCACGCTCAATTCCGGGTTACTATTAGTCCTAAGCTTGTTCCCTTGGTGTGCCGCATAAGTGGCCACCATTCCTAATTAATGAAGAAAAAACAGGTAGCTCCATCATGGTTAATGAAGCACGTATTTTCAGCCAGCTTGCCGTTGTATCCATCAGTGTTGTTTTACTTGCCGCCTGTGATGCACCGGTTGTCCCGAAGACAAACATTAGCGATGAAAACGCCATGGCTGCCCCGCAGACCAGCGTCTACTTCGGTGATACGCATCTCCACACTGCCTTGTCATTTGATGCGGGTTCCTTCGGTAATCGTCTTGGTCCTGATGAGGCGTATCGGTTTACCAAAGGTGCAAAGGTAACCTCCTCGGCAGGTGTCGATGCGGAAGGCAACAGACTGGATGCGCAGCTTCGCCGCCCGCTGGATTTCGTGGTTGTGGCAGACCATTCCGATGGTTTGGGGTTTTTCCAGATGATTGAGTCTGGCGATCCCGTCATAATGGAGAATGATCAAACCCGCAAATGGCATGAAATGGTTAACGCGGGAGGTCAGGAGGCTGTAGCAGCTACCATCGAAATGATTGGGGCTTTTTCTCAGGATAAGTTTCCAATGCAGACAAATAATCCTGATCTGATGTGGCCGATCTGGAAAGATATAGTCGCCAATGCAGAGAAATACAACGATCCAGGGAAATTTACGGCCTTTATCGGTTATGAATGGACTTCACTGGTAAAGGGCAACAATCTGCACCGGGTGGTTATTTATCGTGATGACGGTGACAAAGCGGTTCAGGCACTACCGTACACCATGGCTGACAGTCCTGATCCCGAAGACTTGTGGAATAACCTGCAGGCCTACGAAGACCTGACAGGAGGGAAGATTCTGGCGATAGCGCACAATGGCAACCTCTCGAATGGCCTGATGTTTGATGTAGAAACGCTTTCCGGTGGTGAGATTACCCGCGACTATGCGGAGCGTCGGCAGCAGTGGGAGCCGCTGTACGAAACCACGCAGATCAAGGGTGATGGCGAGACACATCCCCATCCACTGGTTTCACCCGACGATGAATTTGCCGATTACGAAACCTGGGATGTGGGCAACCTGGATCTCAGTACAGCCAAGACGTCTGACATGTTGCCCGGCGAGTATGCGCGTTCAGGTTTGAAGCGTGGTCTCGAATTTGAAGAGAAATTGGGTGTTAACCCTTATAAGTTTGGTCAGATAGGCAGCACCGATTCGCACACGTCTTTGCCCACTGCTGAAGAGGATAACTTTTTTGGTAAGCATTCCGGTGCGGAACCTTCGCCAGAGCGCACCAGCAAAATTCTTATGGGGAATGAGAACGGCAAGATCATGGAGTACCAGATGGCGGCATCAGGGTATGCGGCAATCTGGGCAACGGAGAACACTCGCGAGGCGCTGTGGGATGCGATGAAGCGTCGCGAGACTTACGCGACGACCGGGTCACGCCCCTTGGTGCGTTTCTTCGGCGGTTGGGTATTTGACGGGACCGAGTCCGCGGCCGATATGTATGCTGCGGATGGCTACGCACAGGGTGTGCCGATGGGATCGGATCTTGTCAGGGGGCCTGAGGGCACATCCCCGACTTTTTTGGTGGCGGCACGCAAGGATGAACAAAGCGGCAATCTGGATCGCATGCAGATCATCAAGGGCTGGATAGGCGATGACGGCAAGGCACGGGAGCGCGTCTACGACGTAGCGGTTTCAGACGGTCGTACCATCGATGCGGACGGTCGTTGCCGCACACCGGTGGGCACCACCGTGAACATACACGAAGCCACCTGGACCGATACCATTGGTGACGCAGAACAAAACGCTGTGTGGACCGACCCAGACTTCAACCCGGACCAGCGGGCTTTTTACTACGTACGCGTCATTGAGATTCCGACACCCAGATGGACAGCTTACGAAGCGCTGCGTTACGGCTTGGACCTGCCTGCTGAGGTGCACATGACCACCCAGGAACGCGCCTACACGGCACCTATCTGGTATACGCCCT
>PVMS01099241.1_pt1 | contig 15522 bp, 9 predicted proteins | sample 1853461 | NCBI WGS metagenome assembly PVMS01 (sample SAMN08582032, study PRJNA380276) | Marine sediment metagenome, whole genome shotgun sequencing project. | isolation source: ocean sediment barecode stripped | collected 2017 | reverse complement strand
TTATCTGCACCAGCGTAAGAGATGTGAACATTTGGGAATCGGAGGAGGGAGCTATCTTTCAGGGGAACACCCGGACTTACCCTGGATAAGGTTTCTGTAAAGAGCTGAAAATCCATGATCCCCTCTCCTATGGCTGTCCCCTGAAAGATAGCTCCCTCCTCCGATTCCCAAATGTTCACATCTCTTACGCTGGTGCAGATAATGCTTGAATCCAGTACCTTTAAGGCCTGCATCGGATCTTCCATGGCCCAGAGGGCATTGGCCGGGTCAAAAAGTGCACCACAAATATCTGTACCTGTTTCCTGAATGAGGGACAATAATTCCCTCGAGCGCAGATCTCCACAATGGTTCTCAAAAGCAAACTTTACTCCTGCATCCAGAGCCTGATCTCGTGCTGATCTCATTAAGCTGATTACGGCCTCCATGTGTGCCTCAATTCCGCCTTCAGCATACCGGTCCTCCATAGATCCGATCCGACAGCCCACAACGGGCGATCCCACTTCACTGGCCACCCGAATCCCTTCAGCTAACAATGATTCAGCATCTCCATAGGCCGGTGAGAAAGAGGTGGACTTTTCGCTGATGCTTCCCACTCCCAAATAGATGGAAACACCAGAGGCTTTTGCCAGCGTAGAGAGACTTGAAAGATGCGAAGTTTCCAGGTTTTCAAATGGGTGGAATGTATTTAGCAAAACAGAGTCCAGCTTATGAGCACTGGCAAATTCCACCAATTGCCGGGCATTTAAGCTCATGTCCCTCAAGGAATGATTGCATAAGCCCAGGGGAACCCTGACCGGGTTAGCTCCTAGAAGCGGCAGGGAATGTACTGCCAGTGCACCCAATCCTAATGTTTTTGCAAAATCTCTTCGCTTCATGGCTACTCAACACCCCAGGATTTATTGGCTCTGGGCCCCATCTCAAGATGCAGTTTCCCATCATTCATCAAGTCTTCATGGCTAATGAATGGACTGTTTAATTCTTCACCATTCATAGTGGCCGATTGGATATATTTATTCTCCTCGGAAGCTTTCGGTGCCTCTATTACAAAGGTCTTCCCATTTCCAAGATCAATAGAAACATGCTTGAACATTGGGCTCCCAATGGAATACAAAGGTTCACCGGGAGTGACCGGATAAAAACCCATGGCTGAGAACACCACAAAGGAGGACATTCCCCCGCCATCTTCATCTCCCGGTACGCCCATCAGGTCGTTGCGGAACCACTCCTTTAACAGTTTACGTATGTGTTTCTGAGTAAGCCATGCGTGGCCGGCGTAATTATAAAGATATGGGATATGAAAGGAAGGTTCATTGGCCATGGAGAACTGACCCACATTTCCAGTCTGATCAGGCAATTGGGCATAAAAAGCATATTTACTACGACCCAGAGGCTCTGCAAACATGGCTTCCATCTCCATCACAAAAGACTCATTACCTCCCATTAATTGAATCAGGTCAGGAATGTTGTGTTGTACGTCCCAGCGATAGGTCCAGGCATTGTTTTCATCGTAATACCCACGAGCTCCCATCCCACCTGAAAACTTGTAGTCAAAAGGTTCTATGAAATCTCCTGCTGCATTCTTAGGATGAAAAAATTTCGTCTCTGAATTATAGAGGTTCCGGTAATTGAAGGAGGCTTTCATAAATATTCCGCCTCTTCAGTTTTCCCCAATTCCTCTGCGATTTTTGCCAGACACCAATGATCATAAGAAGTCCCCAGGGTAACAGCAACTGGCTGTCGCCGCTCAAAGTGGTGCACTTCAGGTGCCGTCTCCATTTCCCCTTCCTCTAAAGCAGGGAAGTATCCATGTTCCTTATAAAAGACATCCAGCTCGCCGGCAGGCATGGCCGACCAGGGTGCCAGTGTTTTCTCAGTAATAGCTCCTTTGGAGGCCTGGTAAGCTTTCTCCAGGTCAAAATTGCCCAGTCCCTTGGCATGAGCATCCAGTACTGTAGCTACCCCGTGATTTGAATTCATGGCAGCCCCATCCCCGGTTATTTTAGGGAAGGTTGGCATCCAGAAGTGATCCCTCTGCTCCGCCATCAAAACGAAAGAATTCAGAATATCCTCTTCCATTTCTGCATCAATCAGGATCCGTAAGGGATGGTGTGCACGATAGGAGTCCCAGATCCAATCGTCGGTATAAAAGGGACGTCCAAGATCATCATGGATCTGGCCATCGAATGGACTGTAGTACCGGCCATCTTCCGAAATACAAACCTGCCTTTCGAAGAAGCGGTATAAGGAAGTATAGAAAACCGTTTGCTGATCGACAGTGCCCCCGTCAACTTCTATTTTACCCAGGGCATTGTTCCAGGCATCCCGCCCCGTAGTTTGAAGTTCTGCAACTGTTTTACCGGCCACTTCACGCTCCATATTTTTGCGGGCCTGTACTTCATCAATAAAAGAGACACCGTATTTTACATTTATTGCGCTGGTTCCTTCAGCATATGTTAAGACCAGGCAGGCATTCTGACCTTCTGCGCCAGTAGATTCTGCCAGAGTGCCATCCTTCAAAACGGAGACCTTCTGCGGCATCTCCTCTGGAAGCAGATGCAAATAGACCCTGGTATCATTGTCGATAATCTGATACCCGCTTATAGCCTGGCCATCCCAGTTAATCCCACCGGCAGCCGTGTTTATTACCAGGTAAGCTGGTCCCTCCTGTTCAAATTGTAAGGCATAAGCAGCAGATTGGTGGGACAGGCCAAAATCAACCTGAATTTCCTGATCATCCAGATAGACCGAATAGGAATAGGGGGTCAGTTTTTCCTGATCATAACTGAACTCCATTACCGGTTTCAGATCACTTTCATCGCCCTGGAAAGGACTCAGATTGAAAGCTGAGCTGCCCCGGTGACTGGTCAGTAATATGGGTAAACCATGGATATTGACTTCGGTATAATCACCACGTCCGGGAGTTACACGCATCATACTATTGGGCAGATGTACGGTTGGAAAGGTAGGCACCAGCAGATGACTGATATTTCCCATATATGGATTAACCAGGTCAACAGCTTGCTTTGCTTCAAGTGCCCGATCTTCAGTTGGAGTAACACACGCCACACAAAAAAGAGATGACAGGCCAAGTATAAGTAGGCTATTTCTATTCATAATTATACAATTAATTAATTGGTGATTTTATCAAGGCATTACAATTTTGGCTCCCAGCCTGGCTCGTACTCCCGCTTCCAGAGTTTCATGGCATCACGGTCATACATGCGTCCAGATTCCGAGTCAATATCAAATCCATGTCCTATACGGTAGGCAATATTCGCGTAGTGGGTCATTGCCTGGCTGATCACACCTTCTGTAATTGGAGAATTTACCTGTTCTGTTCCCCTTACGGTATTAAAGAAGTTTTGTGCATGTTGTGTTGAAGTGTCGCCGCCGCCACCCAGTGCGATCCCCGATTCCTTATTGTCGGACTTGTAATCCTTGATCATTTTTCCATTCCGGTCGTACACCCGGTACATGCCGCGATCCACTATAACAGTGCCTTCGGTTCCGAATATAATTGTTCCTCGATCCATTCCATAGGTAGAATAACCGTTGCGGCTTTTACCATCCCAGGTAATTGCTTTGCCATTTCCGAATTCAAAAGTAACTTCCATGGTATCATACATGGTCCAGCCATCATTTTTAAAATGACGCTTATCTGCTTCTACATATACTTTTTCGGGGTAGTCAACCTGAAGTGCCCACCTGGCAACGTCTAACTCATGCGTAGCATTATTTCCTGTCTCGGCAGTTCCAAAGTCCCAGCCGTACCAGTGCCAGTTATAATTCCAGGTATCGTGCATGTATTCCTTTCTTGGCGATGGCCCCTGGAAAAGGTCCCAGTCAAGCCCCGTGGGAACAGCAGCTTTTTCAGGAACAACTACTTCACCGCGCCTGTTGGAATAAAAGGCAACAGCTTTGTAGGTTTCTCCAATTAAGCCCTCATGAATCTGCTTTATAATTTCAATAGATAAAGGTGCTGAGCGTTGCTGGTTGCCCATCTGGATGACCTTACCGTATTTTTTCTGGGCTTTAAGCAATAGCTCACTTTCATGAAAATTGTGGCTACAAGGTTTTTCCAGATAAACGTGTTTGCCGGCCTGAACAGCCATAAGAGCTCCGGGCGTATGCCAGTGATCGGGTGTGGCAATGAAGATAGCATCCAGATCCTTATCTTCAAGCACTTTACGTACATCCTTTTCTTGTTTAGCTTTGTAGTCCAGAACCTCCTGAAACTTTTCATCTGCACGAGCCAGCTGATGATCCATTACATCACACAGATACAGTAAGTTTACATTGCTTTCTTTCAATCTTATGGGCTCGATATACCCACCTAAGCGCCTGCCAAGACCTGCAATTGCAACATTTAACCTGTCATTGGAACCAATGATTTTACGGTAGCTTTTTGCAGACATATCTGAGGATACGCCGCCAATTGTAAGAGCTGCAGAACTGGCAGCTACGTTCTTAATAAACTTTCTTCGTGATGTCATAGAAATGGTATTATATTTTTTTCATTTTAAAATTCAGAGATGCAAGACAAATATAAAGCGGAGGGTGAAATATTTTATTAATAGAAAATTAACTGCAATACATTTTTGAGAAATAATCTTACCAGGATGTAAGAGAAATATTTCGGAAAGAAACTTCATTTCCATGCCCCTGTAAAAGAATATGCCCCTGCTTTTGTCCTCCAAAATTTTTCAGATTATTGTATTTACTCAGTCTTACCAGCTCATTGTAGCTATCTGAACTCCTGATGTAAACTATAATCTTTTCACCATTCAGCCAGTGTTCCACATGATTTTCATTCACTACAATCTTCACTTTATTCCAATTTCCAGCCGGGTTTATTTTGATGTTATCACGGCTTGGAAGTATATCGTATAAGGTTGCCATTCTACGATTTCCGTTACGGCCAAGTAAAGCATCCGGGTGTTTTTCGTTGTCGATTAACTGATATTCCAGTCCCAGGTAGTTCCCTTCATGTCCTGGATAGGTATCAACCACCATGTATTTAATTCCACTATTTGCACCCTCACTCAAGAGGACTTCCAATTCCAATTCAAAATTGGAAAACTGCTCTCTGGTAATTATATCGTGCCCTCCCTCCTGTTCTTCCGTTTTTGCAAGAACAGTTAGAATACCATCCTGAATAAGCCATCCGCTCTCCGGGAAATTATCTGAGTTAATATCCTTCCAATGATCAGTCGAAGTGCCATCAAACAATACGACCCGGGTCTTTTCTACATGTTCTTTTGGAGTCTCCTGAGAAGATTCGGAAGTGCATTGGAAGAATGGAATTACAAGTAGCAGTAATAGAAGGTTCCTGGTTTTCATAGCTCTAAGTTTAAGTTTAGTCATCGCTTACTGGATAAGCATAGTATAAGTACATGGCGCCATAGGTCCAGTTGCTTCCCTGCATGCCTGGGAAATTCAGGCGGTCCATCATTAATGCCATATAGGGGGCCGGGTAACCTTCCGGCAAAGGAATCACATTTGGCCAGACGCGGGTTCCGCTGGTATCATCCCACGGTGGTCTGTGTATCCGAAGTGCACCAGCGGGTTTAAGATCCGGGTAGGTATAGATGTATACCTTGCGGTCGGCGCTGCCGAACAGGGCATAGTGTTTTTGCCCGATCTTTTGAATCTGGGTACCTGTGCTATTTACTTCCACAGGTCCGGCAATCTTAATATAGGGACCATCCCACTGATCTGACTCCCTGATAACTGCTTTATATCCGCCATAATTTTCACAAAGCAACATACGCCATTTCCCAGCCTGAGAATCATAAATACATTGTGGGTCCTCGTAATCAGCTACCAGGCCTATGGATCTGGCCTTCATAATTGAGATTCCCTGAAGCGGTTCCCGGGAACTTTGCACAGCCAATATCTGCTTCTTTTCTTTCTTCTCCGGGTCTCCATAGGACGAAAAACCAGTAGTAAATCCACGCCATACCTTCTGGTTTCGGTCATAAAAAATATTGGAGGCCAGATCATTTCGCAACAAGCCATCTCCGCGATCATAAAGGATGATTCCTTCAAATCTTATGTCGAATACGGATGGATTTATACTATATATTCCCTGCATCGGGTGTGGTAAACCACCTCCACGTACAGTCATTAATATCCATAGCCGTTCATCTTTAAATAAAGGTGAGCCATCTTCGTAGGTCACAACCCGCATATCTGCCTGCCCAATGCCCGGAGATAAAAAAGCTTTGGCCTCATCCACTTCCACATATGAACCTGCTTCGATCTCCGCGTGAAGACAGAATTCAAAGCGCCGCATTAAATCCTTCCTTCTGAGATCAAAATGCTCCACAAAATCCATGCGCCCAATTAAAGTCGATCTTTCATCCAACTCCACAAAGAAATTTGCTCCAACTGCAAGCATTTGTACCCGCAGGCGAATAGGATCACCTCCTTTGAGGGCCTCAGGCAGCATGAAATCGTGGGTCTCCACTTCCTTGCCATCCTTAACGACAACACAATAAATCGATTGATACATTCCATCGTCGACCACCAGGGTGGCCATAATCCAGTTTTCTGCATCGCTGTCTCTGAAGATCATGCCGATCTCTCCCGATCCATTGAAGCTGTTCACGGCCACATCATAGACTGCAAACGGACTAAAACCTCCAATCCAGCGGGTGGATGTGGCAGCTGTTTGAGCGCTTATTCTTAATCTTCCTTCTTCAATCGCCAGCTGGGGCTTGTTTAATTGCTCACCTACCTGTGGATGCATTACATCCAGGCCTATCACCGTGGCCGGCCACAAGCCTGCAAGTGGAATATCCTGAGACTTATCAAAAATCATCCTTCTCACAGCTTGCCTGCGAAACTCCAAATCACCAGGCTCCAGGTCCTGAGCAGTACTGGTTGTAGGGCTTACTAACAAAGTCACCACCAGAAATGTGGACGTACATTTTATAATCTGTAAAAGCTTCACTTCTTCTCCTTTTCTTGTTGCCCGGTCATCATTTTAATAATTTCATTCCAAATCCAGGCAGATCTGAAACCTGAATTTTTCCATTAATAATTTTATAATCACCAAAATCGATATCATCTGACAGGCAGGTTACCCCTTCAATTGTGACCACATTTCCACATGCAGCAGAGAGATGGGCATTGTAATGTGTTTTAAGCATAGTCCCAAATGCATGTGGGCTTGCCCACATCTTTTGCTTCTTCAATTGCGGCATTAAATGCCTCCACCTGGTAAATCCAAATGATCGGATATCAGGCAGGTAAGCATTCATTATACCTTCTTCTCCCATTTTCATACATAACTCATGATCAGGTTGGGCTTCACCATCAGCATACAGTGTGTTCTCAAAACCATTTTCATCCATCCAAGAGCGAAGTTTCTTGCCGTCATTATAATTCTCGCGGAACGGCTCTTCGACCCACAACAGAGGAATAGGGCCGATCCCTTCCAGGAAATCAATTGTATCCTGAAGTGTATATCCATCGTTAGAGTCCACCAGGAGTTCAATATCGGGGAAAGTTTTATGGATCAGCTTCACCACCTCAATATCCTTCTTCAAGCCCGCATCCTGTGGGTACCATTTCCCATTTCTACCAATTTTTACCTTGAGTTGTTGATAGCCATAATCAATATCCCATTGGCAGTTTTCAATAATTTTACTGATTCCTGCCGGATTGTTTTCAGGTTCCAGTTCGTCAAAATAGATCATACCACTGTAGATAGGCGTGCTTTTCGGACCCCCTGCACCAAGTAGTTTATATACAGGTTTATCAAGAATTACTCCCATTAAATCGTGTAATGCCAAATCCATATATGGGCTCAGATCATGGCGCATACCATTTTCCGGAGAAATCAGGTCTGAAACAGATTTTCCCTTAAGCAGACTAATTTGATCCTCAATCTTATTTGAACTAAGTGCCCAGCCAATAGCTCCCTGATCAGTGGTGAGCCTGAGGGCCTCACTTTTATGGAATTGCCCATGGACTCCTAATCTCGCATTTTTACCAACAAGTCGCGGCCACTGGTACTCATACTTTACCTGTTCGGCATTTACAATTTTGTGTTTTTTTAGTTCAGGGTACTTCTCCCCATTAACTCCACCAAAAAGTTTTGATGCAGATAAACAAACGAACCCAGTTCCTAATGCTGCAGTTTGGACAAATTTTCTTCTTTGCATAATCATTTATTTTTGCTGAGGCTGATATATTCTGACATCCCCTCTTCTATCTTCCGGGCTTATTGTCCATTCCACTAATTCGCCATCCTCCACCCTAGCACTTATGCTAGTTTGCTTACTTAAATGAAGTTTAAAATCTGCATCCCAGTTGGCCGGCCATGCGGGTAACAAGAGGATTTGATCACCGGCCTCCTGTACCAGCATTCGCTGTAAGGCTGTGGTACCCGCTCCGAAGTGGTCAAAGTCAGGGCTTGAATCCGGCATGCGAACTCCATAAACCGGGAACCGGCACTGGGTAGAGGCATGACTGAAACGTTCAATCAAGCCTGTCTGGGCTTCTCTGGCATTCCCAGCATAGGCCCAGTGTATCTGGTCCTGCGTCCAACATTTAAAGTCAAAGGCATTCACGACGGTCCTGTTTTGCATGGTCCACTCCACAATATCCCCGGTGCCATGACCAATGCCATAAAGATTAAAGGGGAAAACGGGATATAACTCTCCATTCTCGGCGTTCATTTTTTTGCTGTATTCCTGAGCCGGAGCTATAGCCATTCGACCATCTATGGTATGCATGGGAACCTGTGGTAATTCGCTTTTAAATCGTTTCCAAATGCGAATGTCTGCTTCTGTTCCTGCATTCAGTTTTAGCATCCCGTCGATGCAATAATGCAGGCCTGCAATATCGGGAGCAGGATTCACGGCAATCCAGAATGTTTCCAGTACCATGGCCGGATCCAGTTTTATCTTTCCATCTTCATCGCGTGCATAGTGCTGATCAAAAAACAGCAAAATTTCACGGGCAAATGGCACCAGGGTTTCCTGTATAAAGACCTGGTCCTGTGAATACTCAGCATAAGTAAGCATCATGGAAACAATTTCGAGCCCGCTGGTAAAGTAGTACGAGTGATAATAACCACTGCCATCGTTTTCTCCAGGCTTTGTTTTTAGTGGCTTCATTTCCGCCGAACCATCCCAGAGACCACAGTCCCGCTCTCCTCCTGTTGGCTCTATATTTTCGCGGTAGTAGCTTCCTTCATGCCCGAACCATGCCAGGGTGATTGCCCTTCGAACAGGCAATAAATCATTGTAATAGTTAAAGAAGGGATGGACCATTTCCAGATCCCCACTCATGAACAGGGGCCAGTAAAGCAAGCGCTGATTTTGAAAGGTGTAACGACGTCCCCAGTCCCGGTAATCTTCACTGCTTAATTTGAAGCTATCTGTCTCAGCAATGAAGGTAACACGCTCGGTATTCCAGGTATCCTCCGCACCAAATCGCAAGGGTTGTGTAAAGAGTCCCCCGTTAAATTTAGTCTGATTGCGGCCCCGGCTCTGACAGGCCATCAGGTAGCGGAATACATTGTAATTCTGGGCCACAAGGGCTCCCTTGTCCCTTTCATCGCGATGCTTTCTATATCCCTCACCTTCAAAGATCTCTCTTTCGTCAAGCGGCAGGGAGTTATCCGTGATGCTAATCCAGCTCTTTTTCCAAAATTCAGACCACCAGCTTGTGTGGGCGATCCAGTCTTGTTTTGTATCCAACTCTTTCGATGCCTGCTTCTCAAGTTTGGAGATCCACTCCTCTATATCAGCTTTTTGATCTGCTATGGCATGAATACGAATGTCAAACTGTTTCCCTTCTCCCTTCATTTGTCCATCCTTCAATGTCATATCGGGACTTTCCATCAAATTGCCAAAGGTGTTAAAACGATATGGATCCGGATGTTCTGTGATCAAAGCTTCTACACCGTAGAATCTCATCTCCGTAGGATAGACACTGCGGTCCCCCACGGCGTAATACCAGATCAAGGATCCGTTTCTTTCAAGCAATACATCCTGGGTCGGATGCTCGATGGGCTCACTGCTAATGTTCCAGGGGGAGCCATCATTACGTTTCCAGAACTCCGGCTTTGCCTTAACCACAGTTTGATCTTCGGCCTCCACCTCTATGTGATATACGTTTCTGTTAGCATCGGCCCAGATCAGGATCTCAACACCCTCGCACTCCAGAAGGATCGATCCGGTTTGAAGATCCAGGGTTTGTTTAAACTTCTTTCCACAGGCAAAAGGATTTGGTGAGATCTCTATACGAACCCTTCCTGTTTTAAAAATATCACCATTGTAGGTAAAAGCATCATTTTTTGATAAAAGTAAATAGAGCGCATCATTTTCAATGGCATATACCCCTGCAGCAATATCTCCATTTCCCAGAGGCATTTGGCCGGAAGCATCGGTGGAGGGGCTGTTCCAAACCACATTATACTTACCAATGGATCCGGGTTGTGCAAACAAAACACCAATCTGTACTACAAGCACCATTGCCAGAATAAATTGCCTGTTCCTCATTTGTTAGTTATTTGTTTTCAACTACAAGTTGGCATTTATACTCTGTCCTGCGTATACTCCCTCAGGCAATTCAATATTCAGATCATTCATTCCTGTAATTTGCAGATGCATCCTGCTAAGGCTTCTTGACGGATCAGCCACCGTAATCTTCTTTACCTTCCCTTCGTTTATTTTCACCATCACAGCTCCGGGTGAATCCAAGGAAAGTTCTATCCCTTCCGCAATATTTAGCTCCCCGGCCTGGTAGAAAATTGCCTGAACCAGACCTGCGTCATGGTCAATCACAGCCTGAAGCTTACGATTATTCATCAGAACTTCAATCCCCCGGTCCTCATTCATCTGCTCCACTGTTGTCACGGGTACTACTATGTACTCATACTTCACATCTTTGGGGATGGTAGAGCTGTAATTAAATCCGCCGGTGTTTCCCTGGGGCCGGATTCCATGATCGATCCAGAGGGAAAAGACATCCAGAGTTACAAGATCCTTCGATGCAATGGACTGTTTGGTAATGTCAGTCCACTTCCCACTCTCTTTCTGATTGGACAGATTTATTGTTGTGGAGTCTGGGAAGAGATAGCCTGTACCATTATGATACACCCATTTAGCATTATCTATCAGGTGGACTCCCCTGTCAAGAGTCTGCTTTGCACTTTCATGCGAAACAATTACATCCCCTTTCAGAAGAGACTGGTTCATGGTGGTCACTACCGGCAGGGTACGTGTGGGTGTTTCAATTCCTGCCCCCAGGCAAACATATTCATCATCGAAAAAGAACCAGCCCTTTCGGGCCCTGGTAAAATCATGTGGACTGATAAAATCAAAAGCCACTGCCCCGTATTCCCCATCAGTTACCGCGCCCACAAACCCGGTCAATCCAGGCATCAATACCTTGTTTTCGGGTGGAAGCGCAGGTTTTTGAAGGATGGTGGTCCCCGGAATCTTCTGCCAGTCATATACCGGCCAAATATTCAAATACTCATTACCCGTGATAGAGAGAAAATTTGCGCCATCCCCTTTGTGATGATTCAATATTCCTTCCGAGTTATGCGGGTATTCCATATTCTGATTTCGCACCGAGAACATCCTTACCGAGGTAAAATATGTGGGGCGCTGGCATACAAAATACTCGCTCTGCCAGAAAAATGTGGCAAATGAGTCTGTGGGGCCGCTTATGCCCTTACGCAGGGAAATGACCTCTTCAAGCTCATCCTTTCGATGGTTTGAAGCAATCAATAGTCGTTCAGGAGTACGAGTGCTCAGGGGTTTAAAAGTCTCTTTTCTGGAGATACTCCGGTTCATGGCACCCTTGTCTTGGTAGATTCCATATACAGCTTGTTTACAGATTCCATCCAGATAGTAATCAATAAGTTGCTCAATTTTATTCGCTGTGAATTCAAATTCAGTTCCTGCCACATAGGCAGCCCATTCCGCAAAAACATCTGCATATGCTGTCCCATAGGAGTAGGTGGTGTTCACCCGGTCATAGCGGTGATGAAAACTATAATCGTGTTGCATCCCACGGCCCCCTGTATTGAACTTAATCTCGTTATTAATGGCTTTTATAATATCAGCAAAACCAGCCTCATCACCTACCACCAGTTCCCTTTTTGCAGCGATGTCTCCAAATTTAATACGATCTGCTCCGGGTCTAGCCCCTGGGGAATCCAGGGATCCCCTTTGCGAGATCTGGAGTGCTTTGGCCTGAATTGCAGGTTCAATATCTCCATCCATCAGTAGCAGCACATTGACCATTTTCCTGGGTGTTGTTACCTGGTTGTCGTACCAATTTTCGGAAATGTAATCATGATCACACCAGAATTTCAGTGATTGGTTCACGAGTCTACGAAGCTTCCGGTCGTGATAAAACGAAGAGGATCTCTGTTGATAGGCCAGGCAAAATTTCTCCAGATTGAACAGGTGAAAAAGATTTTCAAAGCCGGTTCTGGAGAGATCCTCATAATTGATATCCGGCCAGCTGCCATCCTCTCCCATGCTATGGATCAGCGCTGAAATCTCTTCATCATCCACGCTCTCCCGAAGGATCTCAGCAAGCACCCGCTGCTTCACAATCTCAATATCAGGTTTGGCATGGAGTATCCCAGAAATTAATAGCAGTGCCAGGATAATAATATATTTCAGTTTTCTATCTAACACTTACCAGGATTAGAGTTTTATAAACTTCTTTGTGAAGCTTTGTCCCGCCACATCAATTCTTACAAAATACAGCCCCTTATCAAGAGCTCTTGAATCCTCTGACAGGCTCGCATTGATTTCATGCAGCTGACCTTTATAGCTATTCAATACTTTCCCTGACAGATCAATAAGCTGTACAGTTAGAGGATTACTTCCGGTAGCTGTTGCGCTGATTTGTACATTGTCCGAACTTGGATTTGGATAAAGAACAAAGGAAGTAGCATCTGCTATTGTATTTGCTGCAGATACAGTACTCGTTACATTTACTTCAAATATTTTTTCTACACTGGATAAGCTTTCGTCCGTACTTGCAATTCGGATTGAGAAGCTACTTTGTGTCTGGTAGTCAAAAACCATATTGCTCAGGAGTAAGCTATTCTGAAGAGCGAATTTTGCATTGTCCGTATCACCTTCTCCCGATGCAAAGGAATAGCTATGTGAGTCACTGTCAGGATCCGTGGTGCTCAACACACCAATGATGGTGCCGCTGGATTGATCTTCAGGTATTGAATTATTTGTAAGACCGATATCCGTGGGAGGCAACATATTACAACTTCCCTGGTTCAGCCATTGATCATCCATCCAGGCCAGGCGTCCAATTAACCATGTTTTAAGTTTATCTATCTCTCCCTCATAGGTCTCCGGATAGGGTTCAATGGCCGGCCAGACATAATTACCAAGCGTTGGAAACCTGGTAAAATTGCGATCAGCAGCAGCCCCTATGACTTGAACGCAACTGTCAATAAAAGCCAGTACGTTTTCATCACTAAAAATGCTATCCCGGTGTTCTGTCCACCTGCAATAGGTCTTGTTCACATAAAAATTATCCTCCATCAGGCGCTCAAACCAGTATACCCGGCTCCCCTGCGGATAACTCCATCCATAAGTCTCTTTAGCGTTCCAGCCATCCCCGTAATTTAAATTCCCATAACCCAGGTTGTAGTCCCAGGGTGGTCCTGCAACTAGTTGTCCTCCATCTGCGTCGTTTTCTTTATAAAAATACGTGCTAAACAGGTAGTTGTCAATTCCTTTGGAGATTTCATTGATGAACATCATGTCGATAAAGGACCTGGTCTTTATGTATTTTCTGTATCCATTTTCAGGATCAGTAAAACCGGAGCCTGACATCACTTCATCAAATTCTTGCATCCAGTCCCGGATATAGGAAGCCTGATCGGGTGTAAGCTCATCATATTCGGGATCGTAATACTCATACCACATTCTTTCATGATAGGGTTGTTGCACCGGTGAGGTCCACCATTCTTCTGCCAACAACTTATTTTTCTTATCCCTTCGCAATATGTATCCACCTGTTAACTCAGGGGCCGAAACATCCTCGCTGGTCAGCTTATCAATATCCACCCTGTTTTCGTCACGTTTCAGTTTCTCGGTCAGAACATAAACGCCCTCATAGTCGCCATTTATGACCAGCTCAATAAATTTTGTCCGGGGTGCCCACCTGCCTGTTCTTCTGAATAACTCGTAGGTCAGTACATTCTTTACCAGGGTCTGATCGCTAAAGGGACCATTGAGTACAAAGTCATTCTCCTCTGGCAATGCAAGTATGGATACATTGTTATTTGAACCATCGGCATTCTGAAGCTCAATGCTGAATGATTTTTTCGCAAATTCGATGGAAGATTCACCACGCAGTTCAATTCTGATTTTCCCAGAATATTCATTCCAGGGATCATCAATGGAGTTCATGGCACCTTCTCCATTGTATATCAATCCCATATCTGCCACAATGCGTGGTTCGTCGGGTATTTTTTGTCCATTGGTATTGATAAGCATTAAGGGAAGATTGCCTTCAGAAAAAGAGACCGTATCCCCGAACCACTCCGGTACCGGGCCATAAATGGTTTCAGAGCCCGATATTCTTGCATGCAGGAAAAAATTCGCTGAGAAATCGTTTGAATTGGCATGCTGGTTATGAACCTCCACGGCCAGTACATTATTGCCTGTATTTAAATCAGAAGCAATAAACTCTCCCAGCTTGTACCTGTATGGATTCACACCGGTATACATGATTGCCTCCCGATAATTATCCAGTTCCATGTTCCATGATATGGGATCCTGCACATTTTCACGAGCCACCTCGGTTCCATTCAGGTAAGCTACAAAGCCATCATCATAATCCACATCAAGATACAGATCCATGATATCGGATATATTCTGAACAGTGAATTCAATGCGCATATATACACTCTGGGTACCATAGGGGAGTATGGTATTATCATCATTATCTTCATAACCGAAACCCGGCAATCCGATCTCCCAGCCACTGTCATCAAAACCTGTATTATGCCATGCTGTTCCTATGTCACGATCAGGAACCAGATAGGGGCAACTGTCCCCATCACCAAAAATGGACTCCCAATGATCAGTTTCCTGTGAAAAAGAACTATGGGAAGAAAAAATAAATATGATTAGAAGGATGTATCGTATAAAGCTAATTTTCATCAAAGTGTTTTCTTAAATAGTAAATGTGATATTCTCAATTGTTTACTTGCCATAATCGTAATTTGGTGTATTGCCCATTACAAATTTCAATACACCTCCGTTCATGAGATCCTGATGGCTAATGCTCATTTTGTTGTATTCCTCTCCGTTCAATTCAACACGCTGTATATAAATATTTTCAGCGCTGTTGTTTACTGTTTCAACCGTGAAATTCTTTCCTTCCGGCAAATGGAGGGTCGCCTTTTCAAAGAGGGGACTTCCAAATACATATTCTGTTGATGCAGGAAATACCGGGTAAAAACCCAGCGAAGATAATACATACCATGCAGACATCTGGCCTGCATCT
>PVMS01160868.1_pt1 | contig 15528 bp, 29 predicted proteins | sample 1853461 | NCBI WGS metagenome assembly PVMS01 (sample SAMN08582032, study PRJNA380276) | Marine sediment metagenome, whole genome shotgun sequencing project. | isolation source: ocean sediment barecode stripped | collected 2017 | reverse complement strand
TTCCGATCTGAACCCGCAGCCAGAAGCGTTGGCGAATAATCTCATGACCCGCAGCAAAAGGGATAAGCGTTTCCTGGGCCGTACCCAACGCCACTGCGCTGCCGTTTTGGACAAACCGGGATATGGCTTCAGGCATGGTGACAAGCTTTAAATCTGGCATGTTTATATCTCCAATAGAAATATCCCTTTTTGTGAACATTATGCAATTAGGGTTGATTTAATTTGCCGCCAATAAATAAAAAAGGCCCTGCCTCTTTTGCAGTGCCTTTTAACGGTATTGATTTATATGGAATGAAAAAGTGGCTATTCTTTCTGCTTGGTATTTTCTTCATCCACTTCAGGCTTCGGTTTTACATCTGTTTTACCTTTTCCCGTCCCAGCTTTGGCAGATGTTGCCGATGAGTCACCTGATTCGCTCTTTGTACCTGAGGTGCCCGGCATGCGCTTTTTCTTTCCTGTCCCTTTATCAGGTTTTCCTTTTTTAGAATCTGAAGTTTTTTGTTCTTCAGCTACCTGTTTTTTTCCTTTCTCAGCGCTTTTGGTCTTCTTTTTTGTTTTCTTTTTTTTGCTTTTTTCAGGTGAAATCAGTTCAACGATTGAAATGGGGGCGGCATCGCCTGGCCGTCTTCCCAGTTTAACAACCCGTGTATATCCGCCGGATACTGCACCGAACCGATCGGAAGCTTCATCAAAAAGTTTATGAACAATTTTTTTTTCCCGTATGATTGAAAGCGCCAGACGTCTGGCATGCAAATCACCTTGCTTTGCTAAGGTGATCATATGGTCTGCCCAACGCCTGAGTTCCTTTGCTTTTGGATCTGTCGTATGAATACGCTCATATTTGAAAAGCGAGGTCACCATATTTCTAAACATGGCTTCTCTATGGCTGCTGGTTCTATTTAATTTCAAACCGGCTTTTCGATGTCTCATAGGATCGTCTACTCCCCTTCCTCTTTGTCTTCTTCACGAGGCACAAACCCTTCAAGCTTCATCCCGAGAGAAAGGTCCATTTCGTTCAAAACCTCTTTTATTTCATTTAACGATTTTCTCCCAAAATTTTTGGTCTTCAGCATCTCTGATTCGGTCTTTTGTACCAGCTGATAAATATTAAATATGTCGGCATTCTTGAGGCAATTGGCACTACGAACGGAAAACTCGAGTTCCTCAACACTTCTGTATAGATTCTCATTAAACTGCGGCTTGTCAGACTCTTCCGGTTTTTTATCCGGCACAGGTTCCAGAGCTTCATCAAAATTGATAAAAATCGTCATCTGCTCCTTTAGGATCTTAGCAGCATAGGCCACCGAATCTTCGGGCAAAATACTCCCATCTGTCCAGACTTCGAGCGTCAATTTATCATAATCCGTTTTCTGCCCAACGCGCGCATTGCTTACAACATAATTTACACGCTTGATAGGGGAAAATACGGCATCTATCGGTATCGTGCCTATAGGGGCATTTTCATCTTTGTTGGCTTCCGAGAGTAAATACCCTTTCCCAATTTTTACATTAATGTCCATTTTTAGTTTTGTTTTTTCTGAAAGCGTCGCAATGTGCAGATCTGGATTCAGTACCTCGCACTTTCCGTCGTCACTGATGATTTCTCCTGCTAAAAGTTCACCTTCTCCTTCAGTGTCAATTCTCACGGTTCTCGGTTCCAAATCAGCAAGTCTAAAATACACCTCTTTTATGTTAAGGATAATTTCCGAAACATCTTCTAACACACCTGGAATGGTACTGAATTCATGCATCACGGTATCAAATTTAACAGATACTGCTGCCGCACCATACAATGAAGAAAGTATGATCCGTCTTAGAGCATTTCCGATTGTGATACCGAATCCTCTTTCAAGCGGTTCACAAACAAACTTGCCATAGGCGGGCTTGGTGGTAACCTGAACCTTTTCCGGCTTAATCATCTCTTGCCAGTTAACATACATGTGTTCATTTGATGACATTATCGTGTCTCCATTGACAAACGTCTGAATTGATCTAAGTTACTTGGAATAAAGCTCAACGATTAGCTGTTCCTGGATGGGCATTGTCAGATCTTCTCGGATCGGAAAACCTTTTACAATTCCTTTTAGGTCTTTTTTTTCCAGTTCGAGCCATTGCGGGACGCCTCTGCGAACTACCGCATCAAGAGAATCTTCAATGGTTTTTACTTTACGACTTTTTTCTCGAACTTCGACGACATCACCTATCTTTATCAAATAGGAGGGAATATTTACTTTTTTCCCGTTGACAAAAAAGTGTCGATGCCTCACAAGCTGTCGCCCCTGTGCACGTGAATTGACAAAACCTAAACGATAGACGACATTATCGAGACGTCGCTCTAAAAATACCAGCAGATTTGTTCCTGTTATCCCTTTCTTTCGATCGGCCTTTTCAAAAAAAAGATGGAATTGTTTTTCTGAAAGTCCATACATCCGTTTAACTTTTTGCTTTTCCCGAAGTTGTATCCCATAATCCGAGGCTTTTCTTCCACGGCGTTGACCATGCTGGCCGGGTGGATACCCTCGGCGATCGAAGGCACACTTATCAGAATAACAGCGATCACCTTTGAGAAACAATTTCAAATTTTCGCGTCGGCAGAGTCGGCAAACCGAATCAGTGTATCGTGCCAAATTTATCTCCTTTCAAACAGTTATACTCTGCGCCTTTTTGGCGGTCGACAACCATTATGTGGGATTGGTGTCACATCTTTAATTTTTATTATATGGAACCCCGTAGCTTGAAGGGATCTCAAAGCGGATTCACGACCGGCGCCAGGGCCCTTTACATAAACCTCCACCTCTTTCATTCCATGTTCCATTGCTTTTTTGGCCGCATTCTCTGCAGCCAACTGGGCAGCAAAAGGTGTACTTTTCCTCGATCCCTTAAAACCTTGAACTCCCGAACTTGACCATGCAATGACATTACCGGCAGGGTCTGTGATTGTAATGATCGTATTGTTAAAAGTAGATTGAATATGGACAATCCCACTCAAAATGTTTTTCTTTTCTTTCTTTCTAGTGCGGACTTTTTTTACCATTGACACCCTCTTATCTGATTTAATATCTCACCGGCGACAAATTTTAAAATTAAAGCTACTTCTTTCGGATGCCGCCTTTTTTCTTAACGGCCGATCTCCTCGGCCCTTTTCGTGTTCGCGCATTGGTGCTTGTTCTTTGCCCTCGAACGGGAAGCGATTTTCGATGGCGAAGTCCTCGGTAAGCTCCAAGATCCATTAATCTTTTGATGTTCATTGAAACTTCGGTTCTAAGTTCACCTTCCACCCTATAATCGCTTACGATGACCTTGCGGATGTTATTGACTTCGGACTCCGTGAGCAGATCTGTCTTTGTATTCGGATCGATATTTAGCTTTGTAAGTATATGCATGGATGTGGATTTTCCGATCCCATAAATATACGTCAGTCCGATCTCAACCCGCTTGTTTTTCGGTAAATCGACGCCTGAAATTCTTGCCAAACCCTTACCTCCCCTATCCCTGTCTTTGTTTGTGTCTTTTATTTTCGCAGATCACCCTTACAACCCCTTTTCGGCGAACTATTTTACACTTGCTACATATCTTTTTTACTGAAGCCCTGACTTTCATTTTCCCTACTTATCTTCCCCAATACCGGCATCCTAGTTGTTTGGTTTCAGATGACCTGCGCATAAGCCCAACCGGAAGAGCTGGCATTTGGTTTTCAGTTATTTCTCCCTGTATGTAATTCTTCCCCGAGACAGATCATACGGGGAGAGTTCCACCGTAACTTCATCTCCCGGTAAAATTTTAATAAAATGCATGCGCATTTTTCCTGAAATGTGGGCGAGTACCCGATGCTTGTTTTCCAGTTCCACCTTGAACATTGCATTGGGGAGGGTGTCAATCACTATACCCTTTACTTCAATCGATTCATCTTTTGCCATATTTCAACTCCGATATGAATTGCTCAAGATAACAGGCCCCCCATCTGTGATGGCGATGGTATGCTCAAAATGAGCAGATAAGCATCCATCTCTAGTTACAGCCGTCCAGCCATCTTTAAGTACTTCAACTTCATGCCCTTTTTCATTGACCATCGGTTCAATCGCGAGCGTCATCCCGCTCTTCAAGCGAAGACCCATGCCGGGCTTTCCGAAATTGGGTATTTGGGGATCCTCGTGTAATTTACTCCCGATGCCGTGGCCTACAAATTTTCGGACAACGGAAAAGCCTCCAGCTTCCGCATACGATTGAATTGCATGAGAAATATCTGAAAGTCGACCATCGGGCACTGCTTTCTCAATACCTTTGTAAAGAGATTCTTCGGTAACCTGAGTGAGCCGTCTAGTGGATTCTGATATTTTGCCAACCGCCACTGTCTTGGCAGCATCTCCATAATACCCATCAAAAAGAATACCAAAATCAAGACTAACAATATCGCCCTCTTTCAAGGGTACTTTATTTGGAAATCCGTGTACAACTACGTTATTTACAGAAGCGCAAAGTGAATAAGGAAATCCTCGGTACCCCTTAAATGCCGGAATTGCATTTTTCTCTCTGACCAGTTTTTCCGAAAGATCATTCAAATAAAGCGTATTGACCTTTGGTCGAATTTCCGATTCGAGTATCTGAAGAATTTCCGAAACAATTTCGTTGCTTTTCCGGATTTTATCAATTTCCTGGGGCGATTTTAAAACCACCATATTAGAATCGCCCTTTCATTCTGCCCCCGCTTTTTTTCAAAAAACCTTCATAATGTCGGGTCAGCATATGGGATTCCATCTGGGAAATTGTATCAATCGCCACACCCACGACAATAAGCAGCGCCGTTCCACCAAAATAAAATGGAACGTTAAATTTGGTGATTAAAATAGACGGGAGAACAGATACCGCCGAAAGATAAGTGGCGCCACCCAATGTAATGCGGGTTAAAACCCGGTCAATATAATCTGCTGTCCGTTTTCCGGGGCGGATACCCGGAATAAAACCGCCCTGTTTTTTCATATTATCCGCCACATCAACAGGATTAAATGTCACGGCGGTGTAAAAATAACAGAAAAAGAAAATAAATCCGACAAATAGCAATTCGTACGCCACATTTCCCGGTCTCATTGCGGACGCCATGTTTTGCATCCATGGCACATTCATGAAGCTGGCCACGGTTGCCGGGAACATGATAATGGATGATGCAAAAATAACGGGTATCACACCGGACGTATTGATTTTCAAAGGTAAATGGGTGCTCTGGCCGCCATACATCTTTCTGCCAACAACCCTTTTGGCATATTGAACTGGTATGCGGCGCTGCCCCTGCTCCATAAAAATAATGACGCCGACAACAGAGATCATCAGCGCAACTAAAATGAGGATGGGGAATATCCCCATTTCACCTGTTGAAAGAAGGCGGAATGTATTGCCGATGGCAACAGGTAATCGGGCCACAATCCCTGCAAAAATAATCAGGGAAATACCATTTCCAATCCCTCGCTCGGTAATCCGTTCGCCAAGCCACATGATAAAGGCCGTCCCTGCTGTCAAGGTAATAACGGTCATTATCCTAAAATACCATCCGGGGTCGATGACGATTGGGGCGCCACCTGGCGATGTCATGCTTTCCAAACCGACACTGATGCCAAAACCCTGAATGATGCTCAATATCACCGTTCCGTATCGGGTATACTGGGTAATCTTTTTTCGTCCCTGCTCACCTTCTTTTGACAGCCGCTCGAGATGGGGGATAACCACCGTTAAAAGCTGTAATATAATGGATGCGCTGATATAGGGCATTATGCCTAAAGCGAAGACAGACAACCTCTCTAGAGCGCCACCAGAAAACATGTCAAAAAGTCCGAGTAACGTACCCTTTGCCCTTGCGAAGAAGGAGGCCAGGGCTACCGCATCTATTCCCGGAGTAGGCACATGGACACCAACACGGTATATGGAAAGGAAGGCGAGAGTAAACAGGATTCGCTTTTTCAGCTCCGGAATCTTGAAAATATTCTGGAAACCACTGCTGATCATGATGGCAGAACCTCTATTTTCCCACCAACACGGGTGATCTTCTCTATTGCAGCTTTACTCGCCTTGTTAACTTTTATGGTAAGAGAATGTTCTATTTCACCTTGACCAAGGAGTTTGATACCATCTCTTCTTCCCCGTATCAGCCTTGATTGAATTAATGCGGTTTCATCAACGATACTACCTTTTTCAAATTTTGCAAGATCCCGAATATTAATTATGGCAAAATCCTTTTTGAAAATATTCGAAAAACCACGTTTGGGGAGACGGCGATGCAATGGCATTTGCCCACCTTCAAATCCAGGTCTTACACCCCCACCCGATCGGCTTTTATGCCCTTTTGTTCCTCTGCCGGCGGTTTTTCCGCTGCCAGACCCGACGCCGCGGCCAAGACGCTTTCGTGTTTTACGCGATCCAGCTACCGGTGATAGTTCGTCCAATCTCATTTCTTCTCCTCAACCTTCACCAGATGTGATACCTTATGAATCATCCCTCTGATCTCGGGGGTATCTTTAAGCTCGACAGTTCTTCCCCGTTTTGTCAGCCCCATGCCACGTAAAACCCTGCGGTGTTTTTCCCGCCTGCCAATCATGCTCTTGACCATTGTTATTAATAATACTTCAGCCATTTGACCTTTTTCCAGTTAAAGATCTTCCACACGGATACCACGCCGTTTAGCCACCTGCTCACGGCTTTGCAATTGTTTAAGCCCCTGTATTGTAGCTTTCACCAAATTATGGGGATTGTTCGATCCGAGACATTTTGTTAAAATATTCTGAACACCCACCGCCTCAAGCACCGCCCTGACAGCACCACCGGCAATAACGCCCGTACCTTTCGAAGCGGGTTTGAGTAAAACTCTCCCCGCACCAAATTTTCCGATGGTCTCAAAGGGTATCGTCTCATTTACCAGTTGGATTTTGTCCATATTCTTCTTTGCTTTTTCCACACCTTTCCGAATCGCTTCCGGTACTTCCCCGGCCTTACCGAGTCCGAAGCCGATACTTCCCTCGCCATCTCCAACAACAACGATGGCACTAAAGCTGAACCGGCGCCCTCCCTTGACAACCTTTGCTACCCGATTGATATGGACTACTTTGTCGATCAGCTCATTTTCGCCTGTGTCTTTTTTGTACAAAAAATTTCCTCCTTCACATGCTTTAACAAATACGGGTTAAAAAACCAGGCCCGCTTCTCTTGCGCCATCTGAAACCGCTTTAACACGGCCATGATATAAAAATCCGTTGCGATCGAAAATAACTTTTTGAATCCCTTTTTTAATCGCCCGCTCGGCAATGGACTTCCCAACCACATTTGCAACTGAGATCCGCTCCCCTTTTCCCAAATGTTTATTTATCGCTTTTTGCATTGTTGATGCTGAAGCTAACGTATGTCCCGCCGTGTCATCTATGATCTGCGCATAGATATGTTTTGTAGTCCGGAACACAGTGAGTCTTGGACGCTCCGTTGTTCCAAAAATATTCTTTCTGATCCTTTTCTTTCTCTTTAAACGTGCTCTCTTTCTGAAGTTGAGCGAATTCATGCTACCTTACCCCAATAATAACTAAAATGTATTATGCTATTTCGTTCCCGTCTTCCCGGCTTTCAATCGCACCCGCTCTTCGGCATATTTTATCCCTTTGCCCTTATACGTCTCAGGTGGTTTTAATTGTCTGATTGATGCAGCTGTAAGACCTATCAATTCTTTATCGATTCCAGACAGTGTAATAATATTATTCCGATCAATAGCTGCTGAAATACCTTTGGGAAGGTCAAAATTGATCGGATGTGAAAACCCAAGGCTAAATTCTATACGATTACCGTTAAGGATCGCACGATAGCCAATACCCTTTATCTCCAGCACCCTTTCAAATCCCCGCTCCACACCGGTGATCATATTGGCGACTAGACTACGGGTAAGGCCTTGCAAGGCCCGACTCGTTCTATCATTGTTCGCTATACTCACATTTACCAGTCCATTTTCTAATTTGAGGTCCACCCGAGAATTAATTAATCGCTCCAACTTGCCTTTTGGGCCTTGGACGGTAACCCGCCTGTTCAGATACGATATCTTTATTTTTTCAGGGACTGGAATCGGTTTCTTACCAACACGCGACATGTGCAGCTCCTTGTTGTCACTGACCCATTATCACATCGAATGACAAATTTACCAAACATTGCAAAGTATCTCACCACCAAAATTTTCTCTTCGGGCTGTTTTATCGGTCATTATTCCTTTGGATGTGGATAAAATTGAAACACCCATGCCTTTTAAGACCGGCTCGATGTCTTTGCTTTTAACATAAATTCTACGGCTGGGTTTGCTAACACGCTTGATCCCAATAATGGCATGGACCTGATCTTGACTATATTTAAGATAGATACGCAAGATACCTTGTTTTGTGTCTTTTATGAATTTATAGTTCCGGATGTACCCTTCATCCTTCAATACTTTTGCTAATTCACTTTTTAACTTTGCTCCTGGAATATCCGTACTATTTAAATTAGCCTTTCCAGCATTTTTGATTCGAACTAGCATGTCCGCAATTGGATCGCTCATTGCCATTGTTTTCTCCGTTATCGTCGTTTTGGTTAAAATGAGTTACAAATAACTTTCATTTTCCATAAACGAGTTTACCAACTCGACTTTGTCACCCCTGGAAGCATCCCCTGTGAGGCAAGATTTCGAAAACAAATCCGACAAATGCCGAATTTTCTCATATAGCCCCTCGGCCTGCCGCACATGGGACATCGATTATATGTTCTTACATTAAACTTTTGTTTTTTCTTCACTTTCATTCTGAGAGATGTTTTTGCCAATTCATCCTCCGTTTTGCATTAACAATCGATAATTGAGTATCTGAATTTGCGATAAATCATCATTGGCAATCAGTTCCTGAAAGGCATACCCAGCAGGGCTAAAAGCTCTTTTCCCTCTTTATCGGTTTGGGCAGTTGTAACAACGCTGATATTCAACCCTTTAATCCTGTCTATTTTATCGTAGTCGATTTCTGGGAATATGATATGTTCCTTAATGCCAAGGGTATAGTTGCCGTGCCCATCAAATGCTTTGCCTGGCAGGCCTCTGAAGTCACGCACCCGTGGAAGCGCAATATTGACCAACTTTTGATAAAAATCATACATGCGATTCCGACGAAGAATAACCATGCAACCTATCGGCATACCGGTTCGCAGCTTAAAAGCTGCAATAGATTTTTTTGCACGGGTTACAACCGGCTGTTGCCCTGCTATGATTTTAAGCTCCTCGGTAGCGCCATCAAGAAGTTTTATATTTTGAATTGCTTCGCCCAAACCGATGTTCAGCACCAGTTTCGACAATTTCGGAACCTGCATCGTATTTTTATATTTGAAGGTTTCCATTAACTTGGGTATGACTTCGTTATAATAGTAGGTTTTTAGTGCTGACATGATCTTCCTGGATATTTAATCTAAGAGTCTATTATTTCATCACATTTTCTACAAACGCGTATCTTTTTTCCATCATCCAACCGTTGCATTTTAATACGAACCGGCGTCAGGCATTTGTTGCACATCAACATGACGTTAGACCAATGAATGGGAGATTCACTCTCAAGGATTCCTCCCTGTCTATTCTTAGCCGTGGGTTTTGAATGGTGTTTCACAATGTTGATGTTCTCGATAAGAATCCGGTCCTTCTTTCTAATTACCTTCAATATCTTTCCGATCTTACCCTTGTCTTTACCGGTAATAATTTTTACCTTATCATCTTTCTGTAAATGGCATTTATGATACATCCTGAGTCATATCCTCATCGCCAACTTGCGGATGGTTAAATCTGCAAACATGGCTTTTTTTTCGTCAATTCTTTACAATACTTCAGGGGCAAGGGAAATAATTTTCATGAATTTTTTGGCCCTTAATTCCCGCGCCACAGGGCCGAATATTCGTGTTCCAATCGGTTCCTTGTTCGGATTTATTAATACGGCCGAATTGTCATCGAATCTGATGTAGGATCCATCAGGCCTTTTGATTTCCTTTTTTGTTCGAACCACCACAGCTTTTAAAATCTCTCCTTTTTTAACTTTAGCGTTGGGTATCGCCTCTTTCACGGTAACAACAATAATATCGCCCACACCCGCATACCTTCTTCTTGAGCCGCCCAGAACTTTAATGCAGTATAACACCTTAGCGCCTGAATTGTCTGCGACCGTCAACCTTGTTTCTGCCTGAACCATCTATCTATCTTTCCCTTTCCGTTAAATCGTTTTTTCAACGATTGCTCTGACCCGCCATTTTTTTGTCTTGCTGATCGGTCTCGATTCAGCAATCAACACCCGATCTCCAATCCGACAGGCATTGGCTTCATCGTGCGCGGTATATTTGGAACGTCTTTTTATATACTTCTTATACAACCGATGTTTAACAAGCCTTTCGACTTGGACAATGACGGTCTTTTCCATCCTGTCACTGACAATCATCCCGATCACTTCTCTTCTCATGCCTGATTTTTTCATAGTTACGACTATTCTTGATTGCCCCTATTTGTTTATAAAACTTCCCGTATTATGGTTTTTATTTTTGCTATATTGCGTTTGATTTGTTTCATCTTTTGTGGATTTTCAAGCTGGCCAATTTCGTGCTGAAAGCGCAAATTAAAAAATTCCTCTTTCAGATCCCCCATTTTTTGTTGTCTTTCTTCTCGGCTCAATTCTCTTATTTCTGTCGCCTTCATTACAGATCACTCCTCTCAACAAATCTTGTTTTAATTGACAATTTGTGAGAAGCAAGCCGAAAGGCTTCTCTTGCGAGGTCTATCCTTACGCCTTCCATTTCATAGAGGATTCTACCCGGGCGAATAACAACCGACCATCCTTCAGGAGCCCCTTTTCCTTTCCCCATCCGAACCTCAGCAGGTTTTTTGGTAAATGGCTTGTCCGGGAATATTCTTATCCACATCCTCCCACCCCTTTTGACATGACGCGTCATGGCAATACGGGCTGACTCAATCTGTTTTGCGGTTATGGTGCCGCACTCTGTCGCCTGCAAACCAAATTCTCCAAAATTCAGGCGACTCCCCCGGCGGGAAACGCCCCTCATCCTACCTCTTTGCTGTTTTCGAAATTTAACCTTCTTAGGGCTCAGCATATACCATATCTCCTAACTGCTGACCTCAGCCTGATCTTTTTTCAGGATTTCTCCCTTGAAAATGAACACCTTCACACCTATAATCCCATAAGTAGTTTGCGCTGCAACAAAACCGTAGTCTATATCGGCCCTTAACGTATGCAATGGTATTCGGCCCTCTTTATACCACTCTCTCCTTGCCATCTCAGCCCCACCAAGACGTCCGGAACAGATTATCTTTACGCCCTTTGCACCAAACCGCATTGCAGAAGCAACACAACGTTTCATTGCACGTCGAAATGCAACCCTGCGTTCGATTTGAAGTGCTACATTCTCCGCAACAAGCTGGGCGTCAATCTCCGGTTTTCTGACTTCTTGTATGTCGATGAGGACTTCATGTTTTACCATTTTCTCAAGTGTTTTCTTAAGCTGAGCAATTTCAGCTCCTTTTTTTTTCCAATAACAATTCCGGGTCTCGACGTATAAATGCCGAGTCTGATCCGATTTGATGATCTCTCTATTTCAATTCGAGAAATACCTGCATGGTAAAGTTTTTGTTTTAAAAATTTTCTGATTTTGAAATCTTCAAAGATATACTCCGAATAATTCCTTCCGGCATACCATTTGGATTCCCAGGTTTTAACGATCCCTAGCCTCAATCCTATCGGATTTACTTTCTGGCCCAAGCTTTTCCCCCCATCTTAAACAGAACCTTCAGCTAAAATGACTGTAATGTGTGTTGTTCTTTTCAATATCCTCGTTCCCCGACCTCGCGCTCTTGCTCTAAATCGCTTCAACGTCGGACCCTGGTCAGCAAGAACATTTTCAATAACGAGAGAGTCAACATCAATGTCTGGATTTTGGTCGGCGTTTGCCACAGCACTGCGAACAACCTTTCCAACAACGCCTGCCGCTTTTTGAGGCATAACTTTAAGTATTTCCAACCCCTTCTCAACCGGCTTCCCCTTAATGATGCCAACCAGCTTTTTCACTTTTTGAGGAGAGATACGCTCATATTTTGCCTCCGCCCTGACCTTCATCGCGTCATATCCTTCTATCTATCTTTGCGTTCGCCGATTGACTATTGAAGATGCCGTTGGCATCAATCCGAAATTGTTATTTCCAAACACCATCACTTCTTTAATCTCGATTTTCTATCGCCGGCGTGACTGTAAAATGTTCTTGTTGGTGAAAATTCCCCCAGCTTGTGTCCCACCATATTCTCTGATATAAAAACGGGAACAAATTTTCTGCCATTGTGTACCGCTAACGTAATTCCGACCATTTCAGGGATAATCGTTGACCGCCTCGACCACGTTTTGATAACCCGATTGCTCCTAGTTTCCTGGGTATGAATCACTTTCTTAAACAATTTTGAATCAATATATGGACCTTTTTTTAACGACCGCGGCATAGCCTCTCCTGCTAATAATTGGTATTTTTTGGGTTCCTATTTAAGGAATTCTCAACAGCTGCCACTATTTCTTCATTCTTTTTTTAACGATGTATCGATCACTTTTTCGATTTTTTCGCGTCTTATACCCTTTGGTCGGCATACCCCACGGGGAGCAAGGATGGCGACCGCCTGAGGACCTTCCTTCACCGCCACCCATTGGATGGTCGACCGGATTCATTGCAACACCCCTGACCTTGGGCCGTTTGCCCAGCCAGCGCTTTCGACCTGCTTTACCGAGAGATAGATTCTCGTGAACCACATTCCCAAGCTGTCCAACGGTTGCTTTGCAACTCAAAAGAACCATACGAACTTCTCTGGAAGGAAGTTTGACGAGCGCATACCGATCTTCCTTTGCCATCAGTTGGGCAAATGTCCCTGCGCTTCTGACAATCTTTCCACCGCCGCCAACGCGTAATTCAATATTGTGAATATGCGTGCCTAAAGGGATATTACTAAGAGGAAGTGTATTGCCCGGTTTGATGTCTGCTTCAGGCCCGGACATCACAATATCTTTTACCGTAAGATGAAGCGGTGCCAGAATATATCGCTTCTCCCCGTCAGCATAGTGTAAAAGAGCAATTCGGGTGCTTCGGTTTGGATCATACTCGATCGAAGCAACCTTTGCCGGAATTCCTATCTTATCTCGTTTGAAGTCGATAACCCGGTAATGCCTTTTGTGTCCGCCTCCCTTATGACGACTGGTAATGCGACCATTTGCATTACGGCCGCCACTCTTTTTGAGGGCTTTCAGTAGATTCTTCTCAGGAGTGGATCTGGTAATCTCCTCAAAGGTTGAATAAACCTGAAACCTTCGTCCAGGAGATGTTGGATTTACCTTTTTAACTGCCATAATTGCTACCAACTCGTTCGCTAAATAAAAATTAACTAAACACCTTCAAAAAAATCGATTCGTTCCCCAGGACCGAGTGTCACAATCGCTTTTTTCCAGTCCCTTCTTCTCCCTACAATTCGTCCTCTTCGTTTTTTCTTGCCTTTAACCTGCATGGTCTGCAAACCGATCACTTTAACATTAAATATCTTTTCTATGGATCTTTTGATCTCCACCCGATTCGACTTCCTCTCCACTTCGAAAGATAGCTGGTTAGAAAGCTCTTTTTGTATGCTGGTCTTTTCTGTTATCAGCGGTCTTTTGATAATGTCATACCGAATCATTTTAAAAGCCTCCCTTCAATGTCCTTTATCGAGGCCTCTACCAAAACCAGGCTTCGGTATTTCAAAATATCGTATACATTTAATCCTTCAGTTCTCAGCACTTTCACATCCGGAATATTTCTAGAAGAAAGTTCCAAGTTTTTATTCGATTTTTCGGTGACGATCAGAGCACGTTCCACATTCAAGGCTTTGAGCACTTTCACAAACCCCTTGGTACCAATTTGATCAAGTTCAAGTCGATCAATCACTATCAGGTTATTCTCCTTTAATTTGCTACTCAAAGCCATCTTGAACGCTGATTTTTTTACTTTTTTGTTAACCTTGTGGACATAAGATCTTTGATCCGGCCCGAAAACGACGCCTCCACCCCTTAAAAGCGGCGATTTAATATCACCCTGGCGAGCCCGTCCAGTTCCTTTTTGACGAAAAGGCTTCCTCCCGCTACCTTTAACATCGCTCCGGTGTTTAACAGAAGCAGATGCCATCCGTCTGTTCGCCAGCTGCATGGTAACGACTTCATGCAAGACATGCTGTTTCACAGTGACACCGAAAATATTATCCGTAAGATCAATCTGTGAAACAGTTTCCCCGTTTGTATTTTGAATATCTACAACAGCCATTTTCTTTCTCGATCAGGATACAAAAAAGCGGGGATTCCCCCGCATCCATCATATCCAAATTTATTCTCGAATTTGCGTTTTTTTAATTTCAACCAGCCCAGCTACGGCTCCAGGAACCGCCCCCTTCAACATGATCAAGTTTTCATCCCGATTGATATCTACAATTTTCAAATTTTGAGCGGTTTTTCGTCGATTTCCAAATTGCCCCGGCATTTTTTTTCCTTTGATAACTTTTGCCGGCCAAGCACTGCAACCGATAGAACCGGGAATTCTATGGCTGTGGCTCCCGTGGGTTTTTTTTCCGCCATGAAACCCATGCCTTTTTATTACCCCTGCAAAGCCTCGCCCTTTTGTTGTTCCAGATACATTCACACGCTCGCCAACCTGGAAAACATCCAGGGTGACTCTTTGGCCGATTCTGTAATCTTCCGGATTTTCAACCGAAAATTCCCGCAGGAACGCGGAACCTCCCTTTTTACTCTTGTCCAGATGGCCTTGTAGCGGTTTATTAATACGATTTCGTTTTTTCTCCCCAAAACCGAGTTGAAGCGCATTATAACCATCAATGGCCTCCGTTTTAATCTGAGTAACAACACATGGGCCGACTTCCATGACAGTAACCGGTACATAGTCGCCTTCTGGAGAAAAAAGACTCGTCATACCTAGCTTTTTCCCTAACAATCCTTGACACATCTTATTTTCGGTTCCCTATTTACAGTTTTATCTCCACGTCCACGCCGGGCGAAAGATCGAGTTTCATTAAAGCATCCACGGTTTGTTGCGTCGGATCAATGATATCCAACAGCCGCTTATGCGTCCGGATTTCAAACTGTTCTCTGGACTTTTTGTCTATATGCGGAGATCGTAAAACACAGTACTTGTTTATCCTTGTTGGAAGGGGTATGGGCCCGACAACCTTTGCTCCGGTTTTATTCGCCGTATCAACGATGTCCAATGCCGATTGATCCAAAAGTTTGTGATCATATGCCTTAAGTCGGATCCTGATTTTGGTATTCATCATCATTTGTTTTTTCTTTTTTCTTATTCGAGTATATTACTGACGACTCCAGCGCCGACGGTTCGGCCACCTTCCCTGATCGCAAATCTGAGTTCTTTTTCCATCGCTATCGGGGTTATCAACTGACCCGAAATCGTTACGTTATCCCCAGGCATCACCATCTC